>Ga0335081_10017585_pt1 | contig 11574 bp, 10 predicted proteins | sample Lox_Sample_35_FD_206713 | JGI IMG/M metagenome (GOLD analysis project Ga0335081, IMG submission 206713) | Soil microbial communities from Loxahatchee National Wildlife Refuge, Florida, United States - Lox_Sample_3.5 | ecosystem: Environmental > Terrestrial > Soil > Wetlands | place: USA... | reverse complement strand
ACGGCGTACCCTCCGCAAGATGCCAGAGGATCGTGTTCGATTCCGCGAGTATGCGCCCGTCGTCGAACTCGACGAACGGCGTCTGCCCCAGGGGATTGCGGGCGCGGAAGCGCGGCGTTTGCGTCTCGCCCCCGAGAAGGTCGATGTCGATGCGCTCGAACGGCTGCCCGAGCTGCGTCAGCAGCAGCCGGAGCTTGTATGAGTTGCCGGAGCCCTGAAAATTGTAAAGCCGGAGCATCGATTGCCTCGTGAAGACATCTCACAGTCGGCCCTTAAGATAGGGTGAAGAAATCGCATTACAAAACGAAGTCTTTTGACGCCATGTGTGAGATATTCTAACAGTAGTGCATGGCCCAGCATCTGCCGCCCTTCGCCGCATTGCGTGCCTTCGAGGCGGCGGCGCGGCATCTGAGCTTCACGCGCGCGGCTGAAGAGCTCCATCTCACGCACGGCGCGATCAGCCATCAGATGAAGGCTTTGGAGGCGCGGCTCGCGGTTCCGCTCTTTCGCCGGGAGGGAAAGCGGCTCCTCCTTACGGAGGCGGGACAGCAATTCGCAAGCCGCGTCCGCGGGATCCTCGCGGAGCTCGCGGAGAGCGTGGAAGAGGTTGCCGGGCCGCGCGATCCGCAGCGGTTGATGGTCAGTCTGCTGCCGTCCTTCGCCTCGCTCTGGCTCATCCCGAGGCTCGCGCGCTTTCACGCGGCGCATCCCGAATTCGACATAGACATCCGCGCGAGCCATGCGCTCGCGGAATTCGGGCGCGACGGCGTCGACATCGCGATCCGCATCGGCGCGGGCGGCTGGCCGGGCGTGATCGCGGAGAAGCTTTTCGACGAGGAGGTTTTTCCCGTCGCAAGCCCGCTGCTAGATGGGGGCAAGTTGCCGCGTCGTCCGGCCGAGCTCGAGCGCTGCGTCCTTCTGCGCAGCGAGCGTCAGCCTTGGACGCCCTGGTTCCGCGCCATGGGCCTCGCTCGCGGCGAGCCGCGGCGCGGGCCGATCTTCAGCGACGAGACCTTGATGCTGCAGGCTGCGGTCGAGGGGCTGGGGGTGGCATTAGCGCGCGGCGCCATGGTCGCGGCCGATCTCGACGCACGCCGCCTCGTCCGCCTCTTTCCCGAGCGCGTGCCGCCAACAACCGCGTACTATCTCGTCTATCCCCGTGCTGCGGCGACGCTTCCGAAGGTGCAGGCGTTTCGGAGCTGGATGCTCACGGAAGCCGCCGGGCGGCCTAGCGCCCCTCGCGGCGCCAAGCGGCGATGAAGGCGCCGAGCGCCAGGAGCAGCGCCAGCGCGCCCGGCACCAGCGGCGTCTCGTGGACGCCGGTCACGATGTAGTCGCCATTGGCGCGGAAGCCCATCCAGCTCCGCCCGGAGGCGCTTCGGCCGGGCTCGACGCGGCGCACGTCGGGGATGGAGCCCGGCCCGACCCAGTAAATGCCGCCGCCGGTCGCGGTGGTTATCGGGGAGAGCTTCTCGTCGGTTGTGCGCACGTCGGACATCTCGATCGGATTGAGCGCGCCCGCGGCGGCGAGCGCAGTGCGCGTGCCATCGGTCACGCGGTAGAGGCCGCTCTCCTCGATCGGCACCGTCGCGACGCTGCGGCCGCCGCTCTCGGGGATGAGCGGCACGACCTGCGTGACGCCATCGGGGCCGGTCACTTGCACTGGGCGGTCGTCCTTCTCGAGCGATTGCCGCGCGATCAAGAGCCGGTTCCCCTCGACGCGCGCGCTCAGGGCGTTCTCCTCGAGATCGGGCTCCTTCATCAGCCAATAGACGAGGCGCCGCAACAGCTCGGCCTGCGGTCCGCCGCCTTCGAAGCCGCGGGTCCAGAGCCACATCTGGTCCGAGAGGAGCTGCGCCACCCGGCCTTCGCCGGCGCGGGACAGCACCAGGAGCGGCCGGTCGTTCCCGCTGATCATCACGGGCACGCCTTCCTTGGGCGTGGCGTCGACGCTGCGGAACCAACGGCCCCAGCGCGGGTCCTTGGCGTCGACACCGGTGCCGCCGGGGAGGTCGGCGGTGACGGGATGACGCAGGCCTTGCTCGCTGACGCGCGGCTTGAAGCCCTGCTCATAGACCTGACCGGTGGGCTCCGCCGGCAGAACGCTGCCGAGCGGGGTGCGGTAGAGGCTGAATGCGGGGCTCACGCCCGGTCCCGAGGCCTCGAGGAAGGCGCCGCCTTTGCGTACGAAGCGCACGATGTTGTCGAGGTAGGAGATCGGCAGCACGCCTCGGCGCTGATAGTCGTCGAAGATGATGAGGTCGAACTCGTCGAGCTTCACATCGAAGAGCTCGCGGATCGGGAAGGCGATCAGCGAGAGCTCGCGGATCGGCGTGCCGTCCTGCTTCTCCGGGGGGCGCAGGATCGTGAAATGGATGAGATCGACGGAGGGATCGGACTTGAGGATGTTGCGCCAAGTGCGCTCCCCCTGATGCGGCTCGCCGCTCACCAGCAGGACCTTGAGCCGATCGCGCACGCCGTTCACCACGAAGGCCGCGCGGTTGTTCTCGAGCGTGAGCTCCTGCGGCCCACGCTCCGCCTCGATCTCCACGACATTGGGGCCGCCGTGATCGATGGGGATGCGGACCTCAGTGTCGCGCCCGAGCGGCACGTTGATGATCCGCGGCTGTCCGCCGTCCTTGCGGATGGTGACGCGCACTTGCCCCTGGGCGCGGCCGCTATCCGGGAGATCGTCGACGCGCAGCGTCACCGCGACCTCTTTGCCGACGAGGCCGAAGCTTGGGGCCGACTTCACCAGGAGCCGCCGGTCCGCCTCGCCGGGCTTTCCCGTGAGGAGCGCGTGGAGCGGCGCCGGGAAATCGAGCCGGTCGACGGGAGGCACGTCGTGCACCTCGCCATCCGTAATCATGACGGCGCCCGCAATGCGCTGCTTCGGAACGTCGGCAAAGGCCTGCTGAAGCGCGGTGTAGAGCCTCGTCCCGCTGTCCGCGAGGCCGGCACCTGCTTCGGGCGCTCCCGCGTGGATAATGCGGAGATCGAGGTCTGGAAGCGCTTTCAGCCTGGCCGTCACCTGGTCGAGCGCCGTTGCCGCGAATTGCCGGCGCTCGCCGATGCGCATGCTGGGGCTGTCGTCGACCACGACCACGGCCACGTCGCGTTGGGGCTGGCGATCCTCGCGGATGAGCGAGGGGTCCGCCAGGATCACCGCGAGGATCGCCGTTGCAAGCAGCCGCCAGAGTGTGCCGCGCGCACGTCGGACGGCGCCGAAGCCGATCGCCAGCAGGGCGAGCGCCAGGAAAGCGCCGATCGCCCACCACGGCAGCAGCGGCGAGGTCGCGAGGCTGTAGCCGGAGAGGCTCATTGTCCCAAGCGCTCCAGGATCGCGGGCACGTGCACCTGATCGGTCTTGTAGTTGCCCGTGAGGGTGTACATCACGAGGTTCACGCCGAAGCGCAGTGCCATCTCGCGCTGCTGCTCGCCGCCCGGCACGACCGCGTAGAGCGGCCGGCCCTGGCCGTCGATCGCCCAGGCACCCGCGAAATCATTGCTGCCGACGATGATCGAGGCGACGCCGTCATTGACCTTGCCTTCCGTCGGCTCGATCCAGAGCCGCCCCCCGCTCCAGCGTCCCGGGAAGTCCTGCATCAGATAGAAGGCCTTGGTGAGGACGTGGTCCGGCGGCAGCGGCACCAGCGGCGGGATTTTGAGTCCCGCGACGAGACGCTGCAGCCGCTGTTGGGTCTCGAAGGCGGTCGCGGCGTTGCGATCACCCTGATCGCGCGTGTCGAAGAGGATAGTGCCGCCGGTCGCGAGGTAGTGGTTGAGCTTGTCGATCGCCTTGGCCGAAGGCAGCTGCTGCCCTTCCGCCACCGGCCAATAGAGCAGCGGATAGAACAAGAGCTCATCGGTCTCGATATCGACCTCGAGCGGGTCGGCGCCTTCGACGGCTGTGCGGCGATTGAGCACGTCAGCGAGACCTGCGAGACCCGCGCGCGCCTCCTCGTCGACCTCAGCGATCCCGGTGCGCACATAGGCGAGGTGAAACTCCGAACTCGCGCGGATCGCGGTCTCGTCGTCGTTCGCGGCGCGCGCGGGGAGTGCCGCTGCGAATATCAGGAGGGCGCCAGCCGCGACCCGCCGCGTGCGTCCGATCCCCCCGAGGAGGCCTCGGAGCGCGTAGGCCACGACGAGGTCGATGAGGGCGAGCCCCAGGACGGCGCCGAGAAGCCAGGGCCGGAAATCGATCTCCTTGCCGCGCTCGTAGGGCTGCAGCGCCGTAGCCGGCGGCAAGTGCGTGAGCGGTATCAGCTTCGGCACAGAGGAAGCGAGATTGAGCGCCCGCCTCGCATCCGCGGTTCCGTAGAAGCCCGGCGGATGGCGCGGATCGACGCGAGTATCCGCGAAGGCGCCGGCTGCAATGAGCTGCGCCGATGCCGGCGCCGGGCCGAGGCGGCCGAAGCCGTCGACGGTCTCGACCGGCGGCAGCGTCACGTCGGCCGCGGCAGCAATCCCTTGGCTCAGCCCCACGACCCGTCGCAGCATCTCCACGAAGAGGCCGGAGATCGGCAGCGTCGACCATTCCGGATCGGCCGTGGTATGCACGAGGACAAGCCAGCCCTTGCCACGTTTCTCGGCGGTCACCAGCGGCGTCCCGTCAGTGAGGCGCGCCCAGGTCTTGCTGCTGAGATCGAGTGCGGGCTCCGCCAGCACTTGGCGCGTGATCGTCACGTCCTCGGGTATGCCGAGGCCTGCGAAGGGGCTCTCGGGCGTGAAGGCCGCGAGATGCGCGGGCTTCTCCCAGGAGAGGGCGCCGCCGAGCACGCGCCCGCCACGCCGCAGCGTCACCGGCAGCAGCTCGTCGGGCTTCTCCGCGAGGTTCGGTCCCGCAAAGCGCAGCACGAGCCCACCGCCCTCGATCCATTTCGTGATCGCCGCGCGGTCGCCTGCGTCGAGGGTGGTGGCGTCCGGAATCAGAAGCACCGCGATTTCGCGCTGTAGGAGCTGGCCCACGCTGCCGCGCCGGACCTCGCTGAAGGGCTGCAAGGCGCGCTCGAGGTAGTAGGCGCCGGAGAGCAGCGGCTGCGCCGCCTCACCCGGCGGGGGCGCCGCGATGCCGACAGGCCGGCGGCGCCAGCGCTCATCGAGGAGCAGCGTCGCACCCGCGGAAGCCTCGCCCTCGACGATCACACTCGTCGCGCGATTGCGCAGCTCGACGGGCATTTTCAATGCGACCGCGGTGCTCTCGGCGCCGGGCGCCATCTGCGCCTCGGTGCGCGCGAGCAGGTGCCCGTCCTCCGCGAGAGCGCGGACGAAGAGATGCTCCTCGGCTCCCGTTCCCGCGCGCCGCACCAGGACGGTCAGGTCCTTGGCCTCGGGATCGCCGGGCGCGATGAGCCGCGGCAGCGCTGTCGACGCGTCCATTTCCACGCGGAGCTGGCCCAAGGCCTCGAGCCCCTCCGCGAAAGCGTAGCCGTCACCGTCCTCGAGACCGTCGCTGAGCCAAACCGCGGTCGCATCCTGCGGCGCCAGGGCGCGGAGCCGCGCGAGGGCCGCCTTGCGGTCGACCGGCCAGGGATGCGGCGTCATCGCGGCGGCAGCGGCGCGGGCGTCCTCGGGCCGCAGCACCGAGAGCGGCGGAGGCGCGATGCCCCCGGGCTCGGCCGCCGTTCCCAGCAGCACGACCCGACGCTCCTCGCGTGCCGCCTGACCCAGGAGTTGGCCGAGCGCAGTCTGCCGCTCCTGCCAATGCGCGGCGGAGCCCCAGCCATCGTCGACCGCGATCACCAGCGGTCCCGTGCCAAGGAGGCGCGCGTTCGGATTGAGGAGCGGATGGGCGAGCGCGAGGATCACGAGCCCCGCCAGCGCCATGCGCATGAGGATGATCCAGAGCGGCGTCTTTGCGGGCGTCTCCTCGCGCGGCAGCAGATCGCGGAGCAGCCGTAGCGCCGGGAAGATCACACGCTTGGGCGCGGGTGGCGTGACCCTGAGGAGCCACCAGAGGATCGGCAGGATCACGAAGCCAAGGAGTATCCAGGGTGCAGCGAAGGCGAGGCTGCCGAGGCTCAGCATCGGCTCACCGATTTTTCGGGCGCGCGAGCGCGCCGTAGAGCGCGAGAAGCGCCGTGGTCGGGGGACGATCGGTGCGGTGGTGCGCGAAGCTCCAGCCCACGGCCTGGCTCAGGGCCTGCAGCCCCTCACGATGATGCCGAAGCTTCTCCTCGTAGCGCTCGCGCACGGTCTCGACACGCGCCAGCAGAAGATCATCCTCCTGCTCGAGCCCCTGGAAGCGCACCCGGCCCTCGAAGGGCAGCGTCTCCTCGACGGGATCGAGCACCTGCAGGAGGTGCCCCTTGACGCCCATCGCCGCAAAGCGGCGCGCGAGCCGGTCGATTTCCGCGAGCGGCTCCAGGAGATCGCCGATCAGCACGATCTGCGCGTAGCGGGGGAGTTGCTCGAAGGTGGGGAGGCTCGGGCCCGAGCGATCTTCGCGCTCGATCTGCAGCGCAAGGCGATTGAGGACGGCATTGCCCGTGGCGGGCGGCCTTCCCGATCCCAGGAGCGTCACGCGCTCGCCGCCGCGGATCAGCAAGGCCGCGAGCGCGAGCGCCACGAGATCGGCGCGCAGGCGCTTCGTCGGCAGCTCCTTTTCGGAGGCGTAGTCCATCGAGGGCGAGGTGTCACGCCAAATCCAGACGCTCTCCGCCGCCTCCCACTCGGTCTCGCGGACGTAGAGGCGCTCGGATCGTGCGCTTTCGCGCCAATCGATCTTCTGCGCGGACTCGCCGGGCTCGTATTGCCGGAACTGCCAGAAGGTCTCGCCTTGCCCCACACGGCGGCGGCCGTGCACGCCCTGCGACACCGTCACCGCCACGCGCTCGGCCTCCACCAGGAGCGGCGGAAGCTGGGCGGCGAGTGCCTCGGCGCGGTGTCTGAGCGCGCTGCGGGCGGCCTGTGCTGGCATCGCGGTCGTTCCGACCTCAGCGCAGCGGCTGGATCAGCCGGTCGATGATCTCCGGCATGGTGACGCCGTCCGCGCGGGCGGAGAAGTTAAGGGCCATGCGATGGCGGAGCACCGGCGGCGCCAGCGCGATCACGTCGTCGATCGAGGGGCTGAGCCTCCCGTCGAGGAGCGCGCGGGCGCGGCTTGCGAGCATCAATGCTTGGCTCGCGCGCGGACCAGGTCCCCAGGCGATGCGTCCCGCGATCTCCGGTTCCGCCGAGCCGTCCGGGCGTCCTGCGCGCACGAGCTTCAGGATCGCCTCGACCACGCTCTCGCCCACGGGAATGCGGCGCACGAGGCGCTGCGCGGATTGCAGCTCGCTCGCGCTCATGGCCTCCGAGGGCTTGTCCTCCGCAAGGCCGGTGGTCGCGAGCAGCATCTGCCGCTCCGCCTCGAGATCGGGATAGCCCACGTCGATCTGCAGGAGGAAGCGGTCGAGTTGTGCCTCCGGCAGCGGGTAGGTTCCCTCCTGCTCGATCGGGTTCTGCGTTGCGAGCACATGGAAGGGCCGTGGCAGCGGGTGGTATTGGCCCGCGACCGAAACGCGGCCCTCCTGCATCGCCTGCAGCAGTGCCGATTGCGTGCGCGGGCTCGCGCGGTTGATCTCGTCCGCCATCAGGAGCTGGCAGAAGACCGGGCCGGGAATGAAGCGGAAGGAGCGGCGTCCGGTGTCGGCTTCCTCAAGCACCTCCGCGCCGAGAATGTCCGCGGGCATGAGGTCGGGAGTGCATTGGATGCGCTTGTCCGCGAGCCCGAGAACCACGCCGAGCGTCTCCACGAGCTTGGTCTTGGCGAGGCCGGGGACGCCGATCAGCAGGGCGTGACCGCCGGAGAGCAGGGTGATCAGGGCTTGATCCACCACCTCGCGCTGGCCGAAGATGACGCGGCCGATGCGGTCGCGCACGAGTCGCAGGCGTTGGCCCAGCGTTTCGACTTCGGCAACGAGGTCCTTGGTGGCAGCGGAAAGCGGCTCGGGGGCGGTCACAGCATCGACTCCTCAGGGCACAAGAAAAAGCGGGAAGGGCGGAAGACTGGAATGACGGAAAGACCGGCTTCGGAGGAACTGCGGCGGTTGGCGACGCAGGCGGCCGAGCCGGCCCGGAAGACCGGCAGGCCCCCGCCGCGGGATCTCGGTGAGATCGGCATGCACATCGCTCGCGATGGTAGCTGGTTCTATCGCGGTTCTCCAATCACACGCGCGAGTCTGGTGCGGCTTTTCGGCTCGGTGCTCAAGCGCGAGGCAGATGGCGGCTATTGGCTCATCACTCCCGCCGAGCGCGCTCGAATCACCGTCGAGGACGCGCCATTCCTGGCGGTGGAGCTCGATGTCGCGGGCGAAGGGTCTGCGCAAGTCTTAACTTTCCGCACTAATCTCGACGAAATTGTGGCCGCTGGCGCCGCGCATCCGCTCCGAATCGCGGTCGATCCCGTGAGTGGCGCGCCTAAGCCCTATATATTAGTGCGCGATGGTTTGGAGGCACGGCTCACGCGGGCGGTATTCTATCAGCTGGTCGAGCTCGGCCGTGAGGAGCGTATCGAGCATGCGATGCGCTTCGGCGTCTGGAGCAACAACGAATTCTTCTCCTTGGGAGAGACTGCCTGACTGCACTGACGGAGGAGTTCGTCCGCGAGCGGCTGAAGCATTATGACATCGGCCGCCGGGGCTTTGGCACGCCGAGGGATGGCTGGCTCCCGGTGGGTGTGCGCGGCGACCATTCGCTGACCCCCGGAAGCGAGCCGCCCCCGCGTCCTCTCACTGCGGCGGCGGTGCTGGTGCCGCTGGTGCGCCGCGAGCAGGAGCTCACGGTGCTCCTGACCCAGCGCACCGCGCATCTCGCCGACCATGCGGGGCAGGTCGCGTTTCCCGGCGGCAGGATCGAGCCGAGCGATCCCGACCCCGTCTACGCCGCCCTGCGCGAGGCAGAAGAGGAGGTGGGGTTGACCAGCGATCACGTTAGTGTGATCGGTCGCCTCGACACCTACATCACCGGCACCAGCTACGAGATTACCCCGGTGGTCGCGGTGGTGCGCGCCCCCTATCCCGTGAAGCCCGATCCCGCAGAGGTCGCCGACATCTTCGAGGTACCGCTCGCCTTCGTGCTCGATCCCGCCAATCACGAGCGCCACAGCCGCGAGGTGAGGGGCCGTGTCCGCGCCTTCTACGTGCTGCCCTATCCCGGACGCTACATCTGGGGGGCGACCGCGGGAATGCTGGTCAATCTCGCGGAGGTGCTGAGCGGCCGATGATCCGGGTGCTGCTCACGATCATCCTGCCGCTGCTGCTGCCGACGCTGCTCTATCTGCTGTGGGTGCTGACGATGCGCCGGGACAATCTCTCCGCGGGCGCCCAACCCCTGCGCGATTTGCCCCTGGTTTGGCTCGCGGTGGCGGGGGTGGCGCTCGTCTCGCTCGTGCTCGTCGTGGCCTCGGTGCGCTTCGGCGGCGGCAGCAGCGGCGTCTACGTGCCGCCCACCACCGTCAACGGCCAGATCGTGCCGGGGCACGTGGTGCCGGCGCCGCGGCAGTAGAGAAGCACGTGCCGCGCATCCTCCATAGCCGGGATGGCGCCGCGCGGATAGCGCCGCAGCCCTGGATGAACGAGCGCGCAACGCGGCGCCTCGTCCGCGTGCTGAAAGGCGGCGGTATCGCTCTGCGCTTCGTCGGCGGCGCCGTCCGCGACACGCTCTTGCGCCGCCCGGTCGGCGATATCGACGTCGCGACTTCGGCTGCGCCGGAGGCGGTAATGGCGTGCCTGCAAGAGGCGGGGATCAAAGTCGCGCCGACGGGGCTCGCGCACGGCACGGTAACAGCGGTGATCTCACCGCGGCATTTCGAGATAACGACGCTCCGCCACGATGTGGAGCCGCTGGGGCGCCATGCGCGCGTCGCCTTCGTCGACGATTGGAAGGTCGACGCGGAACGCCGCGACTTCACCATGAACGCGCTCTTCCTCGATCCCGACGGCACGATCCTCGACTACGTCGGCGGTATCGACGATCTGCGCGAGCGCCGGGTGCGATTCGTAGGCGATCCCGAAACGCGGATCCGCGAGGACGTGCTGCGGCTGCTGCGCTTCTATCGCTTTCATGCGCAGATTGGCCGCGGGCTCGCAGACGGCCCCGCGCGCGCGGCCTGCTGCCTCTTGGCACCGCTGCTGTCGAGGCTCTCGGCCGAGCGCGTCGCCGCGGACCTGCTGAAGCTCATGGGCGCACGCGATCCGGTCCCCACGCTCGAGCTCATGGCGGAGGATGGGGTGCTGCCCGTGGTGCTGCCGGAGGCGACGCGGATGCCTCGCCTTGAGGCGATGCTCGCGGTCGAGCCCGATCCCGATCCGATCCGCCGCCTCGCCGCGCTCGTCGACGTCGACCGCGAGGGCGCGCTCGCGCTCGCGCGGCGCCTCAAATTCTCGAACCTCCAGCGCGATCGGCTGGCGGCGCTGGCGGCCCCCGCTTGGCCTGTCGACCTGGCGGCCGATCTCCGCGCACAGCGGCGCGGGCTCTACCATCTGGGAACCGAGCTCTACCGGGACCTCCTGCTGATGCGCGCGGCGGAGGCGCCGCCATCCAATCGTCGCCGCGCACGCGCGCTGCTGCGTCTTGCCGCGCGGACCAAGCAGCCGATCTTCCGCCTCAAGGGGCGCGATCTGCAGATGCTCGGGCTGAAGCGTGGCCCCGAGGTCGGCCGGCTGCTTCGCGAGCTCGAGGCTTGGTGGGAAGCGGGGGACTTCCGCGCGACCCGCGGCGCGTGCCTCAAGGAGGCAAAGGTCCGGATCGCGGCTCGGCGATCGGCGTCGGGCACTTCGTCGAAGATGCCTCGGAGATAGGCCCGGCAGCCAGATCCGGTCGCGACGACGCGCGCCTGCGGCTTGCGCGATCGCCTCGACGCAATCGCAGAGCCGGCTCTCGCTTCAGCTCCTCTTGCGGCGGAAATAGGTGTGGAGGTCGTCGCATGACCGGCGAGGAAAGCGGCGACTACGCCGAGTACCTCGCCGCGACGATGGTGGCGTCGACGCTCGGCATCGACTTCGATCCCGATGCCGCCTGGAACGAGCGCAAGAAGCTCTACGAGCACTCGCAGCTCATCATCGAGAGCCTCTCGACCACGGCCGCGACGCGCGCCGAGCCCGGCGGCAAATGGACCTGCGCCGTGGCGACGGCGGTATTCCTATTCGGGGACGCTGTCGCCGCCTAGCGGCCTAGAAATTCTCCGCCCACGGCCGAAGCTCCACCTCCCAGGTCCAGGCGCTGCGGTGCTGGCGGTGCACGTGGAAATAGGTCTCGGCGATAGCGTCGGGCTCGAGCATCCCGTCGGCGCCGCGCTGGGTCGCGCGGGGGTCGTTCCCTTGGCGGATGCCGCCGTCGATCACGAAATGCGCGACGTGGATGTTCTTGGGCTGGAGCTCACGCGCCATGCTCTGCGCAAGGCCGCGCAGGCCGAACTTGCCCATCGCGAAGGGTGCCGAGCTCGCATAGCCCTTGACGCTCGCAGAGGCGCCGGTGAATTGGATCGAGCCGCTGCCGCGCTCTAGCATCCTCCTCGCCGCCGCCTGGCCCACGAGAAAACCCCCGTAGCAGGTCACCATCAGCGTCTTCTCGACCTCGACCGGGTCGAGC
>Ga0335081_10017583_pt1 | contig 11574 bp, 11 predicted proteins | sample Lox_Sample_35_FD_206713 | JGI IMG/M metagenome (GOLD analysis project Ga0335081, IMG submission 206713) | Soil microbial communities from Loxahatchee National Wildlife Refuge, Florida, United States - Lox_Sample_3.5 | ecosystem: Environmental > Terrestrial > Soil > Wetlands | place: USA... | reverse complement strand
AGCTCCTCAGAATATCACGCGATTGTTGGACGCCGCAATTAAATAACACGTCGAGACTGCTGAGATAGGGGATGAATTCCCCGTAGCGCTGCGGATACATGGGGTGGGAAAAGTCCTGCCACAGCACACGAATGCCTGCCTGCTCGAATGGCTCCGGCTTATAATAGCTTCTCGCCCCGATGCCCGAGAGGTAGTTGGTCGCCCCGACTTTTGTTAGAAGGTCAACGAGCATCTCGTTACTTGCGCCGGACGCGCGAAGTGTTGTGGACAAAACCGTATTTACCTTTGCGTCGAATTTCTCCATAAGCCAGTTAAGAACTTTCATATTGAAATCAGCCATCCGGTCACCGGTGAATTCGTACAAGCTGCGGAGTTCCGAGAAAATTTCGTCAAAGCTCGACGAGTCCTTGTAGCACCGTTTAATCTGTTTCAGGTGGTTTTCTCTCCAATTCAGATCGTTGTTTAACCGCACCTCGTGAATGGGAGAGAAGCTTCTGCCCGTAAGCCGTACGGGAAGAGTGAGCCACTTGACTCCTTCCGGTGTTTTGATCTTGTCCCGATTATGCCATCCGCCCTTTGAAAACTGCACGTGATCGAGCACGATATACAGATCGCACTGGAGGAGACGGTGAAAAAAACCGAGATGGGGCATGAAATCGGGCTGGTGAATGACCACGGTTTTTTTAAGCATGGCCTTCTCCCTTGAGCAATGTCACGATGCGGGAAATACCTTCGCCGTCAACTAGTGTTTTCCCGCGCTGTCCCATCTTGTTCCGTGTCGCCCCCTCATGCAAGAGACTCCCGAGGCCGGCCTTGAGTTCGTCTTCAAAGCGGTCTGCCTGAAAACCCGCATAAAAACCGAATCCCTGGTCCACGAACCAGCGGGCCACCGGCACTTCATGAGGTTCATTCGCGATGATAATGGCGGGTACGCCGAGACAGGCAGCCTCAAACAGTGTTACTCCCGCTCCGCAGATGACAATATCCACCGAAGCAAGAAACACAGACAGGTCCGAAACGAAATTATGGACCCTAATCCGCTTGTCGTCCATGCCCAGAAGTGAAGCGAGTTCGGCTTTATGACGGAAATTCGGTCCGGTTACGACATCAAGAGAATATCGTTTTTCAGATAATACCGCGGTCTGAACAGCTCGAGGAGTGACGCCATAGGTGTCGCTCCCTCCGAGGGTGATGGCAATCCGAAGGTCTCCATCGCCAGTCCTCGGTCGGTCACGGTACGTTGTTATTTCAGGATCGAGTATCATGTAGTTCGGCCCATAGAAGCCGTTAGACGCACGAATTCCCGGGGCCGGCTCCATTGCAAGAAAATTGAAACGAGCGAGATCAGCACCTCTTCCATGATCATCGAAGGTCGCATGGGAAACACCTGCTCGCGCCAGCCGCTCCGCGTGAAAACGGTCGGTGTCCAGCCGATCATCGATCCACCAGTGCGGTGAAAACGTTTGCAATAACTGGTCCTCCCAAAAGGATATACGGTTGTCGTCCGGCATAATTTCCAACGGAAATCCCTTCTCGCGTACGATTTCCTCAGAACACTGGTCCGGGTTGCAGGCGACCAGTACGTCGTCTCCCTGTTCTCGGAGCGTCTTTCCAAGACGAAGTCCCCGGAAGAGGTGCCCCATGCCGCGTTGGTGCGAGGCTTCGAGCGCTATAATGAACCGCATAGTGCTACCGCCTCCTCGGTTGTGATGTATGTGCCCGGCAAGTAGAGCTTTTCGTATATTCTCGTCATCGAGCTGAAGTCGTCGGGCGTGTCCACGGTCAACCGCAGGCGCGGGGCGGTTTTGTCGGGAGGTATGTCCAACTCCTCGATATGGAACACAGCTGGCAGTTCCTGGATGTATTCGTTTACATGTTCCCGATGGTTCGATCGGTGCCCCTCGTGCCAGGACCGCTCCAGCGCGTTCATTGTGAAGCACTCCGCTCCGATGCCCACAGGGAGCTTTCCGAATGCGTGAGTGTAGTCAGCGTTGCTTCGCAGATGCAGTTCGATGAGTCGCTCGATTTCTACCGGGTCTACGAGTGGATTGTCTGCAGTGGCCCGGACGATGTTGGCGAGCCCGAAGTGAAGAGCCGCCTGGTAATATCGGTCGAGTACGTCAGTTTCACTTCCGCGAAAACACGCTACGCCTTCCCGAGCTGCGAAAGCCTCGATCAAATTGTCTCGGGTTTCGGTCGTCGTCGCCACGACGAGTACATCCGAATTTCTGACCATTTTCAAACGGTCTAGGACATGACCGAGCAGGGCACGATTGCATAAAGGTCGCATAACCTTGCCGGGCAGTCTTGCAGAGCCCATGCGCGCCTGTAATACGATGCCGGTCAACGAAGATTCTCCCATGCGACGATGTCATCCTGCAGCAAGCGCCGCCCCACTGTTCGGCCGACGAGCTGATCAAAGTATTTAGGCGGTATACCGTAACCCGGACGTTTGATGGCGAGATCGACGGCCTCGATGACCTGGCCAGCCTCCAGGTCGCGCGCCGCCACGATGCTTTTACGATTGTTGACGCGCGTTTTTGCCTCCGATGCCGCCGGCATTTTGATACCGTTACCTAACATCCGCTCAACCATTCTGATCTGGTCCACGAGGATCTTCATCTCAGCGGGATTGGCTGAGAGCATGTGGTCGGGACCATCCGCCTGTTTGTCAACGGTAAAGTGTTTCTCCAGCACAGCGGCGCCGAGGGCTGCAGCGGCAACGCAGGCTGTTGTCCCGACGGTATGATCGGAGTAACCGACGGGGAGATTGAACTCTTCAATCATACTTTTCATGGCTCCGAGGTTCACATCGTCGGGATGGGTCGGATAGCTTGTAACGGCGTGCAGCAGGATCAGGCGGTGGTTGCCCTCGCCGAGGATGGCGGAAATCGATTGACGCACCTCTTCCAGTGTGCACATGCCCGTAGCTAGGACGATCGGCTTGCCTCTTCGCGCAACAAAGCGCAAAAAAGGGATATTCACGGCGTCGTCGGAACCTATTTTGAATGCACCTACTCCTAACCTGTCAAGTAGTTCCACGTCCGATTCATGGGAGGGAGTGGAAAACCAGTCAAGCCCCTTCTCCTGGATATAGGAAAAGACCCTCTGATGCAGGTTCTCGTCGATTTCGTATTTTCGAAACAGGTCGTATTGGGAAACGACGCCTGTATTTTCCATATCGAATATCGCTGTTTTGCTTGCGACGGTTTTCGCACGAAAGGTCTGGAGCTTTACTGCATTAACGTGGCACTCCGCCGCGGCATTCACAAGGGCCTTGGCTTCGTCAAAGGTTGTGAAATTACCGCCTATTTCCGCGATTATATAGATCGGATGACGCTGCAATTTATTTAACGGGAGATGCACTGGAGTTCCTCCTTGATGAAATTGCCAAGCGACAGTTTTGGAGTCCAGTCAAGTTCTCTCCGGATGGCCGTACAGTCGGCAACCGTGTTCATGATCTCATTCGGTCTTGTATCTCCGAGAGAAGTATACAGGATTTCCTCAGGGCTGTATTTCCCGACAAGCTCTATGACCTCGCGGACGGATGTCGAACTTCCAGATCCGACGTTGAAGACGCGGAACCGTTCGCGATGGCCAAGACTCAGGATACAGGCATCGACAAAATCCGACACATGGAGGTAATCCCGCTTTGGCGTATCGTCGCGAATGACAATCCGTTCCCTGAGACGTGCCTGTCTCAGGATCGTGGGAATCAGAAAGCGGTCTTCCTGACCCGGCCCGAAGAGATTGAAGGGCCTCAGGACAAGCGCCTCAACTCCTTTGTAGTGGGAATAAAAACGGCACAATTCCTCACCCATCCATTTGGAGTGGGAATAAGGACTATTCGGAGCGACAGGATGGGATTCGTCTATTGGGAGATAGGAAGGTACGCCGTATACATATGCGCTCACATAGATCATGCGCGCACCCGATGCATGGCAGAAATCAAGCGCATGTTGCGTCCCGAGCGTATTGATCGCGTAAAAGACATTCGGCTTGGACCAACTGTCGGGGACATAGGTTTTCCCGGCAAGATGGATCACGGCATGAACAGGTTCCCGCAAGAAGGGTTGAAACGAGTCTTTGTTCAGTATGTCCTGGCCGTGTGACCGGGAAAATGGTCGTACGGTATATCCTTCCTCTGTCAATCGCCCGGCCAGGTGTTTTCCTATGAAGCCGGTCGCACCAGTGAGGAGGACTGATTGGGTATAGTCGCCGTCGCGGTTCGCCATGTCAATCTCACTTTCCAATTTCCTGCGATCTGTTCACATAATTTTTTACAGTGAACTCTCGTCCGTTGACTTGTGCGAGTTCATTCTCCTCGGTAAGTCTTGGAAGGTAGCATCTTTTGCAGACAGGGATTTCTCGGAATCCGCCGCGCTGATGAATTTCCCGTACTGACGATAGCCGATCACCGGACCAGATGTCACGGATCGATTCGGTATTTGCATTTCCTACAATTACTGTACCTTCTTCGTCGTTGGAACATATCATGACGCCTCCGTCGCTGCCTATCACGAGCCTCTGGTACGGCTGGCAGCAGAAAAAAGAGTCCTCATACACGATGTCCTCATCGTTCCCTAGGTAGTCGATTAGTGGATTAAAGGCGATAAGGTCGACGTACGGTTTGAAGGTTCGGTAGAAAAGCTCGGGGTTGTCCCTGATGGAAGGCCAGATGGCTTGGACCTTTATAACCGGCTTGCAAAGGCGGTGTTCATCCTTCACCATCTTGATATCACGGATCTTCTGGAGCGTATCTGAAAAGCGAAGCGGTTTCCTGATTCCTTCGTAGGTTTCGCCGAGGCCGTCAACGGAGACAGTAATCCAGTCAATCCCTGCTTCCAGGGCCTGAAGGAAAAAATCATGGGTCAAGGTGCTGCCATTTGTCAAGGTGGATACTTCTCTGATCCCTTTTAGCTTGGCGTATCGAACAGCATCGATGAATCGCGGATGGATCGTGGGTTCACCGCGCAGGCTCAAGCGGACAGCCGGTGTTTTGCCCGCGATTTCGTCGATCACCTTCGTGAACAACTCGAACTGCATGAGTCCCGTTTTGACCTTTGACCGGAATTCCTCGGTTATGGTATAGCACATAGGGCACCGAAGGTTGCAGATTGTCGAAAGTTCAAGGTCCACGAGGAGGGGGTACTCTGAGATATGAAACGAGCGGGGATATTCAGACCAGTTTTTTCGGTACGAACGGTACCCCTCCTCCCAGCCCTGACCCAGGCAATCGTGAAACGCCGCCTCCCGTTCGGGCGGTTCCATGGAGTAGTTCCCCTTGTTGATCGGAACGCAGTGGTCCTGATAGGATTTGCTCTTCGTCATAGCTCGCACTCGACAACGCTCGGGGATAATTTGAGGAATTTATGCTTTAGGGAATCGAACTCTTCGATTGCCTGAAGGTAATCATCGCCCCTTCCAATGTCTAGCCAGTAGCCGTTATGCTCCTTGACGAAGGCGCTGTTCCTTGTATCGATCAGCGCGAGCATCAGGTGGTCGAAACCGAAAGGCCTACCTTCGGGAATGAAATCGAGGATACGCCGGTTCAGCATGTAGATTCCCATGCTGACGTTGTACTTCGTTACGGGCTTTTCCCGAAACCCGACGAGGCGGTTTTCGCGGTCCACGTCGAGCACCCCGTATTCGCACCGGTCCATCCTTCGGTGTGCTGAAATAGTGAATAGATTTTCTTGTTCAACGTGGTATCGGTGGAACTCCCTGAAGTCGAGGTCCGTCAGAATGTCGCCATTCATAACCAGAAAATTATCTGGAAGGTCCGGGATCAGCCGGAGTGGGCCCATGGTGCTGAGCGGCATATTCTCTAGAGAATAGTCTATCCGGATTCCCCATTTCTCCCCATGGCCAAAGAAAGCTTTGATGATGTCTGCCTGGTGGTTAACAGCCATAGTGATGTGGGTGACCCCATAATAGACAAGCTGCCGGATGATGACCTCAAGGATCGGATATTCACCGATCGGCATAAGCGGTTTCGGCAAAACGACTGTGTATGGTCTGAGTCGTGTCCCTTTCCCCCCAGCTAATATGACAGCTCTCATGGCAACTTCCCTTCGTTAAATATTATATACATCCGTCTTGTAGCGCTTTAAATTTTCCGGATCAGTGAACCAGCGGACGGTTTCAACAAGCCCCCGCTTCAACCCTTCGCGGGCGCCGTAGGTCGGCCTCCATCCCAACAGTTCTTTTGCCTTTGTATTGTCCGCCCATAACCGTTCGACCTCGCTGGATTGAGGTCGTACCCGGTCCGTCTCGGTTTCTATGCGAATATCAGCATTCATTACTTCAGCGATCATGAGCGCGATGTCGTTGATAGAGATTTCATAATTGCTGCCGATATTGACGACTTGACCGATGGCCCGCGGAGACTTCATGGCTGCCAGAAAACCGAGTATTGTATCTTTAATAAAATTAAAATCGCGGGTAGGCTTAAGGGACCCGAGTCGTAATGTGCGTTGACCGCTCGCGATCTGTGTGATCACGGTCGGTATGACGGCCCGCGCCGACTGCCTCGGACCGTAAGTGTTGAAGGGACGGACGATGGAAACTGGCAAATCGAAGGATCGATGAAATGATAGCGCGATCTGGTCGGCGCCGATCTTGGTGGCCGAGTAAGGAGACTGCGCCTGCAGTGGATGTTCCTCGGTAATAGGGACAAAACGCGCTGTTCCATAAACCTCGCTCGTCGAAGTATGAACAATCTTTTTTGTGCCGAGTTCTCGTGCTGCCTGGAGTACGTTCAACGTTCCTTTTACATTGGTTTCGACATAGGAGTCGGGAGAGGTATAGGAAAATGGTATCGCAATTAGGGCGGCCAAGTGAAAAACGATGTCGCAATCCATCATAGCGAGTTTAACTACATGGGGGTCGCGTATATCCCCGGCAAAGACATCGAGCGATTTACGGATATCCGGTTCCGTTTGATCCAGCCAGCCCCAAGAGTTGAATGAATTATAGAAAACGAAAGCGCGAACGTCATACCCTTGGCGGACTAATTCCTCGGCTAGGTGGGAGCCGATAAATCCATCAGCTCCAGTTACAAGAATTTTTTTCGGTTTTTGGTTCATGGACTCTTCTTAACAGAATAAGTCTTACTTTTTTTAATAATTATGTTTATAAAGTCTTTTTTTTGACACTCATTGTTTGGACACATATGGAGCAATTATTATGCCAGTGTGAGTTTTTTATATCCTATTGTTATAACAAGGTTAATACCCATAGCTAGAAAGCGTAACGGTTTGGTATTGAATGATAGACAATTTATTGACATGCTTTCATCAATTAATAAAAGCAACCAAAAATAATAGTGTAAGCTGCTTCTTAAAGAGAAGTTACGTTTTAATAACAGATTCCCCAGAGACTAACCCGATTCATGGGCCTAAGAAAAGCAGTTAACATGTTGGTTTCTCATAAAATCAATAATATGCTTCAATTTTGGCTAACCGCTGGGTGACAATATAGGCCACTCCTCTATTGTCGTAAATGGTGATAACATATTGTTTTTTAAATAATTAAAATTATTTTAAACTGACAAATTTAGGATGAATATTTTAAATTCATCCATACATATTTGATCGTGTACAGGATCTTGTTTCTATTCGTTTTCATGACTAAAGTTTTTTAGCAATTAAACCGATATGATATACAGAAAAATGGACATATACATATATATGATAGTAACCGACTCGGAGGCTCGGGCATGTCAATTACACCCATAACTGGGGTAAACGTAAGCACTATTAATGATTTATTCTCTGCCATGTCCTCCCAGCAGTCGCAGATGACCGTAATGGCTAAGACCGACCTGTCTCAAGGCACGGATTTATATGCAGCAGGGAACTATGGTGCTGCAGTGACTGATATCAAGGGTGCTATTGGACTTGACCCTTCTGCTGCCGACGCGCCGCAGGCATATAGTGTTCTTGCTCAGACCTATACTGCCCAGGGTGACCTCAGTGATGCAATCAAGGCTTATAAGACGTCCCTCACCATATCGCCAGGTAACGACAGTACTTATATTAGTCTTGGTAATATTTACTACAGTCAAGATGACTATAGTGATGCGGAAAAAGCGTATAAGGCCGCGGTGAGCATTAGCCCCACTTCTTCCGCCGACCTTTATTCCCTCGGTGAGGCTTATCTGGCCACGGGCGATACGCAGAATGCGCAAAAGACTTTTCAGCAGGTCATCAATATGGAACCAACGCAGTATGGCGGTTATTATGCATTAGGCCAGACTTATAGCAAAGAGGGCGATCAACAAAATGCGATAAAGTGCTTTGAACAGGTTAACAGTCTGGATAGCACTTTTTACAACGTCTATGTCGATCTCGGTTCGGCTTACGCTGACCTCGGTCAGACGAATATGGCCCAGAATTGTTTGAATATTCTTAATACCAGCTCCCCCAAACTTGCCCCGGTTCTCAGCGCATACATGGCCAAAGTTTCAAAGCCGAAAATAACTGCAGATTATTCGACGACCGGATTTCTCTCTACCCTCGGACCTGGTACGCAGGTTGAAGAGTTGAGCCCTACGCTGTCGTCTCCGAATGCGTCGACTGTAATGAATATGGTATTTGTTTTCGATAAGAGTATGGATGCCAATTCTGTTCAGAACGTGGCCAATTGGACAATCGGCAAGTCGACACAAACCACACCAGGTGGTGCATACGATTGGGGATTGAGTAACCCGCCGACAGATACACCAGTTTCTCCGGTTCCTCTCAATGTCGTTTACCTGCCAGACACGGACTCCGCCATGGTATCCTTTCTGATCACACAGAATGCAGGCGATAATGGCACCATCGATCCGTCCCATATAAACTTCCAGTTCAACGGCACGGACACTTATGGAAATGCCATGGATCCCAAGGCTAATGAATATAACGGCGTGTCGCAAATAGTATAAGCATGAAAAATTCAACTCCCGTTCTCCTTGCTCGAGTTGCTTCTTCTTCGTAATTGTAAGCGCGCAAGCATCGAACCCGATTGATGGTCTGATCCGACATTGCAGATAATGATCGAGAGCGCATTGGGACCGTAAAAGTGTATGCAAATACCTGCTCCTCCACAACTGAATCAATCTTCTACCGTGCTGGTGAGCCCGAAAAACACGCTCTTACTGCAAACGGGGGAGATCGTGCAGGCTGAGGTTCTAACCGTCACCGATACTGCAGTAGCCATCAGAATGAGAAATTCAATCATTGAGGCTAGCACGAACCTTCCACTCAAGGAGGGTGAGGTCCTGTCTCTTCTTGTTGAACAGTCAGGTCAGGATATCCAGTTGCGGGTTCTTCCGGGCAACGGTGAATCTCCGGGATCAATTAATAATGTTATCCTTTCGGCCTTGGATACGCTTAAAGGGCTCAAACCGGCATCCGATGACATTAAGATGCTCACCTCGTTCATCACCAACGCATCCCAAGGGCTCAGGACCGCCCTGCCTGGATTGGACATCCTGGAAAAGCTGATGCCCTCCCTAGAACAACTGTCCGGTAACGTCCTGGAAAGCGCAGTAGAGGATTCGGGCGTTTTTTTTGAGACAAAGCTTCGTCTTCTGCTCAGCGAAGATGAGCAGGACAACTCCTCGGTAAACCGCAAAATTCAGGATCTGGCTAATAATGATATGAAAGCGGCGCTCCTGTCTCTTAAAGAAGCGCTTGGCGATAGAGATCTGGTCAGCCGATTGCAACAGAGTGGCGTCCAGACAGATAAGCTTACTGCCGCTGTTGACAATCTTCTTAAAAATACCGAACTGCTACAATTGCAGTCGAAACTGAGTGACACGCTACAGGTATTTGTTCCCTTCGTCTGGCAGGATCTGAAGAATGGCGAACTCATCTTCAGAGAGTCGGGGAGGGGACAGCCAGGGGAAGAGTCCTACTTATGTACGATAAATCTCGATCTCGAGCTCATCGGTCGATTGAGTGCAGGCGTGCTGCTTCAGGCGGGAAAGGTCTATGTGGATGTGATTGCGGAAAACGAGAAGTTCTCGGAAATCCTTCAGGACAACAAAGAGCAACTGACCCGGCAGTTTGAGGCGGTGGGTATAAGGATGGGTAGTTTTACGATACGTCAGGAATCCCGGGTTGATACTCGTTCCCCCCATGCAGGAGGGCTCAATATCCGTATATGAAAAATGAACTGAACAAGGCGGCTGCGCTCAAATACCATCCCGGCGATTCGGCGCCTTCTCTTGTCGCGAAGGGGCGGGGATTGGTCGCAGAAAAAATTATCTCTCTCGCCCGCCGTCACGGTGTTCCTATTCGAGAGGACCGGAATATGGTCGAGATTCTCTCGACCATCGATTTGTATGAAGAAATTCCTTCAGAGCTTTATAAGGCTGTCGCGGAGATTCTTGCGTATATCTATAAGATGAGCGGCAAAATGTAGAGAAGTGTCTGCATCTCTATGGGATCATCCGATTTCTCGTTGCATATCCGGGCGCGTCGCCATTGGATCCGCGTGATTCGAAAGTTCGTTCATTGAAAACAAGAATAAGTTCCGTAAAATAATATAAAATCGTTAAATATGTATTTTTTTATTCACACATTCAAGTTGTGAGTCAAGAAGATTGCATTCCATTTTTGCTACCACGGCGAGCCTGGATCTCCGTCGGCATGAAGCGTTTTTTTGGAAATTGCCGCTCGTCTGTTCTACTTCCTTGCATAGAGCCCAATCAATTCCGCCTGCCCGAGAATATGCCCGTTCATAGCCTTTTCAAGACCGCTCTTATTCGTACCCGGATCCATATTCAGCATTACATCGAGGGCATAAAGCTTGAAAAAGTAACGGTGTGTTCCCGACGGTGGGCAAGGACCGCCATAGCCATTTTTCCGGAAGTCGTTTACTCCTTGCCTGGCGCCGGAGGGGACGGAGTGTTCCTTGATTTCCCTGGTATCCGGTGCGATGTTCCACACAACCCAATGTACCCAGGTGCCTCTCGGCGCGTCAGGGTCGTCGACGATCAGCGACAGCGACTTTGTTCCAGCCGGCACATTTTCCAGCAGCAGCGGCGGATTGATATCCTCACCGTCACAAGTATATTTCGATATAATACGGCCGTTTTGTTCGAAAATCGGACTGCTAATTTTTAGCGTGCTCATGACGCTACCTCCTTTTAAAATAGAACTCCGCAAAACAGAATGTTCGCGGACTGTCACCGAGCCAACAGTGTAACCCGATTCCCCTTTTGCCCCGCCCTCTCCGCTTCTTCTATTAGATATCATAGCACGGATAAGAGTTCCGGTAAGAATATCCTGGCTTCCTGCGTTGAGGACAAAAAAAGGGAGGAACAGAGCGTTCCTCCCTTGTGGAATCATTCTTTGTCGCCGGACATTTACGGGCCTGCGAATTCCGAACGAGAGTTACATTGTTGTTACTTTTACCACATGCGTTGCCTTAGGGCCTTTGGGACTGTCAATGACCTCGAACGTCACTTCTTCTCCTTCGGAAAGAGTTTTGAAGCCTGCGCTTTCAATATCGCCGTAATGCACAAAGACGTCCCCACCCTCTTCCTTTTGAATGAATCCGAATCCTTTGGACTCATTAAAC
>Ga0335081_10017581_pt1 | contig 11575 bp, 8 predicted proteins | sample Lox_Sample_35_FD_206713 | JGI IMG/M metagenome (GOLD analysis project Ga0335081, IMG submission 206713) | Soil microbial communities from Loxahatchee National Wildlife Refuge, Florida, United States - Lox_Sample_3.5 | ecosystem: Environmental > Terrestrial > Soil > Wetlands | place: USA: Florida... | reverse complement strand
CGCTTGCCGGCAGGGACTGCCGTGCGCGGTTTGGCCGCAGCCGCACCGCTGAAGCGCTCGACCACCGCCTGCTTCATGTCTTCCTTGCGGATCTTCGATACCAAGTCCGGCGTCAGCGCCGGCGCTGCAGGGGCGTCATCAATCAGGGCGTCTTTCTTCAACATTCTTCCTCCAATCCAAATCACTTACGAATCGCGCTCCGCGGGTGTCTCCCGCAGGGTCAGCACCGGGCAGGGCGACTCGCACATAATCTCGTAAGCATGTGGAAACATCACCCGATCCAGCACTCCGCTGGACGGGCGTACGCCGATCACCAGCAGGTCGGCATCGATCTCCTCTGACGTTTTCAAGATGGTGGGGACAATTCGGCCGCTCTCCACCCTCAGCGAGCATTGGACGCCTGCCGCTTCACGTCCCAGCAGCTCCGACAGTCTCGTCTTGATAACCTGCAAGGCGCGGGCACGCTCGACCTCTTTGGCCGGCAGGTCATGCAGGACATGCACCGTCGTCAGCTTGCCTTTGTGCTCGCGCGCCAGTGATGCCGCGTAGCGGACAGCCTGCTCGGAGGCGCGGGTCAAGTCTGCTGCGACCATAATATTTCTGGACGGCCGGCTCCTGAAGCGGCGCAGGTGCGGCCCCAGTGTCAACACCGGCACCGGCGAAGTGCGGAAAACGCGTTCGGCTACGGAGCCCATCAGGGCCTTGCCTAATCCGCCGCGCCCATGGGTCCCGACCACGATCAGGTCGATCCCCTTTTGATGAGCGAAGTTCAGGATGGCTTGCGCCACCTCGCCCTCCAGCAGATACATGTGGTAATCCTGGCCCTCGGCGTAGGCGTGCGCTTGTTTCAGCTCGGATTTCAGTTGCGCCAAATCGCGGAGTGCAGCGTCCTTGGCGGCGACGTATGCCTCCGGACCGGCCAGCAGGAATTCGCCGGTGGGAACCACCGACACTACATAAGCTGCTGCCTGATAGTCCTTGGCGAGCTGTAACCCGGCTTCGAGGGCGGCGTTCGAATAGTGAGAAAAGTCCGTCGCGATGAGCACATTCTGAATGCCCACCCGGACTGGTGTGAGCTGTGCCGTGACCATGGTGCGACCATTTCTCCCCAACCGGTGGGGACGTTGCTGGACAACGCCCGCGCCCTGTCAGGAGGCGCCGGCGCGTTCCATTCACTTACCTGTCTCTCTTGTAGGCCGATTTGCACAGAAACTCTGTGACGCCGGTCAAAGGCCGGAGTGACGCAGGCCCTTTCGGGGAATTATCACCAGCGGTTCCACTTGCACGGCACAGCTTCAAGATTGGTGGAAATTAACGAGCAGCTTGCGGTCCTACGTGCTGCTCCACGGGTCCGGTCGTCGGATAGTTCAAAACGCGGCGGCCGATGTCGTCGATGAAATCGGTGGAGTTGGAGAGCACGACTACGCCCACTTTACGGTGCGGGTCGAAGCCGGCATACGAGTGATAGCCGTTGGTTCCACCGTTGTGCCAGACAATGCCGCTGGCAACGTGCCAGCCTAGGGCAACTTCGCCAACCGCCCCGGCGTCGCGGCGAACGCTCAGCATCTTCTTCATGGCCGGCAGCAGCGGCGACTTGACGATCCCCATGTTCGCCGCCAGAAAGATCAGCATGTCATCGGCGGTAGAGCGAATGGCGCCCGCTCCCTCGAGCGCATCAATCGCAATATTGGGCGCCTGGTTTCCGTTGTTGCGGCCAGGAATTGAGTTTGTCTGCATTTCCATTGTCATGTGCAGGGCAGTGTGGTCCATATGCAGCGGACCGGTGATGCGGGTCCGCAGCAGTGTCTCGTAGTCCGTGCCCGCCCGCAAGCAGAGCGCTTGAGCCAGCAATCCACCCCCCAGGTTGGAGTATTCGTATTTGGCGCCGGGATCGCGAGGCAGCGTGTAGTGCGATAGAAAATCGTACATCTGCTGCGGCGTGTACGCTCCGTTGTAATTGGTGGGCATGCGCGGCAGTCCGGAGTGATGCGTGGCCAGATCGAGCAGGGTAATCTGCTTGCCATTGCGCGTGGGAACGTGGACATCCTGGGGCAGGTATTTGGCGACAGGATCCGAGAGCTTTACCTCCCCATGCAGGGCCATGTCGCAGAGGAGAAGGGAGGTGAAAACCTTGGTGATGGAGCCGATTTCGTACACGGTTTCGCCGTCCGGCACGCGCGGGTCGGAGGCGTCGAACTTGCCATAGGCGATGATCTCGCGGCCGTGCTTGGTGATGACCCCGACCACGATGCCGTCGGTTTTGTGCTGCACATCGACGCGCTCGACCAGCATGCCGCGGATTTCATTAGGCGTGGCCAGCCGCGCGGGGAGAGTCTGCGCAACCGCGGCGAGAGCCAGGAAACAGAAGACGAGAACGGCCGGGATTCTCACGCCGGCCGGCCGGAGCTTGGGCGCCATAGGGAATTAGAGTACTGCATCCCCTACGAGATTGCCCCGCCTTAGCCGAAAAGAAGGCTAGAACGGGGCACCCGCGCAATTCACGCTTTCACCACGGAGATCACAGAGAAACCGATATCCCTCTTGCGGGTTTTGCGTGCTAAATCAATTCTGCTGGAATGCGATGGTTTGTGTCAGGGCACGAGTTTACTCGTGCCGGACCCAAGCGAAGAAACGGCTTGCAACGGCGCTTCTAAAGGCGCGCCCTTTCAGAACAGCGTACAGAGGCCTCGGCGCTGGGCCCTTACGCTTGCGCAGGTGCCTTCTCGCGCTCCACCATCGACTTCACAATCACGTAGAGCACGGGAATGAAGAACAGGTTCAACGCCGTTGAGACGATCATGCCTCCGAAGACCGTTGTGCCCACGGAGTGGCGGCTCTCCGATCCCGCCCCGCTGGCGAATACCAGCGGAAGCACGCCGAGGATGAACGCGAACGAGGTCATCAGGATGGGACGCAGGCGGATGCGCGCGGCCTCCACCGCGGCTTCTTTGATGGACAAGCCCTTGTGGCGCAACTGCTCGGCGAACTCGACAATCAGAATGCCGTTCTTCGACGCCAGGCCGATCAGCATCACCAGGCCGATCTGGCAGTACACATCGTTCAGTTGGCCGCGCAGGGTCTGGGCAATCAGGGCGCCCAGCATCGCCATCGGTACGCTCAGCAGAATGATGAACGGCAGCACCCAGCTTTCGTATTGCGCCGCCAGCGTCAGGTAGACCAGCAGCAGGCCGAGCCCAAACAACAAAGCCGACTGCTTGCCCGACTTGATCTCCTCCAGCGAGAGTCCCGACCACGAAAAGTTGAAGCCCAGCGGCAGTTTCTCGGCCACTTTGTCCATCGCCTGAATGGCCTGGCCGGAACTGTAGCCGGGCGCCGCGGAGCCGTTGATCTCCGCCGAGCGGAACAGGTTGTAGTGGGTGATCACCTGCGGCGAGGTCGATTCCTTGACCTGCACGACGTTGTCGAGCGGGATCATCTCGTTGTTGTCGGAGCGCACGTAGAATTCGCGGATGTCACGCGGCTGGCGGCGGAAGCTCTGGTCGGCCTGCACATACACGCGATAGGCGCGATTGTTGAAGTCAAAATCATTCACATACGCAGAGCCCATGTAGACCTGCAACGCGTCGCTGATCTGCTGGATAGGCACCTGCAAACTGCGCGCCTTGGCGCGGTCGATGTCCACGACGAACTGCGGATCGTTGGCGGTAAAGGCGCTGAACAGGCCGCTGAGGTCCTTGCGCGAGTTCCCTTCCCGCACCAGGTTCTGCGTCACGTTGTAAAGCTCCTGCACCGTGTTGCCGCCTTCGTCCTGCACCTCGAAGGTGAATCCGCCGAAACTGCTGATGCCGGAGATGGCGGGCGGCAGAAATGGAATGGCCTGCACATCGGTCAACTGGGAGAGCGGCCCGCGAAGGCGAGTGACCACCGCCGCCGCCGAGTCCTGGGCTCCCTTGCGCTTGTTGATATTGGCGAGGTTCAAAAAGATCATGCCCTTGTTGGCGCCGCTGCCGGAAAAGCTGAAGCCCACCACGGTGAAGGCGCCGACGATGTCTTTCTCCTGCGCGCAGACCGCTTCCACCTGCCGCATGGCCTGCGAGGTATATTCCACCGACGCTCCCTGCGGCGCCTGCACCGTGATCATGAACCAGCCCTGGTCTTCATCCGGGACGAATCCGGTGGGCACGATCTTGTAGACGATGTAGGTGGCCGCCAGTCCGGCGAAGAAGAGCACCAGAACCAGGTAGCGCACCCGCAGTGCCTTCTTTGCGCTGTAAACGTAATAGGCAGTCGTGCGATGGATAACGTGCTCCACCCCACGGAAGAAGATGTTCTTCTTGCCGCTTTCCGGGCGCAGCAGCAGCGCGGACAGCGAGGGCGTGAAGGTCAGCGAGTTGAAGGCGGAGATGGCGATGGAAAAGGCAATCGTCAACGAGAACTGCTTGTATAGAAGTCCGGTGGTGCCGGGGAAAAACGCAACCGGCACAAATACGGCGACCAGCACCAGCGAAGTTGCTACGACCGCGCCGGTGACCTCTCCCATGGCTCGGGAAGCCGCCGCGTGCGAATCGCTGTGCTCCTCGCCCATATGCCGGGCGATGTTCTCGATCACCACGATCGCATCGTCGACCACCAGTCCTGTAGCCAGCACGATGCCGAACAGGGTCAGCGTGTTGATTGAGAATCCCAGCAGGGTGATAAAAGCGAAGGTACCCACCAGCGACACCGGAATGGCAACCGCGGGAATCAGCGTGCTGCGCCAGTCCTGCAGGAAGACAAACATCACCAGCATCACGAAGACAATGGCTTCGACCAGTGTCTTCAGCACTTCGCGGATGGAGTCGCCTACGAAGGTCGTGGTGTCGAAGGCGACGGCGTAGCGGAGGCCGGGAGGAAAGCGCTTGGAAAGCCGGGTCAGCTCGGCGCGCACGGCCTTGTCGACGTCGAGGGCGTTGGCCGTGGGGAGCTGGCTGACGCCGATACCGATTCCGTTGTAGCCGTTGTAGCGCAGCTTGCCGCTGTAGTCTTCCGCGCCCAGTTCGGCGTGGCCGACGTCACTCAGCCTTACCAGCGCGCCATTATTGCCCGGCTTCAGCACGATGTTGTCGAACTGCGACGCTTCCGTCAGCCGTCCCACGGCGCGCACGCTGATCTGGTACATCTGATTGGTCGAGGTAGGCTCGGCGCCGACCTGGCCGGAGGCGATCTGCACGTTCTGTTGCTGCAAGGCGGAGACAACGTCAGTTGCCGTCAGGCCGCGCGCAGCCAGCCGCGGCGGGTCGAGCCACAGCCGCATGGAATATTTGCGCTCACCGAAGATCTGGGCGTCGCCGACGCCGGGAATGCGTTTGATTGCGTCCTTGACGTAGATGTCGATGTAGTTGCTGATGAATTCGTCGGTGTAGCGGTTGTTGTCGCTGTAGAAGCCGGCGGCCAGTACGAACGAGGTGGACACCTTGTTGATGGTGACGCCGGTGTTCTTCACCGCGTCGGGAAGGCGACCCATCACGCCCTGCACCCGGTTCTGCACGTCGACGGCGGCAAGATCGAGCGGGCGCGTCAGTTCGAAGGTGATGTTGATGGCGCACGAACCGTCGTTGCCGCTGGAGGACTGCATGTAGCGCATGCCTTCCACACCGTTGATGGCCTGCTCCAGAATGGTGGTGACCGACGACTCAACCGTGGTCGCATTGGCGCCGATGTAGGCGGCATTCACCGAGATTTGCGGCGGCGCCAGCTCCGGGAATTGCGCGATGGGAAGAAACGGGATGCAGACCGCGCCGGCGATCACGATGAACAGCGAGGTGACCGTCGAAAAAACCGGGCGCTGGATGAAGAAGTCGGAGAACAATCGTTGCCACCTTGGCGTGTCACGGCACGATTTCAGTGAGTGCGTGAGAGCTGTGTCGCCCCTGAAGGGGCTCGGACTTTTTTCCCACTCTACCCAGCACTCCGGCTTCGCCTCCGTGCTGGGCTAAACTGTTCCGCGCCTACGGCGCTCGAATTTCGGCGGTCGCGTCCCACTGCCAAGCTTGGAAGCGCGTTCTCACGCAGACAACTGAAGTCCTCGCTGACACGAAGCGCAACGGACTCTGCGGTTTCTCACAACCACGACGCCAGCATTTCTACTGCTCGATCGTGATCGGCATGCCGTCGGCGAGGTTTTGTCCGCCGGACACCACCACCTGATCGCCGGCTTTCAACCCGCTGAGCACCGCGTAATCGTTGCCCACGATCTCGCCCAGTTGCAGCGGCACCTGACGCGCCACCGTCTTGTCATTGTCCTGCTGCGCGACGAAAGCGAAGAACTGGCCGCTGACGCGGTTCACCGCAACCACTGGGATAGTGATCCCCGAATGGGTGCTCCACACGATGCGAGCGCGGACCAGTTGCATGGCGCGCAACACGTCGGCCGCCTTGTCCGCCGGCGCCTTCACCAGAATCGACTGCGTTCCCGTCTCTACCTGCGGCGAGATGAAGTAGACATTGGTGCGCAGCAGCACCTTGCCCGTCGCATCCACCACCTCGACCGGTGCGCCCATCCGGATGTCGCTCGCATGCTCGGAAGGAATCGAGATGTAAACCTCCAGGCCGCTGCGTTCATCGATGGTCGTGAGCAGCGTCGTATTGGTCACGCGATCGCCCACGTGCACCGGCACGTCGCCCACGATCCCATCGGTCGGCGCGAAGACGTTGTAATACTTCAGCTGCACCTGCTGCTGCGCGAACTGCGCTTCCAGCGCCTTCACATCGTTCAGGGCCGAGTCGTAGTTCGATTGCGCCTGCTCCAGGTCCTGCTTACTCATGACACCGCTGGCGGCCAGCGCAGCGGTGCGGTCGTACTGCGACTTGGCCCAGGCCAGCGCGGCCTCTTTCGATTTGCGCTGCGAATCCATGTTGGAGACCATCGCCACCTGCCGCCGCGGGTCAATCTCCATCAGGGTGTCGCCCTTCTTCACCATCTGGCCCGAATGCACATGAATATCGAAGATCCATCCCTCAACGTCGGAGTTGATGGTGGCCGAATGGCGGGATTTGATGGTCGCAACGTATTCCGAGGCGTCGCCAATGGGATGGTCCTGCACCGCCTGCACCTTGACGGGCGTGGCCGGTGGACCTTGCGGCGCGCTGGCGTTGGTGCGGCCGCAGGCAGTAAACACAGTCGCGGACAGAACCAGCAGCACGAGCGGCGCGAATTTTTGTGCGTCGACACGCAGAGCGCGAGGGCGCTGAATCATAACCATCCTGGAACAGTCAGCAAACAGGCGTTGCGGTGATCTAAACGATGCTTCATTCTACCGCGATCTACAGAAATGCGAGCGTGGTGGCCGGATAGATGAGATTAACGGAGCAGCAGTGAGATGAGGCGCACGATCCGAACACGGACCAGGCTCTCGGAAGCGGTGGGATCGGGGGCATGATTTGTAAGGCCGTCGCCCTAGTCCGCAGCCTCTTCAGCGGCGCCTTCCCTGGCCACCCGATGCTGCACGTGCGTCCAGACAAAGTACACGACACCTAGCACGATCACGGCGAGAATCAGAGCATCCAGCCGATGGAACCACATCTTCAGCCGCGGATCGGTCTCCCAACGCTCCCCCAGCCGCATGCCGATATAGGCCAGAGCAAAACACCAGGGCCACGAGCCGACAAAGGTGTAAATGTGGAACTTCAGGCGCGGCATGCGCGCGATACCGGCGGGCAGCGCGATGAAGGTCCGGATCACCGGCAACAGTCGCGCAATGAGTACCGCGATCGATCCGCGGCGCTCGAAGAAGCGATCGGCGATGGCCAGCTCGCGATGGCTGAGAAAAATGTAGCGGCCGTAGCGCTCGACCAGCGGACGCCCGCCGAAGTAGCCGATCTCGTAGGCGACGACCGATCCCAGGTTGCAACCCAGCGCGCCGAAGGTGGCGACGGCGATCAGCGAAAAGCGCCCGGTATACACCAGGTAGCCGGAGAACGGCATGATGATCTCCGACGGCAAGGGAATGCAGGCCGATTCGATGGCCATCAGCAGCATCACGCCGGGATAGCCTGCCGCCGAAATGACGCTGATAATCCAGGCTCCGACAATTTCGATAATGTGAGCAATCATGTAATTGGTAGAGCCGGCCTTCAGGCTGGCGTCAATCGCTTCGATGGAGTTGGCGGGAGAGGCGATCATCGCGGATGATCGTCCCTCCCTGGCTTCTTGACAGCGGCAGACGCGACGCTGAAGCGTCGCTCTACCGGTTTCGGACTAGAACAGGAAGCCCGCTAACTGCGGCTCCTACCCATCCACTCGTCGAGCTTCGCCACCGGACATCGCACGCCGACGAAGAACTGCCCAAAGGCAGCATATACGGCGCTGACCTCGTCGAAGCGCATCTCGTAAATCAGCTTCTTGAAGATCAGTGGATCGCTGGCGAACAAGTCAACGCCCCACTCCCAGTCGTCGAAGCCGATGGAGCCGGTGATGATCTGCTGGACTTTGCCGGCGTAGCGGCGTCCGACCATGCCGTGCTCTTCCATCTGCCGCTGCCGCTCCTCGATAGGCAGCGTGTACCAGTTCTTATTCTCGCCGCGCTTGCGGTCCATGGGATAGAAGCACAGATAATGGCTGTCGGGGATCTTGGGATAAAGCCGTGGCCGCATCGCCTGCCGCTGGCGCTCCATCGTCTCTTCCACCGCGCGCGTCCACTCCTCCGACAGCGGCAGCACGTCACGCTCCGCAAGCTGGCGAAACAACTTCACGCTGGAGTCGTACAGTCCGAGCTCGATCACTGACAGGTACGAGTGCATGGGCTCCAGATATTCCTGGAGCGCGGTGCGATTCAGCTCAAGCTCAGCGGCGTTCAGCTCGTCGAACGAGTCGCGGAAATGCACCAGCATCAGGTCGCCCTTATGTCCGAGCAGCGAATAGATGGCGCTCTGACCGGCCTCTTCCGGCCTGGCCAATACGCTTGCGGCCTCGTGCGCGATCTCCTGCTGGCGCGATGGGGCGAGCTTGCGCCACTCCGGCCAGCGAAAGCGGAACATCTGATGCAATACGCTCAGACCTTCGAGGGTAAGCGGCACGGCGTGCAGCTCCGTCGATGCGGCCTGTACTTCTGGCTTGGAAGCCATCAAGGAAACTCCAGGATTCCGGGATGCAAGCGCTCAGATCATTGTAAATGGAGGAGCACGCGATACGACTAAACCGCACCCGTTATAATCCTCCTCTCGTCCTACCAGGAGTTGGCTATGCCACGCGGCATCATGCCTCGCCGGCCTTCGCGCAGCGGGCGTCAGGATCAAGTCTCGAGCGCGGCCACTCGTGCCAAAGTGCGGATTGCTGCTTCTCACCCTCTCGCCAAAAGCGGACGGAAGGATGAAGCGCCGGCGAAGGCCCGAATCGCGAAACCTGCGCCTGCTCCGCGCAAGCCTGGCCCAAAACCTCCGAAGCCCGCGACCAGATTTGCCCGCAAAGCCGCCAGCGCCTCCAAGGGTTACAACCCGCTCGCAACGGAGCGCGTCAGCGAAATCCTCAAGCGGCTTGATGAGCGTTATCCCGACGCGACTTGCGCTCTGCATCACAACAGCGCGTGGGAGTTGCTGGTGGCGACCATCCTCTCAGCGCAGTGCACCGACGTGCGCGTCAACGTGGTGACGCCGATCCTGTTTGAGAAATATCCAACGCCCGACGCCTTCGCCTCACTTCAGCCGGAAGAACTGGAAGACGACATCCGCTCCACCGGATTCTTTCGCAACAAGTCGAAGTCCATAGTGGGAGCCGCGCGCAAGCTCATCCGCGACTTTGGCGGCGAGGTGCCGCGCACCATGGACGAGTTGCTCGAAATCCCCGGCGTCGCGCGCAAGACCGCCAACGTGGTGCTGGGCACGTGGTATCGCATCGCCGATGGAGTGGTGGTCGACACCCACGTGCAGCGCATCTCGCGCCGGCTGGAGCTGACCAAGAACGAAGATCCGCAGAAGATCGAGCAGGACCTGATGAAGGTTATCCCACGCGAGAAGTGGATCCTCTTCTCTCATCAGGTCATTCATCACGGCCGCGCGCTGTGCATCGCCCGCAATCCCAAGTGCGCCGATTGCCCACTGGAGAATCTCTGCCACGCTGCCGACAAGACGTGGAGCACGGTGGAGGTTCATAAAGGGGCGAAGTAGTGGGTGGTGGATGGCAGTTGTGAACTGTGGTTCCCGTTCCGCCTTCGGCTCAAATAACCGCAAGAATTTGAATGACCAGTATCGGATTGTTTCACTCCCTCGCGCGCGGGCCTGTAGAATCAGCGGAGACGTGATGGTGCGCCTGTGAAGAAAGCCCTGGCTTCGATCCTGTTCCTGGCGGTTGCACTGGGAGTGTGTGCGCCGACGACCGCTTTTGCCAAGTCCCATACCCAGACCAAGTCTCCCACCCACCAGACCAAGATGCAGAAGCAGTCGGACAGGCAATGGAAGAAGTACAACAAGCAATTGGCCAAGGAGCAGAAGAAGCAGCTAAGAGCGCAGAAGAAGCAGATGAAGAAGTGGAACAAACAGCATCAGACGACCGTCCGCGTGACCTAATCCCGCCTTCGCAGCAGCCTTCCTTGAACATCGGTTCCCCACCGAGCGTGGTACGACTGTCGGTCCTATTGGCCGGCGTGGTTCCGTAATCGACACTTAACGTTGCCGCAGAAACTCTGACGCTATGCTGGAGTTCTTACGAGGTGGCACGGCGGGCGGCACAGGGTTCGTGGGTCGCCGTCTAATCAATGAAGTCCGCAGATGGGTGGATGCGGACACAACTTACATCCATGTCACTTTGGCAGAGGATTATTGTCAGCTTCGTTGTCCTCGCGGCAAGCCATCTGCCTGCGCGAGCCGATATCGGCTTGCTGCTCAATGCCAAGCTCAACGGGCAGATACTCGTTGGGGAATCACTCACCGGGGAGGGACATTCTTCGGTTTACCTGTCGCGAATTTGCCCTGCCTCGCCGGTAAAGCTCCGGCTATGCGAGCCCGGAGAGAACGGCTCCATCATTCAAACCTATGAGTACTACCATGAGGACCAGCCGTACGAGTGGAACGTGGTTCCGCTGAATATCTATCTCTATGGCGTGACCGATGCAGCCGACCGTCCTCTGTTTGGATCGCCCGAGCTGCGGCGCATTTTGCAGGAGCAGTACCGCCGCAACTACATGCAAGACGTCTGCACCAATTCAACCTGCATCGCAGACAAAGACGCGAACTGGCGCGATGCCGTTGCCGCGGCCTTCGTGCGGGAGATGTATATCTTCGAAGTTCGCACCACCGTGGAGCAGGACGAGCAGTTTATCCGCACCTTCAATGCGCGCCCGAATGTGAATCACTACAACGGCTTCAAGCGCAACTGCGCCGACTTTGCCAAGCTGGTGGTCAATACTTACTTCCCGCACTCAACGCATCGCAATTTTCTGAACGACTTTGGCATGACCGGCCCGAAGGCAATCGCCCGCAGCTTCAGCCACTACTCCGAGAAGCATCCGGAGTTGGAGTTTCATGTGATCCGGATCGCGCAGGTGCCGGGAACCTACAAGCGGAGTTCGGATTGCCACGAGGGCACGGAGCAGATGTTTCGCTCCAAGAAGTGGATCGTGCCCTTAACCGTTATAGGCTTGCA
>Ga0335081_10017580_pt1 | contig 11575 bp, 8 predicted proteins | sample Lox_Sample_35_FD_206713 | JGI IMG/M metagenome (GOLD analysis project Ga0335081, IMG submission 206713) | Soil microbial communities from Loxahatchee National Wildlife Refuge, Florida, United States - Lox_Sample_3.5 | ecosystem: Environmental > Terrestrial > Soil > Wetlands | place: USA: Florida... | reverse complement strand
CTTCATCCATCCCGACGACGTGGGAATCGACACGGTGCTCTTTCAGGAGATGGTGGCGGGCAAGCGCGAATCGTATGAGATCGAATTGCGGTACATACGCAAAGATCGCGCGCTGCGCTGGGTTCGTCAGACGGTTTCTCTGGTGCGCGGGTTTGACGGCAGGCCCGAATTCGCTATCGGCATGACCGAAGACGTTACCGAACGCAAGCGCACCGAGCAACAGCTGCGCGACGCGCAAAAGATGGAAGCGATCGGCCGCCTGGTGGGCGGCGTGGCCCACGACTTCAACAACCTGCTCACCGGAATCATGCTCTATTGCGACCTTCTAATGAATGGGTTGGAAAAGGGCAGCCGCCTGCGGCACCACGCCGAGGAGATCCATACCGCAAGCCAACACGGTGCCACGCTCATCCAGCAACTCCTCGCCGTCGCCCGGCAGCAGGTGGTTGAACCTCGGGTGCTGAATCTGAATGAAATCGTTTCAGCGATGACCAACCTGCTGGCGCACCTGATCGGCGAGCACATCGAGCTGGTCACGGAGCTGGCGGATGACCTGAAGAAGGTAAGACTCGATCCGGCGCAGGTCAAACAGATCGTGATGAACCTGGTGCTCAATGCCAGGGATGCGATGGCGGAGGGCGGCCGGATCACGCTGAACACCGCCCATCGCAAGATGCAGATCGTGACCGAGGGGAACGTTCGGGAAGCCGAGTGCGTGATGCTCACGGTCAAGGACACGGGCTGTGGCATGGATGCGGAGACTCGTTCGCGCATCTTCGAGCCCTTTTTCACCACCAAGGCCGCCGGAGAGGGATACGGACTCGGTCTCGCCACGGTGTACAGCATCGTGAAACAGAATGGCGGCGCTATCGAGGTTGAGAGCGAGCCAGGACGGGGCACGCAGGTGTCCATCTTCTTCCCCCGGTCCGAGGAAGAAAACGTTCAGGAGCCAAGTCTACAAAGAGCCGCCACCGGCCATGAGACGGTGCTCCTGGTGGATGACAACCCACAGGTACGCAGGTCGGTGTGCCGTCTGCTGAGCGATCAGGGATATCGCGTCCTGGAGGCGGCCAACGGCGCGAGTGCGCTGGCTCTGTTCGAGTCCAGCAAAGCTCAGGTGGACCTGCTGCTAGTCGACTTGGCCATGCCCGGCATGAGCGGCAGGGAGGTGGCGCGAAGATTGAAGAAATTGCGTTCGAACCTGAAGGTGTTGTTTGTCACCGGCTTCCGCAGCCCGCAGCAGCGGGAGCAAGCCGAGGAAGAACCTATCGAACTGTTTCAGAAGCCTTTTGATGGGCGGGCGCTGATACGGAAGGTACGAGAGGTTCTGGACGCAGATGCACTGGCCCAGACTGAAGGTCAATCGAGGTGAGCAAGATGACTACCGCAGAATCAACTTTATCGAGTACGCCACAAATTGAGGGAGCAAACTTTCTTAAACTGCTGATCATCGACGACGAGCGCGCGATCCGCGAGGCGTGCCACGATGTCGCGCAGTCCCAGGGATTTCATACTTTCATCGCCGAGTCGGCAGAACAGGCCTACCGCACGCTGGATTCGGAGAACATTGACGCCGTGCTGCTTGATCTGAAACTGCCGGGAGCGGGCGGACTGGAGGCGCTGCACCAGATCAAGCTGCATCGTCCGGATGCCGTCGTCGTGGTAGTGACGGGCTATGGGACGGTGCAGTCTGCCGTGCAGGCCATGAAGAATGGCGCTTACGACTACGTGACCAAGCCCTTCAGCATCGACGAGCTCAAACTCCTGCTGGATCGTGTGGCCAATCACCTGAAGCTCAGGACCGAGAACCGGATGCTGCGCGAAAAGGTGAAATCGAAGCAGGGCTTTGGCGGAATCATCGGCCGCGCCCCCGACATGGAGAAGCTGTACCGCATCATCGCCAAAGCGGCACATAGTTCGCATCCTGTGCTTATTCTGGGTGAGAGCGGAACGGGCAAGGAACTGGTGGCGCGGTCCATTCATTTTTCCGGGCCTTATCGCGACAAACCTTTTATTCCAGTGGACTGCGGCTCGCTGGTGCCGACGTTGATTGAGAGCGAGCTGTTTGGCTACGTCAAAGGGGCTTTCACCGGCGCGTCGCATTCGAAGGATGGGCTGCTGGCGATCGCCGAAGGCGGAACGGTTTTTCTCGATGAAATCGGGGAGATGACCGTCGATCTTCAGGCCAAGCTGCTGCGCGCGATCCAGGAGAAAGAGATCCGGCCGGTCGGCAGCACCAAGCGCATTCCGATCAATGTGCGGATTCTGGCGGCCACGAATCGCGAACTGGAGCAGGCCGTGGCCGAAGGTAGCTTCCGCCGCGATCTCTACTTCCGCCTGAATGTGCTTACCCTGCGCATTCCGCCCCTGCGCGAACGGCGCCAGGACATTCCGCTCCTGGTGGGACACTTTCTGGAGCGGCTGTCACGCGACGCGGGACAACCCCGCACGCTCGATGACGAGGCCTTGAAAGCCATGTTGGCCTACGACTGGCCGGGCAACGTACGCGAGCTGGAGAACTGCCTGGAGCGGGCTTGCGCCATCACTACGACGCCCATGATCCACGTGCGCGATCTGCCGACGACGATCCACAGCGCACCGGTGGACATACCGGGTGGAAAGGCGTCCCAGTCCAAGATTGTGCCGCTGTCGGAACTGGAGAAGCAGACGATCCTGAACACCATCGTGCAGCTTAACGGCGACAAATTGATGGCGGCGCGGCTGCTGGGCATCGGGAAGACCACGCTCTATCGCAAGCTGAAGGAGTACGGTTCCGAAGCGTAGCGGAAAAGGGTGCGGATTCCCGCTACGGGAAGGAAAAGAAGCTTGGAGGAGGAGTTAAGTGTCCCAATTGTAAGCAGTTGAGTTATGGTGGCTGAGTTGCAAAACAAACTACCATGATTCTGCTTATTACGCCGTACGCTAGTGTCCAGCAATGCAGTAAAGCGATCGAAGAGGCAGTCTCTGAGAGCGTGGATGTGAGCGAAGGTCTTCGCCAAGCCATCGCACGACTCCGCGCCGGAGAGTATTCCGCGGTTGTCATCGACCAGTCCCTGATGGAAGCGGAGCCCGAAGAGAGCGAAACCGTTCTGCAGCACGTGGGAGCGGCGGTTCCGGTCCAGGTGAACTTTGCGATCAGCGGCGTGGAAAGGGTGGTCCGCGAAGTAAGGGCGGCTCTCTACCGCAGGAAACGGGAGGAGCGAATCGCCCGGGAATCGGCGGCGCGCGCGCTGTACAGCGAGGTCAAAGGATCGGTGACGGCCCTCCTACTTTCATGCGAAGTGGCGCTGGAAACTCCGGATCTGCCACCTAACGCGGCTCGGAAGTTGCAGGCAGTGCAGCAATTGGCCCAGGACCTGCGTGCGAAGTTGAGCTCGGCAAACGGGAATTGACCAGGGCGGCGGGTCGAAGCTGGTGCGGCGATTGGAGTCGTCGGGCGGAATCTTCGCGCTTTCGATGCGCGGTTCGGACGCCGTCCCAGACGCACGATCCAGATGGCTCAGCTGGTTCTGCGACGGTCGACCTGCTGTGGGGCCCTTGACTTCGACGCTGGCGGCGTTTATGCAAGTTTCTGCAGCGGAAGGCGCATTACTTTGCGTCTTCTCCGACCGTGGCTACGAATTTTTCTTAATGGTCCTCAGGTATCCCCATTAGAATAACTTCGGTGCCGGACAGATTTGCTCTGCATCCGGTGCGTCTCCCCTGAACGCTCGCTTTGAGGACTCTGTGCACGTTCTGGTTACGTCTGACACCATTACAGGGATCTGGACTTATACGCGGGAGTTGGTGACTGGTCTGGTCAGCCAGGGTGCTCGAGTCACGCTGGTCAGCTTCGGCCAGGTTCCGCTGCCTCATCAAACAACTTGGATGGAGAGCCTGCATGGCCTCGACTACCGGCCCACGGCATTCCGGTTGGAATGGATGCAGGAGGGGCAAGAGGACCTGGAGGATTCCGCAAACTATCTGCAAGGCCTTGTCGCGGAACTGATGCCGGACGTGCTCCATCTGGGGCAGTTTTGTTATGGCAACCTGCCGGTTGACATTCCGCGCGTCCTGGTCGCACACGGCGACATGATTACCTGGTGGATGGAGGTGCACGGACGCGAACCGAATGAAACCCGCTGGCTGCGCTGGTATCGCAACACGGTGAACCGCGGCATCTCCGGCGCGGACGCGGTGGTGGCGCCTTCAGCCTGGATGCTGGACGCTTTGAACCGGAGCTATTCCAAGCCTGCGCGGAGCTGCGTGATTTACAACGGGCGAAATCCCATCTTCTTCAATCCGTACGTCAACAAAGACGATTCGGTAATGACGGTGGGGCGTTTGTGGGATGCTGGGAAGCAGGTATTCCTGCTGACCCAACATGAGCATCCGGTGCCGGTCTGCATTGTGGGCAGCGACCCGCCGGTGCACGTTCCGCGTATTCCGATCCGCGCGGATGTGAAAGTGGCCAAGGACCAGACGAGTGTCGCCATTCGAGGACCGCAGACGGAGGCGCAGTTGCGGACGCTCTATAGCCGGTCGGCAATTTATGCGGCAACGGCGAGATACGAACCCTCTGGCATGCCGACACTCGAGGCCGCGCTTTCGCGCTGCGCCATCGTGGCCAATGACATTCCGAGTCTGCGCGAAATTTGGGGTGACACTGCGGTGTACTTTCGCGCCAATGATGCGAGCAGCCTGGCGGAAGTGATTCGCGAACTCGGTGGAGATCGTGAGCGGTGCCGCAATTATGGCAGCTTGGCCTACAAACGCGCGCGCGAACGGTTTACCGGCAAGCGCATGACGGACGAATATCTGGACTTGTATCGCGGGTTGTTGGCGAAGCGTTCAGCCGCGGCGTAGCGTTTTCAATTCTTTCCTGCCTGACTTTCTCATAATGACACGAAACCCCTCTGAAGCTGCGATAATCGTGGCGGAGGATGCAATGGCACAAGTGAAGATCACGATTCGTCCCAATGGCCCTTATCGCGTCGAAGCTCCCGAAGGCACCGTTGAACTGGTGGACATAAACGGCAATAAGTACGACTTGACGGGCAAGCCGGCATTTTCCCTTTGCCGGTGTGGAGGGTCCGTGAACAAGCCCTTCTGCGATGGAACGCATAGCAAGATCGGGTTCCAGGCGGCCGAAGCGGCGGTGAAAGCGGGCAGTTAGAACTCCCGCCAGCCTTTCTTATCGCAATACCCAGAACGAGACGAACCATCGCCTCGGACCGGATCATGTCATTCCCGCCCTGGCCGCGTGGTAAACTCCGGCGCCGGAGGGTATTGTGCACGACCCAGCAGACCGAGAACTCGGAATGTCTCGCAAGATCACCCGGCGTGACTTCCTCAACGGTGTTGCCATCACGGTGGGCGCTTCCGCTTTGCCGCGGGAACTCCTGGCATGGCAGGGCGAAGACGTTGCGCAGGACTCTCCCAATTACTATCCTCCGGCGCTAACTGGGTTGAGGGGTAGCCATCCGGGGTCATTTGAAGCGGCGCACAGCGTGCGCGATGGCAGCTTCTGGGATGAGGCCGGCAAGCCAGTGGACACCGGCGAAAAGTATGACTTGGTGGTGGTGGGAGGCGGAATCAGTGGGCTGGCCGCGGCGCATTTTTATCGCAAGGCGGCCGGCGACAAAGCGCGCATTCTGATTCTCGACAATCATGATGACTTCGGCGGGCACGCGAAGCGCAACGAATTTCGGGTTGGCGACCGCACCTTGCAGTGCTTCGGCGGAACCTACTCGATCGAAAGCCCGCTGCCTTACAGCGCGGTTGCGAAGGGCCTGATTCAGGAACTGGGAATCGATGTCCCGTCGTTTTCGAAATACGCGTCGGAGAATCTGTATCACAGCCAGGGTCTGTATCCCTCGATCTTCTTCGACAAAGCAACCTACGGTAGCGACAAACTGGTAATCAATCCCGCGCCTCATCCCGGGATCGAGTCGCGCGATCTGCAGCCCGGGCCGGACGCCTGGAAGAAGTTTCTCGCCGAGGCGCCGCTGTCAGAGCAGGGTAAGCGCGATTTTCAGCGGTTGCATCAGGACAAGAAAGACTACTTGCCGGGGCTCTCGGACAAAGAAAAGAAGGCCAAGCTGGCGCGCATCAGCTACGCGCAATTTCTGACGGAGATGATAAAGGTAAACGAGGAGATCGTTCACCTTCTGCAGGAGATGCCGCATCCCCTGTTTGCGGCTGGACCGGAAGCGGTCGCTGCTCACGATGCGTGGGAAGCGGGGTACGGCGGCTTTCAGGGCATGAACCTTGAGCCTGTGGCTGACAGCGAGGAGGCGGAGCAGTACTTCTTTCATTTTCCGGACGGAAACGCCAGCATTGCCCGGCTATTGGTGCGCAAGTTGATACCGGCGGCGATTCCGGGGACCTCTGCTGTCGACGAGGTCACGGCGCGGGCCGACTATTCGCGGCTTGATGAGGCTGCGTCTTCGGTACGCGTCCGTCTGCAGAGCACGGTAGTCCGCGTGAAGCACGCCGGCGATGCCGCGTCCGCCAGGGAAGTGGAGATCACGTACGCGCGTGCGGGCAAGGCGTATACCATCCGGGCGGCGCACTGTGTCCTGGCTTGCTGGCACGTCATGATCCCATACCTGTGTGAGGAATTGCCCGAGAAGCAGAAGGAAGCTCTTTCCGACGCGGAGAAAGTCCCGCTGCTGTATACCAACGTGGCCATCCGGAACTGGACGTCGTTCAAGAAGCTGGGAGCCAGCTGGATTTATGCGCCGGGATGCTACTACGGTCATCTCAACCTGGACGTGCCAGTGAGCCTTGGTAGCTACAAGTTTGCGCGCACGCCCGATGAGCCGATCGTGGTGCACATGGTACGCACGCCCTGCCGTCCGGGGCTGCCTGTGCGGCGACAGTATCGCGCCGGTCGGACGGAATTGTTTACAAGTTCGTATCAGACGCTGGAACGAAATACCCGGGAGCAGTTGGGCCGCATCCTGGGCCCGGGAGGCTTTGACCCGGCGCGCGATATCGCAGCCATCACCGCCAACCGTTGGCCGCATGGGTATGCCTACGAGTACAGCTCATTGTGGGACAAGTTCGTGCTCGAAGGCGGCGAGAAACCGTGCGAGGTGGCCCGGAAGCCGTTCGGGAGAATTGCCATCGCCAACTCGGATGCGGGAGCGTATGCGTATACAGACTGCGCAATCGATCAGGCTTACCGCGCTGTGGGAGAGCTAGTGGGTAGTAGCTAGTACCTGGTATCTAGCACCCAGTAGCTAGTCCCTGGTAACCAGTACCCAGTAACTGAGAACTGATCTTTTACTAATGGATGGTCTTCGTCTTGCGCGACATATAGTCCATCAACAGGTACTGGCCGAGAGTGTAAGGAGTGGTGAAGTAAGCCTTGCCGCGACACATCTCCGTGACTTTCTGCACGAACTGCACCAGCCCGTAGTCTGACGCCAGCATAAACGTGTTGATCAGAACGCCGGCCCGCTTGCATTTCGAAACTTCTTCCAAAGTCTGACTGACGACAAGCGGATCAAGCCCGAACGCGTTCTTGTAAATGCGGCCGTCTTCGAGCGTGAGGGCTGAAGGCTTGCCGTCTGTGATCATGACGATCTGCTTCATGTCTTTGCGCTGACGTTGCAGGATGCGTTGCGCCAGCCGCAGACCTTCCCTGGTGTTGGTGTAGTAGGGCCCAACCTTCACCCGTGCCAGCTGCGAGAGCGGCACCTCTTCGGCGGAGTCGTGGAAAAGAATCAGGGACAGCGAGTCGCCGGGATACTGGGTGCGAATGAGCTGCGACAGCGCCATGGCGACTTTCTTGGCCGGCGTAAAGCGATCCTCACCGTAGAGAATCATCGAATGCGAGCAGTCGAGCATGAGCACGGTCGCGCAGGAGGATTGGTACTCGCACTGATGAACCTGCAGGTCGCGGTATTCGATATTCAGCGGCAGGCTCAGGCCCTCGCGCTGAATCGCGGACGAAAGCGTGGCCGTGATATCCAGATTTAAAGTGTCGCCGAACTCGTACGTCCTGGACGCACCGCTGGCTTCGATGCCGGTGGCGAGGTCGCGGGTGTCATGGCGTCCAAAGCTGGATTTGCCGAGGGAGCCCAGCAGGTCGCGCAAGGACTTGAAGCCCAGGAAGTCGAGACTCTTGTCGGTGATCTCGAATTTCGCCTGCTGAGCATCGCCCGCCTGGCCGCCGATGCTCGACTGGCGGGATGGATCGTGAGGCTCGTCGATGGAGATGTAGTCCTCTTGTTGCATGCGCTCGATAAGTTGTTCGATGAGTTCGTCGAGAGAGCCGTTCACCTGCATCTCGTGCAACTGCTCGCGCATCTGCTCGTCCAGCAGATCGCTGTTCATCAGCGCGTACTCGATGGCGCGGCGAAGGTCGTCGAGAGTCTGCTCGCCATCGGGAGGATCGTAGAGCATGTAATCCTGAAAGCCGCTCTGCAGGAGATAATCCGAGAGCGCGCTGAGCAGGTCCTCCATGCTCATTTCGCCGGCAGGGTCGGGGACGTATTTGCTGTAGCGAATGCGTTTCATAAAGCAGCTATTAGCTTCTAGCTCTTGGCCTTTAGGTGTCAGCTCTCAGCCGTCAGCTTTCGGTTTCTGAGAACTGAGAACCAAGAACTGCCAACTAGTTAAACGTTCGCCTCGGCCGGATCGGCGGCTCCTCGCGGTTGAAACCGGGTTCGGCGTGTTTGGGTTGCTTCTCGCCTGCCGTGAAAACTCGTTCTTCGTTGCGGCCGATACGCTTGTGGGCGTGCAGGCCCTCGAGTACGAACTCTGCCGCCGACACCCGTGTTTCGACGGGGTCGTGCGGTCCGACGTTGACTTTGCCCAGCTTGTCCATGAGTCCCTGAATGCCGCGCAGCGATTCCAGGACATCTGCGGCGGCGGCCGAATCGGTCAGCTGGATTTCACCGCCCAGGTCGAACCATTGCACCACCTGCTGCAGATTCACTCCGGTCAGATATTCGTCAAAAGTCTTGGCGATGGCAGTGCGGATCAGTTCGCGGCCAACGTTGTCGGCGCCCTTCATCTCGCCTTCGTATTCCAGTTCGAGCTTGCCGGTGATCGAGGGCATGGCGGCGTAGACGTCGCCGATGCGCGGAACCACCAGTTTTTCATGATTGCGGATCGCTCTGCGCTCGGCGTTGGAAATCACATTTTCCATGACCGAGATGGGCAGGCGCTGGCTGACGCCGGATCGTTTGTCAACTTTCTTGTCTTCGCGCGCCACAAAGGCGATGCGCTCGATGACCTCCTGAACATATTTCGGCACGTTGAGCTTGTGGCCGTTGCGCTGGGTCCAGGCTTCCTGTGTGGTGATCGCGATTCCTTCTTCCACGCTGGCGGGGTAGTGGGTGCGAATCTCCGAGCCGATGCGGTCCTTCAGCGGCGTGATAATTTTGCCGCGTGCGGTGTAGTCCTCAGGGTTGGCGCTGAAGACCAGAGCGACATCGAGGGGCAGGCGGATGGGATAGCCCTTAATCTGCACATCGCCTTCCTGCATGATGTTGAAAAGTCCCACCTGAATTTTGCCGGCAAGGTCAGGAAGTTCATTGATGGCGAAAATACCGCGGTTGGCGCGTGGCAGCAGGCCGTAGTGCACGGTCATCTCGCTGGAGAGTTCGTGTCCGCCGCGCGCGGCCTTGATGGGATCGATATCGCCGATGAGGTCGGCGATGGTCACATCGGGCGTGGCCAGTTTTTCGACGTAGCGCTCGTCGGGCGTGAGATAGCCGATCAGAGCCGAGTCCGCCTCTTTGGCGACAAGTTCCCGGCAGCGTCGGCAAATAGGAAAGTAGGGATTGTCGTGGATCTCGCAGCCGGCGAGGTAAGGCGTATGCGGGTCGAGCAAGCTGGTAAGGGCGCGCAGGATGCGGCTTTTGGCCTGGCCGCGTAAGCCGAGCAGGATGAAATTATGACGAGAGAGGATGGCATTTACGATCTGGGGCACGACGGTGTCGTCGTAACCGACGATGCCGGGGAAGATGGGTCCTTCCTGGCTGAGCTTCGCGGCCAGATTTTCGCGCAACTCATCCTTGACGTGACGGCTGCGCAAGCGTTCTTCAGAGAAAGGACTGCGGCGAAGCTCGCCCAGCGTCCGCGGAAGACTCATGAGAGGGAACCCCCACACTCAACGGCGTTGCTTCCGATTATACGCCGCTCCTGTCACAGGTCTGTGGGATAAAGGTTCTCGTCGCGGAAGAGTGCAAGGCCACTAGTGTGCGTGGCCGTTGCCGCCCGCCTTCTGGCGGACTTGAATGGCGCGACGCAACTTGGGGAGGATGGCTTCGAAATAGGTAGTCAGGGATTGCAGCCGCTTGGCTTCCGAGCGCATGGCCAGAAGGTTCTGCTTGAAGTCGAGATCCAGCGGCAAGGAGCCGGCGAGATGGAAGGAAACGATTGATTCCGGAGTCTGGGACAAATCCTGTTCTGCGCCCGCCAGGCCGAGAATCTCACTGTGCAGCTTCAAGGCGTGAGCGAGTTGCTCGGCGGTGGGCTTTTCGGGTTCGTCGTCGAAGAAGAGAACGGAGGCGCGCAGGAAATTGCGTTCCTGATTCAGTTCCATGACTTCGAAACGGCTTCGGCCCTCGGCAACGATGTCCATGCGGCCGTCTTCGTATTCCTTGGTGACGGCGATAATCTCCGCAGTACAGCCAATTTCGGCGACGCCATCTTCCTGCGCGCGCACGATTCCAAAGGCCGTTTTCTCAGACAGGCACTCACCGATCATCTCCCTGTACCGAGGCTCGAAGATGTGCAAGGGCATGGGAGTGCCGGGAAAGAGCACGACGTCTAAAGGAAACAGGGGGAGAAGCGAACTCAAGCAGCCTCCGGGGCTCCACACCAGGCACAAGCGCGAGCGGGATTAGGCTCGATTGTACGCTATGGCTTGACTTCCCATGGAGGGGAAGACTAAAAGCTCGACATGGAACTCGCGGGGAAAGTGGCTGTCATCACGGGCGCTTCCATGGGCATCGGCGAAGCAATTGCCAGGATTTTTGCCGACCAGGGAGCGAGCGTTGTATTGCTGTCGCGCGATGCGGGCAGGGCGGAGTCGGCCCGAGGACGAGTAGGCCACCCCGAGCGCACGCTGGCGCTCTCGTGCGATGTGCGAAACCGGGAAGAGATCGACCGGGTCATCAGTTTGACCTTGCATCATTACAAACGCATCGACGTCTGGGTCAACAACGCCGGGCATGGGCTGCGCGATTCGGTGGCGCAGATGGATCCGGCGGCTTTCCACGACATGTTCGACACAAACTTCTTTGGGACCGTCGCGGCCATGCAGGCGGTATTGCCGGTGATGAAGCAGCAGGGTGGCGGGACCATCATCAATATCTCCAGCGTGGCCGGACATATTCCGATCCCGTTCAGTGCCGCCTACTCGGCGACCAAGTTTGCCATGAATGCGATGGGAAAAGCGGCGGGCGTAGAACTGGCGGGAACGGGAATTCACGTGCTGACGGTTTGTCCCGGGTACGTGAGAACGGATTTTTCCTTGAATGCCCTCAAAGGGAAAGAAGTGAAAAACGTGCGCCCATCCACGCAACGAGGGATCAGCGCGGAGCGCGTGGCACGCGCAGTGCTGCGCGGGTAT
>Ga0335081_10017578_pt1 | contig 11576 bp, 12 predicted proteins | sample Lox_Sample_35_FD_206713 | JGI IMG/M metagenome (GOLD analysis project Ga0335081, IMG submission 206713) | Soil microbial communities from Loxahatchee National Wildlife Refuge, Florida, United States - Lox_Sample_3.5 | ecosystem: Environmental > Terrestrial > Soil > Wetlands | place: USA... | reverse complement strand
CGCCGGGCGACCTCGGCGCCTCGGGGCAGGTTCTGGCGCCGAGCAAGCCCAACCCGTTCCCCGAACCCGATACCTCCTATGTCTGCGCCGCCGACCGTTGGGGCAATCTGTTCTCGGCGACGCCGAGCGACGGCTCCTACGGCTCGCCGATCGTGCCCGGTACCGGCCTTATCCCGTCGAACCGCGGCTCGCAGTCGCGCCCCGACCCGAAGCACCCGGCCGGCGTCGCACCCGGGAAGCGGCCGCGCCTCACGCCGAACCCGGCGCTGGCGATCCGCGGCAACGGCGCGCAATTCTTGCCGTTCGGCACCCCCGGCGGCGACGTGCAGACCCAGGCGATGCTCCAGGTGCTGCTCAACATCTTCGCGCACGGCTACGACGTGCAGACAGCGATCGAGCAGCCGCGTTTCGCCAGCTACTCCTATCCCTCGTCCTTCGCGCCCTACGACTACTACCCCGGCCGGCTCAACCTCGAAGGCCGGTTTCCGGAAGCGGTGGCGAGCGACCTCGCGCGGCGCGGCCACAAGATCGAGCACTGGGGCGATTTCGAATGGCTCGCCGGCGCGGTCTGCGCGATTCTCGTCGACAAGGAGCGCGGCACGCTCGAAGCCGGCGCTGACCCGCGCCGCGCCGCCTACGCGCTCGGGTGGTAGCTGCTCAGCGGCGGTCGACGGGAGCGTAGGGCGTACCGTCAGTGTGGGTGTAGCCGCCCGCCCTCGCTCCTGACGCCACCCGCGCGACAAGGTCGATGCCTGGGTAGTACGCCGCTTCGCCGGGGACACGGGTGCCGATCTCAAGAACCGTCACATCGGCGCCCGATCGGTTCTGCAAATGATGGCCGTCCGGATCGCCGGCCTTGAAGCCGGCGCAATCGCCGACGCGCAAAATCTCCTCGCCGGCGTTGGTCGTCAGCACCACCTCGCCCGCCAACACGTAGATGAACTCGTCGCCGCCGGTATGCCAGTGGCGCTGGCTTGACCACGCGCCGGGAGCGAGGCGCAGCAGGTTCACGCCGTATTGGGTGAGTCCGGCGGCGTCGCCGAGGCGGGTACGGTACCGCGCCCGGCAGGGCTCGTCGTAGGGCGGGGGATAGGTAGTGCCGGTGAGAACCGGCAGCGAGGCGACATCGATGCGCTTGGCCATTTCCGTCTCCTAAATTGACGGACAGAGACTTGTGCCGATCGCGCGTTTCGGTCAATCTTGATTTAAAAAATCAATATAACATCAAGTATGGAGAATGCGGTGTCGGACCTGCTGCTACCCGCGCGCGAAGCCGCCGACCGGCTCGGGGTCAAGATCGACACGCTCTATGCCTATGTCAGCCGCGGACTGCTGCGCTCGAAGGAGGTCTCGGGCAGCCGCGAGCGTCATTACGACGCCGACCAGATCGAGCAGTTCCGCGCCGGCCGCGGCGCCACCCGGGCGCGGCCACCGGCCGAAGATTTGATCCCGGTGATCGGCTCCGCGATCTGCCTGATCGAGAACCATCGTCTCTATTATCGCGGCAAGGACGCGATCGCGCTCGCGGAGACCGCGACCCTGGAAGACGCCGCGGCGCTGTTGTGGGAAGAAGATGCACCTCGCCCAGCCACGTTTTCGGCGCAGGTTCTTCCCTCTTTCCATCGGCGAGACGGTTGGAATGAGGGGCTCGATCTCATCGGGCGTTGCCAGATCCGCCTTGCCGAACTCGCCGCAGCCGATCACGCCGCGCTCGACCTGTCGCGCGCCGGCGTGGCGCGCACCGGGCGCGCGATCCTCGCCGAACTTGCGGCCTGCGTCGCGAGAGTAGCGCCCGCGCCGCAACCCATTCACACGCAGCTGGCCGCCGCCTGGAAGCTGGATGCCGGAGGCGCAGACCTGGTGCGGCGTTGCCTGGTCCTGCTCGCAGACCATGAACTCAACGCCTCGACCTTCGTCGCGCGCTGCATTGCTTCGACCGGCGCGACGCCGTACGCGGTGGTTTCGGGCGCACTCGCGGCGCTGTCGGGCCGACGCCACGGCGGCGCCTCGGTGCGCGCCGAGGCGCTGTTCCGCGAGCTCGGCGATGATCCGGATCCGATGGCGGCGATGGCGGCGCGCCTGGCGCGCGGCGACGATTTGCCGGGGCTCGGCCAGCCGCTTTATCCTGAGGGCGATCCGCGCGCGCCGGCAATCGTCGAGGCGATCGCCAAGGCGCGGCCGGAAACCGGGAAGCGTATCATCGCCGCCGCGGCCGCGGCGACGCAGCTCACCAGTCTACATCCTAATGTGGATTTCGCGCTCGGCGCGACCGCGACTGCACTGGGCCTGCCACAGGGCGCCGCGCTCGGTCTATTCCTGGTTGCCCGCTCGGTCGGTTGGCTCGCGCACGCCATCGAGCAGTACGAATGTGGCGTGCTTATTCGTCCGCGTGCCCGGTATACCGGCAAGCGCTCGCCGGTCGGCGGTTAGCGCAGGCTCTCGCCCTTGAGCTGGAGGTGGCGGGCATAGGGGATGAAGCGATCGAGCATCACGTCGGCGAGCGTTGGCACGCCGATCAAGTCGCCCCAATCCTCGACCGGGATCTGGCTGACGATCAGCGTGCTTTTGCGGCCGCAGCGTTCCTCCACGATGTCCATCATGTCGTGGCGCTGTGCAGCGTCGAGTGGCTCAAGCCCCCAATCGTCGAGGATCAGCAGATCGACGCTGCCGACAGCCCGCATGAGGCGCGGGTAGCGGCTGCTGCCGCGCGCGAGCGCGAGATCGGCGAACAGCCGGCTGACGCGCTGATAGAGCACCGAGCGATCGTCGCGGCAGGCTTTCTGGCCAAGTGCGCAAGCGAGCCAGCTTTTGCCGACCCCGGTGGGGCCTTCGATGATCAGGTTCGTCCCGTTGGCGATCCAGCGGCCATCGGCCAGACTTTGAAATTGCGTCCGGTCGAGGCCGCGCGAGGCGCAATAATCGACATTCTCCACCGAAGCGGGATAGCGCAGCCGCGCCGCGCGCAGTCGAGTCCGTAGGCGGCGCTGGTCGCGTTCCCTCGCCTCGCCGTCGAGCAAATGCATCAGCCAGTCGGCGTGGCGCAATCCGTCGTGGTCGTCGCCCTCCAGGCGGGAAAAGGCGTCGGCCATCCCGGAGAGCCCCAAATCTTGCAGCCGGCTGAGAACATCGCTGGGCTGCACGCCGACCGACATCCGCGGGACACGAAGCCGAGAGGTCTCCGCCGACCGCGGCACCGCCGCAAGCCGTGCCGCGAGTAGGGACGGCGGTATGCGGAACCGCTCCGGCTGGGCCGCCACCATGGCGCGCAGATCGGAAGTTGGCCTGCTCATGCGCTATCAGCCTTTCTGCCAAACCGTGGGGGAATTCACTCGGTAAGTTCCGCGAGCAAGGCGCGCATCTCCTCCGATGCCTTGCCGTCCGGCTCGTATTCGGCCACCCCTTGCCCGATGTTGATCGCGCGGCCGTAAGCGACGAGGTTCGACACGATCACCGGAACAACGTTGATGCCCATGTCGGAGAGCGCACCCTGGGCCTGGGTGCACTCGGCGGTGCGCGGCAGCACGGCGTTGAGCACGACCGCGGCGGGCTTCTTGCGAGTAGTGACGAGCTGCATCGTCGCCGACAGATGCTGCAAATCCATCACCGAGGGTCGGCAGGGTACCAGCACGAGGTCGGCGGTATCGATCGCCCAGGCGAGAATGCCCTCGGCATGCGCCGCCGTATCGATCACCACCAGATCGGCGCCGCGCGACTTTGCCTCCTCCAACGCCTGGGGCAGGCGCACGGCCATCGACGAGATCACCGGCGGGCCGTTGTGGGTTAGACGGCGCAAATCGCCCCATTTGGCAGAGGCCTGCTGTGGATCGAGGTCGATGACCACGGTGCGGATCCCCGAGGCCTGAGCGGTCACGGCCAGATTGAGGCCAACCGTCGTTTTCCCGGCACCACCTTTAAGACTGGCCAGCGCTAGTACCGAGGACATCAGAGCAAAATCCAGCGTTTTGAGTGCATAATTGATAAAGATAGTCGGTTACCGAGAAGTTAATGAGCTTTATGAAGGAAAGAAATATGGAGCCATCCAGATGTTGAAGTATCGTTAAAATAGCTCAATAGAGGTTACGGAATTGCATTTGGTTGGAGTTTGCAATGAAATTTAGGCACTTTTGTCTTGTATAATTTTTCCCAATACGGAGTGTGTGTCTGGCCTGTCGAAAGGGGCGACGCGCTCGCAACCTAGCAATACGAAAGCTGCGTTTGATCCGCCGCCGCACCGGAGATATCGGAAAGCGCCCAAAATCTGGGCGCAACGCTTCGCCCGCTGGTGAAGCACATCATCCAAGGCGTCCGCGTGCTCAAAGGAAGGCTCGCCCAGGGTTTGCTGATCGGCGCGATCCTTGTCGCCGTTTCCTTGCTGCCTTCGACGGCTCTGGTTGTCTACACCGCGTACTACCTGCTGGTGCCGCGCTATGCCTCGGTCGCCGAGTTCGACCGGCTCGGCTTCAATCTGCGCCTCGAATTCTATCGGCCCAACGAGGAGGTCCTCGATTCGGGACGCTACTTGACCGTGATCAATGGCGGGTCGTACCGAAGGTTCATGCTTGAGGGCTGGGATTGGGCGCATCGCGCGCGCACTAGCCTCTACCGGATCGACGACAATCGCTTCGCCGTGCTGAGCCCGCTCGGTTACGACTATGTCCTCACACTGAAGCCCGTCGGTTTCGCTCCGGTGGTTTCCGATTCCGGAGCCCAATGGCAGTATCTCGGTGCTTTCGATTTCGTCTTTCCGGTGGGCGCGAAGCCGCGGCTGGAGTTTTTCGATAATCGATCGCCCGAATGCATCCCGATGGGGAGAGGCGACCCCGCCACCTGGACCGGCAAGCCGCGGCCGCAAGCGCGGCGGGCGACCTGTCCGAGCCCGCCACCGAATTTGGGAGAGTAATACCCGTGCCCGATCCCGAACCTTCAACCGACTGGCGCGACCGAATCTTCGCCGCGCTCAAGGCCGCCGACATCCGCCAGGTCGGCTATGTCCCCGACGCCGGGCATTCGCGGCTGATCGAATTGTGCCAGGCCGATCCGCAAATCCGCGCGGTGTCGCTGACCACCGAGGAGGAGGGGGTGGCGCTCGCCGCCGGCGCCTGGCTCGGCGGGCAGCGTTGCGCGCTGCTGATGCAGTCGAGCGGCGTCGGTAATTGCATCAACATGTTGTCGCTGACCAAGGCCTGCCGCTTCCCGCTGACCATGCTGGTGACGATGCGCGGCGAATGGGCCGAGTTCAACCCGTGGCAGGTGGCGATGGGATCGAAGACCCAGGCGGCGCTCGAGTTGATGGACGTGCTGGTCTACCGCGTCGACCACGAGGCAGACGCGGCCGACACCGTCGCCGCGGCGCTCGACATCGCCTTCAACGGCAGCCTCGCCGCCGCGGTGCTGCTGTCGCAGCGAATGCTCGGCGCGAAACGGTGGGTGAAGTGAGACAGGCCTGGCCGGCAGCGTTGCTGATGCTGCTCCAGCCGGCGACCATCGCGAACGCGGCCGATCTGGCAGTTCTTTACGGCTCGTGGGACCCGGGCGGCAGCGCGTTTGAGGGAGAGGGACTCCTCACCGTCACCGACAAATCGATCGATTGGGGCGGTTGCCGTGGCATCCCCTACCGGGTTGCCAGCGACCGGCAACTGGAAACGTATCTGGGCGACTGGTTGCACCGGTCGCCCAAAACAGGCCTTACCTGGCGGGTTATCGCACTTGAGCTTCTCGATGGCGGCTGCATCGACAAATTCATGCCGGGGACGGGATACCTCCAGTTTGCGATCCCTTCCGACATGCCGGCGCATGCGGATATCGTCTTCTATGCGTCGCCCGAGGGGCTCGCAAAGGGTGTGTTCAGCTGGGGAGTTTTTGGCAGAGCGCAATGACCACAAACCCTCCTAACAGCAACCAGCCTCGCCTCGACCGGCGCGCGGCGATCCGGGTGCTGCTGGCCGATCGCGGCGACCTGCTCCTGGTCACTGGGCTCGGCTCGACCACGTATGACGCCGCCTCGGTCGCCGACGACGAGCGCAATTTCTACCTGTGGGGCGCGATGGGCGGCGCGGCGATGGTCGGGCTCGGCCTCGCGATCGCGCGGCCCGATCGGCCGGTGCTGGTGGTCACTGGCGACGGTGACATGCTGATGGGGCTGGGCGCGCTGGCGACCGTGGGTGTGCAGGCGCCGTCGAACCTGGCGATCGCGGTCTTCGACAACGGCCGTTACGCCGAGACCGGCATGCAGCCGAGCCACACCGCCAGCGCGGTCGACCTGGTCGGCGTCGCGCGCTCCTGCGGGATCGAGGCGGTGTCCAACATCGCCGATGAGGCTGCGCTCGCGGACTTCGCCCGGCGGGTGCAGGCGAAGGAGCGCACGCTGTTCGCCCGCGTCGCGATCCTGGCCGACGAGCCGCCGCGGGTGCTGCCGCCGCGCGACGGGGTGCTGCTCAAAAACAGGTTCCGGCGGGCGACTGGGGTGGAGTAGGGCGCGCCTACTTGTCGAGCCAGGCGTCTTCCATGCGCCAGAGGTTATAGGGGCTGTTGACCCCGACTGTGACGCCCTTAACGTAGGGGTAGGAGCAGGTGACCTGGCGCGGGTGCCAGATGATCGGACGCCCGGCGTCGTCGGCGAGGCGGCGTTCGATCTGCCAGACGATCTCCTTGCGCTTGGCCGGGTCGGTCTCCGCTGACTGCCGGTCGATCAGCGCGTCGGTTTCCTTGTCGCAATAGCCGGTGTAGTTGCGGTCGGAACCGCAATAGTAGTTTTCGTAGAACATCTGGTCGGGGTCGTCGAGCCCGGTCTCGGTGACGGTGAAGGCGACGCTGTAATCCTTGCGCATTACCGTGGGGTACCATTGCGTGGTGTCGACGGCGTTGAGCGTGCCGTCGATCCAGATGTCCTTCAATTGGCCAATGAGGATCACCGCCGGGTCGCGGTAGGAGGCGACGTTGCGCGTCGTGACCGTCACCGCGAGATGCTTGTCGGGGCCGTAGCCCAGCTTTTTCATGATATCGCGCGCATGGGCGCGGTTCTTCTGGATGTCGGGGTCATAGCCGAACAGCGTCTTCAGCATGTCCGCGGGCACGCCCCAAACGCCGTCGGGCGGCGGCTGCATGGTGGCGCCGATCAGGCCCTCGCCTTCGCCGATGATCTTGATGAACTCGCTGCGGTCCAGTGCCAGCGCCATCGCCTTGCGCAGATCCGGGTTGTCGAAGGGCGGCGCGGCGCGGTTGGTGATCAGCGTGCGGGTGGTATTCCAGCTGTCGAGCCGGCACTCCATCGCGGGCGCGGCGCCCTTGATCTCCTTCAGCAGTGCCGGGGCGATGAAGCCAGGTCCGGTGCGGTCGAACTGCTTGGCGCCAAGGGCCAGGATCCAGGTCGAGGTGTTCTTGATGATGGTGTACTCGATGCCGTCGAGATAGGGCTTCCCCGGCTTCCAGTAATCGGTGTTCTTGGTCAGCTTGATGTGTTCGTTGGGTTTGAATTCGACGAACTTGAAGGGCCCGGTGCCGATCGGGTGCTGGCGCATCTGCGCCGGCGGGACGTGACAGGGATAGACCGGCGACCAGCCCGAGGCGAGGAATAGGATAAACGCCGGCTGCGGCCGCTTGAGATGGAAACTGGCTTCCAGATCGCCGTTGACAGTGACCGAGTCGAGGTTCTGGTACCAGGATTTGCGCGGGTTGACGCGCAGCTTCTGTTCGGATTTGCCGGTCAGCAGATCCCAGGTGCATTTGACGTCGGCGGCGGTGAAGGGCACGCCGTCATGCCATTTGACCCCGTCGCGCAGCTTGAAGGTGAGCGTGGTCTTGGCGTCGTCCCACGACCAACTCGTCGCCAGATCGGGCTGGATCGTCGCCATGCTGTTCTGCGCGACGTGTTGATCGAACATCACCAGATTGTTGAACACCGCCATCATCGGCCCCTCGGCGATGATGGTCGATTCCTCGAGGATCGACATGCTGGCAGGGCTGTCGCCCAGGGGTGCCTTGAGGATGCCGCCCGATTTTTGCGCCAGTGCTGGGCTGGCCCCGAGCGAGATGGCAAGCAGCGCGGCCGTTGCGACCGCGAGCCATTGTCGTGTCATCCGGCCCTCCCCAAGGTCCTCTGTTCGGCGCCTCAATATCCGGCCCGAGACAACGCGGCAAGCACCCGCACCCCACGGTTGCTGAGGTAGCGCTTGGCGGCGCGGCGGAATGCCCTGACCATGGGAGCGCGATGAGAGGTGATAGACCCGCCCGGCCGCCGGCTCTGCGCAATCCGGCACCCATCTACGCCGTCGGCCTGTTCGGCATGGGCTACACCGATTTCTATATCTTTCTGATCCCGCTTTACGGGCTGTCGCTGGGGATGAACGCCAGTCAGATCGGCCTCTTGGTCGGCGGCCGCTCACTGCTCGCGGTGTTCCTGTCGATCCATATCGGCGTGCTGATGGACCGGTTCGGCACCCGCCGGGTGACCCTGTTTTTCGTCTGGTCGGCAATCGCGCTGGCGCCGGTGTTTCCGCTGGTGCCGTGGTTCTGGGCGCTGCTGCTGTTGCAGATCGTCAACGGCGGGGCGCTCAGCTTCGCCTGGTCGGGGGCGCAGACGCTGATCGCCCAGCTCGCCGAGGGCGAGGCCGAATATATCGGCCGGTTCAGCTTCTTTGCCCGCATCGGCACGACCGCCGCGCCGATCCTCGCCGGGGTCGCGTGGGATTTCGGCGGCGCCTGGCCGGCTTACATGATCGGCGCGTTGTGGGGGGTGGTGCTGACGGCGGCGTTGCTGCGCGCGCCCGAGGCCAAGGAGCGGGCGCCGGCCGCCCCGGCCCGCGCCGGCTTGCGCGACATGCTGCCCCGCCTGTCGGATTACGCAAGCTGCTTTGCCTTGATGGCGATTCCCGCCGTGGCGACGACGATGGCGATCATCTTCTTGCGCACCTCCACGCAGGGCATCCAGTCCTCGCTCTACATCGTCTATCTGCACGATATCGGCCTGGTCGGGACGACGATCGGCGTGCTGTTCGCGGTGGTCGAGATTTTCAGCGGGCTTGGGCACTTGTTCGCCGGCAAGGCGATGCGGCTCGGCGACCCGCAAAAGACCATGCTGAGCGGCACGGTCATCTCGATCGTGGTGATCTGCGTGACGCCGTTTCTCGGCGGCATCTACGCGCTGCTCCTGGCGGCGCAGGTGGTACGCGGCTGGCTGTCGGGCGTGGTGCAACCGATGATGTTTTCGGTCCAGGCCAAGGCGGTGGGTCCCTACCGCCAGGGCGCCGTTGTCGGGCTGCGTCAAACGATGAACCGGCTGGCCGCGATCGTGATCCCGCCGGTGATGGGCGCGATGGCCGACTGGTGGGGCATGACGGCGAGCTTCGTTGCCGTCGGGGTGTGCTTGATGCTGTTGTGCATGCCAGTCCTGCGGATCACCCGCCGCGCCGCCGAATTGCGCCCGGCGCCGGGCGACTGATAGCCTTCGCGCGGTATCATCCGGGGAGGGTCGCCATGCCGGTCATCGACGTTCAGGTGCACGCTTACGAGCGCAACCATCCCAAGCGGCCATGGCAGGGCACGCTGCACGGCCCGGCCGAGGTCACCGGCGACCAGATGGTGGCGGCGATGGACGCGGTCGGGGTCGACGGCGCGGTGCTGGTCTCGCCGTTCTCGATGTACGCTTACGACCCGAGCTATGCGCTTGAGGTTTACGCAAAACACCCGACGAAGTACCGCCTGGTGCGGCCGGTCGATCCCAATGATCCCGGCATCGCCGAGACCGTCGCCGACTGGGCGGCGAAGAAGGGTACGGTGGGCGTCCGCATCATGATGCGCGACAGCGTCTCGACCGACCCGGCCGACCCCGGCATCAACCGGGTGCTCGCCGCTGCGGCGAGGCATTCGATGGCGGTCAACCTGCTGTGCTGGGGCCGGCTCGAACAGGCCGGGCAGATGGCGGCGCGCAATCCGAATACGCAGATCGTCATCGACCATTTGGGGCTGCAGCAGCCGTTCGAGCCGCCGGCCCCACCGACCGCGTGGGCCGATCTGCCGAGGGTGACGGCGCTCGCCGCGCACCCCAACGTGGCGATCAAGATCAGCGGCGCCTGCACGCTGTCGCACGAGCCGTTCCCGTACAAGGACATCTGGGACCCGCTTGGCCGCATCTTCGACGCGTTCGGCATCAACCGCTGCATGTGGGGCACCGACTGGACCCGCGCGGTGGGCCTCCTCACCTACAAGCAAGGGGTCGATGCGTTCCGCATCACCGACCGGCTATCGGCGAGCGACAAAGCGGCGCTGATGGGCGACAATCTGATGCGGATTTACAACTGGTCGCGCTGGTAGGGTCTGGCCGCTCGTCGCCTTGGCGTGCGGCCGGTGTCTGCGTTGTCAGGTTTGAAGGATCAGGCACGTCGTCGTCCCGTGCGCGAGTAAGCGCCCATTGGCGTCGGTGAGCCGTCCTTCGGCTGTGCCGACGCGCCGGCCGAGGCTTAGCACGGCGCCTTCTGCTGTGATTAGCCCGGTCTCGGGGGTGATGGGTCGCAGTAGCGATATTTTGAACTCTAGGGTCGTCGAGCCGACCCCCTTGTTCAGTTTTGAGTGGATCGCCAGTCCCATCGCGCTGTCGAGCAGCGTCGCGGCCAGCCCGCCATGCACGGTGCCGGCGGGATTGAGATGGATGCTGCTCGGCACCGCGGTCACGATCACGCGGCCACTTGCGGCCTCGCCGATGTCGTAACCCAGGGTTTGGGCGATCGTATTGAGCGGCAAAGTCCCGTCGGCGAGGCCCTGGACGAACTCTAGACCGCTCATCTCCCTTTGCTGGTCAGGACTGACGGTCCCATAAGTTTTGAAGGGGCTTGGCATAGGCATCGCTCGCTTGCGGCGAAAGTGCTTCGATGCCGCATGCAGAAAAGCCGCGCTACCCGATTATTGCTGTTTCAGTCAAGGCGGCGCCACGCGCTGACCTAGCTGTGTTGGGCCAAGCCTACGGCGGTGAAGAGCGCGCCTACTCCCACGGCGCCTCGGCGGCGGCATTGCGTCCCGAAACCCGGCCGAAGGCGAGGCATTCGCCGATATTGCCGGTGCCCTGATAGAGGTAGGAGTAGATCGAACCGAGTTCGCCGGCGCTGTAGAGCCGCGGGATCGGCGAGCCGTCGGGCCGCACGATCTGGCCGCGCTCGTTGCGGCGCGGTCCGCCTTGGGTGTTGAGCATCGAGGGCGAGAGCTCGATCGCGTAGAACGGCCCGGCAGCGATCGGCTCCAGCATCAGGGTGCGGCCGAATTGGTCATCCTGTCGGGCGTCACAAGAGCGGTTCCATCTGCCGACCGTGCCGGCGAGCGCGGCGGGGTCGAGGCCGATCTGCGCGGCGAGGCCGGCGAGGCTGTCGGCGCGCTTGATCCAGCCATTGGCGAGCTCGGCGCTATTGTCCTCGCTCCATTGATAGCGCTCGACGATCTGGGTCCAACCATGGCTCGGATGGCCCTCGTAAAGCGGCCCGGACGAGAACATCGCGTGGTCGAAGATCATGTACATCGGGCACGGGGTCGACAGCGGCAGCCAGCGCCCGTTGACCGGGATCTTGCCGTGCCGCGTCTTGAATTTCTCGTCA
>Ga0335081_10017577_pt1 | contig 11576 bp, 11 predicted proteins | sample Lox_Sample_35_FD_206713 | JGI IMG/M metagenome (GOLD analysis project Ga0335081, IMG submission 206713) | Soil microbial communities from Loxahatchee National Wildlife Refuge, Florida, United States - Lox_Sample_3.5 | ecosystem: Environmental > Terrestrial > Soil > Wetlands | place: USA... | reverse complement strand
TGAAGATTTTGAGAATCAACATCGAAGAGTAAATCCAAAAATGGCTCCAACTACTGCTGGACATCTTTGGTCACTCGGTCTTTTGCGCCAAAGGCACATCGACGCGAGTCCCCACACAAATTACCTGCCAAACTTTTAAAGAGCACCCGCGAGCGCTGCAGGCTGCGGGAAAAAGGGCGGGCAGTATAGCCATCGGGCTATACGCCTCCAATAAGTAAAGACACACAGACTCGCCGCCCAGGCCGCATTCCCGGCCGAGGCTGCGAGGGGCGCGCAGTATAGCCCCCCGAAACGGCTTGTCAACGCACTGTCATCTGCCCAGACCCTCTTATTCGGGGGGAGGGGCTTTGCCTGAGACCCGGATCCGCCCGATCGGGCGCGAAAGGGGGTCCAAAAGCGGGGCGGAGTCCTTGAGGTGGGGGCTCAAGTGCCCCTTTCAATGCCCTGAGCGGCCAGAAACAGGCGCCGGGGGCGGCAAGAAGACCAGGGTCGGGCCGGCCCCGAGAACCGCGTCACAGCCGCTCGGCCTCAGCCCTCCATAGCTATGGCTTCAGCTATGGCTTCGGCTCGAGCCTCACCCGGGCAAAGCGCCTGGCGCCGACCTGGAAGACGTGCTCGGAGCCGGCCCCGAGCATGAGCCCCCGGTCGCTGACCCGTGCGCCGTCGAGCTTGACGGCCCCCTCGTCGATCTTGCGGTTCGCCTCCGAGGTGCTGGCGGCGAGTCCCGCTTCCTTGAGGAGATTGGCGATGCGCAGCCCCGCTCCCTCCACCGGGATCACCTTCACGGGCAGGTCCTGCGGCACCGCCTTTTCGCTGACGCGCGCCATGAAATTCCTCTGCGCGCGCTCGGCGGCCGCCGCATCGTGGAAGCGCGCCACGATCTCGTGGGCGAGCTCGAGCTTGATGTCGCGCGGGTTGCGGCCTTCCTGCGCCGCGCGCTTCAGACGCGCGAGCTCCTCGAGGGGACGAAACGACAGCAGCTCGTAATAGCGCCACATGAGGGTGTCGGAGATCGACATCACCTTGCCGAACATGCTGTCGGGGTCCTCGGTGATGCCGATGTAGTTGCCGAGCGACTTCGACATCTTATTGACGCCGTCGGTGCCCTCGAGCAGCGGCATCGTCAGCACGACCTGCCGCTCCTGTCCGTAGGCCTCCTGCAGCGTGCGCCCCACCAGCAGGTTGAACTTCTGGTCGGTGCCGCCGAGCTCGACGTCGGCGCGCATCGCGACCGAGTCGTAGCCCTGTGCGAGCGGATAGATAAACTCGTGGATCGAGATCGGCTGGCCGGCCTTGTAGCGCTTGGCGAAGTCGTCGCGCTCGAGCATGCGCGCCACGGTGTAGTGCGCGGCGAGCCGTACCACGTCCGCCGCCGTGAGCGGCGACAGCCAGCGGGAGTTGAAGTCGATGAAGGTGCGCTCGCGGTCGAGGATCTTGAAGACCTGACCCTCGTAGGTGCGTGCATTGGCCTCGATCTCCGCGAGCGTGAGCGCCGGGCGGGTGGCGTTGCGCCCACTCGGATCGCCGATCATCCCGGTGAAGTCGCCGATGAGAAAGGTCACCTCGTGGCCGAACTGCTGGAACTGCCGCATCTTGTTGAGCAGCACCGTGTGCCCGAGATGCAGGTCCGGCGCGGTCGGATCGAATCCGGCCTTGACGCGCAGCGGCGTGCCGCGCTGCAGCTTTTTCGCCAGCTCCGGCCGCGTCAGCACCTCGCTCGCACCGCGCTCGAGCTCTGCGATCTGTTGCTCGAAATTCATCCTCTTTCCCGTGAAGCCCGTTGCGGACCCACCGCCGGCCGACAGGTAAGGTTCAGCCTCGGACACTTAACATACATTGACCACGGCTCCCAAGCCCGGTACGGTTCGCGCTCGTTAGAACTTCCGATAAGACAATGAGCTAAGTCTAGTCGATGGCACTGCGTTCACGTCTCCCGAAACCTTCGTTCGCTTTCTTCCTCCAGGCGGCCGCCTGCGGCGTCGTCGCCTGGTCGCTGTGGAGCGGGGGGCTCGGCGCCCCGCAAAACCCGGACGGCACGCAGCTCCCGGGCGCCGCCGCGCCGGCGGCCTCCGCCGCTGATCCTCTCGGGGCCGCCGCGGGCCCGGCGGCCTCCGCGACGGCGAGCGCGCTCCCCGTGCCGAGCGGCACGCTGGCCGCAGCCCCGGCGGCGCGCGCGGCCGCCGATGCTCCGCGGATCGCCGCTGCGGCGGGTTTCGACGGCGCGCGTCTCGCGCTCACCTCGATCGATGTGATCGTGAGCCGCAACGACACGCTCGACCAGATCTTCCGGCGCCTCAAGCTGAACCTCGCCGACCTCGCCACGCTGCGCGCTCTGCCGGGACTCAAGGCGCATCTCGACAGCCTGCATCCGGGCGAATTGCTGCGTTTCACTCATAAGGACGGCGAGCTCTTCGGGCTCCAGCGCCGCCTCAACGACGGGCAGACGCTCCAGGTGACCCGCGCAGGTGACGCCCTCAAAGCCGATGTCCTCGACAACCCGCTCCAGACCATCACCCGTACCGTCGGCGGGCGCATCAACAGCTCGCTCTTCGAGGCCGTCGAGGCCTCGGGCGCCCACGATCAGACCGCGATGGCGCTCGCCGACATCTTCGGCTGGGACATCGATTTCGTGCTCGACGTGCGGCCCGGGGACTCGTTCGTCGTCACCTACGAGGAGGTCTGGCGCGACGGGCACTACCTCAAGGACGGTCCGGTGCTCGCCGCCTCGTTCGTGAACCAGGGACGCGAGTACCGCGCGGTGCGCTATCGCGATCCCACCGGTGTGACCAGCTACTACACGCCCGACGGGCGCAGCATGCGCAAGGCGTTTCTGCGCGCGCCGCTCGAGTTCAGCCGCGTGAGCTCCGGGTTCAACAGCGCGCGCATGCACCCGATCCTCAACCGCATCCGCGCCCACAAGGGCGTCGACTACGCCGCTCCGAGCGGCACGCCGGTGCGGGCCGCAGGCGATGGCGTCATTCGCTTCGCCGGCGTCATGGGCGGCTACGGCAACCTGATCGAGATCGAGCACACCCACAGCATCACCACGGTCTACGGGCATCTGTCCCGCTTCGCCCACGGCATGCGCGCCGGCACCCACGTGAGCCAGGGGACGGTCATCGCCTACGTCGGAATGACGGGGCTCGCGACCGGGCCGCACCTGCACTACGAGTACCGGGTCAACGGCACGTTCAAGAACCCCCAGACGGTGCTCCTGCCGGCGGCGGCTCCGATCGCCGCAGGTTACCTGGCCGACTTCCGCGCGCACGCCGATCCGCTGCTCAGCTCCCTCGACCAGGCGGTTGGGCCGATGCTGGTCTCGCGCTGACGCAAGAACTCTCGCGCTGACACAAGAACTAAGGGACCCGAAGGGTCCCATACAGGGGGAACGCAAGTGAGAACGAACGTATCTCTGTCCGTCGTCGCCGGGCTGCTGATGGCAGGCAGTGCATCGGCGCAGGACGTCCTCAAAGTCTCTCCGGCCACCAATAAGGTGCTGGTCGAGAACCAGTATGTCCGCGTGCTGCAGTCGACCTTCAAGCCGGGAGCCAAGGAGCCGATGCATACGCACCCGGCCGCCTGGTACTACGTGTCCAGGGCGGGCACGCTCAAAGTCACTTACGCCAACGGTAAGGTCGAAATGTGGACCCCGAAGGTCGGCGAGCAGGCGTGGATGGACGGCGAGGAAGCCCACAGCGCCGAGAACGTCGGCACGACGACGCTCGAGTACATCCTGGTCGAGGTGAAGTCGGCGCCGACCAAGACCCCGAACTGAGGACGGTTCACGGAAGCGTCGTGCCCGGCTGGTATGCTCAGCGGTTCATGGACGCTCCGGATCTCAAGGCGCCGCAGCACTACATCAACCGGGAACTGTCGTTCCTGGAGTTCAACCAGCGCGTCCTCGATCAGGCATTCGATGAGTCGATGCCGCTGCTCGAGCGGCTGCGGTTCCTGTGCATCTCCTCGAGCAATCTCGACGAGTTCTTCGAGATCCGCGTCGCCGGCCTCAAGCAGCTCATCGAGCTCGGCGGCGGCCAGCCGGCAGCGGACGGCATGTCGATCCCGGAGCAGCTCGCCGCGATCCACGACCGTGCCACGCGACTGGTAGCGGACCAGTACCGCTGCCTCAACGAGCTGCTGCTGCCGGCGCTCGCCCGGGAGGGAGCGCCGCTGCTCGAGCGCCGCGACTGGAGTCCGGCCGCCTACCAGTGGCTCGAGCAGTACTTCGAGCGCGAGGTGGAGCCGGTGCTCTCCCCGCTCGGCCTCGACCCCTCGCGGCCCTTCCCGCGCATCCAGAACAAGAGCCTGAACTTCATCGTCCGCCTCGAGGGCAAGGATGCCTTCAACCGCAACAGCGAGCTCGCCATCGTGCAGGCGCCGAGATCGCTGCCGCGGGTGGTGCCGCTGCCGCCGGAGGCCGGGGTGCGCGCCTGCGTGCTGCTCTCGACCATCGTGCAGACCTTCGTGCCGAAGCTCTTCACCGGCATCCACGTGATCGGCTGCTACCAGTTCCGCGTCACGCGCAACAGCGACCTGTTCGTCGACGAGGAGGAAATCGACGATCTGCGGCGCGCGCTCGAGGGTGAGCTCATGCACCGGCGCTACGGCGCGGCCGTGCGGCTCGAGGTGGCGAGCGAGTGCCCCGAGGACATGGTGAAATTCCTGCACGGGCAGTTCGGCTCGAACGGCCTGGACACCTACTACGTGCCGGGGCCGGTGAACCTGAACCGCCTCACGGCGCTCTACGACCTGGTGCAGCGGCCGGACCTCAAGTTCCCGATCTTCACGCCCGGGCTGCCGAAGCGCCTCGTCGGCGCCACGGACCTGTTCGCCGTCATCCGCCACAAGGATCTGCTGCTGCACCACCCTTACCAGAGCTTCGCGCCGGTAATGGACTTCCTCAGGCAGGCGGCCGCCGACCCCCAGGTGCTCGCCATCAAGCAGACGCTCTACCGCGCGGGCCACGACTCGCCGCTGGTCGATGCGCTGGTGGCCGCCGCCAACGCCGGCAAGGATGTGACGGTGATCGTCGAGCTGCGGGCGCGCTTCGACGAGGAAGCCAACATCGAGCTCTCCAACCGGCTGCAGGAAGCGGGCGCGCACGTCATGTACGGCGTGGTGGGCTACAAGACACACGCCAAGCTCGCGCTGGTCGTGCGGCGCGAGTCCGGCGGCATTCGCCGCTACTGCCACCTCGGGACCGGCAATTACCACCCGCGCACCGCGCGGCAGTACACGGACTACGGCCTGTTCACCTGCGACGATGAGGTCGGCCAGGACGTCCACGAGCTGTTCCTGCAGCTCACCAGCCTCACACAGACACCCAAGCTCAACCGCCTGACCCAGTCGCCCTTCGGCATGCACGACATGGTGCTCGCCAAGATCGCGCGCGAGACCGAGCACGCGCGCGCCGGGCGCCCGGCACGCATCACGGCCAAGATGAACTCGCTGGTCGACCCGGAGGCGATCGAGGCGCTGTACCGGGCCTCCTGCGCCGGGGTGAAGATCGATCTGGTGGTACGCGGCGTGTGCGCATTGCGCCCGGGGGTGCCGGGTGTCTCGGAGAACATCGCGGTGCGCTCGATCGTCGGGCGCTTCCTCGAGCACTCGCGCGTGTTCTGCTTCGAGAACGCCGGCAAGCCCGAGATGTTCTGCGCCAGCGCCGACTGGATGGAGCGCAACTTCTTCCGCCGCGTCGAGGTCGCCTTCCCGATCCGCCACAAGGCGCAGGAGGAGCGCATCCAGCGCGACCTCGACTTCTGCCTGAGCGACAACTGCCAGGCGTGGCTGCTGCGGTCCGACGGCACCTACGAGCGCGTGCGGCGCGGCGAGGCCAAGGCGGTCAACGCGCAGATGGAGCTGCTGTCGGTCTACGCGGCCGGACCCGGCCCTTCGGGCTGAGATCTCAGCTCCCGCCGAACACCCGCAGCCGGTAGCCGCCGGCGCGCAGGTAAGCGACCTCCTGCTGCAGATCCGCGGAGGTGAGCGGATGGTCGCGCAGCCAGCGCGCCGGGAAGCGCATCTCGACCGTGCGCGGCGTCACCGACAGCCCGATCGCCGGCAGCGCGGTGGCGCTGCGGCCCCGGTGCAGCAGCACCGCGAGGCGCAGCAACAGGATGAGATAGACGGCCAGGCGGTCCCAGGGCGGTACCAGCTCCTCGACGCCATCGAGCGCCAGCTTGCGGCGATGCGCGCCCACCAGGCGCGCGAGCAGGCGCTGCTCCTCGCGCGGGAAGCCCGGCATGTCGGCGTTCTCGAGCAGATAGGCGCCATGGCGGTGGTAGCCCGAATGGGACACATCGAGCCCGATCTCGTGCAGCCGTGCCGCCCATTTGAGCGCGAGGTGCGCGAGCGGCTCCTCGAGCTTCCAGCTGTCGCGCGTCTGCTCGAGGAAGTCGCGTACCGTGGCCTCGACCCGCTCGGCCTGCGCCGCGTCCACGTGATAGCGCTGTTGCATGGCCCGTACGGTGCGCTCGCGGGCATCCTCGCGGCGGTAGCGACCGAGCATGTCGTACAGCAGTCCCTCGCGCATCGCGCCCTCGGCGATCCGCATGTCCTCGATGCCGAGCACACTGAACACCTCGGCGAGGATCGCCAGTCCTCCGGGGAACACCGCGCGCCGGTCCTCGGTGATCGGCTCGAGCGTCAGCTCGCGCGTGTGGCCCGCGTCGATGCAGTATTCGGTGGCGCGGGCGAGCCCGGCCGGCGTGATGGTGGCCGCCGCGGGCTCGAGCGCCCGGATCACCTCGCCGATCGCGCGCACCGTGCCGGAGCTGCCGGCGCAGGTGCTCCAGCCGCGCGTGCGGAACGCGGCCTGCACCGGCTCGAGCTCGAGCCGTGCGGCGAGGCGCGCCCGCTCAAAGCGCTTGGCGGAGATCTTGCCGTCGCGGAAGAAGCGCTCGCTCAAGGACACGCAACCCATCTGCAGGCTCTCGAGCTCGAGTGGCGTCAGCTCCTCGCCGATGATGAGCTCGGTGCTGCCGCCGCCGATGTCGACCACCAGCCGGCGTCCGGGCTCGGGCGGCATGGTGTGGGCGACGCCCGAGTAGATGAGGCGCGCCTCCTCCATGCCGCCGATGATCTCGATCGGGTGGCCGAGCGCCTCGCGCGCTCGCTCGAGAAAGGCCTGCTTGCGGTGGGCCATGCGCAGCGCGTTGGTGCCGACCACGCGTACGCTGTCGGCGTGCATGTCGCGCAGCCGCTGCCCGAAGCGCTCGAGGCAGCCGAGCGCCCGTGCCGCCACTTCCTTGTCGATCCGCCCGCTCTCCTCGACCCCGGCCGCGAGACGCACCATCTCGCGCAGGCGGTCGATGATGATGAGCTGGCCGTGCGAATAGCGCGCCACGATCATGTGGAAGCTGTTGCTCCCCAGGTCGACCGCCGCGAGGACGTCGGGGACCGGGCGCAGCGCGGCGCGGACGGTGGATTTGGCTTCGGCGAGTCGGGCGGTCAATACGCTCGGGGCTCGCACGCGTCAGGCCGCGAAGGAGGATCCGCAGCCGCAGGTGGTGGTCGCGTTCGGATTGCGGATGACGAACTGCGCGCCATCGAGACCCTCGCGGTAATCGATCTCGGCGCCCGTGAGATACTGCACGCTCATCGGGTCCACGATGAGCTTCACCCCGAGATTCTCGATGCAGGTGTCGCCTTCCTGCAGCTGCTCGTCGAACTCGAAGCCATACTGCAGCCCCGAACAGCCCCCGCCCTGCACGAACACGCGCAGCATGAGCTTGGGATTGCCTTCGCCGCGAATCAGATCGCCGACCTTACGGGCCGCGGCATCGGTGAACGAGAGCGCAGGGGTCGCGTCCTGAAGCGTGTCGGTGGTGGTCATAATCTCCTCGAGGAGCGAGTCTAGAAGCGCGCAGGGATTCGGTCAAAGGCGCGCTGCACGCCGCACGGCCGTGCAGCCCGTCACCCTTTCACTTGGGCCTTGCGGCCGGGTTCTCAAGCCTTGGCCGCCGCCTGCGCCGGGGTCGAGGGGACGAGACGTACCAGCTTGCCCATGATCTGCGCGCCGAGTGTCATCTCGATGACGCCGTAGTAGACGTCGCCCTCGACGCGCGCCGTCGCGCCGAGCACTACGCGCTCGGCGGCGCGGATGTCGCCGCGCACGTGGCCCTGCAGGATCACGCTCGGCGCTTCCACCGAGCCCTCGATCGAGCCGCTCTCGCTCACCGAGAGCGTCGAGCCCGGCGCCAGGTCCGAGCGCACGTTGCCGGTAATCGCCCCGTCCAGGTGCATCCCGCCGACGAAGGCGATGTCGCCCTGCACGCGCACGCCCTTGCCGATCAGCGTATCGATATGCGGCGGGCGGGAATCACGGCTGAACATGGCTGCCTCCGATGCCCGGATATTCTAAGGCGAGGTCTGGACGCTCCACAGGAAGGTCTGCGAGAGCGGCGTCACATCCTTGCGGTTCGAGTGCACCTCGACCACCAGGTGCGCGGGCTTGAAGCCCGCCGGCAGGGTCAGTTCCTGGTCGAAGTCCTGGAAGTAGCGGAAGTCGTAACGCAGGTCGCGCTGGCGGCCGCCCGTCAGTTCCGCCAGCTCGAGACTGCGCTCGCCGCCGGCGAACTCGCCGTCGACGCTGAGCAGCAGCGTCCCCGCGGCCAGCGTCTCGGCACGCCCCGAGCGCACCAGCGCCATGTGCGCCACATAGACGTTGGGCTGCGGGCTCGAAGTAATGCGCAGGTCCTCGATCTTCACACCGAGATTCGCCGCCCCCTGCGCCACCACGCCGCGGTAGAAGGCGAGCTCCTGGGACTGTTTGGCCACCTGCGCCTGCAGATCCCCGAGAGCACGCGCCTCCTCGGCCTGCTCGCGCGCGCGGCCCACGCGGAAGGTATCGAGCTCGGCGAGTTGGGTGCGCAGCCCGCGGTTCTCGGCCTCGAGATGCTCGATCTTGACCTCGAGCTCGGTGCGCTGCTGCCCGACGGCCTGGCGGTCGTAGCCGGCGTTGTAGCGGCCGAGCTCGTAGATCACGTACACGCCGAAGAGGCCGATGAGGGCGGTCGCGAGTCCCACCAGGATGCGGCGCGCCTGGGAGCCGCGCCGCACGATCTGCGGCGTCTCCTTGCCCCGGCCGAAGATGGCAGCGACGAAGCGCATCGCGCGCTACCGCGAGGCGGACATGGGCGCCCGTGGGCCGCCCCGGGCCGTGACCTTGTCCCACCACGACGGCAGCGGCGGGCCGTGCCCCCCGGGGAAGGCGTGCGCGGCCAGCTCGGTGAGCGCGCGGGCGTACACGGGACGCTTGAAGTAGATCACCTCGCGCACCGGTTCCCACCACCCCGCCCACCGCCAGCGATCGAACTCGGGCTCCGCGGTGCGTCCGAAATCGAACTCGACCTCCTCGGTCGTGAGGCGCAGCAGGAACCAGCGCTGCCGCTGCCCCACGCACAGCGGATGCTGGTTGCGCCGCACGTAGCGCGGCGGCAGCCGGTAGCGCAGCCACTCGGCGGTCGAGCCGACGAGCTCGACGCCGTCACGCTCCACACCGACCTCCTCGGCGAGCTCGCGGTACACCGCCTCCTCGGGTGTCTCCCCCACCCGCATGCCGCCCTGCGGGAACTGCCAGCCGCGGCCGCCGGTGCGGCGTCCGAGAAAGACCTCGGACCCGCGCATCAGGACGATCCCGACGTTGGCGCGAAAACCGTCCGGATCGATGACGTCGCTCATGGTTGAGGACGAGTCTGCCACAAGGCGCGCCCGCCGTGACCCTCAGGATGTACGCTAGTGTCCCATGGCCGCGGACGCGCACGAGTCGAGCGTTCTGGCGCGGGCCCGCCCCTCCGAGCGGGCACGCCCGGGCAGCCTCGCCGTGCTCGCGGTGTTGGCCGCGGCGGTGTTCTGCGTGTCGCTGCTGGTCGGCAGCTCGGGCGCCGGAGTTCGCGGCTCGCTCGCGGCTCTCACCGGCACGGGCGATGAGGCGACGCGCACCGTACTGCTCGCGGTGCGCCTGCCGCGGGTGCTGGCCGCCTTCGCAGTAGGGAGCCTCCTCGCTCTCTCGGGCGTGCTGCTGCAAGCCCTGTTTCGCAACCCGCTCGCCGACCCATACGTGCTCGGCGTGTCGGGCGGCGCGGCCGTCGGAGCGCTGCTCGCGATGATGGCCGGGCTCGCTGCGATCGCGGTGCAGTCGGCCGCGGTCGGCGGCGCGCTGATCGCGGTGGTCGCGGTCTACCTGCTGGCGCGCAGCGGCGGCACGCCGCGCCTGCTGCTCACCGGCGTGGTGCTGGCAAGCGCGTGCGGGGCCCTGGTGAGCGTGCTGCTGTCGCTCGCCGACACCTCGCGCGTGCGCGGCATGGTGTTCTGGCTCGCCGGAGATCTCGAGTGGGCGGTGACGCCATGGGCGAGCGCCGCCGCGGCGGCCCTGGCGGTGGTGGCCGCGGTGCTGGTGGCACGGCCTCTCAACGTGCTGGCGTCAGGCGAGCTGCGCGCGCGCAGCGTGGGCCTGGCGCTCGAGGCGTGGCGCACGGTGCTGTTCCTCGGCTGCGCCACGCTCACCGCCATCGCGGTCGTAAGCGCCGGCACCGTCGGCTTCGTGGGTCTCATCACCCCGCACGCCGTGCGTCTGACGTTCCGTACCAGCGATCACCGCATCGTCGCGCCCGCCGCGGCGCTCTCGGGCGGAATGCTGCTGGCGCTGGCCGACCTCGCAGCGCGCACCCTGGCGAGCCCGCGCCAGCTCCCGGTCGGGGCGATCATGGCGCTGATCGGGGCGCCGCTGTTCGTGGCGATCCTGCGCGGACGGGGCCGCTGAGCGAGCCGCAAGCCGTATTTGCCAGCTGCCCCGGCGCTTCGCTTGACAGGCAATAAATTACTTGCCTATAGTAAGGCAAGTATTTAGTTGCCTATCGCCCCGATGACAGAGCGCCATGAGACCGATCTGCTGTTCAAGGCCCTGGCCGATCCCAGCCGTCGCAGGCTCCTCGACCTGCTGCACGCGCACGACGGCCGCACCCTCAACGAGCTGTGCGAGTACCTCGATATGACGCGACAGGGCGTGACGCAGCACCTGCGCGTGCTCGAGGCGGCGAACCTGGTCACTACCGTGCGGCGCGGCCGCGAGAAGCTGCACTTCCTCAATCCGGTGCCGCTGCAGGAGATCTACGAGCGCTGGATCGCCAAGTTCGAGAGGCCGCGCCTCAAGGCGCTCTCGGACCTGAAGAAACGACTGGAGAAATCCCATGGCTAGATCGACCTTCGTTTACGTGACCTACATCCGCACCACGCCGCAGCGGCTCTGGTCCGCCCTCACCAGCGACCGCGAGTTCATGCAGCGCTACTGGTTCGGGATTCATTGCGACAGCGAATGGACCGCCGGATCGCCCTGGAAGATGGTGTCCGGCGACGGGGCGGTCCTCGATGCCGGCGAGATCGTCGAGGCGGATCCGCCCCGGCGGCTGGTGATCCGCTGGCAGCATCAGAAGATGCCGGAGCTGAAGGCAGAGGGCGACTCGCGCTGCACGATGGAGCTCGAGCCGAGCGGGCCGGCGGTCAAGCTGTCCATCACCCACACGATCGAGCGCGAGCCCTCGAAGTTCATCACGGCAGTCTCCGGAGGCTGGCCGAAG
>Ga0335081_10017576_pt1 | contig 11576 bp, 16 predicted proteins | sample Lox_Sample_35_FD_206713 | JGI IMG/M metagenome (GOLD analysis project Ga0335081, IMG submission 206713) | Soil microbial communities from Loxahatchee National Wildlife Refuge, Florida, United States - Lox_Sample_3.5 | ecosystem: Environmental > Terrestrial > Soil > Wetlands | place: USA... | reverse complement strand
ACGCAGGACCGAATTGCCGGCGTGACGCTCTCGACGGCCCGATCGAGGACAATCGATACGGCTGCGTTGTGGGATGCCATCGAGGTTTGTGGATTGAGATCGTTAGGTTGAAGAATCGGCTGATGGGGCTGAGCTCGCCGAAACAACGTGAGGGGGCCGCCACGATTGTCTAGTGTGGGATGCATTGCAGGCCGAGCGCGACCAGCACAGGCGAGGCGAAGGCGGCGATACCCAGTTTGGGCTAAGACAGGTTCGCCGCCACTATTCACAACGGCGATCCGATGCAAGAAGTGGATCACACAAAAGGGCAGCGGACGACCCGTGTCAACTACTGACACCGCAGCCGACAAAGCCGTCGAAGAGCACAGCAGCCGAACCGGACATGCCACCGCATGGCTAGCCGGGTTGATCGCGGTGGGGACGCTGATCCGCATCCCGCAACTTTGGCATGGGCTCAACGAGATGCACGCATTCCGCCAAACCCAAACGACATATGTGGCATTGGAATACGCGCGCCGCGGTATCAACCTGCTGCACACGCCGTTGCCGATCTTCGGGCCGAACAGCGATGTGCCGATGGAGTTTCCGCTTATTCAGGGGATGGCTGCTGTGCTGATTCGTTTGGGCATTAACCCGGATTTCGCAACGCGGATTGTCGGGTTGGTGGGGTTTCAAGCTGCGGCGATTTTGTTGTCGCTGCTGGTGCTCCGCTGGCATGGGCGGCTGGCCACCATCGTCGTCTTGGCGCTGTTTGAGTTCTCGCCGTTCGGGTTAGCGTGGGGCGCGGCCGCGCTCATCGACTTCCCCGCTGTTGCGCTCTCGCTCGGTATGGTCGTTGGCCTCGACGCTTGGTTCCGCACCGGTTCACGTATGAGCCTCCTGTTAGGGGCGGTGAGCACGTGGTTGGCATTCCTTGTGAAAGCGACCACCCCACCACCTTGGTGTCTGCTCGTCGCAGTCTCTGCCGCAATGACGTACCTCACAGCGCGGTCATGGAGGCGCATCATCACCGGATTCGTGGCTGGTCCCGTGATTGGTGTGGTGGCAGGGCTTTCGTGGGCTCGGTACGCCGACGCAGTCAAGAGCCGCAATCCGTTAACCCAGTTCTTGACCAGCGCAAGGTTAACTGACTGGAATTTTGGGACATTTGATCAGCGCCTTGACCCGAGCGCTTATTGGCCAGTTCTCCACAGGGTAGGTAGTGAAATCGCCGGGCCGCTCGGGCTGGGACTAGTCTTCGCTGTGCTCGGGATCATCCTGGTACCAACAAAACTTGAGCGGGTTCGCTGCGCTGGCTGGCTCGCCACCGCGGCCATGGGCCCGCTCCTGTTCTTTAACCTTTATTACATCCACAGCTACTATCTGATCGGTGTCTTCCCTGCGATCGTCGCTTCCGTCGGAGTTGGAATTACTACGGTCGGTCAACGAATACGCCCAAATATCAAACTATTCGCCGCAGCTGGAAGCGCCATCGTTGTGCTAGGCTCAGCCGCTCCCCAAGACGTGAGGCAATGGGCTACCTCACACAAGTCTGACCCTACTGGCGATCGTATTCGGGCGGCAACTCGCCCCGATGATCTCATTGTGGTTGTCGGCTGCGGCTGGTGGGACCCGCAAATACTATATTTCGCTGACCGACGCGGACTAACGTTCTACGAAACCAACCCTGAGGTGTGGAAGCGCGAAAGCATCAACGATTATCATTACTTATTCAGCTGCGACCCAAATTTAAGCGTCACAAGGTACCTCCCCGCCGGTCATGTGGTGATCCCAACATCTGAGCCGGGTTTGTGGCGGATTGCCATCCCGGCGGGGTGAGTGGCAGCTGGTCGTCCAGCCACCTGACGGTCACGACGGCCCGCGCCTTAGCGCGGATGTGCCGCGTGATTGCCAACGGCGGTGAGATCGACGGCGTCTCGACTTCAAGCGCAACCGTGTCTTTTTGTGGGCTCAGCCGGGCAACGTCAGCCCCCCACCTCACCTACCGATCGGCGAGGGCCCGGACTGACACCGGACGCCCTGGCTCGCTACCTCCTCAACCAGGGCATCCGCTACGTTGCCTACCCGTCGCATTACAACTACGTGTAGGCTGGTTCACTCCGGGGCCCTGCCGCCTCGCGACGGAACGAGCGCCCGCTCCGCAATGCGCAGCACCACCCGGTTATACGTGCCAGCCTCCAAAAGCTCACCGCCACGCGCAAACAGCTCTACGCCGCCCACGGCGCCGACGTCCTCGACCTGGCCACGCCCGCCCAACCCCTCGGTAGCACCTCCCGTTACTTCGGGCCTGGAACCGTCATCTGCTGCCCTCGGCTACCTATCGTGTCGTACGCGCAAAGTGGCTGCTCCACCCCGCAGCGACCTGTAATCGGGCCGCGAGACGTCCACTGACACCGCTGCCGGCGATCCGACAAGCCCAGCCGGGCTACAGATTCCGGCCGGAAATCTGCCTTGTAGGCATTTGCCTGGAAACGCCGCATTGTTTGAGCGGGATCTCGTACGCTGCAACACACAGCAACCCCAGTTGTGAGGGACAGTTTGATAATGTCAAAAACCGGGCGAGGTCGGCGACGGCGAAGGGGAGGGCGTGGCTCACGGGGCAACCGAACCCAGTAAGCGTATCTGCGTTGTCTGCGGCGCCGGACACGTCAGGCAACCGTCGACATCGGTGTTGACAGGCGAGGATTTCACCGTTGACATGGTGGACATCAAGGCGCAGCAGCGTTGACGACGATGAAGCCGGCCGGATGCTTGTCGTCGAGCACAGTGCCGAAGACCCCCTCAAGCGTGCTGACCATCAACAACATTCGCGTGCCACCCGCCGTGGTGTATGTCGTGGTCGCTGTGGGGCTGGTGGTGGGCACCGCGGTCCTGCGCGGACAGGCGATCAGCGAGTGGGGCCTCCTCAACCCTGACGAGGCGAGTCTCATGGCTTGGGCCCGCGCCGCGCGTCTCTCTCCGGTCCCGTGGAGTACCTGGGAACCCGGGACCACGGGCCCGTATTGGACGCTCTTCCTGGCCGGGCTCGGCGCGCTCGGCGCGCCGCTGACGCTGGCCTTTGCTCACCTGCTTTCGGCGGTTCTGCTGGCGCTGATCGCCTCCGCGCTGTTTGTCGCTGCGTCGCGGGCGGTCGGTTGGGGACCCGGACTGGCGGTCACCGTCCTGTGGTGGTTCCCGATCGCGACGACGTGGTTGGTGGGCATTCCGGGGGAGTTCAGCGCGCTGAGTACGGAGTATCTGCCCCTGCTGCTGGTCATGGCCTCGGCGCTGGTACCCCGGGAAAAGTTGGCGACGCGGCCCTGGCTGTTCGCTGTCCTCGGGATGCTGGCCGGCTTCGCGGTCGGCGCGAAGTACCAGGTCGCTCCACTGGCCGCGGCGTTCGCCGCGGCGCAGCTGATCGTGCTGCGTCCAAGTGTGAAGCGCACCGTCGTGTCGGTGCTGTGGTGGCTCGCGGGTGCCGTGCTGCCGGTGGCCGCGGTCCTGCTGGTCATGGTGGCCTCACCAACGACCAACTGGACACTTTTCCAGCAGAACTTCTCCGTGCTGGTGTTCTACGAGGTTGACCGCTCACAGATGCAGCTCGGTGTGCTGGGCGGCGGCCGGGTCGAAAGCAGCGTCGCCGCGCTCATCGGGGGGTACTTCGGGCCGGGGTATTACCTGCTCGTCGTGCTCGCCGGCCTGATCTGGTTGAGCCGGCACAGCGAAAGACGATCCAACCTGGCCCGCGTTGTCCTTCTCGCGGGCGGGTTAACGGCCGTGCTGGCCGGCGGCATGGGTAGTGCCCACTACCTGATCCTGTTGTTCGGGGCGGCCGGCTTGGCCGCCACCATGCCGGTCAAGTCCGGCGCCCGCCTATTCCCGCAGCGGTTATCGCCAGCCGTGCTGGTCGGAGCGCTGGCCATGACGGCCGCTGTCGTTCTCGTATTCGTGTTCGGCCACGTCATCCACCGCATGCGGTTCATAATTCCGCTGTCACCCCATGCGGCCGCCGCGGCGTTGTCCCCTGGTTCGGTCAACCGCGAGCCCGCACTGGCTCGCGTCTGCCGGCCTGGGTCTAAAGCTATAGTCTGGGGCTGGGCGGCCGAACTCTACGTCGCACAGGACTGGCAGAGCACTGTGCCCTACATGAACGTGGGCACTCTGGCCGTGGGGTCGAACCGGGAGGCCGGCGAGCCGTTCGTGCGCGCCGGGATCGACCAGGCCGACTGCATCGTCGACGCGACCCTCATGAAACGCCCCGCATGTTCCGACCCGCGGCCCGAGCAGCTGGGATGGTGCCTTCCGGTAAAGTTCTCGCTGCCGCGGTTTTATCCGCAGCTGGTCCCGCTGATCGGTCGGCAATTCCATACCGTCCCCGTCACCGCCAGCTGTGACGGGTGCACAGTCTACGTGCGCAACCTTTCGTCCTAAGTGTTGGCGGTGCCGCGCCGGAAGAGACAAGCGCCGGCGGCCGAAACAGCTCAGTAGCGTTGTGGACGCCACGATGATTGCCTGCACCAGGATGCGGTACAGGCACAGCTCGCATAAGGGCTGCTACTCGGCCCAATCATTAATCGTGGTTGCGAGCTGCGATTGAGGGCCCACGACTTTGCATTTCGCTGGTCGCCAGGTCATCTGCTATGCCAAAGGGCTTGTCGAGCGCCCGCCAAAGATGCGTTGGATCGACTACGGCTTGACCGCGCTGCGCCGGGGGTGCTCGCGGAGCGCGTGCCGCCAGCGACGGTGTTCGACCTTGCTCCGGTCCTGTCCGCGCTGGCGGCCGAAGGGCAAGTGGCCGTGTTCGACGTGCCCGATAGGTTCTACGAGATCGGCTCACCACAGGGTCGAGCTGAACTGGCGGCGATGCTCCACGAGCGCCCATCGCGGTGATCGTCCGTCTTCGAGGTGATGGCGGCATTGCCTAAGCCGGGCCGGAAACGGATCTGAGCGGGTGTGTTACGCAGGCGGCTTGATGAGGATGGCTTGTCCTCCGGTCGCCAGTCGTAGAATTTCTAGTCCCCTGTCTTGGGCGAAACGGTCGTAGCCGATCTTCTGCTGGTAGTGCCGCGGCCATCCGTAGTCGTCCATAATGACGATGCCGAAGGGCGATATCTTCGGCCAGAAGTACTCCAGAGCCGCGATTTCCGGTGCGGTGCAATTCATGTCAAGATGCAGATAGGCGATTTTTTCGCTTGTGACATTTTCAAGCGTATCCGGGACTGAGCCTCGGACCAGCCGGACAAAATCCATGCCGGCGAAGTTCGTCTTCACGCGTTCATAGCAGTCGGAATAGTCCATGTAGCCGGCGCGGGACGCCTCCTCCGGCGTGAGCTGAGAGCGGTCGAAACCTTTGAACGTGTCGAGGAGCCAGAAGCGTTTCCCCAGGCGACCGAAGTCTGTGTGGGTGATGACAGCCATCGCGGTACCGCCATGGTCGACCCCGCACTCGACGAAGTCGCCGTCGATGGCTGAAGCGTGGTTGGCGGCCCAACACAACACATGGATGCGCCAGCGGACATTCCACCGGCCAAATGACCCGGTGGCCTTCGCCGCTCCGTAGACACGCTTGAAATGCTCTGTTCTGCGGAAGTCGGCATTGGTTGTTGTGAAAAGCCCGTCCTCGTAAAAGCTGGTCCGCAATCGCCGTGCCATAAATAGCGTGTTGGCTATCGGATGCGGCAGATTTTGAATAAAGCTTCGCATTGGGCTCCCTTGGCTGTTCACTGCCGTTCGCCGAGGTGCGACGATCACCCGACAGGCAGGCAACAAAACATGACGATACTTCGGACAAGCTGTCGGCATGGAACGCGGGGTCCGGCTCGATCCGGAGAACGGCCGCTCGCCCAGGGCAGCGCCACCCGAACCATGACCGCTGGTCACACTCATCTGGGTGCGGTTCCCGTCGACGCGGGGGAATGCGACGCCGTGGCCGGCATCCTTATCCGCAGGCGCAGCCGCGCCATTTTCCCAGCTCAGGTCCCCAACATCGGCGTATGCCGCTGCTGCGCTTTTGGTTCATGTGGCGATGTTGACGCTGGCGTTGTCGGCGCGGCTTGATTGGATCATTCCCGCCCAAATGCTGCGGGAGCGTTGTGGCTGTTGCACTTCACGCTGCTGGCGGCGCCCGTGTTGGCCTACGGCTACATGCCTCCACCATCCAGTTGGCAGCGGCATTTTGTGGTCCCGGCGGGGATTGTCATCACGTTGCTTGTGGCGGTGATTGGTGCGCGCCGGTCGGTGATTGCTGCGGTGGTCTGGTTAGCGGCTGGGGTGGGAGCGATGGTGCATGATTTTGCTCCCGCGCCGTACCCGTACCGGCCCGATCTAACCGGATTGCAGCAGTGCGTGAATCGCGGTGAACCGGTTTGCCGACAAGCGATCTTTAAGGACGGCTGGTCAGTCGAACTGCGCCGCTAAGAGGGCTGGCTTGATGGGAGAAGCGCTTGACATCATAAAGATCCCGACCGAGCTGGGGATGACCGCCGACACGGTTCGCCCACCGGTCGCCGGTCGACACTCCTATGGCGGAAGGGGACATGATCCCATCGATTGCAGCAACCACCGTATCTCAATCGCCCCCTCGTTGTATGGTCACAGTGTCCGAGGCTGAGCGACAACAGGGGAACCACCATGGCAGATACCGTTTCCAATGTGGAGGAGCTTGAGCGGAATGCGTCGGACCTTAGGCGCGAATTCGAGACGGCCGAGCCGTTCCCCCACCTGGTCCTTGATGACTTCCTGCACCTTTCTCCCTCGGCGGCCAGCACCTTCCCCGATATCTCCTGGGCGGGATGGAACGAGCTGGGAGACCGCCACCAGCAGAACAAGAGGGCTTGCGCCGATCTTGACCTCATCCCGGAGCCGTTCAGAGCCCTAATCCGGGAGCTCTCCGAACCACGGTTCCTGAAGGTGCTTGAGCAAATCACCGGTATCAAGCGGCTGCTTCCGGATCCCTACTTGCTTGGCGGTGGCCTGCACCTAAGTGGCCCAGGTGGCGTCCTGAGTCCCCATACCGACTTCCACTACCACCGCCCGCTAAGCCTCTTCCGCCGTATCAACGTCCTCGTCTACCTGAACGAGGGCTGGTCGCTGGAGGACGGGGGTTGTGTGTCGCTTTACGACAGGCAGGATCGCGCCATTCAGACCGTCGTACCGGATTGGGGCAGGGTCGTCATCTTCCGTACCGATGATCAGTCGGTCCATGGGTTCCCCGTCCCCGTCGCCGAAGGCAAATGGCGGCGATCGGTAGCGCTCTATTACTACACGGCTGCTCCTGCCGACAACTTCAGTGGTGACGAGACGACCTATTGGAGGGAGCACGGGGAGCAGTATGGCGTCGTGCGGAAGGCGCGGTTCGTCTTGTACCGCGGTCTGCTCAACCTCAGCCGCGTCATCAGCATCCGGGCCTATTCCGTGATCACAAACCAGGGTGTCGGAGAGGCGAAGACAGCTCTGGTCAACCGCCGGAAGGCCAAGCAGTCCAGGGCCGAAACAGCTAGTCGAGGGCCGTCTGCGTCACGGGTTCGGATGTTTACTCGAGGGCTGGCCCCGCGAAGGCGGTCTCGGCTCCGGTGACGTCGTCGGTGCTGGCATAGACTTCAGGTTCGAAGCCTGCCTCGCGCAGGTAATCGACGATGTCGCGGCCGAACTCGGTGAACGTCAGAAAATCACCCCGCAGCGGGATAAGTCGGTAGGCTCCGCTTCGTCTGCCGTGGTAAAGGGCCGGCATCAGGTGGATAATCTCGCCGTCGTCGCCGATCCGAGCTCGTGCCTCGGTGGTCGCGCGCGTCCAGACGCCGGAACTGTGAAGACGTGTCGCCCTCCTGGGCGCAGCACCCGCCGCGTCTCGGCCAATGCGGCACGAAAGTCCTGCACGTGCTCGAGGGTGTCCGACGACAGCATGAGATCGAAGGTAGCGAGAGCGCCGCTCTAATGAGGCCACGGCCTTTCCGCGCATGCTCCACCTAGTAACCAGCATCGACGCGAGGCAGCGACAAGCGTGTTACGGCTTGTTGAAATCATCCTGCGATAATTGCAAAAGACCTGCGCCAGGCGAACCTGAGAATTACATTAGCGCCCATGACTCTGATGTGTCGCCCAGCAGTCTCGGTGGTGGCGCCCTGCTTTGACGAGGAGGACGTGCTGCCGCTGTTTCTACACCGGGTCGGGGGTGTACTGGATTCGTTGGGCGCTACCAGCGAGGTGGTCCTGGTCGATGACGGTTCGAGCGACCGGACCTGGGAAATCATCGAGAAGGCGGCCGTGGAGGATCCGCGCGTCGTTGGCGTGCGGTTGATGCGCAACCACGGACATCAGCTCGCGCTCACTGCGGGGATGAGCGTGTGCCGCGGCGAGCGTGTGCTGATCATTGACGCCGACCTGCAGGACCCGCCCGAGCTCTTGCCCGACATGATGGCGTTGATGGACGAGGGCGCCGACGTCGTCTACGGGCAGCGCCGCCGGCGTGAAGGCGACGGGATGCTCAAGCGCGCCACCGCTGCGCTCTTCTACCGCCTGATCGGCCGCATGACCGATGTTGATATCCCTTGCGACACAGGCGATTTCCGCTTGATCACGCGTCGGGTGTTGGATCTGCTGGTCGCCATGCCCGAGCACCACCGGTTCGTCCGCGGAATGGTGTCATGGATCGGCGGCAAGCAGGTCCCGCTGGTCTACGACCGCGACCCGCGGGCGGCGGGTGAAAGCAAGTACCCGTTCACCAAGATGTTGCGTTTTGCGGCCGACGCCATCACCTCGTTCTCGATGGTGCCGCTCAAGTTGTCGGTGATACTCGGCTGGGTGATGGCGGCCATCGGTTTCGCTGCCGCCATCAACTCGATTCAGGGCGCGCTTCTTGGACACACGGTTCCCGGCTGGAGCTCGCTGATGGCCGCGGTCGGCCTACTGACCGGTACGCAGTTTCTGATGCTGGGCATCATCGGCGCCTATCTCGGCCGGCTGTATGACCAGAGCAAGGGGCGGCCGCTATTCCTGATCCGTGACATGGTGGGAGGCCCCGAAGCGTCGGTCGCAGCCAGAGAGCCAGCTAATCCGGCGCTTCCCCCACCGCCCCACCGGTCCACGTAGACTGCCGCCGATGACCCTGGACGCCTTTGCGGGCGACGACGCCCAGATTCGTCCGCCAGCGGGGATGGCCGGCGTTCCTGGCCCGCTGTTTCGGTTAGTCTCCGACCAGCGGGTCGCCTTTCTCATCGTCGGTGGCATGAACACCGCCATCGGCGCGGTGTGGTTCGTATTGTTCCTGTGGCTCTTTCCGCACGGACCGGTCGGATATCTGGGTGCATTGGTCTGTGCCTATCTTGCTGCGGTGCTGTGCGCGTTCGTCCTGTACCGCAGGTTCGTGTTCCGGGTAACCGGTCATGTGTTGCGTGATCTGGCCCGGTTCGCACTGGTCAATCTCTCCGCACTGGGCTTCAATTTCGCCGCGCTGCCGGTGCTGGTGGAGGTATTGGGCTGGCCGGTATTGGTGTCCCAGTTCGCTATCGCCGGGGTGACCGTGGTGTACAGCTGGTTTGCTCACCGTGGCTTCTCGTTTCGCCGCAGCCCCGCTGAGCTCGGCCTGGCTGAGCAACAGCAAGCCTAGCCGTGACGCCACGGGTGTCGGTTGTCGTCCCGGCATACAACAGCGTGGCGTTCATCGACGCCACGATGCGCTCGATTCTGGCCCAGACCTTCGACGAGTTCGAGCTGGTGGTTTCCGATCACAGCTCCACCGACGGCACCTGGGAGGCGCTGCAACAATTCACCGCCGATCCCCGGGTTCGCTTGAGCCGGTTGGCTTCTGGCGGCGGAGCGCCGGCGAATTTCAACGCCGTCACCGACCTCGCGACCGGCGAGTTCATCAAGCTGGTCTGCGGCGATGATCTGCTCTCGTTGGATAGCTTGGCAGAGCAGGTGGCAGCGCTGGAAGCGCACCCGGCGGCGGTGATGGCCGCGAGTCCCAGGGACGTCATAGATGCCGCGGGAATGCCGGTGCTGCGCAACCGCGGGTTGGCCGGACTGCGCGGTGAGGTGAATGGTGCCGAGGCGATCCGGCGGACGGTGCTGGCCGGCACGAATATCTTCGGCGAGCCGGCGTCGGTGTTGTTCAGACGCGCGGCATTGGTCGATGCGGGCGGCTGGGACGGTCGCTTCCCCTATCTGATCGACCAGGCGACCTACTGCGCGGTGCTGCTCCGCGGAAATCTCGTCGCAGTGCCCCGTTCACTTGCCGCATTTCGGGTCAGCGACTCTCAGTGGAGTGTGCAGTTGGTGCGCGCACAGGCCAACCAGGCCATCGGCTTTCACCGCGAATTCGCCGCAGCGCACCCCCACCTGCTCGGTCCCCGCCATTTGCTGGTCGGCACCATGAGAGCCCGCGCGAACGCTGTGGCCCGACGTGCGGTGTACCGCTGGCTCGGCCGGCGGATGCGCGGCCACGTGGCCACCGACGGCGACGACCGCGCACTATCGTCTCGGGCAGACCCGGGGAGGATGCAGTGAACCGGCCCGTAGGGGTGGTGCGGGATGCGGGGTCGGCGATCCGGGAGCGGCTGTCGGCGCTCGCCGGCCAATCCGAGCGCACCATCTTGCTCGGCACCGTCCTGCTGGCGTCGACGGTTTCGGTTGCGGGCTTTGTTGTCGCGCACTACTACGGGGTCGACATGGTTACCTCTCTGCTTGTGTACGCCCCAGATGACTGCTACCTCGACTGGCCCACGAAGGTGGGTCGACATTGCTTCAGCGATTATTCGATAACGGCGAGCATCGGGATGGTGCCCAACCCCTGGGACCCCTACCCCCTGTACCTCCCCCGCACTTCAAGCCGACCCACTTTAACTACACGGCGGCCGGGATGGTGCCGCACATGATATTCGGGCTGCTGGGTAAATGGCTTGGCGCGCCGCGACTCGGGCAGTTCAGCTACCTGCTCGTTTTGACAATCGCGGTCTTTAGTCCCGCCATGTGGGCGGCTCGCGGTGCACGCGGCTGGAGCGGGTGGTGGTATTCGTGGTGTGCGGGGCCGCAGCCATTCCGGCGTGGGTGGTCATCGATCGGGGCAATTCGGTGGGGTTCCTGGCGCCGATCGGACTGATTTTCCTGGTGGCGTTGTGCCGACGGCGCTGGGGCCTGGTCACGATCATGGTGGTCCTGGCCGCGCTGGTGAAACCACAATTCGCCGTGCTGGCTGTCGCGCTATTCGCCGCCAGGCAATGGCGGTTGGGCGGTACCGCGGCGGTAGGGGTCGTGATCTCCAACATCGCCGCATATGCGCTGTGGCCGCGCGACTTTCCGCAGACAATCATGCAGTCGATGCGCAATACCCTCGGCTACAATAACGTTGCGTTTCAGGCACCTTGTCACCCACGCCAACGTGTCCTTTGGGAAGGGGCTCCTCACGGTCCCGGACGACATCAAGCTGCGTGCGACGAGTGGCGCAATACCGGAGACGGCTTTCTTGCTGGTCCGCGATCACTGATCGGGTACGCCGTCCTCGCGCTCGTCGTCGTCTCCCTTCTGGCTCTGAGGCGGCGCATCGCGCCGGTCAAAGTGGGCATCGTCCTGCTGGCCACGGCGTCTCTCTTCCCCCCTTAAGT
>Ga0335081_10017575_pt1 | contig 11576 bp, 10 predicted proteins | sample Lox_Sample_35_FD_206713 | JGI IMG/M metagenome (GOLD analysis project Ga0335081, IMG submission 206713) | Soil microbial communities from Loxahatchee National Wildlife Refuge, Florida, United States - Lox_Sample_3.5 | ecosystem: Environmental > Terrestrial > Soil > Wetlands | place: USA... | reverse complement strand
TACCTGCATTACCGCTCCAAGCGCCAGTTGTTGCTGGCGCTGATGGACGAACTGCTCGACCGGCTGACCCGCCTCGATCTTGGACCGCAGCAGTGGAGCGAGATCCGCACCGGGCTGCGGGCGTTTCTGGCGCGCGTGTTTGCGACAGACCTTCAGTTTCTGGGCGCTTACCGCGCCTGGCAGGAAGCCGCGCTGTCGGATGCCGACCTGGCGCGGAAACAGCAGCAGATCCAGGCGTGGACGACCAGCCGCGTCGCGGGATTCTTCACCTACCTCCAACGGCTTCCCGGCGCGCGTCCCGGAGTCGATGTCCCGGTTCTGGCGCGCACCATGGACAGCTTCTTCTGGAACCTGCTGGCGCAGGCGGCGCAAATGCACGAGGTGGAGTTGAACCAATGGCTCGATGGGGCTACGCACTTGATCTACCATGCGCTGTTTCTGGATGCTCCGCGCGGCGAAAAATGACTGCGCCTTTGAATCGCATCGCTGGTTTGCGGCATCCTATGCGCTGTAATGACATCCACCGAGTTGATCGACTGCCAGAGCCTTCCGCCCGGATCTCTGCTGGAAGTAGAGACCCGGAACCGGCACTACCAGATCGAATACCTCGGCGCCGGCGCTATCCGGATTTGCGGCCACCCGGAGTATTGCCCCACGCCTGTTCCAGCGCAACTGCGCGGGTCTGCCGACAAATCGGGCGTGATCGAACCCGGCCTGATCGGCTGCGGAAGGTATCTCCAGTTTCTGGTTGATGAGCATCTACCCGTCACCACCTCGCGCGTCATGAAGGTGCGCGTCGAGCGGCCGCGGGTTGTTTCTTCTCCACAGTCTTCCAGCGTTCATTAGGTTGAAGTTCGCACGCCTCGGGCGAAAACCGCTTCGAAGCCATTGGCACACTGCACGCCCGACAAGCGTCTCCATGAGTGGGGACGCGGCAGGCAGGAGTGCCCGCGCCACAATCGATGCTACCGCAGTTCGTACACCGCGTACACCGAGTTTTCGAAGACGGGCGCTCTGGACAACTGCGCACGCGTGTGCAAGACAACATACCGGACGCCCAAGCCGCTGTACTTGGCCAGGTCCTCGGGGTGGAAACTGTCGGCCATGGTCTGTTGCCAGCGAAACCACCACTGTTCGCCGAACGCCGGCAAATAGTTCACCTGCCCTCCCGCCTTCCAATCGACATACACGGCGCGCAGGGCCTCCGACCGGAAAATTCCAGGAAACAGCGCGTGCCCTGCGTCCGGAAACAGGAATACCGCATCCGGAGGAGTCGAATTGCGCGACCATTGCGAGAGCTGGGCCAACTCCGGTGTATGGAGCCGCGGATAATTCACGACTCCGCCCAGTAGCGGAATCGCAAAGAATGCGGCCAGGGCCGCGGCCGTTCCGCAGCGCCAGTCGAAGCGAGCCGCCAGCACAGTGACGGCTGACAAAGCCGCTACCAGCGCCACTTCGCGCAGGGGAACCGCGCGCGTGATCACGGAGTGGACGGGAAGGAGGTACGCCGCGGCGAACCATCCCAGAGCCTCCCATGAGCGGTGTTTTTGGACAGCGAGGACCGCCGCCGCGGCCGTGACAAACTGCATCGCCAGCGCGACGAACAACAGCGCGCGCATGGGTTGAATCTCCGGCACAATTGCCCATCGCGACCGCTCGAGGAGGAGCCAGGAAAGCGCCATGCTCGCGAGGCCGAGAGCAGGCAGCCCCAACAGGATAATTCTCAGCTCCACTGGAGTCTCTCGCCTGATGCAGACGAACGCCGCCAGCAAGATTGCGGACAGAATGAGATAATGCAGAATCAGTCCGCCAGGCCAGAGCGAGATCCATACATACGCCGTGCGAATCTGCTGGAGGTGTGTTTGCGACGGTGTGAGCTTGCCGAAGAAGTTCTGCGCTTCCGCGGAAGCCGCCAGTCCCCCCGCCTGCAATGCCGCGGCGGCCACAAGGACCGCGGCAGCCGCGGCCAGCGGAGCAACTCCCGCCGCCTTTTTTCGAAAAACGAGAATCACTCCGAACACCAGCCAGAAGGGAACCGCCGTCGGCGGGTGATACAGGAAAGCGGCCGCTCCGGCCATCCCAGCCGCGAGGTATCGCCGGTTGGCCGCCAGCCCAACACCGCAGAGCAGAAGCGGAACCGCGAACGCCCGAGGCGTGGGCTCGTACTCCCAGGTCAGCACCTCCGGTCCCAGGATGCGCGCGCCCAGCGCGACAATCGCGCCAACCATCACAGAAGCCCAGCACGGCAATCTCAGCGCGGAGGCCATCAGGAACAGCCCCCAGATACCCAAGGCGCGGGTGACGATCTGCTGGAACTCGAGCACCGTGCCGAAACCCAGACCGGTCGCGCCGCGGAGCAAACGGGCTGCCTCATCGTAAACGGTAAAAGCTACGTGTGGTTGCTCTACGAGGATGTCGTTGCGCAGCACGGATGGATCGCGCAGGTGTTCCAGAATGGGGACGTAAATCTGGGAATCCTGCTGGAGGTAGGTATGGCCGGGAAATTGAAAGAAGCTGAGCAGGGCGAGCGCCAGCGCGGCGGCCGCGGTCGCCCAACTCTTCATTTCGCGGGCGTCTTGTCCAATTGCTGTTTCACCCAGACGCGGTTGGGATTCAACGACAGCGCCCTTTCGAATGCCTTTCGGGCCTCGGCATCCTGTTTCGACTGCCGCAGGCTGATCCCCAGCCACAGATAGGCCTCTGCATTCCTGGGATCGAGCTGAATCGCTTTTTGAAAGTCCGGAATCGCGCCCGCCGGTCCGCCTCCCAACTGGGCGGGCAGGTAGTAGTTCCCCACGCCGCGCGCCACGTACACCGAGGAATTATTGGGCGCCTTCTCGACTGCCTTGTTGATGGCATCTTTGGCCTTCGGGCCGTAGCTGAATCCGCTCATGATGTCCGTGATCGCCTGGCCGTAAAGGGTAGCGAGCACGCGATAATATTCCGCGGAATCGGGTTTGAGCTGAACCGCCCTCTCGCCGGCCTTGATGCCTCTTTCGGCGGCGGCGCGCGCCGTCTTTTTGTCGTGAAGTTCGATCTCCACCTCGGCCAGGTAGGAAGACGCCAGCGCCACGCGATACTGGGCCTCGGCGTCGGAAGGGATTTTGGCAGCCGCGTCGGCCGAATCGTTGACGAACTTCTCCAGCGCCGCGCGATCCTGCATGTCGCGAGCCGACTCGAGCGGCGACGGACTCGCCGCGAATGCGATCGCCAGAAGCAATGTCGCGCAGGCACTCATGCCCAACGCACGGCACCCTCGCATGATGGTCTCCTCCCTAATTCAGATCAAAGCTCCGCGACCCGCCGCTGGACCAACAGGAAATAGAGTCCCAAGGCCACCAGCAGCATGCCATTCACGGCAAAAACCGTAGGAGCTGTAAACAGAGGGACGAGTTGCCCGGCGACTTCGTTTCCTACCGGCATCCCCCCGCGGAAAGTCAGGTTGTAAACGCTCATCACCCGCCCGCGCATCTGGTTCGTCACCACCAGTTGCACCAGGGAGGAAACCATCGCGAAGACCGCCATCATGGAAGCGCCGGAGAAGAACAGGAGGGCGCAACTCAACGGTACGGAACGCGAGAACGCGAAGCCCGCAATGCCGGCACCGAGGCACATCAGCATGGCGAGCGCGATCCTGCCCTTGTATTTCACATTGCCCAAGCCCGCAACGGCCAGCGCCCCCACTACCGATCCCATCCCGGACATCGACAGGAAGGTGGCATAGGTCTGAGACCCTTGATGCAGCACCTTGTCGGCGAACACCGGCAGAAACGTGCGCATGGGAACTCCCAAGGCGGTCATGAGGAAGCCCAGAACGATCAGGGCCTGCATCGCGCCCTGCTTGCGAATGAACCGGATGCCTTCTTTCATGCTCGCCAGGATGCTCTCGCCGGTCTTCTCCGGCAGGAAGCGAACCGTGAGCATTAGCAGCGAAACGATCGGGAAGAGGAACGACAGCGTGTTCAGCCCAAAGCACCAGGTATCGCCCAGATGCTTCAAAGCCAGCCCGCCCAGGGTCGGCCCCACCATCACCGCGGCATTGAATTGGATGGAATTGAGGGCAATCGCGTTAGGCATGTCCTCCTTGGGGACCAGGGTAGGTATGAGCGCCGAATAGGCCGGTCCGCCGAAGGCCTGCCCAAAACCCGCGATGAACGAGCCGCAGAGAAAGTGCCACACCTGGATCACGTGGAATCCCACCAGCACCGTGAGGATCAGGGCGCACGACATCTGCACGCACTGCGAAAAAATAAGCATGTGGCGGCGCTCGAAACGATCGGCGAGCACCCCGCCTACCAGGGAAAGCAGCAGGATGGGAATCGCCTGAAGGATGGGGTCGAGCGCCAGGAGCTGCGCGTTGCCGCTCATCTTCCAGATGAGCCAGCCCTGCGCAGTCAATTGCATCCACGTACCAATGGCGGATGCGCACGCGCCCATCCACATCAGGCGGAAATCGCGGTATTGAAAAGCTTTGAAGACCCTGCGAAGCACGGCGGCGATCTATGGAATCGTCAAACAGGAATTGTAGCAGGTTGAAGGGGCAGGAGTTGTGAATTGGGCTGTAGTATACTGTCCGCGTCATACAATCGTTTTCAGGTCGCAAAAAGGAGTGGCCATGCTGCCAGATTATTTAGCGAAAGCCGTGCCGAACCCGGCGGGCAAACGCGGCCCGTGGTATGCCAATACCGCGCCCAGCTACGCCGGTATCTTCCTATGGGTAGCATTCTACAAAGCGATGGCGGGAGGCACCATTGCTCACGGAAGCCTGGTCCTGTGCCTGATCGCCCTGGTGATCGCCGGAGTGCTGTGCTACGCCTTTTACTACCGTGTCCCCGCGATGCTGGGAATGCAGACCGGATATCCGCTTTACGTGGTGGGAAGCTCGACGTTCGGCATCGCAGGCGGCTACATCATGCCAGGACTCCTGATGGGACTCCTGCAAATCGGCTGGTTTGCGGTGGCGACCTTCGTGGCCACCGACTTCATCCTCAAGGGCGTCGGCATGAATTCCGTGCCCGGGAGTGTACCGTTCATTGTTACCGGCCTGATCTGGGGCCTGGTGCTTTCCTGGGTCGGCGCCAAGGGCATTCAGTACGTTGCCAAGATCGCGACGTTCCTGAATTTCATTCCGCTGCTGATGCTGCTGATTGTGGTATTTCAGACAGGCGGCGGAGCCGGGTCGTATCAGGTGCCGGCGGGCCAGGCGAACTCTTACGCGGCATTCACCACCGTGATCGCGATTGTCATCGGCTTCTTTGCCACGGCGGGCGCGGCCGGGGCCGATTTCGGAACCAACTCCCGCAATGAAACCGACGTGAAGTGGGGGGGCCTGGTGGGAATTACTCTGGCCGTGTTGATCGCCGGAGGGCTGCCCCTGATCTCCGTGGCCGGCGCCCACGGGACCAATCCCACGCTCGGATGGGACTATGCCGATGTGATTCAGGGAATCGGCGGATTCATCTCATCGGCCATGTTCCTCCTGTTCGCCGTGGCTTCCGTACCGCCCACCTGCTTCTGCGCTTTCATCGCCGGCAACAGCTTCAACACCATGATTCCGAGCGTTCCGCGGGTGGCTTCCACGATGGCCGGTGCGGCGGTGGGGATTGTGCTCGCGGTCACCGGCGTGGCCGCCAACCTGATCTCGTTTTTCACCATCGTGGGTGCGTCCTTCGGACCGATCTGCGGAGCTATGGCGGCGGACTACCTTCTCTCGGGCCGGCGCTGGCCTGGCCCGAGAGAAGGCGTGAACTTCGCGGGCTACGGCGCCTGGGCGGTCGGCTTCGTCGTCGGGATTCTGCCGTTCCTCCCGCTCCCCGCCGACGTGAAAACCTACGTGGAGCCGGCGGTACTCTACAGCTTTGTGGTCGGGTTCGTGGTGTACGCGCTTCTGGCGAAGGCAGGCTTGCAGCCTAAAGCGGTGGCTATGCCGGAAGCTCAGGCAGCATAGCCTGGCGCAGCGCGGGCGGAAGATCGCCTCGCCCGCGCTCCCTCATTTGGCACGCTTGAAGAATTGCACGGCGCGTTCATGCTTTTCGGCAGCCTCCCGCGTGGAGAAAGTACCCAGGTTTTTGCGCCGTCCGGTTTTCGCATCCGCCTTCCGGGAGTAAAGACGGTATTCACCGGTCTTCAGCTTGTGGATCATAACATCAAGGCCTGCCGCTCAAACCTTCGCCGCGTTCATGAGCATCAGCAGTCCTGGCCCAGTCATCCGCGCGTCTTTGCGCTTCTTCCTTGGCTATTCCATAGCGCTCCTGGAGTTTTCCCACGAACTTATCGCGGCTTCCTCCAATCATCGCTACATCGTCGTCAGTCAGTTTCCCCCACTGCTGGCGGACCGACCCTTTCAGTTGCTTCCATTTTCCTTCTATCTGATCCCAGTTCATCAGGGACTCCTTGATCATAGTGAACTTGCGGCGTTGCGCACTGGCGCATGCCCCGCGCAGGAGAAGGGTGCAAATCCCGCACCAATGCGAGGGGCAACACTCTCCACGGACCTCATGAGTGGAACGGCCTGTCATTCGCGTGGCAAACGAATTGCTAATCTCTGATGTTGTGCGTGAGTGGACGAATGACTGGGAAGAATCGCCGCAACGGACTGGCCGGTTATCTGGCAAGACTCGGGCCGGGGCTGATCACCGGCGCTGCGGACGACGATCCTTCGGGCATCGGCACCTACTCCATCGCCGGGGCGCAGTTCGGCTTCACATGTCTGTGGACGGCGTGGTTCTCGTTTCCCTTAATGGCGGCGGTTCAACTCATCTGCGCGCGCGTCGGGATGGTCAGCGGACGCGGACTCAGCAGCCTGCTGCGCGAGCGCTTTGGCCCGCGGGTCCTTTGGCCGGTCTGCACTTTGCTGGCGCTGGCAAACGTATTCAACATCGGCGCCGACCTGGCAGCCATGGCCGCATCGAGCGCCATGGTCACCGGTATTCCCGCACAATTCTTCACCCCGTTCTATGCCGGTGTCATGCTCCTGCTCATGGCCTATGCGTCTTACCGCCGCATCTCCAGAATCTTCAAATGGATGACGCTGGTATTATTCGCTTATATCATCGACGCGTTTCTGGCACGGCCCGACTGGCACGCCGTGCTCCAGGCGACGCTCCTTCCACACCTGCCACTGACCGGCTCCTCCATTGCGACCTTTGTCGCACTCATGGGAACTACCATCTCACCGTATCTCTTCTTCTGGCAGGCGAATCAGCAGGTGGAGGAGGATGTGGCTCACGGCAAGACAACGCTCGCGCAGCGCCAAGGAGCGACCGAACAAGAGAAGAGCGACTCGCGCCTGGACGTGCTCACCGGTGCGTTCTATTCCAACCTGATCATGTACTTCATCATCCTGACTACCGGCGCCACGCTAAACCTGCACGGCCAAACCCACATCGCGACCACCAGCCAGGCAGCGGAGGCACTGCGCCCACTCGCCGGCAAGGGGGCGTACCTGATTTTCACGCTTGGCATTATCGGCACCGGCATGCTGAGCATCCCCGTACTTGCCGGGTCTACGGCCTATGCCATCGCCGAAGCCGCCCGCTGGCGAGATTCTCTGAAATACCCGCCTCGGAAGGCTCCTCACTTTTATCTGTTCCTCGCAGCGGCGTTTTTGATCGGCCTGGCCCTGAACTACGCCGGGTTCGGAGTGGTCAATATGTTGTTCTGGTCCGCGGTGATCAACGGCGTGTTGGCGGCGCCGCTGATCGTGCTGATCGTCCTCATGGCTTCCGACCCCGTAATCATGGGCAAACATGTGAATTCCCTCGGGCTTCGTGTCCTGGGGTGGACAGCCGCGGGAGTCATGAGCGTGGCCTCGGTGGCCATGTTCTGCACTTTAGGAGCCTGATGGGGAAAAGCGGCCGGACTACGCTGGAAAGCACCCTGCGCCGCCTGTCGCGATTATGCCACAATAAAACAGTAAGATCCCATGCCCAATTCAAGTATGCTGGATCGCGATCGTTCTACCGGCGCGTCATCCCAGACCAACAATGAAACCGGCGAGTCCTTCGGCGACATTCTCTCCGAGTACGAACAGTCTCATTCGCATAAGCCGGAAGAGGGCGGATCGGGCCTCGAGGGCACTGTGGTAGCGGTGTCCGGAGAATCGGTCTTCCTGGATATCGGCCTGAAGACCGAAGGGATCATCCCGCTGGCGGAGTTCCAGAAGACGGGCGAAACGGTAAAACGCGGCGACAGGATGCCGGTCTCGATAAAGGGACGCGATGCAGAGGGCTACTATGAGCTGTCGCGCATCAAGGTGGAGCGCCCCAAAGACTGGTCGTCTCTGGAGAAGGCATTCGCCGACAAGACGCCGATCGCCGGCATGGTGACCGGGGTCGTCAAGGGCGGGTTGAGCGTGGATGTGGGAGTGCGCGCGTTCATGCCGGCGTCGCGCAGCGGGGCCAAAGACGTTCCCGAGATGGAAAAGCTGGTCGGGCAGGAAATTCGGTGCCGGATCATCAAGCTCGATGTAGCGGATGAAGACGTCGTGGTGGATCGCCGCGTGATCCTGGAAGAAGACGAGCGAGCCGCCAAGGACCGCCGCTATACCGAGGTCAAAGAGGGCGAGACGATCCACGGCACGGTTCGCAGCCTGACCGACTACGGCGCATTCGTGGACATTGGCGGCGTAGACGCCCTGTTGCACGTCGCGGACATTTCCTGGGGGCGCGTGAACAAGCCTTCTGACGTGTTGACCGTAGGGCAGCCCGTCGAGGCCAAGGTATTGAAAGTGGACCCCGCCAAGCGGCGCATTTCCCTGGGCATGAAGCAGCTTCTACCACATCCCTGGGACCTGGCCAACGAGAAATACAAGGTCGGCGACCGGGTGAAGGGCTCGGTCACCCGCGTGGCTGACTTCGGCGCCTTCGTAGAGTTGGAGAAGGGTGTCGAGGGGCTCATTCATCTCAGCGAGATGTCCTGGTCGAAGAAGGTACGCAAGCCGGCAGACGTGGTCAAGCCTGGCGACCAGGTGGAAGTAGTCATCCTCGGTGTCAATCAGGCAGACCGGCGCATTTCGTTGGGGCTCAAGCAGGCGCTTGGCGATCCGTGGGCCGACATAGCGCAGAAGTTTCCAATGGGGTCGGTGGTGGAAGGTCCAGTCACCAGCCTGCAGAAGTTCGGCGCGTTCGTGCAACTCGCCGAAGGCGTGGAAGGGATGATTCACGTCGGCGACATCAGCGCGGACAAGCGCATCAACCACCCGCAGGATGTGCTGAAAATGGGCCAGGTGGTCAAGGCGCAGGTGCTCGAAATCGACGCCGAAAAACGGCGGCTGCGTCTGGGTATGAAGCAACTGGTGCCCACCAGCCTGGACGAATACATCGCCGAGCACAAGGAAGGCGACGTTGTGACCGGGCGCATGACGGATGTGTCGGGAGGCCGGGCGAAGGTGGAGCTTGGCGAAGGGGTGATGGGGAGCTGCCGGTTGAGCGGAGAAGGACCGGAAAGGGAAGAGCGCCAGGCGGAACCCTCCGCGAATCTGTCGTCGATGTCCAGCATGCTGCAAAACCGGTGGAAGGGCGGGCAGGGCGGCGAACCGCGTCGCGAGGCCGCTCGCTCCGGCCAGATTCGCAGCTTCCGCATCGTGAAGCTGGACCCCGCAACCAAGAAGATCGAACTGGAGATCGCGTAGGAACCGCGGACGCGAGAATGAATCGTCCGCGAATTACGGCACTTGCAAGTCCGGCACGCGCGCCGGTCGGACCCAGCGCTGATAGGCCGCCTGCGCCAGGTAGAACGAACAGCCCACCGCGACAGCCAGCACCGCATTGATGCAGAGCACCGAGGCCGCGGTAGCCAGGAAGGCCGCGGCATCCACGCGGGACATCTTCGGCAGGCGCCGCCACGCGCTCCAATCCAGCAGGCACAGCCCCATCCATGCGGTGACGCCCGCGAGCGCCGGTATCGGAATGCGCGAGACAAATCCGGAGCCGATCCACAGAATTACGACCAGGAACGCCGCATGCAAGAGATTCGCAATCGGCGTGGCGCCGCCGCAGCGGACCACCGCCAGGCTGCGCGCCGGAATCCCGACGCTCATCGGGGCGCCGAACATCCCGGCGAAGAGATTGGCGATTCCATAGGCGCCCAGTTCGGCGTCCGCGTCGGAAGCCTTCATCCGCTCGTGGCGCCCGCGGAAGTGCTCCACCACGCGCGAGGTGATGAGAATGTTCACCGACGAAACGAAGGCCAAGGCGCCCGCCGAGGGCAGCATCTCGAAGACCGTTTTGAGATTCCACGGAACCGTGGCGAGGGAGGGCATCATGGAGGGTAACGTCCCGACTTCCTTCTCCCGCAGATTGAAAACACGGGCCACCACGATGGCCAGCGCTACGCCGATCAGGGGAGCCGGCGCATGGTGGGAAAGGCGGGCGGCGACAGTCGCCGCCACAACCACGGTGAGGCCCAAAACGATGGGCACGATGCGGCTGTCGGACAGGTGATCGATCACAGCCGCCAACTGTCCGAGGGTGGACCCGGCCGACCGGGTGAACGGGGAGGCGACACCTAAGATCGTGTCCAACTGCGAGACCAGCATCATGCCGCCGATGCCGCAGGAGAAGCCCGTCACCACGGCGTGGGGAACGCGGGTGATATAGCGTCCCAATCGCAGGCCATAGAACCCGACCATGATGCCGGAGGCCATTACGCAAAGAAGAGCGGCGCCGCCGATTCCGTGATTGCGGGCGGCCAGGGCGATGAAAGGAACGGTAGCGCTGGCAGTTCCGCCGATCAGTACCGGGTTACGGCCCAGCAGCGCAATCACCGGCGCGGTGAGTACGGAAGTATAGATGCCCAGGACCGGCGGCAGGCCCATCAGCGAGGCCATGGCAAGGCCGTAGGGCAGCGCGATCAAGGCTGCGATCACGCCGCCCGAGCAATCCCCCAGGAATTGCCGTCCGCCGTAATGTGCGAGTTCCGGGGCTCTGCCGTGCAGAATACCCCGAAGATTCAAGCCATCACCTTGAGGAATGCGGCCTTGAACTTATTCATCTCGTCCTGGGTCCCGACGGTCACGCGAACGTAGGTGGGCCAAGCCTGCCAAACCCGGCCGATCACGACCTTCTCCCTTACCAGGGCGCTTTGGACCTGGCCGCCGGGGCGCTTCACGTCCACCATGAAGCAGTTCGATACCGAGGGGACGACCTTGAAGTTGTGCTTGTCGAGGAAGCTCAGGGTGTCCTCGCGAACGTCGCCGATCAGCTTGCGGCGCTCTGGAACGAGGGTCTTCGAGCTCAGGCTGGCGTAAGCCGCCACCATCGCGGTGATGGGCATCATGCCGTTGGGGCTGAAGCCGACGATCTTCTGGAGAATATCGGGCCGTGCGATCGCCGCGCCGGCGCGCAGACCCGCCATGCCGTAAATCTTCGAGAAGGTGCGCAGGATGATGACATCCTTATCCGCCGCCACGAGGTTGGTGTTGAACAGGTCGGAGCCGGCGATGTGCGTATAGGCCTCATCGATCATGACGACCGAGCCGGCGGGCTTATTGGCCACGAGCCATTCGATATCCGAGCGCCTGGTCAGCGTGCCGGTGGGGTTGTTGGGATTGCAGATGTAGAACAGTCCGGCATCGG
>Ga0335081_10017574_pt1 | contig 11577 bp, 11 predicted proteins | sample Lox_Sample_35_FD_206713 | JGI IMG/M metagenome (GOLD analysis project Ga0335081, IMG submission 206713) | Soil microbial communities from Loxahatchee National Wildlife Refuge, Florida, United States - Lox_Sample_3.5 | ecosystem: Environmental > Terrestrial > Soil > Wetlands | place: USA... | reverse complement strand
ATCGAGGTCGTCGCCGTGACGGCGGTTACCACAACGCTGGGGAAACCGCCGTTAGCAGTGGAAGGCTTGGTCATGCGCGCTCTGCTTCGATCTTTTCGCGAAGGGCAGCAGCGGCCTCGGGGTTCTCTTCCTCGAGCTTCTGGATGTAGGTGACGACGTCACCGACGGTGCGCAGGCCGGCGAGGTCCTCGTCGGGAATCTTGACGCCGTACTTGTCCTCGGTCTGCACCGCGATCTCGACCATCGACAGCGAGTCGATGTCCAGGTCGTCGACGAACGACTTCTCGGGCGTCACCTCAGACGGCTCGATACCGGTCACCTCTTCGATGATCTCGGCAAGACCGGCAATGATTTCCTCTTGGGTGGCGGGCACGGTGGCTCCTTCTTACTAATCGATGGTGTTACTGGGTGCTGCGTTGGTGCTGCGTTGGTACTGCCAGGTCGATATGCGGTTGTGGGTCCCGGTCTGGGCCGGGTGTTCAGTCCTGCTCGGTCAGCCCGTCCAGGTCTGCGGGGGACTTGACCGTGTGCGTCGGAGTTCCCCGAAATTCACGTTTGGCGATCCCGGCGAGAGCGCCGGCGGGCGGAAACTCCACGATCGCCGCGGCATTGTGCCGGCGGATGGTGTCGGTGCAGAGGTCCCAGCGCACCGGCTTGGTCAGCTGGGCCACGAGCTTGCTCATTGCCTCCGCGGCCGACGCCACCGGCTGACCGTCCGCGTTGGACAGCAGCGTGGTCGTCGGATCGGAGGTCTCGATGCCACCGGCGGCGGCGGCGTAGCCGTCCAGCGCGGGCGCCATGAATTCGGTATGGAACGCGCCGGCGACATCCAGGGCGCGGACCCGGGCCTTGGCGGGCGGGTCCTCGGCGAGCTTGCCCAGTGCGGTGATGCGCCCGGCCGCAACGATCTGACCGGCGGCGTTGCGGTTGGCCGGCACCAATTCCAGCTCGTCGAGCCGGGCGAGCACCTCGGCCTCGTCACCCCCGAGCACGGCGGACATGCCGGTCGGTTCGAGCGCGCACGCTTTGGCCATCTCCGCGCCGCGGGTGGCAGCCAGCGCGACCGCGTCATCGGCGGACATCACGCCGGCGATCGCGTAGGCGGCGATCTCGCCGACCGAGTGGCCGGCAACGACGGTGCCGGCATCGGGAAGCCCGCGGCGCATCAACTCTTGGTGCGCGAGCAGCGTGGCCGCGACAACCAGCGGCTGCGTCACGGAGGTGTCCGTGATCTCCTCGGCCGACGCGGTGGTGCCGAGCCGGGCCAGGTCCAGGCCGCCGGCCCGCGACCAAGACTCCAGCTGTTCGGCGGCACCCGGCAACTCCAGCCACGGGGCGAGCATGCCGGGAGTCTGCGATCCCTGTCCGGGGACAAGCAACGCAATCACGGTGTCGAAGGCCACGGATTAAGAAAACATTGTGAAGACGGTTTTATGCGGTGTAAGAGATTATGAACCTTGTCTTATGTTTTTGTAGGGGCTCCACAAATCGACATGTGATGCGACTCCATCGAGATGCTTTTGCAACCTCCCGAACGACCCTCTGCTCAAGATCCGGTCGCCGTGGCGGCCGTGATCTGGGTCACAGCGTCATACACGCTGCTGCGGTTATTCGCTTGATGCGACAGCCGCCCGACCGTGGCGGCCACCCGCAGCACGTAGGCATCACGCGGCGCCGTCGGATCGCGCCCGGTGAAGTCGGTGATCCGCTTGAGCCGATAGCGCACGGTATTTGGATGAACGAACAACTTTCGGGCGCACGCCTCGATGGCGCCGCCGGAATCCAGGTACGCATCAAGCGTCTGGGTGAGCGCGGGGCCGGCATCCGCCAGCGGCCGCATCACTTCCGCGTCGAGCACGCCGATCGCGGTCGCGTCCCCGCATAGCGCCCGCTCGGGAAGCAACTCGCGGGCCAGCACCGGCCGCGGTGCGCCGCTCCAGCCGGCGACGGCGTTCATGCCAGCGATCGCCTCCATCGCGCTGCGGTGAGCGGCTGAGAACGTCGGCGCGGTCGGGCCGACAATCACCGGCCCGTCGGCGAAGATGTCCACCAGATCGCGCAGGAAGCGGTCGGCGGGAATCAGCGGCCCGGAGACGATCGCCACCAGCCAGGTGCCGTGAACGTCGGACAGCGCCGCACGGCCGTGCCGGTTGGCGATGTCGCGGACGTCGTCGGTTGCCACGTCGATGCGCTCCGGCCGCGGCAGCCCGACCACCACGGTGGCCGGGGAGGTGGTGTCCCAGTTCAGCGCCGCCGCGCGGGACTGCAGCTCCGGGCCGGTGTCGCCGCGGACGACGGCGTCGACCAGGTTGGCCTCCATCCGGCTGTCCCATGCGCCGCGCGCCTCTGCGGCGTCGGCGTAGGCCGAGGCCGCTGTGAACGCGAGGTCGCGGCTATAGCGCAGGATGCCGCTGGTCAGCGCCGCCGCCTGATCCTGCGAGCGGGCCAGCAGCGGCACGGCTTCCTCGAAGAACTCCATCGTGACGCGCACCATGTCAACCGTCTGGCGCAGCGCGATGCGCCGGGTCAGGTCCTGAGGAACGACCTCGAAGGCCCGCACCGTGTAGCCGACCTCGCTGCACGGATCGCGCATCCACTCGACGAAATTGACCACCGCCGTCTGCACGACGAGGTGGACGCTGGCCTTTTGCGAGGCCTCGAGCTCGCTGAAGAACGGCAGTCGGTCCTGCATGGCCGCGACCGCTTCGGTGGCGAATCGGCCCGAGTACTGCTTGAGCTTGCCGAGCAGCGAGTCCGGCACATGCTCCAGGAGTTCAACGGTCGCGGGGGGCGGGTTGAACCGGTTGTCGGCCATCCCTAAAACCTACGCCGCTTTTCTGGCAGGTTCTGCCAAGACGGGGTCTTGGCTGGTGGGGTGTTGGGGGTTTTGGCTTGGTTGGCGTGGGGGACGGGGTCGGATGGGTGGCTCAGGCGACGCCGGGATCGGATGTCTGCTCCGGCGCGGCCAGAACGTCGTCGATCTGGTAGCGGCGTGCCGCCTGATCGGCCACCGACCTGTCAATCTCGGCGTCGTTCGCCAGGCCCTCGAGCACCGCGACGACCACAGACTCGGCGTCGGTGTTGAAGTAGCGGCGCGCGGCGGGACGGGTGTCGGAGAAGCCGAAGCCGTCGGTGCCCAGGGTGATATAGGTGTTGGGCACCCACGGCCTGATCTGCTCGGGCACCGCTCGCATCCAGTCCGACACGGCCACCGCCGGGCCGCGCATGTCACCCAACTTCTGCGTCACGTAAGGCACACGTGCCGGGCGGTCCGGGTGGCGCAGCTTCTCCTTATCAATCTCGACGCCCTCGCGGTTCAGCTCGTTCCAGCTGGTCACTGACCAGACGTCGGCCGCCACGTCCCACTCGGTGGCCAGCAGCTCCGCGGCCCGCAGCGCCTCCGGCATCGCCACGCCCGACGTCAGAATCTGCGCCTGGTGGGCGCGCTTCTCCGGCGCGGCCCGGTACCGATACATGCCCCGCAGCAGGCCCTCGATGTCCAGGCCCTCCGGCTCGGGCGGCTGCCGGTACGGCTCGTTGTAGACGGTGAGATAGAAGAACACGTTCTCGGGGTTCTCGCCGAACATCCGGGCCAGGCCGCTCTCCACGATGTGGGCGATCTCATAGGCGAACGCGGGGTCGTAGGAGACGACCGCGGGATTGGTGCTGGCCAACACCAGCGAGTGGCCGTCGGCGTGCTGCAGGCCCTCACCGGTCAGGGTGGTGCGTCCCGCCGTGGCGCCGAGCACGAAGCCGCGGGACATCTGGTCGGCGGCGGCCCAGAATCCGTCGCCCGTGCGCTGGAAGCCGAACATCGAATAGAAGATGTAGAGCGGGATCATCGGCTCGTTGTGCGTCGCATACGACGTTCCCGCCGCGGTGAACGAGGCGGTGGACCCGGCCTCGTTGATTCCCTCGTGCAGGATCTGGCCCACTTCGCTTTCCTTGTACGCCAGCATCAACTCGGCGTCCACGGAGGTGTACAGCTGGCCGTTGCGGTTGTAGATCTTCAGCGACGGAAACCACGAGTCCATGCCGAACGTGCGCGCCTCGTCGGGGATGATCGGCACGATTCGCGGCCCGATCTCCTTGTTGCGCAACAGCTCTTTGAAGACACGCACGGTCGCCATCGTAGTGGCGACCTCCTGGGCGCCTGACCCCTTCTTGACCGCCGCATAGGTGTCCGGCGGCGGCAGCGTCAACGCCTTTGACTTCGTTCGCCGTTCGGGAATGAACCCGCCGAGTGCCCGCCGCCGGTCGAGCATGTACCGGATCTCCGGCGCCTCCGGCCCCGGGTGGTAATACGGCGGCAGGTAGGGGTTCTCCTCGAGTGCCTTGTCCGAGATCGGGATGCGTTGTGTGTCGCGGAAGTCTTTCAAGTCTTGGAGGGCAAGCTTTTTCATCTGATGGGTCGCGTTGCGGCCCTCGAAGTGCTTGCCCAGTGTGTAGCCCTTGATGGTCTTCGCGAGGATCACGGTCGGCTGGCCCTTGTGTTCGGTCGCGGCCCGGTATGCGGCGTAGACCTTGCGGTAGTCGTGGCCGCCGCGTTTGAGGTTCCAAATCTCCTGATCTGACAGGTGCTTGACGAGGTCCTTGGTGCGCGGGTCGCGTCCGAAGAACTGTTCGCGTACGTAGCCGCCGTCCTTGGCTTTGTAGGTCTGGTAATCGCCGTCGGGCGTCACGTTCATCAGGTTCACCAGTGCGCCGTCCCGGTCGGCCTGCAGCAGCGCGTCCCATTCGCGGCCCCAGACCACCTTGATGACGTTCCAGCCCGCCCCGCGGAAGAACGACTCGAGCTCCTGGATGATCTTGCCGTTGCCGCGGACCGGTCCGTCGAGGCGCTGCAGGTTGCAGTTGATGACGAACGTCAGGTTGTCCAATGCCTCCAGGGCCGCGACGTGAGCGAGCCCGCGGCTTTCCGGCTCGTCCATCTCGCCGTCGCCGAGGAACGCCCACACGTGCTGGTCGGAGGTGTCCTTGATGCCGCGGTCGTGCAGGTAGTGGTTGAAGCGGGCCTGGTAGATCGCGTTGATCGGACCCAGGCCCATCGAGACTGTCGGGAACTCCCAGAAGTCCGGCATCAGGCGCGGATGCGGGTACGACGGCAGCCCGCCGCCGGGATGGCTGTGCTCCTGGCGGAACCCGTCGAGCTGGTCGGCGGTGAGCCGGCCCTCGAGGAACGCGCGGGCATAGATGCCGGGGGAGGCGTGGCCCTGGATGAACACCTGGTCGCCGCCGCCGGGATGCGACTTGCCCCGGAAGAAGTGGTTGAAACCGACTTCGTACAGCGCGGCCGATGAAGCGTAGGTGGAGATGTGGCCGCCGACGCCGACGCCGGGCCGCTGCGCCCGGTGCACCATGATCGCGGCGTTCCACCGGATCCATGCGCGGTAGCGGCGCTCGACGTCCTCGTCGCCGGGGAACCACGGCTCCAGCTCGGTGGGGATCGTGTTCACGTAGTCGGTTGAGGTCAGCGCCGGGATCGCGACCTGGTGCTCCCCGGCGCGCTCGAGCAGCCGCAGCATCAGGTAACGGGCCCGCGACGACCCGGACCGGGCCAGGAGTTCGTCGAACGACTCGAGCCATTCCGCGGTTTCTTCTGGGTCGATGTCGGGCAGGTAGGACGCCACGCCTTCGCGGATCACCCGTACCCGATCCGATTCATTTGCGCTGTATGAAGTTTGGGCCAGGTCGCGGCGTGCGAACTCGGTGGTCAACTTCCGCTCCTTGCTAGACGTTGTTCGATGACTCCATCGTCCACCTATCGTGGCCAACTTGCACCGTCCTGGCGTTTCCGACGTGCATCGTCCGGGTGCCTACTTGGCGCCAACGGTCATCCGCGCAGTTAAACGGAATTTCTGACACCCCGGCATCGGGTGTTGTGAACCGGTAAGGTCATGGCCCGTGCCAGCGGGTGGGATAGCCGTCGAGCTGCGGGTCGCTACCCTGGGCTTCGGGCTGCTGGCCACGGTTGCTTTGGTGATCGTCGGATGCACCAGTGTCACCGACGGCACGGCCGTGGTAGCCAAAGACGCCCCCGCCTACCGCACCTCCGTCTCGATCTCGCTGTCGGAGTCCGCGGTGACGTCAAGCGAGCGCGAATCCAAGCGGGAGGAGTCATTGACCACCCAGGCGGTCCACCACTCCTGCGACGCACTGGCCTCCAGCAGCGTCGACGCGATCACGGCGGTCAACGCCTACGTGGGCGCGTTCAACAGCGGCGGCAGCAGCGAGGCGCAGCCGAAGGAGGGCACCGCCATCGACTCGCTGAACAAAAGCGCCGACCTGGTTTCCGGCAGCCTCGGGCCGGAGTTGTCACCGCCGCTGCACGACGCGCTGGCCGGATGGGCGGACGCCGCCCGCGGGGTGGCGGGCGCGATCAGCAGCCACGCGTCCCCGGACGACTTCAACACGGCGGTCGGCCGGCTCAACGACGCAAAGTCAAAAGCGCTGAACCTGTGCGACGCCGCGTATTGACCATGGGCCGTCGGGCCCGGTGACTGGGTCGTCGGGCCCGGTGACTGGGTCGTCGGGCTGGGTGGCTGGGGGTCGTCGGGGCTCGGCGACTCGGACCATCGGGCTGGGCGACTGGGAACGTCGGACTGGGCGACGGAATCGCGGCGTGCGACGATAGGGCAGGACAGGGAGAGACCCCGACGCAAAGGAGGTCCGAACGGTGGTCGCGGCGGGTGACGCGCCGAACTATGCCCAAAGGCTGGGCGTCCAAAAAGACCAGGTTGTGCAGGAGTTGGGTTGGGACGAAGACACCGACGACGACATCCGAGCCGACATCGAGGAGGCGTGCGGCGGTGAGCTGCTCGACGAGGACGCCGACGAGGTGGTCGATGTCGTTCTGCTGTGGTGGCGTGACGGCGACGGGGACCTGGTGGACCGGCTGATGGACGCGATCACGCCCCTCGCGGAGGACGGCGTCATATGGGTGCTGACTCCCAAGACCGGCAAGCCCGGGCATGTGCTGCCGGCCGAGATCGCGGAGTCGGCACCGACTGCCGGGCTGATGCAGACCTCGTCGGCGAACCTTGGTGACTGGAGCGCGAGCCGGCTGGTGCAGCCGAAGTCGCGCGCGGGGAGGCGCTAATGCTTGCTGTTGGGACACAGGCTCCGGATTTCACGCTCCGCGACCAAAATCAGCGGCCGGTGTCGCTGCAGGACTACCGCGGCGCCAAGAACGTGCTGCTGGTTTTCTTTCCGTTGGCGTTCACCGGGGTGTGCCAGGGTGAACTGGACGAGATCCGCGACCACTTGCCCAGTTACGAGAACGACGACACCCAAACGCTGGCCATTTCGGTGGGACCGCCACCGACCCACAAGGTCTGGGCCGCCGAGAGCGGATTCACCTTCCCGATCCTGTCGGATTTCTGGCCGCACGGCGCGGTCAGCCAGGTGTATGACGTGTTCAATTCACACGCCGGATTCTCGAATCGCGGCACGTTCGTCATCGACCGGTCCGGCATCATCAGGTTCGCCGAGATGAAGCAGCCGGGGGAGGCTCGGGACCAGAAAGTGTGGACGGACGCGCTGGCGGCGCTGGGTTCCACTCCGATCGGCTAGGGTCCGTTCGCCCGCGCGGCCTGTCCGAGCGCGCTTGGAGCGTCACGTATTTCGTATTTACTGCCGCGAAACGAGTGGTTGACCGCCGAAATTGAAATCCGGGGGAACAGCCGGCTGCCTTTGGTCTCCCCGCCCTCAAGTACCCGGCTGTGCTTCGGGTGACCACTGCTTGACGACACCCAGCTCACTTGCCTGCACGAGACCGTGTGCCGCCGCTGCCAACGGCGAGTTTTCGCCGTGCGGTGTTGTCCGTGTCCGCTGCGGCGCGCTGTGGAATTTCCGGTCGGCCGCTCGCACGTGTAGCGTGCGCGGCACGGGCGCGTAGCTCAGTGGTAGAGCTCTGGTTTTACACACCAGCGGTCGGGGGTTCGATCCCCTCCGCGCCCACCACTGTTTATGCAGGTCAGCGCCATACGCGATCCAGTTGGGTTTGACAGCCGAACCCCCGTTGTGCCAAGAGTGTGCCAACTAGGTTCGCACACCCGGTCGATTGCCCGCCACCGCTGCCCGCTACGGCTGCGTCGGCCGCCGTCACATGCAGTGGAATTCGGCTTGGCCGGTCATTCATTCGCATCGCCGTCTTCGATGCGGGTACCGCGGCATTCGGATCGCGGTTGTCGCCACTGAACTGGCGTCCCCCCTCACAGCCAGCACCCCAAGGACGATCACCGCCCGCTCAATTTGAAAGCAAATGGGCTGCCGTCGCACGAGACGTCATGCGCTCCACAAGCTCAGCACGACCGGCCGTCAGCGAGGTCTACTCTCCGAGGGGTAGGTCCTTATAAGCCGCAAAAGCTCCTCGGCGCGCCAATAGTGCCGAGGTGTCGCGCCGTTGCTGTTTGATCGCGTTGCGCGGGTTATTCGGCGGTGTGGGCCTGGCCGCCGTTGGGGAAGAGGAGTTCAGGGCGCGCGATGCGGCCGATTTTGCGCTGGAGGCGGCGCAGCAAGCTCAGCCCGTCGATGTCGGAGAACTCGGTCACGATCGCGAAGTCCAGAGCCGCTCCAACCACGTAGCTGGCCCAGGAGCACTCGGTCAGATACAGGACGCGCATCCAATCAAGCGCGGTGAGGGGCTCGCCGCCGGTGACGGCGTGGGCAAGACGGAAGGTGAGTTCGGTGAACTCGTTCCAGGAGGATAAACCCAACACCTGGTAGGGAAAGGGTTTCCTGGATGCCGAGAATTGCCATTGATACATCGCCTGCCAGATGAAGGTGCGCTCGTCGTCGGTCAGATCGACGGTCAGCAATTCCGCGGAAGTTGTCATCAGGGCAATCCTAGGGCCAACGCCTGACATGGCATTTGGTCGCAGGCGACGACGTTGGTGGTTACCGCTGCCGGTGGGGTGGATGTTCGGGGAATAGCAGATTGGCGCGCTCGGCTCCGCCGATTTTGCGTTGTATGCGTCGCAGCATGCTCAGTGCGTCGGCATCGGAGAGCCCGGTGGCGGCTGCGAAGTCTGCGCCCAACCCGATGAGGCTGCTGGCCCAGCAACATTCCGTCAAATACAGTGCCCGCGCCCAGTCCAGATCTGCCAGTGGCTGGTCGTGTTCGACAGCGTGCGCCAGGCGCAGGGCAAGTTGGGTGAGCTCTTCCCGGGTTGACAATCCCAACGTCTGGAACGGAAACGGCTTCCCGGACGCCGACAACGCCCATTGAGGTGCCCATTGGTACAGCGCCTTGGCAACGAACTTGCGTTGGTCGGCGGTCAGGTCGACGTCCACCAACTCAGACGAACTTGTCATCAGGTCCATCTTATGGCCAACGTCTGACATGACCGCTATTTGTCGTGACCACGACCGCAGCAACAACACCGCGGTACAGCGTGTGGTCACGCGTTTTGGCGGGCTAACGCGCCGTGGCGGGTCCGGTAGATTCATCGGCGTCACGGTGGGGCCACGCTGTCACGAACTGTCCACCTCGGCGCAGGGCAGCAGGCCAAGAATGGGGAGTGTGCGATGGCGGATGTCGTGAAGGTGACTCCGCCGGCGCTGTTGGCGGCGGCGTCGAAGGCGGCGATGATCGCCGAAACCATCGCCGCTCCACATCCCGGAGTGGTGCCCCAGGTGTCACCGGGATCGCCCATCGACACCGCGGCAGCCACGCTCGCGACGGGTATGGCCGCGAAGTCGGCGAAGATGACTGCCGAGGTGGCCGGTAAGGGACCCCAGGTCCAGGCGGCAACCCAAAGCGGCGTGGCGCAGACGCAAGCGCAAGACGAGCAGAGCGCCGCGCAGATGCGCCAGCTCGGTCAAGGTCTGTCACCTCAGGACGCACGACCCCACAACGGTATCCAGCCCGCCGGCTACGGCACACCGCTGCCGCTGGACCCGCCGCCCGTGGACCCGTTTCCGGGGTGGACCGATGAGCAACTGCGGCAGGTGGCTGTCGAGATCGCGAATGGACACGCCGGGCTGCATTTTCCGGGCGTGAGCGAGCCGGACCTGGCTCGGCGGATCTACAACGTGCTTAAGGATCCCAGGAGCATCGGAGCCAGCGACGACGGGAGCGGACTGTTGGCGTTGGGCAAGGACGGAACCGTCATCTTCGTCAAGCCCGGGGACCCTGACTTCGGGACGGCGTTCGTGCCCCAGCCAACTCCGAATACCGACTGGAAGACTCCGGAAGAGTATTTCGATAAAAACGCCAGGCCACTTGTGCCGCTGCCACCGCCGACGCCGGGACGGCTGCCGCCTGTGGCTCCCGGCGAGATGGCGCCGCCAATCATCAGCGCGCCCCCAGCGTTACCCACGATTGGGCAGCACCCCTTGCCGAACCCTGCGCCTCCCACGGTGCTTGATCATCCGCCGGTGAATGTTCCGCCGCCTGTGGCCGAGCACCCGCCGCTGCCGCCATGGCTGCAGAATCCCTCACCGCCGGGGTTTCAAGTGACCCCTAGCCAACCACCGCCCATCTTCAAGTGGGACCAGCCCGATCCGCTGCCCCCACCACCGGCACCAGCGCCGGCACCGGCACCGGGCCCGCCGCTGAACATCCATCCTCCGCCGATACCGCCACAGCAGGCTGAGCAAGGTGGCATCTTGGCCAGTCTTGGCGCGTTCGGCGCGTGGGTCCTGTCCAAGATCGTGTACCCAGGCCGAAGCTGACCTCGATGCAGCAACAGCATTCTGATGAGTGGCACCGGTTGTCGTCGGTGTCTTCGCCAGCCGCGCGGCTTGCCGCCCACGTCGATGATCTGGTGCAGGTTCGCGACCACGAGCTGCCAGGATGGCTGACCGGGCTCCGGCTCCCGGCGGGCTGGCGGCTGGCTTCGGTGCAAGGCCAAGCTGTCAAACCGTCGCGAATCGCGGTGCGTGTCCCGTCCGCTGAGGAGGGCGGGTACGGCTGCGACACGCTGAACCTGTACCGGTTTACCGGCGATCCAGCGGTGGACGCCGTTGAGAGCTACGCGGATGCCACGCTGCATGACCTGCGCGCTGAGGGCATCACGAGTCGCCGGCTGGTGGTCACACCACCGATTCCTGGTGTCACGGCGGTGTGCGCGACTGGATATTTCACCACCGGCGATCTACCGGTGTGGGCGCAGTGCTGCACCTACGTCGCCGGCTCGCAGTCACCGGGTCAGGCGATGCTCATCGAGCACAGCCTGTTTATCGAATCACGTTGCCTCACTGCGTTAACGGGTGATGTCATCGAGCTCAGCCGCGCCGTTCACGCTTCGTTTGTCAACGCTGCCGGCAGGGGCGTTGACGCGGTGGTGGTCAGCGGTGCGGGCGCCATGGTCGATGGTCGTGGCGCTGATGGGCTCGTCGTTGGAGGTGGCGGTCACGAGCCTGCCGATGATATGGGCGCCCAAGGCGACCCGGGTCGGCACAGGAGACCGGCGCCTGACCGGACTCAGAGTCCCGGGCCCGGTCACGGCCGATCAACTATCCAGGCAGGCTTCGCCTGACACCGCCGAGGTGCATACCCGCGTGGTCGATTCGGTGCGGGTGGGTGCATGCTCGGCTTTCGTAGCGTCTGGTTGCGGAGGTCGTCATGGCGTC
>Ga0335081_10017573_pt1 | contig 11577 bp, 8 predicted proteins | sample Lox_Sample_35_FD_206713 | JGI IMG/M metagenome (GOLD analysis project Ga0335081, IMG submission 206713) | Soil microbial communities from Loxahatchee National Wildlife Refuge, Florida, United States - Lox_Sample_3.5 | ecosystem: Environmental > Terrestrial > Soil > Wetlands | place: USA: Florida... | reverse complement strand
CGAGCGTCCCTCGGGAGTTTCGTCGGCGAGCGAGGAGAGCTGCGCGAGCTCGGCCAGCTCCGCCTCCGGCACGCCCGGGGCCGGAAGCAGCTTCACGGCCTCGCGGTTGCCGAGCGTGATCGTGCCGGTCTTGTCGAGGAGGAGGACGTTCACGTCGCCCGAAGCCTCGACGGCTCGGCCCGACATCGCGAGGATGTTGTGCTTGAGGACGCGGTCCATCCCGGCGATGCCGATGGCCGACAGGAGGCCCCCGATCGTCGTCGGGATCAGGCAGACGAGGAGCGCGATGAGGACCGTGACCGAGACGTTCCCGCCCGAGTAGATCGCGAAGGGGCGGAGCGTGACGGTCGCGAAGAGGAAGACGATGGTCAGGCCCGCGAGCAGGATGTCGAGCGCGATCTCGTTCGGGGTCTTCTGCCGCTCGGCGCCCTCCACGAGCCGGATCATCCGGTCGAGGAAGGTCTGGCCCTGCTCCGAGGTGATCTCGACGACGATGCGGTCCGAGAGGACGGTCGTGCCTCCCGTGACGGCAGACCGGTCGCCGCCCGCTTCGCGGATGACGGGCGCCGATTCGCCGGTGATCGCGGACTCGTTGACGGACGCAATCCCTTCGACGACCGTCCCGTCGCCGGGGATCATCTCGCTCGCCTCGACTACGACGCGGTCTCCCTTCCGGAGCTGGGTCGACGGGACGCGCTCTTCTCTCTTCGCCTTGCCCTCGCCGACGAGCCGCCGGGCCACGGTGTCGGTGCGGGCGCGGCGGAGTGCGTCGGCCTGCGCCTTGCCGCGCCCTTCCGCTACCGCCTCGGCGAAGTTTGCGAACAGGACGGTCGCCCACAGCCAGAGGACGATCTGGAGCTGGAACCCGAACAGGCCCTTCGGGGAGAGGCCGGGCAGCAGGAAGAGCGTCGTCGCGAGCGCGCCGACCTCCACGATGAACATGACCGGGTTCTTCATCATGCGTCCCGGCGCGAGCTTCGTGAAGGCGTCGGCGGCGGCCCGGGTGAGGATCGCCCGGTCGAGAAGGGAAGTCGGTTTCGTTCGCGTCACGGTCGCGTCTCCTTCAGAAGAGCTTTCCGGCGCCCATCAGGAAGTGCTCCACGATCGGGCCGAGGGCGAGAGCGGGGAAGAACGTCAGGGCGCCGACGATCAGGATCACGCCGACGAGGAGCACGACGAAGATGGGCCCGTCCACCGGGAACGTTCCGATCGACTCGGCCACCTTCTTCTTGGCCGCGAGCGACCCTGCGATGCCGAGGAGCGGGATGATCATCAGGAAGCGCCCGAAGAACATCGCGAGGCCGAGCGACACGTTGTAGAAGTCCGAATTCGCGTTCAGGCCGGCGAAGGCGCTGCCGTTGTTCCCCGTCGCGCTCGAGTAGGCGTAGAGGATCTCCGAGAGGCCGTGCGGCCCCGCGTTGTTCAGGCCCGCGAGGCCGGCCTTCGTCGAGGCGCCGAGGGCGGTTCCGACCAGGATCGAGAAGGTCAGGATGAGCACCGAGAGCATCGCCAGCTTCACCTCCCGGCCTTCGATCTTCTTGCCGAGGTACTCGGGCGTGCGCCCCACCATGAGGCCCGCGATGAAAACGGAGAGAACGACGAAGAGGAGCATTCCGTAGAGCCCCGCGCCCACGCCGCCGAAGATGATCTCTCCGAGCTCGATGTTCAGGAGAGGGACGAGACCGCCCAGCGGCGTGAAGGAGTCGTGCCAGGAGTTGATGGCGCCGCACGAGGCGTCCGTCGTGATCGTCGCGAAGAGGGCCGAGTCGACGGGCCCGAACCGGACCTCCTTGCCTTCCATGTTGCCCATCGCGGTCGCGACCCCGAGCCCGTGATGGATGGGATTCCCGCGCACCTCGAAATAGCCGGCGGTCAGGGCCCCGATGAGAAAGAGTATGGACATCGACCAGAAGACGGCCCAGCCGTGGCGTGTCTTGCCCGTCATCGAGCCAAGCGTGTACGTCAGCCCCGCGCCGACGGAGAAGATGAGGAACATCTCGACGAGGTTGCTGAACGGCGTGGGGTTCTCATAGGGATGGGAGGAGTTCGCGTTGACGAAGCCACCGCCGTTCGTGCCGAGCTCCTTGATGGCCTCCTGCGAGGCGATGGGGCCCTGCGGAATCTTCTGCGTTGCGCCTTCGAGCGTCGTCACGGTCTCGGACGCCTTGAAGTTCTGGATGACGCCCTGCGACATCAGGACGACAGCGCCGGCGAGGCTGATGGGGAGAAGTACCCAGAGCGTGGCGCGCACGAGGTCGGACCAGAAGTTTCCGATGCCCTTCGACTCGACCCGGGCGACGCCTCTCACGAAGGCGACCGCGATCGCGATGCCCGTGGCCGCCGAGGCGAAGTTGTGGACGGCGAGGCCCGCCATCTGCGTGAACAGCGACATCGTCGACTCGCCCGAGTAGGCTTGCCAGTTCGTGTTCGTCGTGAAGGAGACCGCCGTGTTCCAGGCGAGGGCGGCCGGGACGGCCGGCATCTTGTCGGGATTCAGGGGCAGGAGGTGTTGCAATCTCTCCATCGCGTACAGCACGACGAGGCTGACGACGTTGAAAATCATCATCGAGCCGGCGTACGCGACGAAACCCTGCTCCTTCGAAGCATCGACACCGCCGACGCGGTAAAGAAGGCGCTCCAGCGGAACGAGAACGGGATCCAGGAAGGTCTTCTCCTTCGAGAACACCTTCTTCATGTACGCGCCGATCGGCTTGACGACGACGAGGACGAGGAGGAAGTAGACGCCGGTTTTCAGAAAGACGTCGAGCATGGGCGTGCTCACAGCTTCTCGGGCTTCAGGAGCGCGTAGAGGAGATAGGCGAGGGCGGCGATGGAAAGGACGAGGCCGAGGACGGCTTCGAAAGTCATGGCGTGTCTCTTTCGATTCAGATCTCGTCGCAGCGCTTGATGTACCAGAGCGACAGCGCGAGGAGGGCCGCGGTGAGAAGGAGGAAGAGAGCGTCGAGCATGGTTTCTCCTAAGACTTCACGAGCATCGGTGGAACCTTGTACGTCTCAGGTACAAGAAGTCCGTAAGGAAGCCTAAAGAAAGACTAAAGGTCTGGCCCCAGTTTCTGAGCCGGGTTCCGTTCAGAGGGCGTCCTCGCCCTTCTCGCCCGTCCTGATGCGGAGAACGTCCTCCACCGGGGTGACGAAGATCTTGCCGTCGCCGATGCGCCCCGTTTTGGCAGCCTGTTCAATCGTTCTGACGACCTTGCCGACGATGTCATCGCTGACGATGATCTCCATCTTGACTTTGGGAATGAAGTCGACGACCGACTCGGTGCCGCGGTACCACTCCGTGTGGCCCTTCTGTCGGCCGAAACCATTCACTTCAAAAACGGTTATCCCCTGAATCCCGATCTCGTTGAGTGCCCTCTTGACCTCGTCCAGCTTGAATGGCTTGATGATCGCCTCGACTTTTTTCAAGGCCCCCCCCGCAGATTCGATGATAAGGCGCTCGGCGAGAGGCTCCTCGTCCCGACCGCCTGGCGCACCTGCTCGATCGCCAGCAGGTGAGCGGCGATCGCCTGGCGATAGGCGAGCTGGGTCGCGCGGTAGCTGCGCTCGGCGTCGAGGAAATCGAGCAGGCTGGCCGCGCCCCGGCGATACGCGTATTCGCTGATGTCCCGGCTCTTCTGCGCCACCTCGAGATACCCCGATTGGTAGAACCGGGTGACGCGGTCGCTGGTCTGCAGCGCCTCGTACGCATCCTTCACGTCGGTCTTCACCTGCCCCAGCACTTCTGCGTGCTGCTGCTGCGCCTGCGTCCGGGCGGACTGTGTTCGCGCAATCTCGCCCTGATTCCGGTCGAAGATCGGAAGGGGAATGCCCAAGCCGAGAATGGTGGCCGCCGTGCCGGCGCTGTTCGAATAGCTGGCCGAGAGGGTGACGTCCGGCCTGGCATTCGCCTTCGCCAGCGCGAGCTGGCTGTCCGCCGCGGCGAGGCCCTTCTCCGCGGCGCGCAGGTCCGGTCGGTTCTGCGAGGCGAGCTTCTGCAGAGCCTCGAGATCGACCGTCAGCGGCTGGTCATCGAAGGGACCCGTCACGTCGTAGTCTGGAGGCACGGATTCGTAGCCCAGCAGTTGCCGGAGGTCTGCGAGCGCCTGTGCCCTCGCGAGCTGCGCCTGCTGGACGTCCGTTTCGAACTGGAGCAGCTGAAGCTTGACCTTCAGGTAGTCGTTCTCGCTGATGCCGCCGACCCCGTATTGATGCTCGCTGATCTCCACGGCATCTCGGAAGGACTCGAGATTCTTCTGCGAAAGCTCGAGCGTCGACTCTGCGAGCTGGACATTGATGAATTGCGAGGCGACCTGAAAGACGAGACCGCGTTCGCTGTCTCCGACCTGCGCACGCGCCACGTCCGTCGCGTCCCGGGCCGCCTGCATGCGGCGGCCGCGCTTGCCGAGCTCGAAATCCTGGCTCAGTCCCACGCCCAGCTGCGACGCCCCTTCCGGTGTGAAGGGCGACGGCGACTGCCAGGACCCGGACAGCGCCGGGTTCGGGCGCAGGCCTGCCGTGATCTCCTGGGCCCGGCTCTGCTCGATCGCCGTTCGGGCGGCCAGCAGGTTGTGGTTGTGCTGGAGCGCCATCCGGACGGCCTCGTCGAGCGTGATCCGGACGGGTTCCGGAACCGTCTGGCCGCGCAAGGGACCCGCAAACAGCACGCAAGCCAGCGCGACCGACGCGCTCCCGGTGATTCTGGTCTTCACGAGGCGGCCTCCAGTTCCGGGAGCTGGTCTTCATCGTTCGCGACCCAGACGTAGAGCGTCGGCAGGATGAAGACGCTCAGCAGGAGATCGGCGATCAGGCCGCCGACGACGACGATTGCGAAGGGCCGCTGCGAATCGGAGCCGATGGCGTGCGACAGGGCCGCCGGCACCAGCCCGAAAGTGGCGACCAGCATCGTCATCATGATCGGACGCAGCCGCAGGACCGCGCCCTCGACGGCCGCGTCGAGGATCGTGTGGCCCCGCGCGCGGAGCTGGTTAATGTACTCCAGCATGATGACGCCGGTCTGGACCGAGACGCCGAAGAGCGCCAGGAAGCCGACTCCCGACGAAACGCTGAAGTTCGTGCCGGTGACGAGCAGCGCGACCAACCCGCCGATGCGCGCCATCGCCACGACGCTCAGGACCACCAGCGCCCACTTCGCCGAGCGGAACATGGTGTAGAGGATGATGAAGATGACGAGGATGGTGAGGGGAAGGACGATCAGGAGCCGCGCCGAGGAGCGCTGCTGGTTCTCGTATTCTCCCGCCCACTGAAGGTGGTAGCCCGGCGGCAGCTTCACTTTCTCGCCGACGCGCTTGATCGCCTCCTCGACCGTCGTCCCGAGGTCCCTGCCGCGGACGCTGAAGGTCACGGCGTCGTAGCGCGCATTGGCCTCCCGGTAGATGTCGTAGGCGCCTTCCTTCACTTCGACTCCGGCGAGCTGGGCGAGCGAAACCCGCTGGCCCGTGGAAGAGACGAGGAGAATCTTCTCGATGGACTGCCGGGTATTTCGATAAGGCTCCTGATAACGCACGACCACGTCGTATCGCTCCTCGCCCTGGAGCACCTGGCTCACCGCCTTGCCGCCCACGGCCGTCTCGATCGCGTCCTGGACGTCGATGACGTTCACCCCGAAGCGGGCCGCCTGCCGCCGGTCGATCGTGAAATCGAGGTTCGGCTGGCCCATGGTGCGGAACAGCTTGAGATCGGTGATGCCGGGAATGCCCGCCATGGCGGCGGTGACTTCCTGGCCCTTCTCGTCGAGGACGTTCAGGTCGTTCCCGAACAGCTTCACGGCGAGCTGGCCCTTGGTCCCGCTGACGGTTTCACCCACGTTGTCTTCGATGGGCTGGGAGAAGTTCCAGGTGGCGCCCGGGAGCTTCGAGAGCTCGCGGTTCATCGCGGCGATCAGCGCCTCCTTGTCTTCGTGGAAGACCGGACGCCACTCACCCTTCGGCTTCAGCTCGCAGAAGTACTCGGTGTTGCCAAACCCACCGGTATCGGTTCCGTCGTCCGGGCGCCCCGCCTGCGACACGACCTGGGTGACCTCGGGAAAGGAGGCGAAGACCAGCCGGGACTGGGCCGCGAAGCGCGAGCCCTCGGTGAGGCTGGTGCTCGTCGCCAGGGTGCCGCGGGCCCAGATCGCGCCCTCGTCGAGGTGAGGCAGAAACTCCGAGCCGATGACGCCGCTGAAGGCGAGAAAGGCGCTCACGAGGAGGGAGGCCGCACCGACGCCCATCGTGAACCAGCGATGCTCGATGGCCCAGCGCAGCCGGCTGCGGTATTGGGCGGTGAGCCAGCCCATCACCGGGTTGCGCCATTCGCGGACTCCGCCGCGAAACAGCACGCTCGCCAGCACGGGAGCGATGAGGATGGAGAACGTCAGGGCGCCGAGCAGGGCGAAGGCCACCGTCCAGGCCATGGGCCTGAACAGCCGGCCCTCGACCCGCTGCAGCGTGAAGATGGGCAGATAGGCGGTGATGATGATGGCGATGGCATAGAAGACGGGGCGCTGGACCTCGTGCGCGGCGGCCCGGAAGGTCCCCCGGTACGCGGGTCCGGAGTCGCCGTTCTTGTGTGCCATGCGCCGGAAAATGTTCTCGACCATCACGACCGCGCCATCCACGACCATCCCGAAATCCAGTGCGCCCAGCGAGAGGAGATTCGCCGGGATCCTGCTCAGGTCGAGGAAGATGGAGGCGAAGAGCAGGGAGAACGGAATGGTGAAGGCGACGATGAGCGCGGCGCGCACGTTGCCGAGGAAGAAGAGGAGAATGATGGTCACCAGGATCATCCCCTCTCCCAGGTTGTGCAGGACCGTGTTCAGCGTGTAGCGCAGCAGGTCGGCGCGGTCGAGCATGGGGACCAACTTCACGCCCGGCGGCAGGAGGTGGTCGTTCAGCTCCTTTACCTTGCGGTGAATCGCCTCGAGCGTCGGACCCGCGTCGGCCCCCTTGCGCATCAGAATGATCGCGTAGATGACGTCGTCGTTGTCGACGATCTTCCCGTCTGCGCGGTGAATCGCCTTGGCGATGTGCCCCAGGCGCACTTTCGGGCCCTGGGTCACCTCCGCGATGTCCTTGACGCGAAGTGCGGTCCCGGTCTGCGTCTTCAGGACGGTTTGCTCGATGTCGGCGACTGTCTTGAAAAGCCCGATGGTGCGGACGTTCATCTGCTGCAGGCCCAGCTCGACGAAATTGCCTCCTGCGTTGACGTTGTTGCTCTGGAGTTGCTGCTCGACCTGGCCGATCGTCAGTCCGTAAGAGACCAGCTTGTTCGGGTCGACACGCACCTGGTACTCGCGCACTAGGCCCCCGAACGGGCTCACGTCGACGACGTTGGGAACGGACTTGAACTCCTTGAGGAGCGTCCAGTCCTGGATCGATCTCAGCTCCATCAGGTCGACTTTGGGATTGGTGCTTCGGAGCGTGTACCAGTAGATCTGGCCGACGGTGCTCCAGTCCGTCCCCATCTGCGGCGACAGGCCGGGAGGCAGGGAGACCTGGGAAAGGCGCTCGAGCACTTTCTGCCGGTTCCAGTCGTTGTCCGAGCTGTCGTCGAAGACGAGCAGGACGAACGAGAGGCCGAAAATCGACTCCGATCGCAGATGCGACAGATGCGGAATGCCGTTCATCTGGATCTCGATGGGAATGGTGACCTGCTGCTCGACCTCCTCGGCCGCCCGGCCCGGCCACTGGGTAATGACGGTCACGTAGTTGTCGGCGATGTCCGGATACGCCTCGACCGGAAGGTTGTGAAAGGACAGGGCGCCCCAGGCGATCAGCAGGACCGCGATCGCCATGACCACGAACCGGTTGCTGAGCGCGAAATCGACGAGTCTGCGGATCATCTGCAGCGCCGGGCCGGCGTCTTCGCGGTCACTGGTTGATCGCGTGCTCGAGGACGAGGGCGTCCTTCACGAGCTTCTGGCCCGGCTTGATTCCCGACTTGATCTCCTGCAGGTTGTCGGCCAGGAGGTTTCCGGCGACGACCTCCACGCGGCGAAGCGACTGGTCGGCCGCCGGCACGTAGACCCAGTCGCGGTCGTGCAGATGCAGGATCGCCGAGGCCGGGACGACGGCCCGCGATTCCACGGACTGGCTCCGGAACGTGGCCGTGGCGAACATGCCGAGGTGCATGACTCCCGGATTGGGCACTTCGACGCGGACCTTGGCGGTTCTGAGATTCGGGTCGAGGATCGCCCCGATGTTGCTGACCTCTCCCGTGAAAGCCCGGTCGGGATACGCGTTGAGGCGGATCTTGGCGCTGTCCCCGACGTGAACGCTCCGCAGGTCGTTCTCGTAGACGTCGCAGACCACCCACACGCGAGAAAGGTCGGAAATGGTGAACGCGGCCGAGCCCAGGGCCTGGAGTCCCGCGGCGCTCGTCACCTGCTGGTCCGTGATCACTCCCGAGACCGGCGCCGTGATGTCCACCACGCCGTTGGGCTGACCGGGATCCTTGCCCAGCAGCCGGAGATGCTGCGCCCTGGTCTCGACGTCGACCTTGGCCTTGTCGTCCGCGTTCTGGGAGACCTGGAGGTCGTTCATCGAGATGGCGCCATGAGCGTAGAGATCCCTGGCGCGCTCCAGCTGGGCGCGGGTGAGCGCCTCATCGGCCACGGCTTTCTGGTAGTCGGAAAAGCCGTTCAGGAGGTCGTCACTTCGAACGCTGAGCAGGAGCTGGCCGGCCTCGACCGTGTCACCCAGCCGCGCATGGACCGCCACCACGCGGCCCGAAACCATCGAGATGACGGGCACGTTACGGTTCACGTCGGGGCTCACCATCCCGGTGACGACCAGTTCCGGGGCGGCGGTCCGCGAGGACGCCTCGGCGAGCGGAAACTGCTCGGGATGTTCCACCCGGAAGAGGCTCACGTCGAAGTCTGGGACGACAATGGCGGGCGGCGGTGCCCCCGCGGCTGATTTTCCGTCAGGCGCCTTGCCACAGCCGGCGAGCAACAGCAGCGCGGGGAGAGATGCGCGGAAAGGGCGAAATGCCCGGTTCTTGAGGGTCAGCATGATGTCTGTCGGAGGATCAGGTCCGAGAAACCCGTCGTCGTGAGAAGCGGAAAGCCGTCAGAACCGGGTCATGAGCGCGAAGTCGAGGCGGTTCTCGTACTTCCGAAGGTCAGGCGTGAACCCGGGGACGATCGCGGTCGGGTTGCCGGTGTTCCCTCCGTCCGGCGTCATGCCGCCCGAGCCGACGAAGTACGGAACGTTCGTTCCCCTGTGCACGTACTCGGCGCGGAACGTGATGAAGCGATTCGGCATGTAGTCGAACCCGAAAGAGAAGTCGAAGCCCTTGTAAGGGTCGCCGGGCCTCTGCGTGAAATAGGGCGTCCCCGTGGCGGCCGTCGCGCCGTTGATCGGAGGCACGAGGGCGAGGTATCGCCCGGGATTCGTGAACGCGCCTCCGCCGACCGTGAACGCGAGCTTGTCCTTCTTGAACCAGAGACGGTTGTAGAGCATGAAGCCGAAGAAGTTCTGACCCGGGTTCACCGAGCTCGAGCTCCCGGTGCAGCTGACCCCGGCGCCCGTCTCGCACCCGGCGTCGACGGTCAACGTGAAGGCGGCCTTGTCGAGGGTGGCGGCTGGCCGGTCGAAGTACTTGATCAGGAGGCTGTTGTCCGTGTGCCACCGCTTCCGGCTCGGGGTATTCGTCGTGTCTTCGCCGTAGTAGTTGTTGCTGAGGACTATCAGAGAGCCCGTCGGGGCCCACCTGAGCTGGAAACCCAGCCCCGGCGACTCGTTGAACATGCCGTAGGACTGCCAGCCGTTGACGATCCAGGGCTCGATCTTCAGCTTGTCGCTCGGGAAGATCTGGATCCGGATTCCCTGGAAGAACCAGGGCGTGTTCGCCGAGACGTACGACGGGATATAGGTCCAGTTGTCGAAGTTGTAGTAGCTCCAGAGGCCGACGTACGACATGAAGATGCCGGCGTCGATGTTGATTCCGTTCATCTTGTCGATGTGGTAGCCGCCATAGGCTTCGGAGACGTAACGCAGCGCGTTCGAGAGATCCCACTGCCCCCGCGAGGGGCTCGCGTCGTTGCGAGGGGTCTGGATGGAGTAACCCCCGAACTGCGTCATGAATCGCGCGCGGACGTTCTCCCAGTGGAAGTCGCCCCCGAGCCCGAGCTGCTGGAGCTGGACCTCCTGGGACCTGCCGGCCTCCGCCGCGCCGTCTATCGAGTGGTCCTTCGGGTGCGTGAATTCGTAGATGTAATTGACGTCGGTGCGGATCTCCCCGGTGAAGTACTTTGTGTCGATGACCGGAGTCGGCGGCCCGTAGTTTCCGCTGGCCCAGGTGAAGTCGGCGAACGCGAACGGCTCGGCTGGCGCCGCTTTGGAGGGCGGAGCCTGGGTCGAGGCCTCCGCCGTGGGAGCCGGCGTCGGGGCCGGCTTCGGCTCGTCGGCCAGCACGCGGGAAGCTCCGAGAGCGGCCAGGGAAACGAAGACGCCGGTCCAGACAGAAAAACGAGAGTCACGCATGACGTCGAACCTCCAACGGAACCTTCTTCAGCTGGCCGTAGCTTGTACGTCCGAGTCACAAGAAGTACGAAAGGAATCCGAAAGAAAGGCCAAAGGTGCGCCCTATTTCAGGGGCTCGGGCGCAAAGCGGTAGCCGATCCAGGGCTCCGTGACGATGTATCGCGGGTGTGAGGAGTCGGGCTCCAGCTTGCGTCGAAGAGAGCCGACCTGGACGCGGACGGTGTCGGCTGTCGGGGCCGGCGCGCCCTTCCAGACGCGCGTTGCGATCTGCGCGATCCCGACCGGCCGGCCGGCCGAGAGCGCCAGCATCTCGAGGATTGCGAACTCCGTGGGGGTCAGGTGCACTTCCCGCGCCAACCGCTCGCCCTCCTGGACTCGGCGGCGCTCGCAGTCGATTCGCAGGCCGTGAAACTCCAGCACGGCCGGGCCCGCGGCTCCGAGACGCCTCAGCTGCACCCTCACCCGGGCCAGGAGCACGGGGAACGAGAAGGGTTTCGTGACGTAATCGTCCGCGCCGAGGTTGAGTGCACGGATCTGGTCTCTCTCGCCGCCCCGCGCGGAGAGAACGATGACCGGAGTCCGGTCCGTTCGGCGGATCGCCTCGATCAGTCCGAAGCCGTCCAGACACGGCATCGCGTCGTCGGTGACCACGAGGTCGGGGTGCCTCGCCGAGAAGACCTCGAGGCCCTGCCGCCCGTCGGCGGCCGTGACTGTTTCGTAGCCCTGGGCCGCGAGCTCGGACGCGAGGCCCCGAGCGAACTCGGTGTCGTCGTCCACGAGGAGAAGGAGCGGGGCGGTCCGCGTCATGGAGTCGGACGCGGTGACGTCACGCCGCGGGCCTGAGGAGCTGCTTCCGGTCGGGGGCCTCGCTTGGCTTTTGAAGAGGCGGTTCTCTTCGGACCTCGCCGTCGGGAGCGGGCCGACCTTCGACCAGCACTCTCGGAAGGTCGAGTTCGCGCAACGCAAGCGCGAAGTAAAAGACGTAACCGCAAAAGCCGGCACCGGCAAGGATCAGACGCGGGAGGCCTTCGTAGGCGACCGCTACGAGGGCTCCTGCGCAGAGGCAGACGACGGAGGCGGTGACGAGTCCG
>Ga0335081_10017572_pt1 | contig 11577 bp, 15 predicted proteins | sample Lox_Sample_35_FD_206713 | JGI IMG/M metagenome (GOLD analysis project Ga0335081, IMG submission 206713) | Soil microbial communities from Loxahatchee National Wildlife Refuge, Florida, United States - Lox_Sample_3.5 | ecosystem: Environmental > Terrestrial > Soil > Wetlands | place: USA... | reverse complement strand
CTGCCGTCGCGCCCGCCAGGTGGTCGTTGAGGTAGATGCCCAGCATGCCCGACCGGGACGGCCTGGTGTTCTTGGCGATCGCTGTCCTGGTCATGATCCTCCTCAATGTTGGTGCTCGCCGCAGGCGGAACCGGCGTGGCGTTCCCGGGCGTGCACCAGGACGGCTCGGTTCTTCCGCCTTTGCCACGCCGGATCCGGCCTCCGGCTCGATCTGGACCCGGCTATCGGCGGCGCTTGCCCGGGAAAGTGATCGCTTGCACCTGGCCTGCCCGGCCGGGCGCTATGTCTCGCCGAGCTTGCGGGCGAGTTCGTCTCGTCCCATCTTGGAACGTCCCGGCAGGTCGCGCTGCTTGGCGATCTCGTACAGCTCGGCCCGCGTCTTGGGGGAGCCGCCGCCGGCCCGGTTGCGCCGGGCCACGGCTGCGCCCTGCCGGCCCAGCGCGGTCCGGGTCTTCTTCGGCATGTGCGCGATCGTCTTCTTCGACGTGGCCGCCTCCCGCGCTTTGGCAACGTTCCGCCGTGCTGCCCTGGTCTGGTTAGCTGCCGCCATCGGTTCCTCCTCACGTGGGAGCGGGACTCCGGCTACCCGCGCCGGGACGGGGAACACCTCGCTGCTCGGCTAGCATTCGCAGCAGGTGGCTGAATCCGCCTGGGGCGCGCGCCAGGCGGCGGGCCGACGTGCGGACCGCGATGTCGCTGGCCTGCAGGATCATGTGGTCGGCTTCGGTCACGGCAGCCAGCAGCGCGTGGTCTTCAGCCGTCCGCAGTGACCGGAACCCGCCGGCGGCGAGGTAGGCCGAGGCCCGGATGCCGAGGTTCGCGCCGTGCACGTGCGGGTGCGGTCCGTCGCCGAACTCGTACCGTGCCCGGAACGCGGCCGGGACATGCGGCGGATGGCCGTCCCAGTCCCGGCCGGCGACGCTGACGGTCCCCAGGACGACGTTCCAGTCCTGGCGGGCGTACCTGAGCTGGCGCCGCAGCCAGCGGGCCGGCACCAGCGTGTCGGCGTCGGTGGTGGCCAGCCAGACCGCCGGCGGGCGGGTGCCAGCGGTCAGCCGCAGCGCTTCGGCCATCCCGGCGGCCCGCGCCGCGCCTACGCTGCGCTCGCCGATGCCGATCACCCGGGCCCCGCCGGCCCGCGCCACCGCGGCGGTCCGGTCCGTGCAGGCGTCGGCTACCACCAGCAGGTGCACCGGGATGCTCAGCGTGCTGATCGCGCCCCGCAGCGCCCGCAGGCAGGCGGGCAGCAGTGCTTGCTCGTCGTGCGCGGGCACCACGATAGCGGCCGCCTCGATCACGCCAGGCCCGTCGCTTGCGCTACTGATGCCGGCGCGCCCTCGGTGCGGATGTACACCTCGGCCAGGAAGTCGGGCTCGGCGTGGAGCACGAGGCGGGCCAGGCCAGGCCGGGCGGCGAGCGCGCGATGGACGGCGTCTCCGGACCGGGGGTAATCGGCGACCGGATGCCGCCAGTGCACCGCGAGCAGCGTTCCGCCCGGCTCGAGGGCGGCTACCGCGTGCTCCAGGACCTGCTCTAGCTCGCGGCCGCCGAAGTAGTACAAGATCTCGGAGAACACGATGAGGTCGAAGCGGCCGGACGGCCATTGCCGGAGGATCTCCCGCTGCTCGACCCGGACTTGCGGCAGCTCCCGGGTGCGCCGGGTGGCGGACTGGACCGCGGCCGCGGCCACGTCGCAGGACAGCAGGGCGTCGCAGCGCTGGGCGAGCATGCGGGTGAACACGCCGACGGAGCAGCCGGGCTCGAAGGCGCTGCGGTATCGCCCGGCCGGGAGCTGGGCCAGGCTGATTGCGTATTTGCGCTGTTCGTACCAGCGATCCTCGAAGCCCCACGGGTCCGCCGCGTCTTGGTACATGGCCTCGAAGTAGCCCGCGCCGAGGGTCCCCGGACTCGTCATCGCAGCAGGACCTCCTGTCGCCGGGTGAAATGCGCCACGATGCCCGCCGGCAGGACCGGGCCGCCGGCGCCGTCGCGGTCGGTGAGCTGGCTGGTGAACGTGCCGATGGCCGCTCTCTTCCTGGCCGCGGCGTCCGCAGGCAGCGGTATCTGGCAGGCCCGGTGCCAGGGCACCCGCCCGTCGCCGGGCTTGGCCCAGTGCCACATCCAGATCGGGTAGGCGAGCACGTCCTGGCCGGCCTGCCGGGCCGCCCGCCGGGCCGCACGGCCCGCGGCCTCGTGATCGGCGTGAGCGTCGGCTTCCCACGGAGCCAGCACGGTGCCGAACCCGGCGCACTGCGCGCGCAGCATGGCCGCCAGCTCGTCTTCGCATGCGGCAAGTCCGGTATCGGGCAGGCGCAGGCGGATCACCTCGATGTCCCCGGCGCCCAATGTCTCTAGGGCGGCGGCCGTCTCCGTGGTCCGCGCCCGCGCGATCTGGGCCGGGTCGGCGCCGGGATGGGACGCCTCGCCGTCGGTTACCGCGACCAGGCGCAGCCGCGCCCCGGCAGCAGCCAGGATGGCTATCGTCCCGCCGGCGCCCAGGACCTCGTCGTCGGGGTGGGCAGCGACGATGACGGCACTGGCCCAGGCCGCCGGGTCGGCGACCGGCAGGCGCCCTAGCTCCACCCAGGACTCCCACGCTTCCTCCGCGGTACCGGGCCGGTCGATACCGTTTACCACGACGTGCCGTCTTACCACGACGTGCCGTCTTACCACGACGTGCCGTCTTACCACGACGTGCCGTCTTACCACGACGTGCCGTCTTACCACGACGTGCCGTCGCCAGCTATGAGCGCGCCGAGTTCGGCTAGGTCGCGCTCGGCGTGATGCTGCCGTAGGTATACCGTAAGGTCGGCGACCCGCCGCGCATGTGCCTCGTCATGGCACAGCGGGCCGGCCCCCAGGGCGCGGCCCGCCCGCTGCATGACCTCGGTGGCCGTGGCCTCGAGGAGCGCCCGGACCCGCAGGGCCCGCGGCCATCCCCTGTTCTGGTCGCCCGGATCGGCGTCGATCTCCCCGGCCGCCGCCTCGAGCACGGTCTTCGCGGTCCGCAGTGCGATGTCGATGGCGCCGAGATGAGCCAGCCCGTGCGGGCCGAGGTCACGTCCGGCCGCGGCGGCAAGAAGTGTCTTGCCGATGCCCCGCGCCCCGCCGTACCAGCACGCGGCGACGCCGGCGCCGCCGTGCGCGAAACCTGACCGGCCGGTGTAGCTGCCGGGCGCGCCGACCGGCGCGGCCGCGATGCCGGTGAACCGGACGTCCAGGGTGTCGCTGGCCGCCATGCCGACGGCCGGCCAGCTGCCGGGGACCGGGGAAAGATCACCAGCCCTGACCGCGAAGAGGCGGCTGCCGTCCGGGGCCGCCGCGGTCACCAGCGCATCGGTACAGGAATGAGCGCCGGAGCAGTACCGCTTGACGCCGTCCAGGCGCCAGCCGCCGCCGGCGCGGCTGGCCACAAGCCCCGGGCCGGGAGGCTGGGCGGCCCAGACTCCCCAGCGGCTCCCGGCCGGCGGCGGGGCAGCACCGAGCTCGGCCAGGATGGCGAGCGCATCGGCGTGCCCTTCGGCGAGCCGGGCCAGGCACAGATCGTCCTCGGCCAGCTCCGCCAGCACCGCCCAGCGCTCGCGAGTCCGGCCGCCACCGGGCAGCGGCAGGTTCAGCCTGCCCGACTTGACCGCGTAGGCGAAGGCCGCCGCGGTCGCGGCCCCGGTCCAGCCGTCAGCGCCGACCTCATCACCCGGCGGGCCCGCGGCGGCGAGCATCCCAGCAACCTTGATCATTTCCATCCCCTCGAGACCCAGCACTCGCTGCCCCCCAGCGGGCCATGCAAACGCGCCGACCTGGCAATAACGCTGACCAAAGACCGTGGCTCGAACGGGCAGGCGGCGCGTGCACCGGGCCGGGGCGAGCACGGCGCGACCCTGTTTAGCCCTGTTTAGCCTGACCGGCTCCGGGAAGCACGGTGCGGCATGCAACTGCTTTCCCGCCTCGAGCAGGACCGCCGCCTGGACGGTGTCATAGCTGCGGGCCAGCGCGCGGCCCGGGTCATCCGTCCGGGCAAGGTGCGTGACGCCCTGCACGGGGTCTGGCTCGGGCACCCGCTGCACCCTGTGCTGATCCAGGCCCCCGTCGGCGCGTGGCTGTCCGCCAGCATCCTCGACTTCACCGGCGCCGATGAGAAGGCGGCCCGGCGGCTGGTCACCGCCGGGCTCACCGCGGCCGTCCCGGCCGCGCTGGCGGGCGCGGCCGACTGGTCGGAGCAGCATGAGCAGCAGATGCGCGTTGGCGTGGTGCACGCCGCCGGCAATGTCGCCGCCGCCGGCCTGTACGGTGCCTCGCTGATCTCCCGCGGCCCGCGCACCGGCCGCCTGCTGCGGCTGGCTGGCCTGGCGGCGGTCTCGGCGAGCGGGCTGCTCGGCGGCCACATCTCCTTCCGCCTGGCCGGCGGCGCCAATCACGCGGAGGAGATCCCGCACCTGGTGGAGCCCGGCTGGCACCATCTCATAGCCGCGGCCGAGCTGCCCGAGGGCAAGCCGGTGCGCCAGGTGCTGGGCGAGGTCCCGGTCGTGGCCATCCGGGTCAACGGCGCGGTGCGCGTGCTGGCCGACCGGTGCAGCCACATGTCCGGTCCGCTGTCCGACGGCGAACTGGCCGACGGCTGCCTGACCTGCCCCTGGCACGGCAGCATGTTCCGGGTCGCCGACGGCACAGTGGCGCGCGGACCCGCCACGGCGCCGCAGCCCGCGTTCGAGACGCGCGAGGCAGGGGGCGCGATCCAGGTTTGCCTGCCTGATGCGGGCTAGCGCCAGTGCTGCGGCCACTCAGGCATCGCACCAGGCAGCGGGTTGCGCGCCAGTCCGGCGGCTGAGCGGCCCGCGGTGATGATCAGGGTCGGCACGTCGGGGTGGAGTTATGATCACTGGCACCCGGAGCTGTATCCCCCGGGGCTTGCGGCCGGTGACCGGCTGGCCCGCTATGCGGCTGATTTCTGCACCGCCGAGCTCAACGCCAGCTTCTACCGGTGGCCGCGGCCGTCGGCGTTCAGCGGCTGGCGGCAGCGGCTGCCCGATGGGTTCCGCCTGTCAGTGAAGGCGCCGCGAGGCCTGACCCACGCACGCCGGCTGTGCGCGCCGGAAACCTGGCTGCAGCGCATCGCGGCGGGCTGGCACGAGCTGGGCGGCACGCGGGCGGTGCTGCTGGTCCAGCTCGCGCCGTCGCAGCCGCGCGATGACGCCCGGCTGGGCTATTTCCTTGAGCTGGTCCCGGACTGGATGCGGGTCGCGGTGGAGTTCCGGCATGCCAGCTGGCACTGTGAGGACATCTTCGCGCTGCTGGCCGCGCATCGCGCCGGGTACTGCGTGATGAGCGGCGCGGGCCTGCCGTGCGTCCTGCGCGCCACCACGGACTTCGCCTACGTGCGGATGCACGGCCCGGATCATCATCACCTGTACGCGGGGTCCTACCCGGACGCCGACCTGAGGTGGTGGGCCGGCCGGATCTGCGAATGGGACGCGGCCGGCCAGGATGTCTTCGTCTACTTCAACAACGACGGCGACGCCAACGCGGTGCGGAACGCCCGGACGCTCCGGGCCCTGATCATCCAGTAGGCCCAGGCTCATCGGATACTGCCCCGGCGGCGGGCCCGGCAGGCCAGGTCGCGCCCGGGCGGGACGACCTGCACCTAGCGCTAGCCGGGGGACACGGCAGCCGACCATTGACGTGTCGGGATCGCGTTCGCCCATCCCGGCGTCGTTACGGGCGCTGGTGCTGGCCGCCAGGACGCTGAAGGACCGGGACGGACGCCTGGTCCTGTTCAATTGCAGCAACCTGTGGCCAGGATGCCGGCCCTGATGGGCGCGGAGCAGGTGCTCACCATCAGGGGCGCAGGACGGAACCGGAGCGGAGCGGAGCGGCGAATGCGATGGCGTCAGATTTCATGGCCGAGGTTTGAAGCCGCTAAACGCCATCAAGTTCCCACTGCTGCGGGCTAATCCGTAGTTCCCCCAGTGATCCGCGTGTTTGGCCGTTTGCCTGGGTTTTCGTGCTGCGCCGGGGCGGGCTGCTGAGCACGCCACCCCAAGGCGGTGGCTGACGCCGAGGAGTTCGAAGGCCTGTCGCTGGAGGGTTGTGGGGGTGGTGACGAGCCGGAAGCTGGGCAGCGCGGGGTCAGCGGGGGCGATGGTGTTCAGGCAGATCGTGGCCAGATCGGCGAGCACGGTGGCGAAGCTGTGCACGGGCAGGGCGGCGGGGGCGACCGGGCTGGTGCGGGCGGCGGAGGCGGCGGGCTTGTCGTCGTCGGTGAACAGCAGGGCCGCGAGCCGGGCCTGCATGTGCCAGCTGATGTAATACGACAGCATCTTCAGGAACACGTGGGTCCGGACCCGGTCCTCGGTGCGGTGCCGGATCGGCCGGATGTCCAGGTCAGTATTGAAGGCGCGGAAGGCACGCTCGACCTGGGCTAGGGCCTTGTAGGAGGAAACGACCTCCGCGCCGTCCAGGTCGCTGGGCCCGACACTGGTGTGCAGCACGTAGATGCCGTCCAGGGAAGCTTCGGCGGTGATCGAGTCCTGGTCGCGGTGGTAGCTGAGCCGGTCCTTGCCGATATCGACCTGGAAGTGCTTGGCGACCTTGCGCCCGGCCGAGGACCCTGTCCACCCGCACGGCGATCTTGCCCTGGCCGCGCAGCGGGGCGCGGGCCCGTGCGCAGGCCGCGGCGATCTTGCCCAGGTCAGCCTCGGTGGCGGCCAGCAGGCTTTCGCGTTTGCGCGCGCGTTCGGCTTCCAGGAACGGGTTCTTGCAGGCCACCAGCCGCTCGCCGGGGAAGTCCGGGGAGCTGATCTCGGCCAGGTCTTGGGCGTCGAACAGGGTCAGCTGCAGGTCGCCGCCGCGGACCAGCTTCCTGGCCTGCGGGGTGCGCAGCGCGGTGATCCAGTCCAGGCCCGCCGGGCCGACGTCCTCGCGCAGCCGGGCCGCCGTCAGCATCCCGCGATCTCCCACCAGCACCACCCGGCCGATCTCGAACCGGTCCTTGACCCGGGTCACCTGGGCGGCCACGGTCGCGGGATCCCCGGTGTTGCCGGCGAAGACCTCGATGGCGACCGGGATGCCCTCGGGGGAGGTCAGCAGCCCGTAGACGATCTGCAGCCGGCCGTGCACCCCATCCTTGGGGTGGCCGATCGCGCCCAGCGGGCAGGTCCGCCCCTCGAACGCGGCGGAGGAGACGTCGTAGAGGACCAGGACCCCGCGCGCCAGGTGCCGGGCGGCCAGCGCGCCCTCGATCTTGTCCTGCCGGGCATGCAGGTAGTCCATCGCCGCGTACAGGTCATCCTCGTCACAGCCGCCCACGCCGAGGACCTCGCCCAGCGAGCTGGCGGCGGTCTGGCCCCGCAGCCCGCGGGGCAATCGCCAGCTTGGAATCCGGCGCGATCACCCGCGCGACCGCCATCGCGGCCACCAGGTCCCGGCTCCGGGACGGCACCGGGTCGATCAGCTCCTCCAGCCCCAGGGCCCGCAAGGCGCCCAGGACGGCGGCGACGTGGCCGTGCGGCAGGCTGCGGGTGATCTCGAACGCCCCGCCCGGTGCCGCGGCCGCCGGCTGGCCCTTCAGTACCCGCGACAGCGCCTCGACCTTGGCCTCGGGCCAGGCCAACAGGTTGGCCAGGGTGCGGTTCTTGACCTTGCCCGCCTCGCGGTAGCTTTCCCGCAGCAGCACCGCGGGCGGTGAGCCCCGGTTCGGCACCCTGACCACATACATGACCACGATTATATCGATCATACCTGCATAGAGGCAGCCAGACACGCCGTTACAACTCCAGTCATGCGATCTACATGACTACATTTCTTCCTCCGCGGGAGCGCAGTTGACCAGGTCACGGCACAATCGACCAGTTGATCAGGGCTGATCAGGGGGAGCTTCGGGTTAATCGCTGGCGCGGAGGGCCCGCGGGCGGTGGTGTCACGGGTTGGCGACTGCTGATCGCCCGTGCGGTGCCGGAATCCAGCGTGCGGGCCTCACCTGGTGCTTTAGGGCCGCCACCGCAGCTACCGCCAGGCCGGAGCTTCCTTATCGTAGTGATCGACGGCGGTGATCAAGCCGGTGCACACTTCTGCGGTGGTCTCGAAGAGCGCCTGCGCCTTGGGCTCGCTGATCTTGCCGATATCCTGTCAAGAAAAAGCAGGAAGCGCAGGTCCGAGGCGGCGGGTGCCCACAGCAGGATCGCCCGGTTCACCACGTGCTCGATCTGGCCGTAGAGGGCATTGATGGCCCGCTCACGTTCGGCGAGCTGCCCAGCTGCCTCGTCGTGGCCGTTCAGCAGCGCCGCGGTTACTCCGGGCAGGTCTTCGCAGACCATGGCGAACAACCCGATGACCTCGGCTTCGAAAGCTTCCAGCTGGCAGTCAAAATCCCGCAGGTACGCGCCCATGATCAGTCCTCCCCGGTGCCGTCTGCCGCGTCCTGGACCGTGAACCATCGGGAAGATTCGCCCAAGGCCAGGCCGCATATGCGGCACTGTGGAGTGCGCCAGCACTTCGGCCAGCCGCGCCTTCGGCCTGTCATGTCATTTCCATGGGCTCGGTGATCTGGACGCGGAGATACGTCAGTGCCCTCTCCAGCAGGCGGGAGACGTGCATCTGGGAGATGCCGAGGCGGTCGCCGATCTGCTCCTGGGTGAGGTTGCCGTAGAAGCGCAGCATCAAGATGCGCTGCTGGCGTTCGGGCAGCTCGTCCAGGTGGGCGTGGACGGCCTCGATGTCGACGGTGGCCGATGGCAGGGTCGTCTTGGCCGAGGATGTCGGTCAGGACGGTGGGATCGTCGCGGTCTGACAGTGGCGCATCCAGGGAGAAAGCGGTGAACACCAGGCCGGCCTGGCGGGCCTCGAGCACGTCGTCCACCGGGACGCCGAGGTGCCGGACCAGAGATCTTCGGCCGGCTCGGGGCTTCGCCGGTACCGCCGCATGCAGGACCGGATCAGCCCGGCATGTCGCGTAACAGGTGACCAGGATCTCCCAGATCGCCTCCCGTTCCGCACTGTCCCGCGGCAGCCCGCGCAGCCGGGCCAGCAGCACGGTATCGGACAGGGCCTGCAGCTCAGCGTGCGGTGACAACCTGATCTCCTCCAGACCGGGCTCTCGGCTCCACCGTGGCAAGCCCGCTAGCGGCCTGGGCTGTGCTGGACCGCGGCAGGGGGGTCGGCGTCATGGCCTCTGCCAGGCTGGAAAAGCACCGGATGCAGCAGTTCAGGCCGGTCAGGTTCATGATGCGGGGAACGGCGCCGTCCGCGGGGACGACCAGACGCACCTCGCCGCCATCGGCCATGGCCCGCTTGTGCGCCCGCAGCAGGGTGTGAAGGCCGGATGAATCACAGAACACGGTGCGGGTCATGTCCACCACGACCGTCGGGTGGCCGGCACCGGCCGTTGACACCAGAACCGCTTGGAGTTGCTCCGCGGTGGTGATGTCGATCTCGGCGGGCGCTGCCACCACGGGCACGCCGTTGATCATCGTGCGGAGATACCTGACAGCGGTCACTGGCGTCCACCTCTCCACCGGCCAGACCAGTCCGCGGAATCCGGTGGGTCTGCTGGAAGGGGTGAGGCAGGCGGCAGCCGGAAACCCGGGTCCGGCTGGCTCGTCAACCGTAATCGCACGGCACTGCTACCCAGCAGGGAGCGATCTATCCGCACAGGACACCTTCATCCCGGAACAGGCGTGCCCCAGCTCGGCCCCGCGGCGGGGACGGCATACGGCGGCCATCAAGGTGTCTGTGCGACGGTGAGGCCGTGCGGGGTCACCGGGAGTACTCGCATCAGGCATCTTCAGATGCCGTCCGCGCAGCGGTGCCGCGGCTTCCCCTGATGCGCGGGTCAGCGGCCGAGCGCCTGCGCGAGCTGGGGTTTGTTCATGGAGGAACGGCCCTTGATGTTGCGGCGGCGGGCCTCAGAATACAGCTGCTCATAGGTCGGGCCGCCGGAGCCGCTGTGCGAGCGCAGCCCGCCGCGCCGGGAGGTGGAGATGTCCCGCTCTGAGGTGCGGCTGGCCGTCTTGGCCTCGCCTGAACGGGCGCGTTCCTTGTTCACCGTGCGCGCCGCGATCTCCTCGGCCCGGTTGGTGCTCTCGCCGCGCTGCTCAGCGCTGCCCTTGATGTGCTCGTATTGCCGTTCCCGCTTCGGGCTCGATCCCCTAGGCATGTCAGCCACCTTTCGTCCCCGGCGCTCGCACGCCATGACTGGCGTTGCTACCCAGAGCACCCTGGTCCATTCCGGGGCTGCCAGTGAAGTGTGGCCGGGTCAGCAGGGCAGATCCAGCCGCGGCCTGCGCAGGCCGGGCCAATCCCGCCGTGACCGGCGTTTAACCGGGCCCGAGCCGGGAAACCGGCCTCCGGCGCATATGTCTGGGCGGGCAAGGAAACCGGCGACGCGGACAGCCGGAAATGGAGGAGGACAGATGGCGGACGTGTTCACGGTCCTGGCCAAGGACCACGAGGAAGTCAAGGACATGCTGGCCGAACTGGAGAAGGGGCCGACCCAGGCCAGCGGGGCCAGCCAGGACCAGCTGGCCCTGCGCAAGAAGATGACCGAACAGCTGATCATCGAGGAGTCAAGGCACGAGGCACTGGAGGAGATGTACTTCTGGCCAGCTGTGCGTGACCACCTGCCCGACGGCGACATCCTGGCCGACCAGGCGACCGGGCAGGAGCAGGAAGCCAAGCAGGTGCTGGCCAGGCTGGACAAGCTCGACGCGGGCGACGCGGAGTTCGAGGAACTCCTCGGCACGTTCACCGGGGCGGCCCGGGAGCACATCGAGTTCGAGGAGACCGCGGTGTGGCCAGGGCTGCGCACCGCGCTGAACACCGAGCGGGCCGCCGAGCTGGGTGCCCAGATCGCCGAGGGCAAGAAGACCGCGCCGACCCGGCCGCACCCGCACACGCCGCCCTCGCCCGGCGCGCTCAAGACGGCCGGGCCGGCCGTCGCCGCGGCGGACAAGGCGCGCGACGCGGTGACCGGGCGCGGCGACTGATCCGCCCCCGCCGGTACCAGCCTTGGGATGCGGGTGCTGGCCGGCTGCGGGCACCACGGCCCGTTCGGTGAAAAGATTGAATCACTGCCGAACGGGCCGTAGTGTCACGGTCCGGACCCAGGCGTAGCTGCGGTATTAATCCCGCCAGCTCAGCGCAGCCGGTGGGCGGGCTCGCTGATGCCCAGGGCAGTGATCATCTGGCCCCGGGCCGCCAGGCACTAGGCAACGTGCCGCAGCGCCTGCGCTGAGCAGGGCAGAACGAGAAGACGCGGGTTAACGGCCTTGGATTATCTGGCCCGCACGCGGCTGGCGGGTGCCGTAGCCGTAGGCCGGCTTGCTCTTCGAGCAAGGCGACGGCCAGCAGTTCCCCGTCCGTCGGCCCGTACCGGCCCAGGGCCTGCCGGTACAGGTCGGCCACGGGCTCGGAGATCTGGAAGGGGAGATGCTGATCACGAGCCAGCCCGGTCACGATCGTCAGTTCCTCGCAGCAGCGGTCCAGGCCGAAGGTGCGCGTGAAGTCGCCGGCGAACAAGGCGTCCAGGTCATGGCGGATGAACTCCGAGCCGGCCGCGCTGCCGGCCAGGACTTCCCGCAGCACCCG
>Ga0335081_10017570_pt1 | contig 11578 bp, 11 predicted proteins | sample Lox_Sample_35_FD_206713 | JGI IMG/M metagenome (GOLD analysis project Ga0335081, IMG submission 206713) | Soil microbial communities from Loxahatchee National Wildlife Refuge, Florida, United States - Lox_Sample_3.5 | ecosystem: Environmental > Terrestrial > Soil > Wetlands | place: USA... | reverse complement strand
GACGGCGTTTTCGGTGCGCGGATATTGCAGGATCGGCAACACCGCATAGGCGCGCAGCCCGAGCACCAGAATCAACAGGCTGACGACCGACGCCAGCACCGGCCTGCGGATGAAAATGTCGGTAAAGTGCATGACGCCCACGCCTAGCGATCGATCGGCACTTGCGGCGCGGCGTCCGCGGTCGGCGTGATCGAATTGTCGATCACCACAGTCGAGCCATTATGCAGCTTGATCTGCCCGGAGGTCACGATCATGTCGCCTTCGCCGACGCCCTTGAGGATCGCGACCTGGTCGCCCCGCGTTGCGCCGGTCGTGACGAAGCTTTGCCGGGCGACGAGCTGCGGCTTGCCGTCGGCCGCGCCGCCTTTGCTGTCGACGATATAGACAGTGTCGCCGTAGGGGCTGAACGTGATCGCCGTCTGCGGCAGCGTAATCAGATTCTGCGGCGCACCGGTATTGATCTCGACTGTCGCGTACATGCCCGGCAGGAGCTTGTGGTCGGCATTCTTCAATGTTGCACGGACCTGCACGTTGCGGCTGCTGGCATCCACCTTGGGATTGATCGCTGAGACCTCGCCGGCAAAGGTCTGATCCTTGAAGGCATCGACCTTGACGACGATTGTTTGTCCAAGCGCGATGCGGTCGACCGTCTGCTGCGGCACGAAGAAATCGAGGAAGATCGGATCGAGCGCCTGCAGGGTGACAATCAACGTGCCAGCGCCCAGGTACTGGCCGAGATCGACGGCACGAATGCCGAGATGGCCCGCGAACGGCGCGCGCAGCGTTTTCTTGTCCAGGATCGCCTTTTGCTGCGCCACCTGCGCCTTGGCGTTCTTCAAGTTTGCGGCGTCGGTGTCCAAAGTCGCCTGGCTTACCGCTTGAATCTTGAATTGCTTGAGGTCGCGCTCGTAGGTGATCTCGCTGAGTTCGGCGGTCGCCTGAAGCGACTCGAGTTTCGCGATATCGTCGTCGGCGCGGAGCTTGAGAAGCTCTGCGCCTTGCTCGACATCGTCGCCGGAATTGAACGAGATCGAATCGACGATGCCGGAAACTTCCAGCGACAGGTCGGCGCCCTTGACGGCCCGCAGCGAGCCGACAGCCTCGATCGTCGGCTGCCACTCACTGAAAGCGGCCTTGCCGGCGGTCACGGTCTGCGGCGGCTGCGCCATCGAACTCATGAACTTCTTGATCATCGCCGCCTTGAACGCCTGGAAGCCGAAGATTCCACCGAACACGACGGCAACAGCGACCAGCATGATCACCATGCGTTTGGTCATTGCGGAACTTCCTTTGCTGCCATCGTGCCTGGAACGGTGCCCGGCGCGGCGACGTGATCGTCTGCCGAGTCCGGACTGTACGGGTTCGGCGCCACGTCGATACGGTTCCACCAGCCGCCGCCGAGCGCCTGAAACAGCGCGGCGGTGTCGGCAAAGCGCGCCGCCTGCGCCTGAACCAGGGCGAGGTGGGCCTGCTGATAGCTTCTTTGGGCGTTGAGCAGGATCACGTATGCGATAGCGCCGAGACGATATTGGCTGCGCGACAGATCAAGCGTCGCGGAGGCAGCGCGAAAGGCGCTCTCCTGCGCCTTCAGCGTTGCGGCGTCCAATTGCAGCGCACGCAATGCATCGGCGACGTTTTGGAACGCGGCCAGCACGGTGCTGCGATATTGCGCCTCGGCCTGATCGTAGGCTGCCCTGGCGGCACGCTCCTGATGCATGAGAGCAAAGCCGTGGAACAATGGCTGCGAGCCCGCAGCAGCGAGACTCCAGACAATTGTATTGGGCGCGAACAGTGTTGCCGCGGTCAATGCGGCGCTGCCGTAATAGCCGGATAGATTGATTTGCGGCAGCCGCGTTGCAACGGCGACGCCGATTTGCGCGCTGGCCTGGTGCAGCTGCGCCTCGGCGGCGCGGATGTCGGGCCGCTGCTCGACGAGTTGCGAGGGCAGGCTGACCGGAATGTCAGTCGGCAGTCGCAACGCGGCGAGACTCAGCCGCTCACGGCGCGGCTCGTTCGGGAACCGTCCGATCAGCGCCAGCAGCACATGATGCTGCTGCTCCAATAGCTTCTGCAGCGGCGGCAGCGTGGCCTGCGCGGTTGCGACCTCGGATTGCTGCGTGAGCACATCGGCGCGGGTCGCCGCGCCGATATCGAACTGATGGCGCACGACATCGAGCTGCTCGCTCTCCACTTTGATGATGTCTGCCGTCGCCTCGATTTGGCCGTGCAACGAGGCTTCCTGGACTGCCGCGGTCACCACGTTGGCTGTCAACGTCAGATAGGACGCCTCAAGTTCGAAGCGCTGGTATTCGGCTTGCGCTTGGGTTGCCTCGATCTGGCGGCGCTGGCCGCCGAAAACATCGGGCGCGTAGGCGACATTTACGGTGGCCTGAAACAGGTTGAAGATCAAAGGCGCACCGCCGGAGCCGAATTCAGCCGGCGAGAATTGCTGACGCGTAACGCCGGCATTGGCGTCGACGGTCGGCAACAACTTGCCGGTCTGGGCATAGAGATTCTCCTTGGCCTGCCACAGTGCGGCTTGCGCTGCCTGCAGGCTCGGATTGGCGCGCAGCGCCTCCGCGATCAGAACGTTGAGCTCCCTGGAGTGAAAGACCGTCCACCATTCGCCCGGAATGTCGCGGCCGAGGTCAAACTTCTGCGCTGTACCGGCGGCGACGGGCGCGGCAACTGTGGTTGCCGGGCGCGGCTCCGGCGTATACCCGGCACCGGTTGGTGCCGACGGCGGCGCAAAATCGGGCCCAACCGCGCAAGCCACCAGCGCCGGTAACGACAATGCCAAGCAGGCAGCCGTCGGCGCGAAGACGCCGCGACCGCCCGCCCGAATGCCCTTGTCGGCGCGCGCCGGCTGGCCGCCGCGCGACCGTGTCTGGTTCGACCGGATCGGCACCTTTTTCACCCTTAACAATTCGACAATAATTATTTACTATCCGGTTAGTCAATAATAAGAACAAACTGAGCTGTGAAAGCCGCAGGTCGATGACAGTCCTCTCCGAAACCCGTCCCGAGACCCGGCGACGACGCAAAGCCGAACGCCCCAAGGAGATATTGGAGGCGGCGTTCGAGGAATTCTCACGCAATGGCTATGCCACGACGACGCTCGATCAGATTGCGGAACGTGCCGGCGTGACCAAGGGCACGATCTACGTCTACTTCGAAAATAAAGAGCACCTCTTCATCTCGATGGTGCGCGAACTGACCAAGGCGGCCATCGAGACCGTCCACGGCATGTTCGAAACCCACGCCGGCTCGGCGGCCGAACTGCTGCGCACCCAGTTCAGTTTCATCTACCAGCATATTGTCGACGACCGCCGACGCCGCGAAGTGGTGCGCATGCTGATCGCCGAGGCGTCACGCTTTCCCGAACTTGCCGACCGCTACCATGCGGAAATTTTGGGGCCGTGCCTCGATATGCTGCGACAGGCGATCCAGCGCGGCGTTGATCGCGGCGAATTCCGCAAATCGGCGATTCTTGATTCGCCGCAGGTGATCATTGCGCCGATCGCGCTGGTCGATCTGTGGCTCATAATGTTCGGGGACCGCCAGCCGCTCGACGTGAAGGCCTATTTCAACGCCCACCTCGATCTGGTGCTGAACGGGCTCCTGGCGAAGTAGCGATCAGACCATCCAGAACGGATTGGAGGGCGCTTGGTCCGATGGGCGCCGCGCCGCGCCGATGTCGCGCAAGTCGCGATCCGTCAAATGCTGCAGCTCTTGGCTCAGCCGCCGACGACGCAGCCGGTCGGCAAGGCTCTGCACAACCTGGTCCCAGCGGGACAGACGTCGTGGCGGAACGCTTCTCGTGTAGTGGCTCGTGCTCATGGCTGGCTCCTGCCTGCGGGCGCTGACCGGGACCCTCCATGCCTGCGAGCGGTGTCGGCAAAAGGTCGATTGGCCAAGCCGTTTTTGGTGCTTGCGTTGCATGAGGCGGATGTCCCTGCGTCCGCTGAGTAGGCGGCGGCTGACGGAACGTTCCGGCAAAATCGGCAAAAATATATTTTTACCAAGGCCGCCGGATTCCGCCGGCTCGGGCCGTCTCATCCAAACAGCGCCTCTATCCGGGCCGCCCACCGCCGTTGCGCCAATGGGGCTGGGGGTGCATCATCGCGGCACGCAAGCGAGGAGCGCCCCCATGTACGACATCGTCATTCGCGGTGGCAGCATCATCGACGGTGCGGGCCGAAAAGCCTTCACCGGCGATGTAGCCATCAGCCAAGGCCGCATCGCGGGGGTCGGCGGCAAGCAGGGGCCGGCCAAGCGCGACATCGACGCCGACGGCCTGATCGTCACGCCGGGCTGGGTCGACGTGCATACCCACTACGACGGTCAGGCCATGTGGGACCCGCTGTTGACGCCATCGTGCTGGCACGGCGTGACGACGGCGATGTTCGGCAATTGCGGCGTCGGCTTCGCGCCGGTGAAGAAACACCACCGCGGCGCATTGATGGACCTGATGGAAGGCGTCGAAGAAATTCCCAATCCGGTGCTGGCCGCGGGCCTGACCTGGGAGTGGGAGAGCTTTCCGGAATTCATGGATGCACTCGAACGTCGCGAGCGCGCCATCGATATCTGCGCACAGGCGGCGCATCTGCCGTTGCGCGTCTATGTGATGGGCGACCGCGCCATACGCCGCGAGCCGGCCACCGCAGACGACATTGCCGAGATGCGCCGGCTCACCATCGAGGCGCTGCGCGCCGGCGCGTTCGGCTTCACCACCTCGCGCACCGATTCGCACAAGACGCCGGATGGCGAGCTCGTGCCTTCTCGCGATGCCGACGACCACGAACTGCTCGGCATCGGTTCCGCGCTCGGCGTGACCGGTACCGGAGCGTTCGGCATGAACAGCGATTTCGACGACGAGGAATTCGAGCTGCGCTGGATGCGCAAGCTCGCCAAGGAGACCGGTCGGCCGATCTGGTTCCTGCTGACTGACCGCTACGAGGACCCGCAACGCTGGCGCAGGTTGATCAAGGCCGTGCATGAAGCGCGCGGCGAAGGTCTGCCGATCACCGCGCAGATGGCGGGCCGGCCTATTGGCGTGATGATGGGAATAGGCACAGCGCTCAATCCGTTCACGGTGCGCCCGAGCTACAAGAAACTCGAAAGCTTGCCGATCGAGGAACAGCGCCGGCAGCTCCGCGATCCCGAGGTGCGACGGCAAATCCTCGCTGAGAAGCCGTCCGAGGCCGAGGTCGCCAAGCTCGCTCAGTTTCGCCAGGCCGTCACCAAAAAGTGGGAGCGCTTCTACGTCATGGGCAATCCGCCGGACTACGAGCCGGGGCCGGAAAAGAGCGTTGCCAATATCGCCGCCCGCACCGGACGGCCGCCGGATGAAGTGGCCTATGACACCATCATCGAGGACGACCAGTACCTCTATTTTCCGGTCGTCAATTACGTCACCGGCGATCACCAGCCGATTTTGGAAATGCTCAACGACCCAGCCTGCCTGCTTGGGCTAAGCGACGGCGGCGCACACTGCACCTCGATCGTTGACGCCGGCGTACCGACCTACATGCTGACGCATTGGAGCCGGGATCGCAGTCGCGGGCCGAAGCTACCGGTGGAGATGCTGGTGAAGCGGCAGACGAGCGAGACTGCCGACTTCTTCGGGCTCGCCGATCGCGGCCGGCTGGCGCCGGGGCTGCGCGCCGACCTCAACCTCATCGACTACGAGCGGCTGCAAGTGAAAAGGCCGGAACTCGTACACGACATGCCTGCAGGCGGCCGGCGGTTCGTACAGAAGGTCGAGGGTTACGAGGCAACGATCGTCGCCGGCACGCCGGTCTTCGAGCACGGTGAGCACACCGGCGCGATGCCGGGCAAGCTGGTGCGCGCCGGACGCGACGCACAGGCGTTGCACGCAGCAGAATAGCCGCGGCGCCGCTCAGCGGCGGCGGAATTGGCCGGGACGCTGCGGCGGACGCGGCGCCGAGCCGGATCGTTCGTCCTTGTGGCGGAAGATCAACCGGCCTTTTTCGAGATCATAGGGCGACACTTCGACTGTCACCCGATCGCCGGCGAGCGTCTTGATTCGGTTCTTCTTCATCTTGCCGGCCGTATAAGCAACAAGATGGTGCCCGTTATCGAGCTGCACGCGGTAACGCGCGTCGGGCAAGATCTCCGTGACGACGCCGTCGAATTCCAGAAGCTCTTCTTTCGCCACGTCACCCTCCTTTTGAGGCTGCCGCCTGGGCGGCCCGCTTCTCGTCGCCGGCTTCTTTGGCCAGTCGCAGCGCCCTCAGCCGCTCGGTCTTCTCGCGCACGAGCCGGCCGTTGGCCAGATATTCCTGCATCGCCTCCGCGCCTTCACGAGCGCGTTCCTGCTTCTTGAAGTTTGCTTCGGCGCGGGCCCTGACCGCCGTGGCCTGAGCCTCGCTCGGTTTGATTGCCAATGTTAGCTCCTTTGCGGCCGGCTGCGCACCCGCATCGCCATGCGCTGCCGCGCATGACTGCGATTGTGCCGACTGTGGCACGTATATAGGCATCGACCGGGCCGATTGAAACCGGCACCTGCCAATATGAGGCAGAATGACGACAGCGTGCCCCCGTCTCAGCGTGAGAACTTCTTGTATTTGATCCGCTGCGGAACGATCGAATCGGTGCCGAGCCGCCGCATCTTGTCCTGCTCGTAGTCCTGAAAATTGCCTTCAAACCATTCGACATGGCTGTCGCCTTCGAAAGAAAGGATGTGGGTGGCGATGCGGTCGAGGAACCAGCGGTCGTGGCTGATGATCACGGCGCAGCCGGCGAAGTCCTCCAGCGCTTCCTCGAGCGCGCGCAACGTATCGACGTCGAGGTCATTGGTCGGCTCGTCGAGCAACAGCACATTGGCGCCGGACTTGAGCATTTTGGCCAGATGCACGCGATTGCGTTCGCCGCCGGAGAGCTGGCCGACCTTCTTCTGCTGGTCGGCGCCGCGGAAGTTGAAGGCCGCGCAATAGGCACGAGAGTTCACTTCGCGCTTGCCAAGCTGAAGTTGATCCAGGCCGCCGGAAATCTCCTCCCACACGGTCTTCTTGCCGTCGAGCGAATCGCGTGACTGGTCGACATAGCCGAGATGCACCGACTCGCCGATCTTGATGTCGCCGTTGTCGGGTTTTTCCTGAGCAGTGATCATGCGGAACAGCGTGGTCTTGCCCGCGCCATTCGGACCAATGACGCCGACGATACCGCCTGGCGGCAACCGGAAGCTCAGATCGTCGATCAACAAATTGTCGCCGAAACCCTTCTTCAGATGCGTGAATTCGATGACATTCTGTCCGAGCCGTTCGGCCACGGGAACGACGATCTGTGCCGTCTGGCCCTGCTTCTCGCCGGCTATTTTGAGCAGTTCCTCATAACGCTCGTAGCGCGCCTTCGACTTTGCCTGCCGCGCGCGCGGCGAAGCGGCGATCCATTCCTGCTCGCGCGCCAGCGTCCGTTGCCGGGCTTCCTCTTCGCGGCCTTCCTGTTCAAGGCGCTTCTGCTTCTGCACGAGCCATGAAGAATAGTTGCCCTGGTAGGGAATGCCGCGGCCGCGGTCGAGCTCGAGGATCCAGCCGGTGACGTTATCGAGGAAATAGCGGTCGTGAGTCACAATCAGGATGGCGCCGGGATAGTTGCGAAGATGGCCTTCGAGCCACCACACCGATTCGGCGTCGAGGTGGTTGGTCGGCTCATCGAGCAACAGCAGATCGGGCTGCTCGAGCAGAAGCCGGCACAGCGCCACGCGCCGCCGCTCGCCGCCGGAGAGCTGCGCCACATCGGCATCGTCTGCAGGGCAACGCAGCGCGTCCATCGCCTGGTCCACCTTGGAGTCGAGATCCCACAGCCCCTTGGCCTCGATCTCGTCCTGCAGCTTGGTCATCTCGTCGGCAGTCTCGTCTGAATAATTGGTCGCGAGTTCGTTGTAACGGTCGAGGATCGCCTTCTGCGGCGCCACCCCATCCATGACGTTCTCGCGCACCGATTTGGCGGGATTGAGCTGTGGTTCCTGCGGCAGATAGCCGACGGTTGCGCCCTGTGCCGCCCAGGCCTCGCCGGTGAAATCCTTGTCCAGTCCGGCCATGATGCGCAGCAATGTCGACTTGCCGGCGCCATTGACGCCAAGCACACCGATCTTGGCATCCGGATAGAACGACAGATTGACGTTCTCCAGGACCTTCCGGTTGCCCGGATAAGTCTTGGAGAGGTTCTGCATGTGATAGACGAATTGACGAGCCATCAGCGCCCTGCCCTCTCTTGCTGGCGCCGCCGAGCCCATGCACACGGCATCGGCGTCAACGCGAGGCGCTCATTTCGGGAAAATCTGGCGCTGATGTAGCGACGCTGCGGTGCTCCGGCAAGGACCTTGCAGCGCGCGGCATGGGGTTCACCCATGGTGCGCCGCCCATCCGTCGCTCGCGCGGCCGGCCGTCGCTTGTCCCCTTGTCGGCCCGTCGTCTGTCGGCAATCGCGGTAAAGGTTCGGCAAGAATGATCACAATTGCACCCAGGGTGCGCCGAAATCGCAACAAATTTTAATGATTTCTCGCCGATAATTGATATCAAACGGCCGTTTGAAAAATTGCGGCCGGCAGTGAACCCGCAGCCCCGCCGGGCAGACGGAGGCTTAGGGTCTATGGAGCGTGCCATGTTGCGTGATCTTGCCAATGCGCTTCGCGAGCTACGCCGCAGCCTCGGTGAGGCAAACGGCGTCTACCGGCCGGACCGGCACTATATGCGCGGGCCGGGTCCCAAATGGCATGCCAAGTACGGCAATCTCCCCGCCAAGCCCGCGGCTTCCGCCACACCTGCCGAGCCGCCGCTCGGCGAACTCACCCGACACCGTGCCTGATCGGCAGCCCTGAGCTCCTTCTTTTCCCGGCCGCCATGATCTAGAACCGCCATCAGGCGGTAGTGCCGGTACGGGGTGAAAACGATCATGGCGGTTCGCTGCGCAATTCTCGACGATTACCAAAACGTGGCTTTGAAGGTCGCCGATTGGTCGAAACTCAAGGGCGAGGTCGACGTCAAAGCATTCAACGAGCACCTTGGCGGACCCGACAAGGTCATTGCCGCGCTCAAGGGCCTCCAGATCGTCGTCGCCATGCGGGAGCGCACCGGCTTTCCCCGCAAGGTGATCGAGGCGCTGCCCGACCTCAAGCTCCTCATCACCACCGGCATGCGCAACGCCTCCATCGATACCGAAGCGGCGAAGGAGCGCGGCGTGACCGTCTGCGGAACCGGCTCGTTCGGCAGCCCGACCTCCGCCATCGCCATCGGTTTGATGCTCGAACTGACCCGCCACATCGGCTACGAGAATGCGAGGCTCCACGCCGGCGCCACCTGGCAATCGACCATCGGGCCCGATCTTGAGGCGATGACCCTTGGCATCCTCGGCCTTGGCAAGCTCGGCAGCCGCACTGCCAATATCGCCAAGGCGTTCGGCATGAAGGTCATCGCCTGGAGCCAGAACCTGATGCCGGAAAAATGCGCCGAAGCCGGTGTCGGCTATGTCAGCAAGGACGAGCTTTTCCGCCAGTCCGACTTCATCACCATCCACGTCGTGCTGTCGCAGCGCTCGCGCGGCCTGGTCGGCGCGAGGGAAATCGGTCTGATGAAGCCGACCGCGTTTCTCATCAACACTTCGCGCGGGCCGATCATCGACGAAGCAGCGATGCTTGCGGCACTGCGCGACAACACGATCGCCGGCGCCGGCCTCGACGTGTTCGACGTCGAACCGTTGCCGCTCGATCATCCGCTGCGCAAGATGAGCAACGTCGTGCTCACCCCGCATCTCGGCTATGTCTCCGAGCAGAACTACAAGCATTATTTCGCCGGCGTGGTCGAAGACATCCGCACATTCCTCGACGGCAAGCCGGTACGGGTGATGACGTAAAGCGTCGAATGGCGGCGGACGTCTGCTTCGCTCGTCGGCTTTACGAAACAAGCAAGGAGGCCGGCCGCCATGAGCGATGACGCGCTGATCGATCTGTACTGCCATCTCTCGCCCGTCCGCGTCCTGGACGAGATGAACAAGATCGCGCCGAAGCTCGGCAACATTGCGGCCCGGCTGCGCGGCGTGCGCAAGATCCATGATCTCGACGTGCGCTTCCGCGAAATGGACGAATTCGGCGACTACAAGCAGGTTATTTCCCTACCCAATCCGCCAATCGAGGATTTCGCGACTGGCGGGACCGGCCTCACGCTGGCGCGCATTGCCAACGACGCCATGGCCGAACTGTGCCGGAAATATCCCGACCGCTTCGCCGGATTTGTCGCGGCGCTGTCGCTGACCGACGTCATGAATTCAGTCGAGGAGGCAAAGCGCGCGATCAGGGAACTCGGCGCCGCCGGCGTGCAGATTTTCACACCGCTTGCCGGACGACCCCTCGACGAGCCGGTGTTCGAACCGCTGTTTGCGGCGATGGCCGATCTCGACCGGCCGATCTGGCTGCATCCGGCCCGCACGGCCGCCATGACCGACTATCCAGCCGAACAGAAATCCCGCTTCGAAATGTGGTGGTGCTTCGGCTGGCCCTACGACACGTCGGTCGCCATGGTACGGCTCGCGTTCAGCGGATTGTTCGATCGCTACCCGAATCTTAAGATCATTACCCACCATCTCGGCGGCATGATCCCCTTCTACGACGGCCGCATCGGACCCGGTCTCGACGTGCTCGGCAGCCGCACCTCGGACGAGGATTACTCGCGCATCCTGCCGTCACTGAAGCGGCCGCATCTCGACTATATGCGTGACTACTACGCCGACACCGCGATGTTCGGCGGCGGCCCGCATGCGTTGCGCTGCGGCATCGAATTCTTCGGTGCTGACAAGGTCGTGTTTGCGACCGATACGCCGCTCGGCCCGATCAAGCCGGCGATTGACGCGCTCAAGGCGCTCGACTTGCCGCCAGCCGACCGCCGCAAGATTTTCTCCGACAACGCCAAGCGATTGCTGCGCAAGACCTGAACGCCGCGCGCGCCCGTTCAGGGCATCGGCACGACCGCCGGTGGCTCGAATGCACGCACCGGCGGCGAATCGCCCTTCCACAATTCGATCTCGACCATATTGGTGCCGCTCGAAGGGCCCTGACTGAGCTTCGAGGTGCCGCGGTCGTGGGTGAGCATATTGGCGTTGCCGTGCGCACAAAGCGCGCCGTCAGCGGTGTCCGCCGGGTCGTACCAGGCACCGCACGACAGCTTGGCGACGCCAGGAGTGAGCGCGTCGGACAACATCGCGCCGGCAAGACAAGCCCCGCGCGCATTGTGGATGCGCACGATATCGCCGTCCCTGATGCCGCGGCGTCGCGCATCGTCGGGATGTAGCGCGACCGCTTCGCGACCGCCGATCTTGCCGCGCGCGCTGATCGGGCCGGCATCCATCTGGCTGTGCAGGCGATAACGCGGCTGGCTGGAGATGAGATGCAGGGGGTATTTTGCGGCCGCTGCTCCGCCATGCCATTCGGACGGTTCGAGCCAAGTCGGATGCGGCGGACAATCGTCGTAGCCGAAGCCCGCGATCTTTTCCGAATAGAGCTCGATCCTGCCGGACGGCGTCGTGAGCTTGTACTTGTCGGGGTCGGCGCGAAAATTTGCCA
>Ga0335081_10017569_pt1 | contig 11578 bp, 12 predicted proteins | sample Lox_Sample_35_FD_206713 | JGI IMG/M metagenome (GOLD analysis project Ga0335081, IMG submission 206713) | Soil microbial communities from Loxahatchee National Wildlife Refuge, Florida, United States - Lox_Sample_3.5 | ecosystem: Environmental > Terrestrial > Soil > Wetlands | place: USA... | reverse complement strand
TCATCTGCTTGCGCCGACGGAGGATGTTATCGAGATTCTCCAGCGTCTCGGCGAGGTTGCCGCCCGTCTCGCGCTGGATCGAGAGCGTGACCACGAGAAATTTGAGCTCTGCCGTACCGATGCGCTTGGCCGCGTCCCAAAGCGCCGTCTCCGGCGGGTTGCCGAGGCGGATCTGGTCGCTGATCTGGCGGAACTCGCTGCCCACGGGATCGAGCACCTCGTTGCCGACGATGACGAACGTCTCGGTGACCGGCAGTCCCGATTTGAGGCCGCGGACCATCAGGCCGATGGCCTCCGGGAAGTGCTTCCCGAACGCGTTGGCGCGGCGGTTCGCCAGGAAGCCGACGACGAGATGCGGGAGCCAGATGCCGCCCAGCGCTCCGATCGGCGCCGCGATGAACGGTGAATTGCCCATGAACATCACGAGGCCAGCGATGCCCAACGCGACGACGAGGCAGATGATACCGTAGGTTCCGAGACTGATCTTTTTGCCGGTGCGGTGCAAGCGCTCGCGCAGGAGCTCCGGCCGCGGCATGAAACGCTGCATCAAGAGATCGAGGGTCGACTTGTCGTTGCCCAACCGCCGCAGCTGCAGCTGCTCCGTGGGCGTCAGCTGACCGCGCGTCTTGAGCTTGTCGACGCGCTTGGCTTGCTCGCCCTTGCCGTCGCCGAAGGCAAACAGCACGCAGGCGAGGACAACGAAGACGCAGAAGCCGACGACAAGGTAGATTGGCTCGTCGAGTAACCCGCTCATCCGATCGCCTCCAGCAATGCGCGGTCGAGGCCGTAATACTCGGCCTTGGTGATGAAGTGAGGCCTGAGGCCGCTCGACTTGAACGTGCCCTTGAGCTTGCCGTCGGCGCCCTCACCTTCGTACTGATAGACGAAGAGATCCTGGGTGGTGATGATCTCGCCTTCCATACCGACGATCTCGGTGACCTGAGTGATGCGCCGGCCGCCGTCGCGCATGCGGCTCACCTGAACGACCATGTGGACGGCGGCGGCGATTTGCTGACGCACGGCCTTGGCCGGCAGATTGGCGCTCGACATGCCCACCATGTTCTCGAGCCGGGTGAGCGCCTCGCGCGGCCGGTTGGCGTGGATGGTGCAGAGCGAACCGTCGTGGCCGGTGTTCATCGCTTGCAACATATCGAGCGCCTCGGCGCCGCGGATCTCGCCGAGGATGATGCGGTCGGGGCGCATACGCAGCGTGTTCTTGACGAGATCGCGCATGGTGATCTCGCCCTTGCCTTCGAGGTTGGGCGGCCGCGTCTCGAGCCGCACGACATGCGGCTGCTGCAGCTGCAACTCCGCCGCGTCCTCGATGGTACAAATGCGCTCGCCCTCGTCGATCATCTGCGACATGGCGTTGAGGGTCGTGGTCTTGCCCGAGCCGGTACCGCCGGAGATCAGGATGTTGAGGCGGCAGCGGGCGGCGATTTTCAGCACCACCGCCATCTCCGGCGAGATGCTGCCGCTTTTCGCCATGGTGTCGAGCGTGATGGTCTTCTTGGAGAATTTACGTATCGAGATCGAGGTGCCGTCGATGGCGAGCGGCGGGGCGATGATGTTGACGCGGCTGCCGTCGGCCAAGCGCGCGTCGACGAGCGGCGTCGATTCGTCGATGCGGCGTCCGACCTGCGTCACGATGCGGGTGGCGACGCTCATCACATGCGCGTTGTCGCGGAAGAGAACGTCGGTAAGCTCGAGCTTGCCGCGGCGCTCGACATAGACCTGCTTCGGCCCATTGACCATGATGTCGCTCACCGTTTCGTCGGCGAGCAGCGGCTCGAGCGGGCCCAGGCCCAGCATGTCGTCGAGGAGCACCGTGACGAGATCGCGCTGCTCGGCGAGGTTGAGCTGGATCTTCTGCTCGAGCAGGATCTCGCCGATGACCGCTTGCAGCTGGCGCGCGAGCTCGGAGCGCTGCAGCTTCGCCGCGACCTCGGGGTCGATGCGCTCCATCACCAGCGGATAGATGCGCGGGATCGCCTCGTCGATGACGGCGCGGCTGCCTGTGGGCTTGGCGGCTCGCGCGCCGGGCTCGGACGGCGCTTCGCGCTGCTGCTTCTCGACCATCGCGCCCGTCAGCAGCGTGATCAGGTCGCGCTGGTTGAGCATCGACATGGTGAGCTTTTTCTGCTCGACGGTGGTGCGCAGCACCTCCTCGATGACGCGGGCGATCTCGCCGCGCGACTTGCCGCGCAGCGTCGCCGCGTCGAGCGCGGCCGCGACGGCGGGCTCGACGATCTCCCGCGCTTCCTCGACGGTGACGTCGCCGCCACGCAGCTTGGCGGGAGCGGCGGCAGGCGCCGGCGCCGCCGCGGGCTTTGCCGCGGGCGCGACAGGGGTCAGCGCCGGGCGCTCGCCGCGCTTGGCGTTGAGAGCGTGGATGCGGGCCTGAAGGCCGCCTTCTTTGTCGCCGCCTCTTCCGAACATTATTTCTTGAACCTCGATAGGAGTCCGCTCTTCGGTTTTTCTTCCTCGCGCCCGGCGAGCCGGGCCGCGAGCTTGCGCAATTCGCTGGCAGCCTTGCTGTTGCCGGCTGCGTCGGGTATCGCCTTGCCGTTGTGAGCGGCAGCCGTCACCGCCTTGACGTCGAAGGGCACGGCAAGGTCGACCGCGCCGCCGACGCCGCGCTCGAATTCGGCGCGGCCGATCTCGCCGCGGTGGTCGGCGCCGACCTGATTGGCGACGAGAAGCGGCTTCATCCGGCTCTCGAGCGCCTTGGCGAGATCGATGATGCGGACGCTGTCGCGCAACGCCGAGAGCGAGAGATCGGTGACGACGATCGTCGCGTCGGCCAGCGAGATCACCTGGCGCGCCATGCTGTCGAAGGTGCGCGGCAAGTCGACGACGATGCAGTCGTAGTCTTGCGACAATGCCGAGAGCAGGGGAGCGACCGCGCCGGCATCGAACAGCAGCTGCTCCTCGAGCGGCTCCTCGGTGGCGAGGATGGGCAGCTTGTCGCCCTCGGTCACCATGGCGGATGCAAGCAGCAGGCTGTCCGTGCGCTCGGGATTCTCCAACGCCTCGCGCAGGCCTCGTCCCGGCTCGAGGTCGAGCGTCAAGGCGAGATTGCCGAAATGCAGGTCGAGATCGATGAGCGCGGTGCGCAGCTTGAACTCATGCGCCAGGAGCCACGCCGTCGACACGGCGAGGGTCGTGGCGCCGACGCCGCCGCGGGCGCCGACGAAGGCGAAGAGCCGCGTCGGTCGCGCCACATCGGGCGCCGCGTACATCCGCATCGCCGCGGTGAAGGCCTCGCAGAGGACTTCGCTCGAGACGGGCTTCACCAGATAATCGGCGACGCCGAGCGCCACCAGCTGGCGGTAGAGGCTCACGTCGTTGACCGAGCCGATCGCGAGGAAGTTGGTGTTGGGCCCGCAGAGCTGCGCCAGCTCGTGCATGCCTTCGACTGGGTTCGTCGCGTCGGCGAGATCGACGAGCACGAGCGTCGGCGGCAAGGTGACGTCGATCGCCTTCATCGCCGCTTGCAGGCCGCCGGCTCGCACCTTGGCGTTGGACCAGCCGAGTTGCGCCACGGCGCGACTGACCGCTTCGCGCGTCACGTCGTCGGCGACGCACGCAACGAAGCGGGGTCGGTTGCCGCTGGCCGGTTCTGCTTTCGCTGCCTCACCCATCATCGCACCACTGTCTCAATCGCCATCCCTCGTTGTCATTGACAGCATTATTGTCCCGCGCCGCTGACCGCTCCGGCGCCGACACCGCCTGTCGCCGAGGTTCCGGTGGTTCCGCCGGTCGCGCCGAACCCGCCCGACGCACTGAGCGGCGTGGGCTTGCCTTGGCGGTAACGCGTCAGACCTGCAATCGCCGCGTCGCCCTCGCCGGGGCCCATGGTGCGGCCGACCACCAGGTCGCGCGGATCCGCAACCATGCGCGCGAGGTTGGAGGCGTCGGAGCAGCCGAAGTTGCTGTGCACCTCATTGCTGTGATCGCCGACGGCGGGGGTCGTCCAGTTCGGGCAATCCGGCGGGGTCACCACGTAGCGCTCGACGATGACTTTCATGCGGTCGCCCGGCTCGAGCCCGGCGGGGAGGGTTTGCGCGCCCACCCCGACTTTGTCCATCTCGCGCGAGATCACGCCGATCCGGCTCGCGGTGAGCTGGTTCTCGTTGGCCGGCTCGAGATAGACGTGGTCCTGGCTCCCGACCTGGGCGTCGCCGAGGAAGCTCATGAGCTTCTCCGACTCGCCTTTGGCCAGCTCCGCCCGACCCGGCGCGAAGGTGACGACATGGTTCAAGCGCACGTAGTCCACGTGGATCTGCTTGGGCGCTTCGGCCTGAGTGTATTCCGACGTCGTGGGCGTGCATGCCGGCAGCGCGGCGGCGAGGCAGAGGCCAAGAAGGAAATGCTTTCTCATTGTCTTTACTCCAGCTCGAAGCCGACGGGGCCGATCAGGCCGTTGCCGGAGGCGCCCACAGGTGCGGCCCCTTCTTTCAGCACCTGGGTCTTCTGGTTGCCGCCCTCGATGAGGAACTGCTTGTCGCTCGGTGGGTTGTAGCCGTCCGTCGGCGATTGCAGCACGCTGGCCGAGCTCACCGGCCGGACGATGTAGGGCGTCACGATGACGACGAGCTCGGATTCGTTGCGCTGAAACTTCGTCGAACGGAAGAGCTGGCCGAGCACCGGCACGTCGCCCAGCCAGGGGAACTTGTCGATCGTCTGATTGACGTTGTTCTGCAGCAGCCCGGCGATGGCGAAGCTCTCGCCGCTGGCGATGTCGACCGTCGTCTCGGCGCGCGTCACGGTCAAGGCCGGAACGGTGAAGCCGGAGATGTTGACTTCGCCCTGCGTCGAAAGCTGGCTCACCTCGGGTTGCACGTGGATGTTGATGCGATTGTTCTCGGTGATCGTCGCCACGAACTCGAGGCTCACGCCGAACGGCTTGAACTGGACGGTGATGCTTGGCAGACCGCCGCTGACGAAGGTCGGGATCGGCACGGGGAATTCGCCGCCGGCGAGGAAGCTGGCCTTCTCGCCCGATATGGCGCTCAGATTGGGCTCGGCCAGCACGGTGATCAGTCCTACCTCGTCGAGCGCATCGATCACCGTGTCGATGGACTGGTTCGGCGTATTGAAGCCGCCGACGACGTTGTCGACGGAGGGCGATCCGGTGAGGGTGCTGAAGGTTGGCACACCGTTCGCTACGGAGATCACGGGCTGACCCGTGGCGAAGCCGAGGACCATGTTGCCGGTTTTGAACAGGCTTTGCCAGCTGAAGCCGAGATCCTTGACGACGTTGCGGGTCACTTCGGCGACGCGCACGCGTATCTGAATCTGGTTCGGCGCGTCGACCTTGATCTTGTTCAGCAGCTGGGTCGGGTCGGGAACGAAGCGCCCGGCAACCTTGCGGATGTCGTCCGCTTCGGCGGCCGAGTAGACCGTCCCATTGAGCACCAGGGCGTCGTCGACCGTGCTTACCGACACCGCGCTGCGCGGCACGAGCTTGTGGATCGTCTCTGACACCCGCGCCACGTCATAATGGACCTGGACGGTGGCGTTCATCACGACCTGGTCGCCGTCACCCACCGCGAAGAGCGTCGTCTCGCCGGCCGACTTGCCGTACAAATAGATCATCGTCGGCGATTTGATCTGGACGTCGGCGACATCGGGATCGGCGACGAAGACGGTGTTGGCGGGCTGGTCGAGATGGATCAGCTGACCCTTGCCGACCTCGACGCTCAGCGTGGGACCGCCATCGGTGTTGACGATTCTAGGTTTGGGCGCGGCGAGAGCCGCGTCGGGCGCCAGCGTCGCCACCGGGGCGATCGCTAGCATCAGCGCGGCAAGCCGCAAGGCAAAGCGAGTCATGACACTATCCCCTCTCATTCATTCGGTTCAATGGTCTTCGTCATTGGGGCTCTTGGGCGGCGAGTTCTGCATCCCGCCGTTCCCGCCCCCGCCGCTGATGAAATCCACTTCGGTGCCCGTGCCGCCGCGGTAGACGATGACTCTCGGGCCGTGCGAATGCGCGCCTGGCGGTTGGATGATCTTGGTTGCGTCGCTGTCGAAGGTGTAGGTCGGGTCGGAGCCCTGGTTCGGGTCGCCGTCATTGCTGGCGACGTCCTGCTCAGGCGATCCGTCGGTGCCGAGCGAGCGCAGGCTCAGCGTGAGCCGGCCGATCTCGGCGACCACCGCGATGATCTCGGCCTCTTTCGGGGTGACTTCCAGCGTCGCGGTTTTGGCGATCTGCGCGTCCTTCGCCTCCTTGGAGCTGAGCCCCTGCGGGTCGAGGCGCTGGTCGAGCGCCAGCACCTTGAGGTTGGAGAGGACCGTCTCGGCGGCGTGGTGGTCGATCTTTTCTTTCCCCTCGGGGTCGGTCAGCGTCAACGTCGCCAGGAGATCGACATGATCGCCCGGGAAGATCAGGCCGGAGACGCCGCCGGCCGCCGTCAGGTTCACGGTGACCGCACGCTTGCCAGGCTGCAGTACGGCAGCGAGGAAGCCGACATCGCCCGGACGGAGGATGCGATTCAGAGTGAGCGGCTCGCCATCGCCGAGAGAGCTCCGCACGACCGCGCCGTAGAACTCCTGCTCATCGTGCTGAGCCTTCAGCAGATAGGTCGGCGCCACGCCGTCATCGGGCCAGGCCTGCCAGCGCACGCTGTCCGGGCGGATGAACTGCCCGACCTTGAGATCGCCGCGGGCGACGAGAACCATTGTCTGGGGCTTCTCAGGCGCGGCCACGACCGGCGGCGGCGCCTCGACCGGAGCTGGGCGCTGGGTTGCGAGCCGAATGCCCACGACCGCGACCCCCGCGGCCACGAAGGCAATGAGCAGGAAGACGATGCGACGCGGCGACATGGAACCCCTCCTAGGACCAACTCATGAAACGGTTGACGACGACGCAGACGCCCCCGACCGCGATTGCCACCCCGTAAGGGACGGGGCGGCGGAGCTTGCTGCGGAAATCATTGCCGGGGACCGCGCCTCCGGGCGGGGCCGGCATCAGCCGATAGAGCGGCGAGAGCTGGGCGAGCGCCAAGACGCCGCCGCACAACGCGGTGACGAAGGCGAAGAGGACGATCTGATCGGAGCCAGCCCACAGCGCACAGGCGGTCGCCAGCTTGACATCGCCCCCGCCCAGGACGCGCTCGAACAGCAGCAGTCCAATGGCAAAGCAGATCGCCGCCGTGACCAGCCCACTCAGCCAGAAGGCGCCGGGCTTGCCGATGGCGAAAGCGATGAAGGCGACGATGACGAGGACGACGTAGCGATTGGGAATGAGAAAGGTGAGCCCATCGTTGATCGCCGCAGCGATCAGCGCGACCAGCACGACGAAGATGGCGGCCCACTCGATGATGTTGGCGGCATAATGCATGGGATGCTCTGGATGCTTTCCAATGCGCCCGCCGCGGTCGTGGCGTAGCCGCCACTTGGCTATCTCCCGACCGAAACGGGAGCCGCGCAAGGCGGCTCCCGTCAGGTCGAGACGTTAGTCGCGACGGTCCGCTGGTTAGCTGGCGTTTGCGCCGGTCAGAGCCGCACCGACCGAGCCGAAGGTCTTGTTCAGCTGGGTGCCGATAACGGTGACGGCGGCGATGCAGATAACGATGATGAGCGCGGCGATGAGACCATACTCGATCGCGGTAGCGCCACTCTCGTCGCGGAGCAGCCGGGAAAGAACGTTGCGCATGACTGTCATGCCTCCTAGGGTCAAAGTGAGCGACGCGGCAATTCTGGTTCGGATACCTTAACGGCACATTAATTGCGCGCCATAATTCTGCCCATCACGGTTAAATACATGAGGGTAGTCTTGACGATATTGAGATCATAGCTCGTCAATATTTAGTTTAATTTTGCTAAAATTTTATCCAAATCCCCGCCGAGGACGAGCACACCATGAGCAACCCGGCGCGATCCGCAATGCGGGGTGATTGTCTCGTCGCGCACAAAATGCGTCAATTCGACGCAAATGTTTTTGGTCACGGGTTAACCATTTATTTCTTCGCGACCAAGGCGGCGCAAAGTACGGATGAGAAATCGGCAAAGCTCGAACGCGCAAGGACGAGAAAAAGCGCGATTTTTGTTGCGGAAGTCTTTCGTCCCCAGCGCAACCATGATAGTGTCCACCCCCGTCGGATCGCCGGCGCCTCCGTTGCGCGCGGACTCCGATGCCACCTGGTCCCAATGAAAGACAATCCTCCAGATCTTAGGAGCATCTTATGAAGGCGCTGATTACCGCATTTGCCCTGCTGTCGTTCGTGGCGGCGTCGACCGTTCCCATGATCACGCCGACGCAGGCTCGGACCACGCATCACGTGACGAAAAAGAAGGTCAAGCACACCAAGCACGTCGCCGCGCACAAGAAGGTCAGGCACGGCGGCAGCAAGATGAAGAAGCCGGCCGCGGCCTGACCCGCGATCTCTTCGCGAGAAAAAGGCCCCTGGAGCACCGTGCTCCAGGGGCCTTGCTTTTTGCCGGTGGCGGGCCTCGCCTCCCGCCGCGGCGTTAATCCAAAATTGTCAGGCGTCCCTCTAGCATCGCTCGCGACATCACGGGCGGAAGGCCGCGCTGCCTCTTCGGCATCGTCGACCGCGCCGCAAGCTTGGGGTGCGCGAGGCGGATGCTGTCACGAACCGATGGCCTGGCATGGGCGCTCGTTCTTGCCATCGGCGTCCTCGACGCCGTCTGGCTCCGCTATGTCAATTTCACCATCGACGGCTTCGGCCTCATCGCGGCATGCCTCGCCGTGCTGCTGGCGATCGCGATCGGCTATGGCGCTACCGGTCGGAGCCTAAGATTGGCGAGCCTCGCGCATTGGACCGCGCTGTTCATGTGCGCCTCGGGCGCGCTTGCCATTATGAGCTATCTCGCGGCCACCCTGGCGCCGCCCCTGCGCGACGGCGAGCTCACCTTTCTCGATCACGCCCTGGGTTTCGATTGGCTCGGCGTATTCACCTGGCTGATGGCGCATTCGTGGCTGCTCTACTTCCTCACCGTCGGCTATGACGCCTTCCTGCCGCAGATCATCCTCACCCTCGTCTATTTCGCATTGCGCGGCGATGAGGACGCCAATCGCGAGCTGGTGTGGACGCTCATTCTGGGCGCGATCGCGACGCTGGTGGTCTCTGCGTTCTTCCCGGCGGCTTGCGTACCCGATGTCTATGGGTCGATCCCCGCCGGTCACGCCCGGGAGCTCGCCGCGCTCCACTATCGCTTCGAGGCCTGCGGCGGCCCCGACCTCATGACGCTTCGCGCCGGCACGCCAAATCTCTTCCACTTCACCAACATGGCGGGAATCATCGCGCTGCCCTCCTTCCACACCATCGTCGGGGTGCTGCTGATCTATGCTCATCGGCGCCAGCGCTGGCTCTTGCGCTGCTCGCTGGCGCTCAACGGGTTGATGTTGCTCTCTGTCCCTCCGATCGGCGGGCATTATCTCATGGACCTGCTCGCCGGCGCCGCAGTTGCCGGCGCGCTGATCGCCGCCGCCCAATGGCGGCAAGCCGGCTGGGGGAGCGTCGCCCTCGCGTCGAAGCCGGCCGTCGACACCCCCTACAAACCCTGAGCGCGCCGGACTGCGCTTAGAGTTCGATGCCGAGCGCGCGGTCGACCGACAGGCGCTCGCCGCCGCGGACGGCGATCGCGAGGCAGAGCAAGCCCCAGAGCAAGGGGTACTCAAAGCCGCCGGCGCCCCAGAGGAAGCCTTTCGCCAAGTGGACGCCGAGCACGGCGACGGCCATCTCGACCGCGACCATGAGCGCGACGGGTCGGGTGAGGAAACCAACCGCGAGCAAGATGCCGCCGCCGAACTCGAGGATGGCGATCCAGTAGGCCCAAGCCAGCGGGACCGGCAGGCCCCAGGCGCCGAACAACGGGACGAGCGGGCCGACGCCGGTCACGAACAGCTTCAAATAGCCGTGCGGGACGAGCATGGCGCCGACGCAAAAGCGCATGAACGCATAGCTGTAAGGCGAGAGGGCCTGATAGAGCCCCGCCAGGCTGGGAATGACCAGCCGCGGCGCGGCGGAAGTTTGCATACTCATGGGTTTCCCCGTGTTTGTTGCATGCCTCGCCATCATAGATCAGGACTTGTTGCAAGCGAAGGTCGCCCGCGTCGGCTCCAATATGGGGCAGTTATTGAGGTCGAAGTCGCGCTCGAGCGGTTTCGGGGTGGTGCCGGGGTCGCAGCTCTCCTTGGCGAGCGCGAGGAGAGCATGGGCCGATGTCGTGAAGGTGTTGTAGCAGAGGGCAACGCGCGGTGGCGGCGTCTCGCCGGAGTCTTTCCGCTCTGCCCGCGAGACGGGCGGCGGGATGGTCTCATAGGGCGGCAGGACCGCGGTCCCGCAGGCGGCGAGCGTGACAAGAAGAGCGAACAGAGGAACGAAGCGTGGCGACATCATCGCTGCGGAGGCTGGCGCATGGCGACGGCCGGCGCAACTCTCCGCTCCATCGAGCGCCCGCGCGGCAGCGTCACCAGCAGCAAGGCCGATACCACGAGCCCCAGCGCCGCAACTTCGCTCGGTCCCACCGGCTCTCCCAGGAAGAGCGCCGAGGAGAGGAGGCCGATGATCGGAATGGCGAGCGTGCCGATCGACGCGACGGCGACCGGAAGACGGTCGAGAACAACGAACCAGATCCACTGACCGATCAGCATGCCGAAGACGATGACGAAAGCGAGGGCGGCGAGGCCTTCGGCATCGACCCGCTCGAACCCGGGAAACGGCCCCAGCACGACCGCGCCGAGGACGATCGGCGAACCGCCGAGGCAGATCTGCCACCCGGTCACCGCCAACATCGAGCAGCTCCAACGTCGCCGCTTCATCACGATGCTGCCGGCTGCCCAGGACAGCGCCGCCAGCACCATCGCCAACGCCCCGCCGGGCGCCGCGACCATGCTCCAGAAGTCCGGCAGAATGAGGACGGCGACGGCGCCCATGCCGAGGACGAGGCCGGCAAGGCGCGCCATCGTCACGCGCTCGCGTAGCAGCAGCGCGCCCAGCAGCGTCGCCCAGGCCGGCATGCTATAGGCGATGATGCTTGCGCGGCCCGCCGGCATCAGCGAGACGCCGAGACCGGTGAGCACATGCCACAGCGTCACGTTGAAGAACGCGGCGAGGAGCAGCGGCGGGATTTCCTGCGGGCGGAGCGCGATGCCTCCGCGAAGCGCGGCAAAGCCGAGCAGCACCGGGCCCGAGACCAGCAAACATAGCGCGCGAAAAGGCAGCACCGGCATCTCGCCGAGTGCCACTTTCATCACCGGCCAATTAAGGCCCCAGACGAGGCTGAGGCTGGCCAAAAGCAGCAAGGCGCCAACCGGGCGCCGCTCGGTGACGGACATCGCTAGGCGACGGCGTCGAGAGCGGCTTCGACGAAGAGGGCGACGGCGAGCAGGCGCGCGTCGTCCCCGGCGCGGCCGACGAGCTGCACGCCGACCGGCAGCCCCTGCGGGCCGCGTCGGCCGGGGAGAGTGACGCAGGGGAGGTGCAGCACGGTCCAGGCGCGATTGAAGACGGGATCGCCCGTGGTGTCGATGAGGGGCGCCTCGCCCGGTGCCGCCGGCGTCAACACGGCATCGACCTCGCCGAAGAAGGCGCCGGTCTCGGCACGG
>Ga0335081_10017568_pt1 | contig 11578 bp, 14 predicted proteins | sample Lox_Sample_35_FD_206713 | JGI IMG/M metagenome (GOLD analysis project Ga0335081, IMG submission 206713) | Soil microbial communities from Loxahatchee National Wildlife Refuge, Florida, United States - Lox_Sample_3.5 | ecosystem: Environmental > Terrestrial > Soil > Wetlands | place: USA... | reverse complement strand
CCGTTCGCTGGGATGGTGACCTTGCCGGCCGCCACCAGGACCCACAGTATGCCAAAGGCCATCCAAAACGCCCCCCACATCCCGTGCATGGCGCTTGCAACTCCGTCGCGCGCCTTGTAGGACCACATGCCGGCGAGAAACTGTGCCAAACCACCAAAGAATGCGGCGAACGGCCACAACACCATGTTCGTCTGCATTCCGCCGAACCAGTGTGCCATGTGGGCCGCAACCATGAAGGTGGCTCCTGCAAACCCGTACAGACCCAGAATCGATGGCGCCGCTACAGGCTGCAGCCAGATATGCGCCTGTGGCTGTTCTGGTGTCGCCTGCGGCACCTGCAGGACTGAACTTGCTGGATTGCTACTCATTTTCAGACCCCTTTCTCATCCGGGTTCGACAGAACCCGACGCAAGTCGTCCGAATAACGTGCCGAGTTTTCACATGATCGGACTTGATGCAGGTCGTTCTGGGAACCCCCACTAGAAGAGACGCTGCCATGCGGAAGAGCGTTGTCTGCCTAGAGAATATATATCGTGATGCGATATTTATTTGGGCGGGCCCGCAGCCTTTTGGCTTTCCAGGCGCGTCGCCTCGGCCGCGGGCAACTCATAGGGTTACGAGATCGGTCGGATTTGCCTGCAGGCCATAACCACCCATTATCAACCGTTTTCACTGAGCGGTTGTCAGCGGTTGTCGGTGGTTCAAATGCACCCCCCGCAACCAAAATTCTGTTGCAACTAAACGGCGTGGGCTCGGTGCCTGAGCCGTTTTTATTTTTGAGCAAATTTGGGCAAAGAAGGTTTGGGCGGAAACAGTCCCAATCGCGGTTCCCGTTCTTCTAAGAGGTCGTTAATCTCTTTGACGAGGGCCAGCAGCTTCACGGGGTCTTGTTCATCAGCTGCCTGAGCGCACAATTCCATCTAGCGTTCTTTCTTCTCGCCTCGCATATGTTTTCATCCCAGTAGTCCGACTTTGAAATCGCCGAATTGGCGTGTTTTGCGAGTGCCTTTTGGAAATCACTCGCCGCAGTTGATCCAGAAGCACCTCCTGGGGCCTTCCCTTGGCGACGAAGACATCCACCGTCTCCAGCAACAGCTTCGGAAGGGTGGAATATCCGGATAGCAGCACAATAGGAATCTTGCCGTGGCGTTTGCGAATGGCCGTAGCGACCGCGAGGCCATCCATGCCCTCCATCTTGTAGTCGAGGATGACGGCATCCACACGATTGTCGGAGAGCAACCTGAGACCGCTCGCGCCATTGTCGGCAGTGAGCACAGAATAGCCGTTCATCTCAAGCATCTGCTTTCTAGGACTGACAAGGTGGAGGGGACGCAAGCGGAACAATTATCTGAATCGGATCAGTCGTCGGAGAATTCACTTGTCAATGGTCTGACTGACACCGGCTCCCGTTCGCGCGTGGGCGCAGGCATTGGCTCAGTTGAGGCTGGCGCAGGCGCTTCGTTGGGCGTCCATAATGGCTGAACTTCAATTTCTTGCTCGACCGCGCCTATCCTAGACATGATTGCACCCCCATTCATCAAAGTGGTTGGTTGGCTGAAGGTCAAGAACAGTTTTGGAGCGAATGTATAGGGGACCAATGAGCCTAGGCTTAAATGTTGCAATGTGTGTAATGCGCTTTATGCAAGCATACTGTGCCCTGTACCCCTGCGCATGAATCAGCACTTTCCCCCATAACCACACCTTGCCAGCCAATAAGATACTTTTGGACCCATAGTCATGGATAATGCTCCACGCATTGTCCCCGCTGACATTGGCCAAGTCTTCCATACTTTTGAGCGCATAGATACCACAGCTGCAGTCTACGGAAGGAGAAGTATGACTGGGGCCACCTAGCAACAGTGCGTGCCTACCGCACCGTGCAACATAGTTAGCATTCTTGGGCCACAGCTCGTTCATGGGGTCGTCCCACCCATATCCTATGTCTAACATTGACTGCATAGTGCGGGCGTGGTCGTCAGTGTAGTTAGCTAGGCGGCCATGGCACATGGGCGCTAGATCACCGTTCGGCAGCAAACGCCACATACGATAACCCACGATTGGCTCGGGTGACACAAGCAGCTCTGGCTCGGGCATGCTTAGGACTTCCACTGCCCGCGTGGGTCGTCCTCCCATGTCGGTCCACCCCTACAAGGGGGAAGAGATGCGTGGGCCGTTGGTTTGGATGCTAAGAAGCATCGCAGCACGATACGGGACAGATGTGATCCAGCCACTACATTGTATATCGTATTGCGATATAAAATTATCCGGTCAGGCAACGATCCACCAAGCAGCAGCTTCTGTAATAACTAGGGTTGGCAGATCACATGGCCAGTGCTGGGTTCTGTCCGACCCTTAGTGGAAAGGAGTCTGACAATGAGCAGCAATCCAGCAAGTCCAGTCCTGCCAATGCCGCGCAAGATGGAAGAACAGCCGCAGGCACACATCTGGCTGCAGCCCGTGGCGGCACCCTCCATCCTAGGTCTGTACGGGTTTGCAGGAGCTACCTTTATGGTTGCGGCGCACATGGCGCATTGGTTCGGCGGATCCCAGACGAATATGGTGTTGTGGCCGTTCGCTGCATTCTTCGGCGGCTTGGCACAGTTCCTCGCCGGCATGTGGGCTTACAAGGCGCGGGATGGTGTCGCCAGCGCGATGCACGGGATGTGGGGTGCGTTCTGGATGGCCTTTGGCGTCCTGTGGGTCTTGGTAGCCGCGGGCAAAGTCACCATCCCAGCAAACGGCGCGGCTTTCGAGGCGTTGGGGTTCTGGTTCATCGTCTTGGCAGCGATTACCTGGGCGGGAACCTTTGCCGCCTCGGCCGAATCTTCGGTGGTTACCGCCGTGCTCGGGTTTCTGGCGGCCGGTTCGACCATAGCGGCTATTGCCGAATTAATCGGGATTGAGCCGCTCCGCATTCTGGCCGGTTGGGTGTTCATCATCTCCGCGATCATTGCTTGGTACGCCGCGACGGCGTTGATGGTGAATTCGGCGTTCGGCCGTACGGTAATGGGATTGGGGAGCAAGCGCAAGGACGCTTCTCAAATCCAGGCGGGCGTTGGCGAGCCCGGTGTCCTGCGTGGCCAGTAAAGGCCAATATCGGGTCGAGGCTCACAGGGGGCCAGAGAAGCGCAAACTATCTTTCAGGTAATCACAAACTCGATCCCGCCCTGAGAGCCCCGCCTGCGCCACAATCTAACGTGGGGAACCGACGTGTTTGGAAGCGAGCACAAGAAGTCGGATGGCGGCGGTGAGACCGGAATTGGGCCGCACCCTAGCGAGAGTTATTCGATCGAACAGATCATGGCTTTGCAGAAAGCGCTGGAGAATGGAATTCCAGAAGAGATAGGTGATACCGAGCCGGACTGGTCGAAGGACGGTCTCTCGAGTAGCCTTGACCAGCTCGGCAGAGTCCTTCGCTTCAATCTAACGTGGGGAAGCGACGGATTTAGAAGCGAGCACAAGAAGTCGGATGGCAGCGGTGAGACCGGAATTGGGCCGCACCCTAGCGAGAATTGCTATTCGCTCGAACAGATCATGGCCTTGCAGAAAGCGCTCGAGAATGGAATTTTAGTAGAGATAGGTGATGCCGAGGCGGATCGCTTGGGTGGCGGTCTCTCGAGTGGTCTTGGAAACCAGCCCGTGAGAGGAAGGTTCGACCAGAGCGCCCGCGACAGTCGGTCTGCTGCCAGGAGCGGTACCTGGACGGTGGATGTGGGTCCCGTCGTGTTTAGGCACTGGACCTTAACAAAAGATTAAAGTGTGCGAGGGGAAGTCATATGCAAATCGCCCTGAGTTCTGAAGAGCATACTCTCCTGGCGGAGTTGCTACGTCGCGACTATCAGGAGCTGCGAGAGGAGATCTACAAGACCGAGGACTCCCGGTTCAAGACCAATCTCCGCGTAAAGCAAAAGTTGATCGAATCTTTGTTGGCGAAGTTTGAGCCCTGTGGTGTGGCCAGGACGGCATAGGGACAGCCGCCGTCTCGTTTAATCGTCGGTGGGCGATACCATGGCCTGCAAGACCTGGCGGATCTGCACAACGCGGGCGGGCACGTTGATCCCGTAACGCAGCCAACGCCGCATCCAATTTTAGCCTCCCTGCACGATTTCGGCCGTGCCTGCCCAGATGTAAAAAAAGGATGACTGGAGGAAAACCTGCCGCAAGAAGAGCTGTTCATTTTCCAGGCTGAGCTTCCCGGATCACTCTCCGAGGATCAAAGCGCAGCCGCCGGATCGCTCGGTATCTCAGCGCGCGAGTTCGTTTTCCGCGCCAACCAGCCAGCGGTGACCCGGCAGACGAAGGGCGGTAATGTGCGAATTATAGACTCGGCCACGTTCAAAGAATCGACCACGGTTGCGGCAGCCATCATGACCGTACATCCGGGAGGCCTGCGCGAGTTGCACTGGCATCCGAATGCCGACGAGTGGCAATACTTCATGGCTGGCAAGGGAAGAATGACGGTGTTTGCCACCGCCGGGCGCGCTCGCACCCTGGACTTCGAAACCGGCGATCGAGGCTACGTGCAAAAGACCCTTCCGCACTACATCGAGAACACCGGCAACACCGATCTGAAATTCCTGGAGATGTTCACGGCCAGCCATTTTCAGGACCTGTCCGTTTCGGAATGGCTCACGCACACGCCTCCGGAGCTGGTTATGGCCCACCTCCATATCGATAGAGCGACGCTCAATGCGATGCCTAAGGAAGCGCTTGCCGTGGTGCCAGGCTGATTCGCCCTAGGCCCGCCAGGTTGAGTTGGAGCTTCCCGTATCCATGCTGGACGGCCCACAGATCCAGTGGCGCGGCGATCCAGGTCCCGACGGGAGAATTCATATCTCAACTGCCGGCACCTATGACCTGCGGGAATGTCCCCCCCACACCATCTTGCTTTCCGGCACTCCGACCGATTGCGGGTCAGAGGTTCTTGAAGTCTGCTCTCTCCAGTACTCCGTTATATCGTGTAACGATATGTATTAGGCAACCTTTTTCTGCGGCTCGAAGTCTGAAATAAGAGGAGCGGTTTTCTTCCGAGGCTTTAAGTTTCTCCTCTAGGGGGTCTGTGATGTTCAACGGCTTCCTCACTGATTGGCCCGTGCTCAAACAAGTCCGCACCGGCGCCTGGCAAGGCACTGGAGCGGAGGCGATGAGCAAACAGACCCAGCAGCTATCTCCAAAAATTCAGGACGCGCAAGTGAGCCGCTCGATCTGCCCCTATTGCGGCGTGGGTTGCGGGCAACTGGTGTTCCACAAAGAGGGCAAGCTGGTAGGAATTGAGGGCGATCCGACTTCTCCGATTTCGCGGGGTCATCTCTGTCCCAAGGGCGCCGATACTTATCAGCTGCATACCCATCCCGGGCGTCTCAGCAAAGTGAAATACCGCCGGCCATATTCGCGCGTGTGGGAGGAAATCTCGCTCGAGACCGCGATGAACATGATCGCGGACCGCGTGTGGCAGTCCCGTGAGCGCACCTTCATGGAAAAAGATGATGGCGCCAGCGTGATGCACACGCTCGGCATTTGCCACCTCGGCGGAGCGACGCTCGACGTGGAGGAGAATTACCTGATCCGTAAGCTGTTCACCGGCGGATTGGGGATGAACTGCATCAGCAACCAGGCCCGAATATGACACAGCTCAACGGTGCCCGGTCTGGGCACCTCATTCGGGCGTGGCGGCGCCACGACAGCTCAGCAAGACCTCTCCAATGCGGATGCGATCCTAATCATGGGATCCAATATGGCGGAAAACCACCCGGTCGGGTTCCAATGGGTGATCGAGGCGCGGGAGAAGAACGGGGCGAAGATTGTCCATGTTGATCCGCGTTTCACGCGCACCTCGGCTATGGCCGACATCTGGGTGCCACTGCGTGCGGGGACGGATGTGCTGTTCTTGGGAGCCCTGATCAACTACGTCCTGACTCACAACAAGGATTTCCGCGAGTACGTCGTGGCGTACACCAATGCACCGACGATCTTGCGGGAGGATTTCCGGGACACGGAGGAACTGGGTGGCCTCTTTTCTGGCTGGGACCCGGAGAGCAAACAATACGATCCCACTTCATGGCTGTACGAGAGTTCACCGGAGGAGGGCGCGCTGTTCGCGGGTCCTATGCCCGGCCATGAGGAACACGATGGCGGCCATGGCAAAGAACGCGGGTGCGAGGCCGGTAAGTTGCCCCAGAACTTTGGGTCCGATCCCACGCTGCAGCACCCGCGCTGCGTATTCCAGGTGCTGAAGAAGCACTTCGCGCGCTATACGCCGGAGATGGTGGAACAGTACTGCGGCGTTCCCAAGAATCTGTTTTTCAAAGTGGCCGAAGCCTACTGCTCGGCTTCTGGTCCAGAGAAGACGGGTACCATTTGCTACGCCGTGGGCTGGACGCAGCACTCCAATGGGGTGCAGATTATCCGCGCTGCCGCCATCCTGCAATTGCTGCTGGGCAATGTTGGCCGTCCGGGTGGCGGAGTGCTCGCGCTGCGCGGTCACGCTTCCATTCAGGGGTCGACCGACGTCGCCACCTTGTACGACATTCTGCCCGGATACCTGCCCACCCCCCTGTTCAACAAAAATGCGAACACGCTGAAGGATTACATCGCGAAGCACCGCTCCAGGACGGGTTGGTGGGCCAACTTCGATAAGTACATCGTCAGCTTCCTGAAGGCGTACTACGGCGATTCGGCTGCGCAGGAGAACGATTACTGCTTCGATTGGCTTCCCCGCGTCACTGGCGACCACTCCCATTTCGGCTTCTGGCTGGAGATGATGGACGGCAAAGTTGAGGGCCTGTTCATCATGGGGCAGAACCCGGCGGTGGGCGCTCCCAATGGACGTTTGGAGCGCAAGGCGCTCGCCAAATTGAAGTGGCTGGTGGTGCGCGATATGGTGGAAACCGAGCCCGCGTCCTTCTGGTACAACTCGCCGGAAGTGGAGCGCGGTGAACTCAACCCCGACACCATAGCGACCGAGGTGTTCCTGATGCCCGCTGCGGGCGTTCCGGAAAAGAATGGCACCTTCGTCAACACGCAGCGCCTGCTGCAGTTCCACAACAAAGGTCCGGACCCGCCCGGCGATTCACGCAGCGAAACGTGGTTCATGTACCACCTGGGCCGGCGGCTGAAAGCTAGAGCGGCGAAGGATTCCCGACTTCGTAACGCACCGCTCAACGCCCTCACCTGGAACTACTCGACCCACGGACCTCAGGCCGAACCAGATGCGAAAGAAGTGCTGATGGAAATCAACGGTTGGACGGTCGCTGATCACAAGCTGGTCTCCGGCTACAGAGACCTGAAGGCCGACGGTTCCACCGCGTGTGGCGCCTGGATTTACTCGGGCTGCTTCCCCGATCCAGGCAAGAACATGGCGAACACGCGGGAGCCGCGCGACCTGTATGGGCATGGGTGGGGTTACGCGTGGCCGTCTGACCGGCGCATCATCTACAACCGCGCTTCGGCCCGACCTGACGGCAAGCCGTGGAGCGAGCGAAAAAAACTGATCTGGTGGGACGAGCAAAAGAAAGAGTGGACCGGACTCGACAATCCTGATTTCACCAAAGACAAGTCTCCGGACTACCAGCCCCCGCCAAATGCAGAAGGCGATGCCGCCCTGGCAGGAGATAAGCCTTTCATCCTGCATCCGGACGGAGTGGGGTGGATTTACGTCAGCAGCGGCTTGAAAGACGGACCTCTGCCCACGCACTACGAGCCGCTGGAGTCACCGTTCCCCAACCCGCTCTATCCGGGACGGGACACCGACCCGGCTACGCTTAAACGCGAGCGGCCCGACAATCGTTACGCGTCGCCCGCTGACCCCCGATTTCCCTACGTTCTGACTACCTACCGGTTGACCGAGCATCACACGGCGGGCGGCATGAGCCGCACGCTCAGCCATCTGGCCGAGCTACAGCCGGAGCTGTTCTGCGAGGTCTCTCCGGAATTGGCGGCCGAGGTAGGTCTGCATCACGGCGGCTATGCGACCATCGCCACCATGCGCGCCATCGTCGAGGCGCGCGTCATGGTGACCGGCCGCATAAAGCCGCTCCGGGTCGCCGGCCGAACTGTGCACCATATTGGAATGCCCTATCACTTTGGCACAAACGGTCTGGTCAACGGCGACGCGGTCAATGACCTGCTTGCCATCTCGGAAGAGCCGAACGTCCGCATTATGGAGACCAAAGCCTTGCTGTGCAGCATCCGGCCAGGGCGGCGTCCACAAGGCAGGAAAGCCCTCGACGAACTCAGAGCAAAAACGGAGCAGGCGGCATGAGTGCAGGATTCGCATTACCTTCCAAGAACGGCCATCGCACCACCGCATTCTTGACGGACTCGACGCTATGCATCGGCTGCAAGGCCTGCGAAGTCGCGTGCAAGGAATGGAATGGCATTTCTGCAGATGGCTTTGACTGGTCAGGCTTTTCCTACGACAACACCGGGGCGGTTGGACACTCGACGTGGCGCCACGTGAAGTTCGTCGAGCACCAGCCGGAGCCGGGATTCGGCGGCAACGCCGCTGACCCGAGTTCGTGGGTATTCTCGTCGGACGTCTGCAAACACTGCGAAGTAGCGGGATGTCTGGAGGCCTGCCCCACCGGCTCTATTGTACGTACTGAGTTCGGAGGGGTGTACGTGCAACCGGATGTCTGCAATGGTTGCGGCTATTGCGTGGTCGCGTGCCCGTTCGGGGTCGTCCAGAAAAACACGGACGACGGCCGGGCATTCAAGTGCACGTTCTGCTACGACCGGCAGAAAGTCGGACTTGTGCCGGCGTGCGCCACGGCGTGCCCAACTGAATCGATCAAATTCGGCGAGATCGAGGAACTCCGCCTAGCTGCGCAGCAGCGCTTGCAGGAATTGCACGGCCGCGGCATGACCGATGCGCAGTTGTATGATCCGCGGCAATCCAGTGTGAAGGGCTTGCATGCGTTCTTCATCGTGCGCGGCGACCCACGGCAATACAACCTTCCCCCCAATCCCGAGGCGCCGACCGCATATCTGCGCGAGGGGTGGCGATCCTCCGCCATCGGGGCTGGTGCCTTAGTGGCGGGTGCGCTGCTGGCCTTCCTAACCTCGCCCGGAAGCAAGCGCAAGAGAGGACGCCGATGAGCACTCTGCCGATAGAACGCACGCGCACCTCCCCAGAGGAGTCCCGCGAGGCTCGCCTGCTGGAAATACGACGGGAAGCGGAAACCCGTGGCATCGTGCCGGCACGCGGCATCCGTCCCGCCGGCGCACCCTTCCCCCAGGCTTCAGTCGAGACCGGATATTACGGCATTCACTTGCTGAAGGAGCCGCAGTGGACGGCGGAGATCCCGCTCTACTTTTTCGTGGGCGGGGCCGCTGGATCCGCGGCGGTGATCGGCGCCATGGCCGACTGGCTGGGCAGAGATCCCGCTCTCGCGCAAAAAGCCCGTTGGCTCGCCTTCGGCGGCGCCATGGTTTCCAGCGCTCTGCTGACTTCCGACTTGGGCATGCCATCGCGCTTCATCAACATGCTGCGCGTATTCAAGGTCCAGAGCCCGATGTCAATGGGCGCCTGGACGCTGGCCGCGTTCGGTGGGGCTTCAGCGGCTTCCGCTTTCGCCAAATTGGCCGAACGGCGCTTCGGCTGCAACTTTCCCGTCAGCATCATCGGCAACGTCAGTCAATTTGTTTCAGCCTTGTTTGGGCTGCCATTCCATAACTACACCGGCGTGCTCATCGGAGCCACCGCCATTCCGGTGTGGAACAAGAACCGCGCAACCTTGCCGATCCACTTCGGTATGTCAGGCGTACAGGCGGGTGTCTCGCTGCTCGAATTGATGGGGCACTGCGACAGCCGCGCGCTCAACATGTTGGGTATCGGCAGCACGTTATTCGAAACCTGGGAGGGCTACCATCTCGAAAGCCAAAACGAACCCGCCCTGAAGCCTCTTAAGCGAGGCGTCAGTGGATTGATCACTCGAACCGGCGGAGTGATGTCAGGCCCGCTGCCGCTGGTCTTGCGCTTACTTGGCGGTAGTTCCGGTAGCCGCCGTTCGCGCCGTTTGAGGCGCGCGGCGGCGATGTGCGGTCTTGTCGGCTCTTTGCTAACGCGCTATGGCTGGGTGCACGCTGGGCACTCATCCGCCCGAGATTGGCGGCTGCCGCTGGAAATGCCGGCCCAGTCGCCCGTGCTCGAGGAAATGCAAACGAAACCCAACATGCCGGCTATTCGCGCCGGGTGAAAATGAAAACACCAACCTTACGTGGGCCTGTGTTCACCGCCGCAGGAAGGCACCGGCGAGGGCGATGAGGAGCGGGGAGACCAAAGAATCTCGTCCCCAAGAAACAGAGAACACCTGTTCTCCATCTCACACTGAGCCAAGATACAGGAACCCACGAAGTGCTGCACTGCTGGGCGTGCTGGGATGGCGGCTGGTGCGGCTGATCGAGACCCACTCCGACCAACTGGTGCGGGGGCTGTTGGACCGCATCGAGAACAGCGAGCGCTGCCGCGAATTTGTCCTGAAGGTTCCGCCAGAAGATCTGAAGCAGAGGGTATACGAGATTTATCACCATCTGGGACAGTGGCTGCTGACAAAAACCGAGCACGATGTTGAGCAGCGCTACACGGCCATCGGCGAACGCCGGGCGGCGCAGGGCGTGCCGCTCAGCCAGCTCATGTTCGTCATCGTGGCCACCAAGGAGCACCTCTGGGAGTACGTGAACAAGGAAGCGATGGCGGATCGCCCGGTGGAACTGTTCCAGGAACTCGAACTGTTTCAACTGGTGGAACAGTTCTTCGACCGCGCCGTGTACTTTGCCGCCATCGGCTACGAACGTCACCCTTCCGCCTCGAAAAAGGTGGCGGAGAACTAAGAAAGGCATTCATGACTGCGTCCAGGAAGGCCAATATCAAAGCGGGGCTCCTAGGGGACTAGAGAAGCGTATTGCGCTAGACGGAGGTTAGCCAATCATTGAGCACGACCCAGAGCGTGCCATTCGGGCCTTGCGCGAACTCCGCGCCGCCTATGCCACCCTAACCCCAGCCCAACGTGGCGCATTCAAGGCCATCATGCAAGCCAAGATTGCCGAATACCAAGCACCCGACGAAGCCCACGAGGGCGGATAGCCAGCACAGCCCGTGCCGTCACCCACGGCTAGGTGGCCTTTGACCAATTTGACGAGCAAGATTTTTCTCTGGCTGGAAATCTGAAACAAGAGAGCCATTTTTTTCGAAGCTTTAAGTTTTTCTCAGGGGTCTCCGATGTTCAACGACTTCACTACAGTTGGCACAGTGTCGCGGCCCGAGTTCTCTCCCCAGCCCAGAGGACTGAGATTGCGCAAGAGATGGCGAAGCGCCGCAACTTGAGCAGCTTTGCAGTGCAAGAGCTTCACCCCCGCGATGCTGGCGGAAGCCGCACCCTGGACTCCTCTGAAATCAGTTCCGAGTCGTGCTCGGGAGGCACACAATGAGCGCTACCTCGGCGTCAATCGCACGACTCCGATCGGATAGCGCAGTCCTGGGGAAGGTTAGGTCGACTTCCTGCGCTATCAGCACATACTCGCCGAAAATCCGAACAATAGCGGTCGCCTTCGTCGAAGTATGGATCCATATACCCTTCAC
>Ga0335081_10017567_pt1 | contig 11578 bp, 12 predicted proteins | sample Lox_Sample_35_FD_206713 | JGI IMG/M metagenome (GOLD analysis project Ga0335081, IMG submission 206713) | Soil microbial communities from Loxahatchee National Wildlife Refuge, Florida, United States - Lox_Sample_3.5 | ecosystem: Environmental > Terrestrial > Soil > Wetlands | place: USA... | reverse complement strand
TGAGCCCGAAGTCTTTGCCCTTGCGCACGGCGAGCCCGAGCGCGGCGACGCCGATGGTGCCGGTGACGAAGACGCGGTCGCCGGCCTTGGCGCCGGCGCGGCGCACCATGGTGCCTTCCGGCACGCTGCCGAGCATGGCGATGGAAACCGTGATCGGGCCCGGCGTGCGGTCGGTGTCGCCGCCGAACAGCGGGCAGCCGTAGAGCACGGCGTCGCTGCGCAGCCCTTCGGCGAAATTGGCGAGCCAGGCGTCGCCGATGTCCGCCGGCAGCGCGAGCGAGAGCAAAAAGCCGAGCGGCTTGGCGCCCTTGGCGGCGAGGTCGGACAGGTTCACGCGCAGCGCCTTGCTGGCAACCGTCTGCGCAGCGTCCTCGGCAAAGAAATGCACACCGCCGACAATGGCGTCGGTCTTGAGCACCAGATCGCAGCCGGGCGGCGGCGTGAGGACGGCGGCATCGTCGGCGAGGCCGAGCGCGCCGGGATGGCTGGCGAGCGGCGCGAAGAAGCGCTGAATCAAGCGGTCTTCGGCCGAAAGTTTTTCAGTGTCGGAACTCATCGGCGCGCCCCGCAACGGGACTCCCTCCCCCTGAAAGGGGGAGGGTTGGGGTGGGGGTCAAACAGCCTATCAAACGACCCCCACCCGGTTCGCTGCGCGAACCGACCTCCCCCTTTCAGGGGGAGGTAAAGAAGAAATGGCGTGCGCGGCTTCACTTGCCGAACTCGTCGCCGCGCAGCTGGCGCGCGAGTTGATCGAGCACGGCGTTGACCATGCCGGTCTCCTCGCGTTCGACGAAGGCGGCGGCGACGTCGGCGTATTCCGAGGCCACCACGCGCGCCGGCACGTCGCGGCGATGCGCGAGTTCGTAGGCGCCGGCGCGCAGCACCGCGCGCAGGATCGCCTCGATGCGCTTGAGCGGCCAGCGCTCGGCGAGCGCAGCGTCGATCAGCGGATCGAGCTTGCGTTGCTCGCGCACCACGCCGGAGACGACGTCGCGGAAGAAGGCGGCCTCGGCGGGGAGATATTGCGCGCCTTCGACCTCGCGGCCGATCCAGTGGCTCTCGAACTCGGCCAGGATCTCGTTGAGGCCGGTGCCGGCGAGATCCATCTGGTAGAGCGCCTGCACGGCGGCGAGCCGCGCCGCGCCGCGCTTGTTGGCCTTGCGCGGGTCGTCGCTTTTCTGCGCCTTGCCGGCCATCAGGATAGATCGCGCTTGAGCCGCGCCATGGCGAGGGCTGCGCGCGCGGCTTCGGCGCCCTTGTGGCCGTGCCCGCCGCCGAGCCGGGCGAGCGCCTGCGCCTCGGTGTCGACGGTGAGGATGCCGTTGCCGATGGCGAGGCGCTCGCGCACGGCAAGGTCCATCAGCCCGCGCGCGGATTCGTTCGACACCACTTCGAAATGATAGGTCTCGCCCTCGATCACGCAGCCGAGCGCGACGGCGCCGGCATAGGGCGTGGCGTCGCAGGCCATCGCGATCGTCGCGGGGATTTCCAGCGCGCCCGGCACGGTGAGCACGTCGTATTCGACGCCCGCCTCGTCGAGCACGGCGCGCGCGCCTTCCAAAAGCTTGTCGGCGATGTGGTCGTAATAGCGCGCCTCCACGATCAGCATGCGCATGCTGCTCTTGGCGCTGCCACGCTTGGTCTTGCTTTTGCTGCTCTGCGCGCTCGCGCGTTTCTTGGCCATGATCCGGTCCTTGTCGGCGGCGTGGTAGCAAGCGCTCGGGCGCGGAACAAGGGCGCTCGTCATGGCCGGGCTCGTCCCGGTCATCTCGCTTAGGTGAGCACGAGCCAGCCTAAGCGGGGTCACCGGGACAAGCCCGGTGACGACCAGCTCTATTTTGTCTCTAGCAGCCGGGCGGCGTAGCGCGCCATGGTGTCGACTTCGAGATTGACGTCGTCGTCCTTGTGCAAGGCGCCGAGCGTGGTGACCCTGAGCGTGTGCGGGATGATCAGCACCGAAAAGGTGTCGCCCTCGGCGGCGTTGACCGTGAGCGCGACGCCGTCGAGCGCGACCGAGCCCTTGGCGGCGATGAAGCGGGAAAGCGCGCGCGGCGCGCGCAGCACGAAGCGCGCCATGTCGGTGAGGTCTTCGCGCGCAACCACGGTGGCGAGCCCGTCGACGTGGCCGGCCACCAGATGGCCGCCCAATTCGTCGCCGAACTTCAAGGGGCGCTCGAGATTGACGCAGCTGCCGGCGCGCCAGCGGCCGGCGGTGGTCAGGCGCAGCGTTTCGGCGGCGGCATCGACGGCAAACCAGGCACGGCCGCCCTCCTCGCCGGCGCCGACGATGGTGAGACACACGCCGGAGCAAGCCATGGAGGCGCCGTCGATCAGCTCGGCGCGCGGATAGGAACAGGCAATGACGATGCGGCTGAGATTGTCGGCGCGCGGCGTGACCGACCGCACTTCGCCCACGTCGGTGACGATGCCGGTGAACATCACGCCCGCTCGTAGTGCTCGAGCGTGTCGGGCCCGAGCCGCTCGCTGCCCGAGGCGCGCAGGCGCGAGGTGAGCGCGTCGAGCGCCATGCCTGCGAGCGGGGCGATGCCGCCCTCCCCGATCAGCTTCTCGGAATAGACCAGCGCGGCCTCGTCCACCAGATCGGCGGCGACGAAAGAAGCGGCGACCGTCGGCCCGCCCTCGACCAGCAGCCGGGTGATGCCCTCGCCGGCGAGCGTGGCGAGCACGCCGGCAAGATCGAGCTTGCCGTCTTCGTCGTAGACGCGGAACACCTTGCAGCCCTTGTCGCGCAAAATCTCCTCGGCCATGGCGGAGGCGGAGCGTCCGGCGAACACCCAGGTCGGCGTCTCGCGCACGGTGGCGATCACCGAGGTGGCGAGCGGGACGCGCAAGCGTGCATCGAGCACCACGCGCACCGGCGAGCGCGCCTCCATGCCGGGCAGCCGGCAGGTGAGCTGCGGATTGTCAGACAGCACGGTGCCGATGCCGACCAGGATGGCGTCGGCCTGCGCGCGCAACTGGAACACGCGGGCGCGCGCTTGTTCGCCGCTGAGCGCCACCGGCTTGCGGCCGGCGAGGCCGACCTTGCCGTCGGCGGAGATCGCCATCTTCAGCAGCACGTGCGGGCGGCCGACCGTCACCTTGGCGATGTGGCCGGCATGCACGCGGCGCGCCTCGTCGGCGAACAGGCCGATGTCGACCGCGACGCCTTTCGCGCGCAGCTTCTCGTGCCCACGCCCGGCCACTTCAGGATTGGGATCCTCCATCGCCGACACGACGCGGGCGATGCCGGCCTTGATGACGGCGTCGGCGCAAGGCGGGGTCTTGCCCTGATGCGAGCACGGCTCGAGCGTGACGTAGAGGGTGGCGCCCTGCGCGTTCTTCTTGGCGCGGCGCAGCGCCTCGACCTCGGCATGCGGACGGCCGCCGTCCTGCGTCCAGCCGCGCGCCAGGATGACGCCGTCCTTGACGATCACGGCGCCGACCGCCGGATTGGGCCAGGTGTGGCCGAGATTGCGTCGGCCGAGCGTGAGGGCCAACTGCATGTAGCGGGCGTCGTCGGCAGTGACTGTCGAGTCCGTGTTCATGACGATAACGGCACGGCGCCGATCTCCCCTCCCCTCGCGTAGCGAAGCGGAGCGGTAGGGAGGGGTCGGGGGTGGGGGGAAAGCTGAGCAAGCCAGCGCCCCCCACCCCTAACCCCTCCCCACCACGCGCAAAGGCGCGTGGGGGGAGGGGAAAACGAGGGTGCCGCGCTTGTCAGTGTGAAAGTCATTTGCGCGCGCTGGCCGCGGGCTTGCCGCCTTCCTCGCCCGACAATTCGTCGAGCGCGGCGCGGAAGTCCTTCGGCTCGCGGAAATTGCGGTAAACCGAGGCAAAGCGCACATAGGCGACGTCGTCCATCTCGCGCAAATGCGCCATCACGGCCTCGCCGATCGCTTCCGAGGACACCTCGTTCTCGCCCATGCTCTCCAATTCGCGCACGATCTTGGACACCATCTTCTCGACCCGCTCGGGCTCGACCGGCCGCTTGCGCAGCGCGACCTGCACCGAGCGCATCAGCTTGTCGCGGTCGAACGGCACGCGGCGGCCGTTGCGCTTGATCACGGTCAACTCGCGCAGCTGCACGCGCTCGAAAGTAGTGAAGCGGAAATTGCAGGTGAGGCACACGCGCCGGCGGCGGATCACGGCGGAGTCTTCGGTCGGGCGCGAATCCTTCACCTGGGTGTCGAGGCTTCCGCAGCTCGGGCAACGCATGATCTACCCCCTACCCGCTCGTACCGCCCCCAACCCGTCATCGCGAGGTGCGAGCGCGCCGTGGCTGCGCGCGCGCCTCGAAGGATGAACGGCCGAGGCCGTCGCCGTTCGAGGCTGGGCGCTACGCGCCGAGCACCTCAGGGTGACGGGACAAAGGTCCGCAAACGTGCCGGCGATCATCTTTAGCTCTGATAAATCGGAAATCTTGCAATTAGCGCCTTCACCTTGTCGCGCACCTTGCCTTCGGTGAACGAATCTTCCTCGGCGTGCTTCTGCGACAGCACGTCGAGCACCTCGACGATCATCTCGCCCACGCTGCGGAACTCGGCAATGCCGAAGCCGCGCGTGGTGCAGGCCGGCGTGCCGAGGCGGATGCCGGAGGTCACCATCGGCTTTTCCGGGTCGAACGGGATGCCGTTCTTGTTGCAGGTGATATGGGCGCGGCCGAGCGCCGCTTCCGCCACCTTGCCGGTGAGCTTCTTCGGCCGCAGATCGACCAGCATCAGGTGGGTGTCGGTGCCGCCGGACACGATGTCGAGGCCGTGCGATTTGAGCGTCTCGGCCAGCGCCTTGGCGTTTTCCACCACGTTGCGGGCATAGGCGCGGAAGCTCGGCCGCAGTGCCTCGCCGAAGGCCACCGCCTTGGCGGCGATCACGTGCATCAGCGGGCCGCCCTGCATGCCGGGGAACACCGCCGAGTTGAGCTTCCTCGCGATCTCCTCGTCGTCGGACAGAATGACGCCGCCGCGCGGGCCGCGCAGCGTCTTGTGCGTGGTGGTGGTGACCACGTGCGCGTGCGGGAACGGCGAGGGATGCACGCCGCCGGCCACGAGTCCTGCGAAGTGCGCCATGTCGACCATCAACAGCGCGCCGACCTCGTCGCAGATTTCGCGGAAGCGTTTGAAGTCGATGACGCGCGGATAGGCCGAACCGCCGGCGATGATGAGCTTCGGCTTGTGCTCGCGCGCGAGGTGCGCGACCTCGTCCATATCGATGCGCTGGTCGTCGCGGCGCACACTGTAGGGCACCGGCTTGAACCATTTGCCCGACAGGTTGACCGGCGAGCCGTGCGTGAGATGGCCGCCGGCGGCGAGATTGAGCCCCATGAAAGTGTCGCCCGGCTGCATGAGCGCGAAGAACACCTCGGCATTGGCGGAGGCGCCGGAATGCGGCTGCACATTGGCGAACTTGCAGCCGAACAGCTTGGTGACGCGCTCGATCGCCAGCCGCTCGACGACATCGACGTACTGACAGCCGCCGTAGTAGCGCTTGCCCGGCAGGCCTTCGGCATATTTGTTGGTGAGCACCGAGCCCTGCGCTTCCAGCACCGCGCGCGAGACGATGTTCTCCGAGGCGATCAGCTCGATCTCATCGCGCTGGCGGCCAAGCTCGAGCCGGATCGCCTCGGCGACGTCGGGATCGGTCTCGCGCAGGGGCGCGCTGAACAGGGTTTCGGGCTCGCTCTTGGATTTCGGGCTCGACGTCGCCGACATTCACGGTCTCCACATGGCGCCGGGGGAGCCGGCGCCGATTTCGAACCAAGGTCCGGGATGAGCCGGGCAATACCATATCGCCGGCCCACCGCCAAGTATTGGCGTTGCCGCAGCATGTTGCCGCAATATCTAGCGTTTTAGCCGGGCCTATGTCCGTGGGACTCCCTGCCCCCCGCCGCTTCGCGGGCGAGGGTGAGAGCGCTCAGCCCTTCACGGTGGTGGCGTACTGGCCGAGGCCGTCTTTGTTGTAGATGTCGTCGCGGAACTGCACCACGCCGTCGGGCGTCGCCCAGGCGGTGATGTAGACCCAGAACACCGGCACCGGCTTGGTCAGCCTGGCGTCGACGCGCTCGCCCGACTTGACGATGGCGTCGACCTGGTCCGGCGACCAGCCCGGGGTGTCGCGCAGCAGCCAGTCGACCAATTGCCGCACGTTCTGCACGCGCACGCAGCCGGAGGAGTCGAAGCGCATGTCGTCGCCGAACAGGTTCTTCTCCGGCGTGTCGTGCATGTAGACGCCGTCGGGGCTGGGAAACTGGATGCGCAGAACGCCGAGCGAATTGAAGCTGCCGGGATCCTGCTTGAACAGGTAGTGCACGGCGTCGTTCGAGTTCCAGTCGATCTGCGAGGCGTCGAGCTCGTTGTGGTGCAGGTCGAAGATGCGGATGTGCTCGTCGGCGAGATAATGCGGATGCTTCTGCATCAGCGGGATCAGGTCGCGCCGCACGATCGACACCGGCACCGTCCAATAGGGATTGAAGTTGATCTCGGTGATCTTGCTGTTGACGTCGGGCGACGGCCGCGACGGGCGGCCGACCACCGCGATGTGGCGCGACGCCACCACGCCGTTTTCCACGGCCTCGACCTGCGCCGCCGGAATGTTGACCATGACGTAGCGCGGCGGCAGATGCTGGGCGGCGCTTTTGAGCCGCGCGACATTGGTCTCGAGCTGGGTCAGGCGCACGCCGGCCGGCACGTTGAGGCGGTCGAAGGTCGCCTGGCGCACGATGCCGTCGATGGCGATGCCGTGGCGGGCCTGGAACCGACGCACCGCGGCCTCGACGTAAGAGTCGAAAATGTCGGTCGAGCCGGCGCTCGCCTCCAGATCGCCGGACACGATCAGCCGCTTGCGCAGAGGGACCACGCTCGGGTGGCGGTTGCCCAGGCGCAGCCGGTCGGTGGGCGGCACCTTGGGCCAGCCGCCGGCCGCCACGATGCCCTGATATTTGCCGACCGCCTGCTGGGTGGTTTCCACCGTGCCGGGCGAGACCGTCGGCAGCGAGGCCTGCGGCATATGGATGGTGCGGGAGGCGGCGTCGAAGTCCTGGCCGAGCGCGCGCTGCTGGTTCTGCTGGATCAGCGCCTGCAGGGTGCCGTCCTCGGCCGCCCGCGCCCGGCGGGCAAGGCCGCCGGCGAGGCCGAAAGCAAGCAGTTTGAGGAAGGCGCGGCGGCCCGTCACGGCCGTACCGGGAACTGTCAACATGAATGCCCGCTAACCATGGGAGCGGGCGATTTTATGGCCGGGAGGCCAACCTTGTCATTCCGGGGCGCGAGCAGAGGCGAGCGAACCCGGAATCCAGAGCCACATCAAAAGACTCTCGGTTTAACCCTGGATTCCGGGCCGGAATGACGACCAAACGACAAAGGCCCCGGCCGCACGCGGCAGCCGGGGCAAGTCTTCCGCCGGTAACCCTTGGTTCAGAGGCGATAGAGGATCTGGTCGGTCCAGAAGCGCTCGAGCCGGTGCAGCGACTTGTTGAGCGTGGTGAACTCGTCGGCATTGATGCCGCCCACCTGCTCGACCGTGCGCACGTGCTTCTGATAGAGCGCCTCGACGATGTCGCGCACTTCGCGCCCCTTGTCGGTGAGCTTGATGCGCACCGAGCGGCGGTCGACGCGGCTCCTCTGGTGGTCGAGGAAGTTCATCTCGACCAGCTTCTTCAGATTGTAGGAGACGTTGGAGCCGAGGTAGTAGCCACGCGTGCGCAGCTCGCCGGCGGTGAGCTCCTTGTCGCCGATATTGTAGAGCAACAGCGCCTGCACGGAATTGATGTCGGCCCGGCCGCGGCGATCGAACTCGTCCTTGATGACGTCGAGCAGCCGACGGTGCAGCCGTTCGACCAGCGTCAAGGCCTCGAGATAAAGCGGCCGGATGTGGTCGAAGCGCGCCTCGCGATCGGCGGGCTCGACCGTCTTGGCAACGGCTTTCATGTTCAACGCCCCTTGCATTTTATTTTGCATCTCCCGGTTACGAGGCCCTGTCTTCCCCGCTCCGGATGACGCAACCTACAAGGGGCAGTCTAAAATCGGCTTAAATAACACTCTCAATATTAGGTTTATTTGCAACAGTGAATGGCGCGTTTAAGGCGAGAATTGTAGCGAACGCCGTTACGGTTCCTTCACCTTGCCGCAATGCCGAAACGCCGCAACGGGCGCTCTTCACCTCTCCCATAGGGAGAGGTCGACGCGCGTAAGCGCGTCGGGTGAGGGGCTACAGACCCTCGGATTCAGTAGCCCCCTCACCCCAACGGGGAGAGGGAGCGCGCTCTGCCGGTGGCGCCGCCGACGTCATCCGCGGACGAAGCGGACGATACCGGAAAAATCGACGCCGGCGCCGCCGCTTTCGACATAGCGTTGATAAAGCTTTGCCGCGTGCTCGCCCAGTTCGGTGCGTGCGCCGGAAGTTTTCGCGGCATCCTGCGACAGGTTCAAATCCTTCAGCATCATCGCGGCGGTGAAGCCCGGCTGATAATCGCGGTTGGCCGGCGAGGTCGGCACCGGGCCGGGCACCGGACAATAGGTGGTGAGCGACCAGCACTGGCCGGACGACTTCGAGGAAATGTCGAACAGCTTCTGATGGTCGAGGCCGAGCTGCTCGGCCAGCACGAAGGCTTCCGACACCGCGATCATCGAAATGCCGAGGATCATGTTGTTGCAGATCTTGGCCGCCTGCCCGGTGCCGGGACCGCCGGCATGGACGATGGTCTTGCCCATCTTCTGCAGGATCGATTCCGCGCGCAGGAAGGCCTGCGCGCTGCCGCCGACCATGAAAGTGAGTGTGCCGGCGGTGGCGCCGCCGACGCCGCCGGACACCGGCGCATCGAGCATCATCAGGCCGCGCTTCTCGGCTTCCGCCGCAACGCTGCGCGCCGTTTCCACGTCGATGGTCGAGCAATCGATCAGCAGCGTGCCCGGATTGGCGTCTTCGACAATGCCGCCCGAACCGAGATAGACCTCGCGCACCTCCTTGCCCGCGGGCAGCATGGTGATGACGACGTCGGCGCGCGCGGAAGCGACCTTGGCGGTCTCGACGCTCGCGCCGCCCGCCGCCTTGAGCCGCTCGAGCGCGGCCGGATTGACGTCGACGCCCTCGACCTGATGGCCAGCCTTGATCAAGTTCTGCGCCATCGGCAGACCCATATTGCCGAGGCCGATAAATCCGATGCGCGCCATGGCGCCCTCCCCTTCTGCATTCCTCGTTGCGTCTTAGGCCGGCTGCTCCTGCGCCGCCTTCAAGGCCAACCAAAGATAGATCGCCAGCAGCGCTCCTTCCGCCAAGCCGGTGAATAGGCCGGCGCCGAACACTTGCGGGAAAAATATTTCGACCGCCAGCATGGAAGCAACCGACATCAGCCAGACCACCGCGCCCCAGGCGGCAGCGAGCCAGAGCCCGACCGCGGCGACCAGATCGATCACGGCGAAGAATACCGTGGCGGTCTGCCAGGCGATCGACTGGTATTCGAACAGGTCGCCGGAGCCGACACCGATGCCGATCACGCGCGACCAGTGATAGAGGCCCTTGAGCATCGACACGCCGGCCATGACGCGCAGGAACAGCACCAGCCGCCGCGTCCAGCGGCCAACACCCGGCCCGGCCTCCGGCTCGTGCACCGGCTCGAGGCTTTGCAGGTCGTCGGTGGTGAACGGCTCGCTCATGGCAGATCGAGCTCGCGCGCGAGCGGGGCGAAGTGGCGCTCGACTTCCGCCACGCCGACTTCGGCGAGCGTTGCCGGCCGCCAGCGCGGCGCATTGTCCTTGTCGACGATCACGGCGCGCACGCCCTCGTAGAAATCGTGGTCCTCGACGATGCGCGACACTATGCGGAATTCCGCGCGCATGCACGTGGCGAAGTCCCAGTGCTTGCCGCGGCGCACTTGCGCCAGCGCGAGCTTGAGGCTGAGCGGCGATTTGGTCCGCATGGTGGCGGCGATCTTTGCGGCCCATGGCGCTTCGGCACCGCCCGAAGCGGCCTCGCGGTCGAGCGCGGCCAGGATGCCTTCCGCGCTATCGCCGGCGAACAGCCGGTCGATCACGCCTTTGCGCGCCGTGATCGGGCCCGCGCCGGCCGGCTCGGCGAAGGCGGCCAGCGCGGCGTCGACCGGCACGGTGCCGGCGAGCGCCTCGAGCAGCGCCGGAAAGCGCGCGGAAGGAATACGGTGGGTGGCAAGGCCTGCCGCAAGCGCGTCGGCGCCGTTGAAGCGCTCGCCGGTCAGCCCGCAATAGGCGCCGAGCTCGCCCGGCAGGCGCGGCAGAAACCAGGTGGCGCCGACGTCTGGGAAGAAGCCGATGCCGACCTCCGGCATGGCAAAGGAGAAGCGGTCGCCGGCCACGCGATGCGAGCCGTGCAGGGAGACGCCGACGCCGCCGCCCATCACGATGCCGTCGATCAGCGCGACGTAAGGCTTGCGGTAGCTCTTGATGACGGCGTTGAGCGGATATTCGTCGCGCCAGAACTGCAGCATCTCCTCGCGCTTGCCGGCTTTGCCGAGCTCGTAGAGGTGACGGATGTCGCCGCCGGCGGAGAAGGCACGCTCGCCGGCCGCCATGATGACCACGCGCGTGATGCTTTCGTCATTCGCCCAGGCGTCGAGCTGCGCGCGCAAAGCGAGCACCATGGCATGAGTAACGGCATTGAGCGCGGCCGGCCGGTTGAGCGTAACTAGGCCGGCGGCGCCGCGGCGCTCGAACAGGATTTCGTCAGTCATTACGCGCTTTCAATTCCCCTCCCCCCACGAGCTCTTGCGAGTGGTGGGGAGGGGTAGGGGGTAGGGGGTGGGGGGCGGGAAGGCAAAATCAACGGCATCGATATCGAGTATCTCAAAGACCCCCCACCCCGGTTCGCATCGCTAAAGCAATGCTCACCGACCCTCCCCACCGCTTCGCGGGGGGAGGGAAGAAAGCGAGCAACGCTTCTCACCAATTCACGCCTTCACCGGCCAGACGCCGGCCTGCTCCAGCCGCGCCATGGCCTCGTCGGAAAACTCGGCCTGCGGGGCGTCGCCGCCGATGACGAACATGAGGATCGATTCTGCGTCGGGGTCGCCCTTGGTCACGTTCTCGAAGCGGCGGATCATGCCGGGCGGGAACGACACCACGTCGAACGGGCCGAGATCGACGTATTCCACTTTGCCGTTCTCGTCTTCCCAACTGGCCCGCCAAGTACCGGTCATCGGGATGAAGGTTTCGTTGGTATCGTGGTTATGCATTTCCGGGCCGTGGCCCGGCTTAGCCTTGCAGTAACCGAGGTTGAAACCTTCGCGGATCTTGATCGCCGCCATGCGCGCGGCGTGATCGCCGACCGGGGAGGTCGCATTCTCGCCGACGTTTTCCGGCGGCTGGAAGCCGATGACGTTGAACAGCGTGCGCTCGCAGCCCGGCATCTTGCTGTCCGGCAAGCCGCCGTCGGAGCCCTTCAGGTCCTTGAAGCGGGCGACGCGCTTCATCATCTCCTCGCGCGACAGATAGAGTCTCGGCAGCTGTTCCATCGCTTCCTCCCTACTGCTTTAATTTCCCAGCATAGCGCGGCTCACGATCATGCGCATGATCTCGTTGGTGCCTTCCAGGATCTGGTGCACGCGCACGTCGCG
>Ga0335081_10017565_pt1 | contig 11579 bp, 6 predicted proteins | sample Lox_Sample_35_FD_206713 | JGI IMG/M metagenome (GOLD analysis project Ga0335081, IMG submission 206713) | Soil microbial communities from Loxahatchee National Wildlife Refuge, Florida, United States - Lox_Sample_3.5 | ecosystem: Environmental > Terrestrial > Soil > Wetlands | place: USA: Florida... | reverse complement strand
CTCATCGCCGTTGTCCGCCACCTCGTTCGAAGTATTGCCGCGTGCGAGCCATGCCGATCGCTGCGTCGCGCCCTCGCTGGTCAGCTCGGTGAGCATCTCGCCCTCGATCTTGAGGCTGGTGCCGTTGTCCCAGTGCCAAACGGCAGTGGCCATGGTGGCATCGTAACAGTACACACAACTATCCGGCTTCCCGTAGCGCGCTGTCATTGCGTCGAGCCAATGCTGCGCGTTGCGCGAATCGAGCAGGATTTGCCCGCCGACCAGGCGCCCCTCGTAAATCTGAAACGCGCCCGGTGACTTGATGCTTTCGCCGTGCAGGTTCGCGACCTGGTAAACCTGGAAATGGCGATCGCTGTCCGGATTGCGCGAGGCATCTGAGTACTTCGCCTTGACGTCGTGCAGCGAGGCGCCGAGCTCGACGCCGCCGAACTCCGCGGGCGGCGCCGAGGTGGCGGCGCGTGCCGTGCTCGCCAGAGCGAGCACCAGCATCGATGTGGCGACGATGCGCATCGCCGCAATTTTACCATGTGCGATGATGGCGTGTGGAAAGCCTCGCCGCGCGCCCCTTGCAGCGGGTTCGCGCGCGATGGACGATGATCTATTCGCGGATGAAGGCCACTCCGTGCGAGATAGTCAGCTCCCCGCGCGCGACCGATCGAATTAGCGCCGCCGCGGCGTTTCTGGACCTGCTACCGGCCGGCGTCGAGGCGCTGGTTGTCGCCGCCACTCGCGATGCGGCCGACGATCTGGTGCGTAACGCCGCGCGCGCGCACGGCGCGACCTTCGGCATCCATCGGCTAACCCTCGGCCGGCTGGCCGGCCTTCTCGCGGTCGATCATCTTTATACGTATGGGCTTGCGCCCGCCGTCGGTCTCGCGATCGAGGCCATCACGGCGCGGGTCGTGAATCGCCTCCAGGGAACGGGCGGGCTCGAATACTTCGAGCCGGTCATTGAGCGCCCGGGCTTTCCGCGCGCGCTGGCGCGAACGATTTCAGAACTGCGGCTAAATCGCGTCGCACCGGATGCGCTGCGCGGCAAGGGCGGCGCTGCCGAGGCGCTGGCCAATGCGCTCGACGAATTCGCCGCTGAGATGGCATCGGCGAAGCTCGCCGATCGCGCGAGCATCTTGATGGGCGCAATCGAGGCGCTGAAAGCGAAGGAGCTTCCCCGCTTCGCCGGAGTACCCTGTGCAATGCTCGATGTGGCGATCGAGACCGCGCTGGAGGCCGCGTTGGTCGCAGCATTGCGCGAGCGCGCACCATCCTTCCTCGTCACGATTCCGGCCGGCGACGAACGCACGGCCCAGCTTCTCACCAACGCGCTCTCGAGCGAAGTCGCCGCACTTGCTGGGGATTCATCGCCCGCAAGCTCGCTGCGAAATTTGCAGGAACATTTATTCGCGACCAAGCCGGCGGAATCCAAACTCGATGCGAGCGTGGCGATCGTGTCCGCGCCCGGCGAGATGCATGAGGCAGTCGAGATCGCGCGCCGCATTCACGACGAGGCGCGCCGCGGCGTTCCGTTCGATCGCATCGCGGTGCTGTGTCATATCGGCGAGCGCTACGGGCCGTATCTCGAGGAGGCGCTGAGTCGCGCCGGCATCCCGGCATATTTCGCGGCTGGGACGCGCCGTCCGGAGCCCGGTGGCCGCGCTCTGCTGCAGCTACTCGAATGCGCAAGCGCGGATTTGTCCGCGCAGTGTTTTGCCGAGTATCTCTCGCTCGCGCAGGTGCCTAATCCCGAGGCCGACATCGCGCCTGCCTTCGCGCCACCGGAGGCCGCGGTTTTCTCGGCGCCGCTCGCTGAGGACCTCGAACTGCCGCCGGCGATTCCCGAGGCTGAGCCGCCCGAGGTCAGTCCGGTGCCGGTCGTCGAAGGCACCCTGAAGGCGCCGTGGCGATGGGAGAAGCTGCTGGTTGAGTCGGCCGTAATCGGCGGACGCGAGCGATGGCGGCGGCGCCTCGGCGGCATCGAGAACGAGCTGCGCCGCAATCGCGCTGAGCTTGCACCCGAGGAAACTGGATGGATCGATCGTCAACTCGTTGACCTCGATCATCTGAGGACCGTCGCGCTGCCGATCATCGACAAACTCGCGGCGCATCCGACGAGCGCGCCGTGGCGCGAGTGGCTCGATTATTTGCGCGAGCTGACGACGCTCGCGGTGCGCGACACCGGGCCGGTGCTGCGCGCGCTCGCCGAGCTCGAACCGATGGCGCCGGTCGGCCCCATCGCGCTCGATGAGGTGCGCACGGTTCTGTCCGAACGGCTCGGCCGGCTCGAAGCGCCGCCACCACATCGGCGCTACGGGCGCGTCTTCATCGCGCCTCCGCACTACGCGCGCGGGATGCAGTTTGACGTCGTGATCGTGCCGGGCCTCGCCGAGCGAATGTTTCCCAAGAAGCTCACCGAAGACCCGATTCTCTCCGACGCAATCCGCGCGAAGATCAGTGCCGACTTGAAAACGCAATCGACGCGGCGGGCCGCCGAGCGCCTCGCGCTGCATCTGGCCGCCGGCGCCGCGACCCGGGCCGCGATGTTCTCCTATCCGCGCGTCGATCTCGACCAAGGCCGTCCGCGCGTGCCGTCGTTCTACACCCTCGAGTTGATGCGTGCCGCGGAGGGCCGCTTGCCCGGGTTTGCCGAGCTCGCGCGGCGTGCTGCATGCGAGCAGGCGACGCACCTCGGATGGCCCGCGCCGGAAAACGAAAACGTCGCGATCGACACGGCCGAGTTCGACCTCGCTGTGTTGACCAGACTGGTCGCGAAGGACCCCGACGAGACCATCGGCGCCGCGCACTATCTATTAAATGAGGAATCCAATCCGCATCTGCCGCGAGCGCTGCGGGCGCGGGCGCGGCGATGGCGAGCGAAGTGGACCAGTGCCGACGGGCTGGTCGATCCCGGGCCCGGCGCAATGGCCGCACTGGAGCGTCATCAGATTTCATCGAACGGTCGCGCCTACTCGGCGACCGCTTTGGAGAATTTCGCGAAGTGTCCCTACCGCTTCGTGTTGCAGGCGATTTTCCGCCTCGAACCGCGCGAGGAACCCCAAGCGCTCGAGGCGATCGATCCGCTCACGCGGGGTAGCCTCACCCATGAGATCCAGTTCGAGATCCTCACACGCTTGCGCGATCGCAGGATGCTGCCAATCGCGCCGGCGAACCTGGAAGCCGCGCAGGCCGAGCTGGAGCATCTGGTCGATGAGGTCGCGGAGCGATGGCGCGACGATTTGGCGCCCGCGATCGAGCGCGTGTGGCGCGACGGCATCGATTCGATTCGCGCGGACTTGCGTGAATGGATGCGGCGCGCATCCCAGGACCCGCAGCGTTTTTGTCCCGAGCGCTTCGAGCTTGCCTTCGGCTTGCGCGGACGCGAGCAGGCGGATCCATCGAGTAGCAAGGATGCAATCGAAATCGCGGGCGGACTCAAGCTACGCGGATCGATCGATCTGATCGAACGGTCGGCCGACGGCGTGCTGCGTGTCACCGACCATAAAACCGGAAAAGTTCGCGCGCAGAAGAATTTCGTCATTGCCGGCGGCAAAACCTTACAGCCGGTGCTGTATGCGCTCGCGGCGGAGCGCCTGCTCCATGAACCGGTCCGCAGCGGACGACTTTATTACTGCACCGCGACCGGCAACTACGAGGAGCGTATCGTCGAGATCGATGAGACCGCACGAGCCTCGGCGCTGGACTTCATCTCAACCGTGAGCGACGCGCTGAAAAATGGTTTTCTTCCGGCGGTGCCCGAACCGCGCGAATGCGAATGGTGCAACTTCCGCCGCGTATGCGGTCCGTACGAGGCGCAGCGGATGCGCATCAAGGCGGGCGGCCTTGCGCCCAATGGCGCGCTCAGCACGCGCAAGGAAGCGCAGCGCCTTGCGCCGCTGTGGAACCTGCGAGGCAAGCCATGACGCCGGCCGACCAGGGCGTGCGCGATCGCATCCGGCGCGACCTCGAGACCACGCTTATCATCGAGGCGGCGGCTGGCACCGGCAAGACCACGGAGCTGGTCAATCGCATCATCGCAGTGATCGCATCGGGGCGCGCGCGTCTGCGTGAGATCGTCGCGGTGACGTTCACCGAAAAGGCGGCCGGCGAGTTGAAGTTGCGGCTGCGCGAGGAAATCGATCGCGCGTGCCACGAACAAGCCGGTTACCGCGCCGCGGAAAAGGAGCATCTGCTGGATGCGCTGGAGGACCTCGAAGAAGCGCGCATCGGCACCATCCATTCATTTTGCGCGGACTTGCTGCGCGAGCGGCCGGTCGAGGCGCGCGTCGATCCTGCATTCGAGGTCGCGCCCGAAGATGTCGCGAGCACGCTGTTCGAGAGCGCCTTCGAGCGCTGGTTCGAGGAGACGCTGAAGAATCCCGGCCCCGGGATGCGCCGCCTGTTGCGCCGTCGCGATGCGATCCAGGGCGAGGGTCCGCGGCCCATCGCGCGCAGCGCTGCGAATGCTTTGCGCGAGTGGCGGGACTTCGACGCGCCGTGGGAGCGCGTCGCATTCGATCGCGATCGCGAGATCGATCGCATTGTCGGTGACATCGAGAAGCTCGCGCGCATCGCCGAAGATGGTCGGCCTGATGATTGGCTGCGCCGCTCGCTGGAGGAAATCAACCGCCCGGTCGCCGAAGCGACGCGGCTGGAAACCTCGCAACGCGATCGCGACTACGATGCACTTGAGCACGTCCTATGCGGGCTGGTCCGCAATCAGAACAAATTCACCTGGGGCAAGCGCGGCGATATGTTCGGCGAGCGTCCGCGCGCCGATGTGCTCACCTTGCGCGAGGCACTACATACGCGGCTGCTGGAATTTCGCGTCTCATGCGGGAAAGACCTCGCGCCGCTGCTGCGCGAGGAGATGCGCCCGGTCATCGAATATTATGAGGAGCTCAAGCAGCGGGCCGGCGTGCTTGACTTCCTGGATCTGCTGCTGGTGGCGCGCGACATGGTGCGTGACAACGCCGAGGTCCGCATCGATCTCCAGCACCGCTTCACTCACATCTTCATCGATGAGTTTCAGGATACCGATCCGCTGCAAGCGGAAATCCTGTTGCTGCTTTCCGCCGATGATCCCACCGAATCGAGTTGGGAAGATGTTCGCCCCACGCCTGGCAAGCTGTTCATCGTCGGCGATCCCAAGCAATCGATCTATCGTTTTCGGCGCGCCGATGTCGCGCTCTATCAGGGACTGAAGCAGCGACTGACCGCGCGCGGCGCCAAGCTCGAGCATCTCACCGTGAGTTTTCGTGCAACCGCAGAGTTGCAGGATATGGTCAACGCGGCGATCGCGCCGCTGATGCCCGAGGAATCGGAAACCCAGCCCGCCTACGTGCCACTGCAAAAATTCCGCGATGGCGCTGCATCGCAACCCGCGATCGTGGTGCTGCCGGTACCCGCGCCCTACTCGGATGACGGCCGCTTCATTCGCCAATGGAAGATCGATGAGTCGCTGCCGGATGCGACCGCGGCATACGTCGATTGGCTGATTCATCACAGCGGGTGGAAGGTCACTGAGCGCGAGGCACCCGACAAACGCGTACCGATCGAGGCGCGCCACATCTGCATTTTGTTCCGGCGGCTCAACAGCTTCGGTGACGATGTCACGCGGCCCTACATCCGCGCGCTCGAGGCGCGGCACATCCCGCACGTGCTGGTGAAGGGCGGCTCCTTCAACGAACGCGAGGAGGTCGAGGCGATTCGCAACCTGCTCGGCGCCATCGAGCGGCCCGACGACGAGCTGGTGGTATTCGCGGCCCTGCACGGGCCGGTGCTCGCGCTCTGCGATGCTGCGCTGCTGGAATATCGCGAGACGCAGGGCAGTCTGCATCCGTTCCGCAAGCTCAAGGACAGCGCATCAGATGACGTGAAGCAGGTTGCGCACGCACTCGAACTGCTCCGTGATCTGCATCGCGGAAGAAATCGAAGGCCGATTGCCGATACCATCGCGCGCGTGCTCACGGAAACGCGCGCGCACGCGGGCTTCGCGATTTGGCCTACGGGGGAGCAGGCGCTTGCGAACGTGATGCGCCTGATGGACGCCGCGCGGCGCTATGAAGCGCGCGGCGGCGCGACCTCATTTCGCGGCTTCGTCGATGAACTCGAAGCGCGCGCCGAGCGCGACGAGGCGAGCGAGGTGCCGGTGGTCGAAGAAGGCACCGAGGGCGTGCGCATCATGACGGTGCATCGCGCGAAGGGGCTGGAGTTTCCGGTGGTCATTCTCGCGGACTTGACCTGCCACGAGACGCGGGATCCGTCGCGTCATGTAAACGCCGCGCAAAAACTTTGCGCGCAACGCATCGCGGGATACGCGCCCGTCGAACTGCTGGGGAACGAGGCGACGGAGCGGGAGCGCGACACCGCGGAGGCGATTCGTCTGCTCTATGTGGCGGCGACGCGCGCGCGCGATTTGTTGGTGGTGCCCGCGGTCGGCGATGAGGAACGCGACGGATGGCTGGCGCGGCTCAGTCCCACAATTTATCCCGATCCGAAAAAACGACGCGGACCGATCACGCGCACGCCACCCGGAGTTCCGGAATTCGGCGACGATAGTGTGCGCATACGGGTAAATGGCTTCGGCGCGATGGGCAAGGAACGCTCGGTGATGCCGGGGATGCATCAGCCGCGCATTGGTACCCATCGCGTGGTGTGGTGGGACCCGGCCAAGCTCGAACTCGACGTAAGCGACACGATGGGGCTAAGGCAGATTCGGCTGCTGGAGGCGGACGAGAAAAAAATCGTCTCGACTCGCAGTATCGAACAATGGACGCGATGGCGTGATGCGCGCGAGCAGCTTCTGCAAAAAGGCGCGGTCCAAAGCATCACGGTGAACACTGCTACCGAACTTTCCATCGCGAAACCCCGCGCACTCGAGGATGTCGCCGTCGAGGTCGTCGAAACGCCGCGCGATCCGGCGCGCCCGCATGGTCCGCGCTTCGGCACGCTGGTGCATCTGGCGATGCTGCGCGTCGATTTCGATGCGAGCGATGACGCGATCCTCGCATCGGTGAAGTGGTCGGGCCGAACGCTGGGCGCCGAGGATGCCGAAATCGTTGCGGCGGCGCGCGCGGTATCGATGGCGCTCAAGTCTCCGCTGATGGCGCGGGTGCGCCACAGCATGGACCTTCGGCGCGAATGCCCGGTGTTGATGAAGCTCGATGACGGCACGATCGTCGAAGGCATCGCCGACCTTGCTTTCGCGGAAGGCGCGAATGGCGCGCGGATTTGGAACGTAGTCGATTTCAAAACCGATCTCGCGATCGCCGGCCGCCTCGAGGAATATCGCGCGCAGATTTCGCTGTATGTCCGAGGCATCGCGCGCGCGAGCAGCCTTCCGGGGCGCGGCATCCTGTTCTGGATCTAGGTTTGTCGCGGGCGGAAAAGATTAGGCGCCCGGTACAAAAGTGAAGCGGAGCCCGAGCGATGACGATAAGAGATGATGAATTCGCCGATATCCCGACGCCGACGGGGCCGATGCGCACCTTTATCGTTCGGCCGGCCGCAGCGGGACGATATCCGGGATTGGTCGTCTATTCCGAAATCTACCAGGTGACCGCGCCAATTCGGCGCATCGCCGCGCAATTCGCCGGACATGGTTACATTGTCGCGGTACCGGAGATTTATCATGAGTTCCTTCCCGCAGGGGTAGCATTTCACTACGACGAGGCGGGAACTGCGCGCGGCAACGAATTGAAAATCAGCAAAACCATCGCGAGCTACGATGACGATGCGCGCGCAGCGCTCGCGTATCTCAAGTCGCATCCGAACTGCACCGGCAAGCTTGGCGTCGCGGGATTTTGCATCGGCGGACATCTGGCGTTTCGCGCCGCGATGAATCCGGAGGTCCGCGCGACCGCGTGCTGGTATCCTACCGACATTCACGAACGCACATTAGGACAAGGAAAAAACGATGATTCGATGGCGCGCATCGGCGACCTCAAGGGCGAGATGCTGATGATCTTCGGGCGCCAGGACCCGCACATCCCACAGGAAGGGCGCCGCATCATCTACGATGCGATGGCGCGCGCGGGGCTGTCATTCACATGGCACGAGTTCAACGCGGCGCACGCATTCATGCGCGATGAAGGTGCGCGTTACGATCCGGCATTGGCCCGCATCTGCTACGGCCTCGCGCTGGAGATGTTCCATCGCACGCTGGGCGAGGGTGAGGTCTAGGCGTGAGCCGCGATCTGCCGCGAGGCGCCGGTAAGCATCGCGGCGAGTGCGGTCAGATCGTTCTCATCATAATAGTCGATCTCGACGCGCCCGGGACTTTTGCCGCGCCGCCGAATCACGCGGACCTTGCGCTTGAACGCGTGCTGAAGCGCATTGATCAGCGCTTCGAGATTCGGATCGATGGCACCATTGCGCTTCGAGGCCGCGCCGTTGGCGGCGTGCTTGCGATGCGCCGCGGCGATCTCTTCCGCTCCACGAGCCGTGATGCCGCTCTCGATGATTCGACGCGCGGCGCTGATACGCGCTTCCGCCGAGGCTAGCGCGAGCAGCGGGCGCGCCTGACCCGCGCTCAGCTGACCCTTCGCAATCATCTCCAGAACCGTCTCCGGCAGATCGAGCAGGCGTATCGCATTGCTGACATACGGACGGCTCTTGCCGATACGGGTCGCGATATCGTCGTGGCTTAAGGAAAACTCGCGGCTTAGCCGCGCGAATGCGCGCCCCTCCTCAACCGCATTCAATTCCTCGCGCGCGAGGTTCTCGACCAGCGACATTTCCAGCGCGGCGCGATCATCGAGATCGCGCACGATGACCGGTACCGAATCCAGTCCCGCCGCACGGGCGGCCCGCAGTCGCCGCTCGCCGGCGATCAGTTCATAGCGCGGGCCGTCGATAGCGTCCGGATTGCCGAGGATGCGAACTATCAAGGGCTCGATGATGCCTTGGCTCTGAATCGCTCGCGTCAGCTCCTGGAGCCGTTCCGGGTCGAAGTGCTGCCGCGGTTGAAAGGCGCCGGCGGCGATGCGGGCGGCGGGCGCCATCGTGATTGAGGTGTTCTCGCGCGCCGCGACAGCTTTTGGTGTGTTGTTCTCGAATGCGGTGCTCTCAATCAGCGCGCCGAGTCCGCGTCCCAAGGGTTTTCGAATCATTTGTTTAGCTCCTCGATCCCAGCTTCGACTGGCGGACTGTCCGGGGTCGTCTGATGCGCGGCGGTATGCTCGCGCGCGATCATCTCGAGGGCGAGCTCGCGATAGCCCTCGGCGCCGGCCGACTTGGCTTCATATTCGAGCACGGAAAGACCATGGCTCGGACTTTCAGATAGCCGGACGTTGCGCGGAATCACCGATTGTCGGCGAAATGCTCGCGGACCTCGCGTGCAATTTCGTGGCTGAGCCGGTTGCGTGAATCGAACATAGTGAGCACCAGTCCCTCGATGTCGAGCGCGGGCCGAAGTTGCTCTTTGACGCGCTTGATGGTGGCGAGCAGTGCGCTCAAGCCCTCGAGCGCGTAGTACTCGCATTGCATCGGAACCAGAACACTATCGGAGGCGACCAGCGCGTTGAGTGTAAGGAGGCCAAGGGACGGCGGCGTATCAATTAGAACAACGTTATATTCATCGCGGACCCCGTACAACAATGCACGCAGGCGCCGTTCTCGACCCGCCATCGTTGCCATTTCGATTTCCGCGCCGACCAAATCGTTACCAGCTCCGGCGAGAAAAAGATTGGGCCGCACCATATGGACGATGTCGTTCACGGTGCCGCCGGATACCAGCGCTTCATAAATGGTACGGCCCGATGCGAGTGCGGTACGGATCTCGTCCGAGCATGCGAGGCCGGAGGTGGCGTTGCCCTGCGGATCGAGATCGATCAGCAGGATGCGGCGCCCCTGTTGTGCGAGAGCGAACGCCAGATTGATCGCGGTTGTAGTTTTACCTACGCCGCCTTTTTGATTTGCGACTGTGATCACCCGCCCCACATCAACCACCACATCCGAGCGCGGTATTTGGATCGTTTCACGTGAAACGAAACGATGCCTGCCATCGATAATGTCCTTCTCGATTGACGAAATCAATTCCGAGCGCAACGGAAATCAACAATCGGTCGGCCTAGGTGGATTTGTTTATGACCAGGATTCGATCGACGTGGGTATCGCCGCGGGGGATACGATAGGGAATTCGCAGGAGGCCGGCGGGGAGCCGCTGAGATGGATTTGCGTAGAGCAGCGCGACGCCATCGGCCTTCAAGAGACGCCTCGCAAGCTCGAAGAAATCTCGAGAATCGCCGAACGCGCGCGCCGTGACGATATCGTATCGACATGAAGTGCCGAGGTCCTCGGCGCGAGTGACGAGGACTTCGACGTTGTCGAGTTGCGCTTCGGCCACAGCATATTGAAGAAAGCTCGCACGTTTGCGGCGCGACTCGACAAGCGTGAAATGGGCCGGTGACGCGGCGGCCAGCACCAGCCCGGGAAATCCCGCGCCGCTGCCGAGATCGAGAATTTCGCGGCCATTGTCGAAACGAACCCAAAACGGACTGGAGTCGTCCATCGCGAGCATGAGGGGCATCAGGCAATCGGTCACATGGAATGCGATTTCGTCGGGGTCGTCCGGATGGGCCGTGAGATTCATCCTCGCACCCCAGAGAGCGATCGCAGCGGCGAACTTTTCGATTCGCGCCGGGAAATCGATCGAAACGGAATTCGGGTGATGACGCAAGAACGCCTCAACGCGTTCGCGTACCGCTGCACCTATCTCTGCTGGCCCGAGAGGGAGGGATGGCGAGCCATGTTTCACGTGAAACGGGATCAGCGCGCCGATGAGCCTCGTGCCGGATTCGACTTGATATGCACCGCCAGGAGCGAAACCGTCGCTGGCGTGATACCCGGCATACGGGCAGCTTGTCCGAGGGACCGTGGCCTCGAATTCGAGAGACGCTCTTTCGCTTCGGTTGAAAGCCCGGTCACGTTGCGGAAATCAATCCAGTCGGGAATCGTCGCATCTTCGAGCCGGCGAAAGCGCTCGATGGCTTCACTCTGCCGCTTGACGTATCCGGCGTACTTCACCTCGATCTCGAGTTCCGAGGCCGCATCGATGTCCAGACGATCATCAAAGATCGCCATCGCGGCGACGGTTTCGTATGAAACCTCGGGTCGTTTTAACAACTCGATTGCCCGTACCGATTGAGTCATTGGTGAGGAACTGAGTTCGGAAAGAATTAGCTGATTCGCTTCCGAATCGGCGACCACGGCAGTACGCAACCGTGCGATTTCTTTCGCAACCAGATCGGTCTTGGTGCGGATCCGCAACATCGACGCTTTATCAATCAATCCCAGGCGCGCCGCCGTTGGAGACAAACGCCGATCGGCGTTGTCCTCACGCAACATGAGGCGATACTCGGCTCGCGAGGTAAACATGCGGTACGGTTCGCCACCGATGCCACGCGTGACCAGGTCGTCTATCATCACTCCGATGTAAGCTTCGTCACGGCGCAGAATTATCGGGGCTTCCGTGTGAATCTGCAACGCCGCATTGATGCCGGCCATCAGGCCCTGCGCGCCGGCCTCCTCGTATCCGGTAGTTCCGTTGATCTGCCCGGCAAAGAACAGCCCGTGCACCAGCCGCG
>Ga0335081_10017563_pt1 | contig 11579 bp, 8 predicted proteins | sample Lox_Sample_35_FD_206713 | JGI IMG/M metagenome (GOLD analysis project Ga0335081, IMG submission 206713) | Soil microbial communities from Loxahatchee National Wildlife Refuge, Florida, United States - Lox_Sample_3.5 | ecosystem: Environmental > Terrestrial > Soil > Wetlands | place: USA: Florida... | reverse complement strand
CGTCTTCTCAGAAGACAAATCGGCCAACCAACTGCAAAGTTCTCGGATTGCTCGAGAACACGCTCGAGAAATTGTCGAAGGTACGAGTCCCGGGGATTAGGAAGGCGCGTGTGCTGGTCAGCGAGGTCAGGTTGATATTGTTCAGCTGGCCCGGCACAAACTGTGGGTGATTGAAAACGTTGAAGGCCTGAACGCCGAATTGTAAGTTCACGGACTCGCGAATAGAGAACTTCTTGACCAACGCCATATCGAAATCGTTGATCGGGTTGACGCGCAGCGTGTTCCGGCCGGCGTTGCCGAACGAGCCGAGACCGGTGGCGATATAACCCGCGGTTGGATCGTTAGCCAAGTAGGCGACGACTTGGCCCGAACTGTTTGTCAGGGCAGTCACGCCAGTGCCCTTTTTGGGATTGCCGGCCAGGTTGACGATCGCCCGGTCGCCAGCACTGTCGCCATTCAAATTCGAGTCGAGGCCGGATTGCACCGTGGCATACTCGGGTGATTCGTAAATGTAAGAGCCGGTGTACAGCCAGTTCCCAACCAGGTTCTTCAGAGACCAGTTCTCCGAATTTTTGAAGAACGGCAAGTCCCAGATCGGGCTGAAGCTGAAGCGTTGCCGCCGGTCCAGAGCTGAATTAGATCGGTCGTTGGCGATGTTCTGGAAATCCTGCGGACGCCTGGGCGTTAGGACTGTGGAGAAAACATCAGCCGTTGAATCATCAATCAGGTGGCTCCAAGTGTAGGCTCCCACGAACTGCAAGCCAGCTGCGAAGCGGCGAGTGCCTTGGATCGCTAAGCCGTTATAGCTGGAACTGCCCCAGCTTTGAAACGAGGTGATGTTGCTTAAGAACCCATATTGCGCCAGAGAATTAGTCTGTTCCGCTTCCAAAGCGTTCAGTGTCAGGGGGAGAGCGTCCAATTGAGCCTGGGTCGGCGCCGTGAGATAGGTGGGGAGCTGGTTGGTGGGTGTCACCGGTGAAGTGCTGTTGAGCCGCGTTTGCACAGGCAAATGTATACCGCGCGTACCAAGATAGCGAACTTCAAATGTGTAGTCTTTCGCGAATGCACGCTCAATACCGAAGTTCCATTGGATGGAATACGGCAGCTCCTGATTCGGAACGTAAGCGGACGTTAAGGCCCGGGCCTCTGCTGGAGTCGTCGGCGGAGAATAGATCGGCAATATACCCCCGTTCTGCAAGAAGTGAGGAGTGTTGGCTGTAAGGCTGGTATCGATGGTGGTCGAGAATTGGGGCGGCAAGGAGAGAATCCCGAGATTGTCGTACAGCACATCGTAGGCCATGCCGAATCCGGCGCGGATCACCGTGTTACCGCTGGTTCCGGGCGAATAGGCGAAACCGACCCGAGGTGCAAAGTTCCTGGTCTGAGACTTTGGAGCGTTGAACACAATCACGCCGGGCACATCGGAGACGTGGTTCAATGATTGCAACCGTTCGCCCTCCGGCACAGTCGTATATTCATATCGCAGGCCGAGATTGATGGTCAAATTCGGGCGCGCACGCCAGTTGTCGTTGGCGTAAAAGTAAAGCGCGATCTGGTTGCCATAGTATGGACTAATTGACAGACTGCGCTCAGACAAATCATCCGGACTAAAGTCGTTCAGATACTGATTGAGCGTGGAGTAATCGTAATCGCCGCGAACGCGCTGCGTGAACTGTTGCGGCGCAATCAGGTCGCGCCCGTCGAATCCGAACTTGAAATTGTGACTCCCCTTGATCCAGCTGCTATTGTTCACCAATTCATAAGTATTCAGCACAGTGGATTGAGGGCCATTTGGATCGGGGCCGATCTGGATTCCCAGATCGTTGTCTATGGTGATGTTGGGAAACGTATCCAGCCCCGGATAAGGCGGCGTCACGACAGGAATTTTGTTGTTGTAGCGATTGTAGCCGAACCGGAATTCGTTCGTGAGCGTCGGACTGAAGGAGTGATATTCAGCCAGCGTAAACAGGTATTGGCGGGTCGGCGTAAGGCTGAAGAACTGGGGCAGGTTGGGCGTGTTGTCGATGGCGTTGATGCGGTTGCTGATCATGCGGCCCCGGAGTTGGTCGGAGTCCGAGATGTTGTAATCCATGCTGTACAGCCAGGTGTATTCATTGGTGTAGTTGGGCGATGCCAAAGGCAGTGGCCCGATCGGGATGGCAACGCTGCCGGGCGGAAGATGGCCGGCGCTGTCTGGCGCACAACTTGAGGATGGGACGCCCGGGCAGATTAGGGTCGACGAGTTCGCGGTTGGCGCGAGCGGAAGGTACTGCTTCAGGATATTGAGGTTGGTCTGGTACAGGCCGGGGATGCTGGAAAGCTCCGCGAAGCCCGCCGCTGTGGGGCCGGACACGCCGGGCGGGACACTCGACAAGCCGAGGGGATTATACTCAAAGCTGCCGAAAAAGAACAATTTGTCCTTAATAAACCGGCCGCCAAAAGTCGCACCGAGGCGATTCTGATCGTAGCGTGGATTCGTGTATCTCCCCTGGTTCGCCAGGAGTTGATCCACCGCATTGAGATTGCGGTTCTGGAAGTACTCGTAAATCTGGCCGTGGAACGCGTTGCCACCACTGTTCACAATAAGGTTGAACTGCCCACCAGAGGAGTGGCCGTATTCGGGGGCAAACTGGTTTTGGAGCAAGGTGAATTCGGCAGTCGACTCATTCGGAATATAGACTACGGGGCCTGTAACGTCCTTACGGTTGTTGTCGGTGCCTTCGACTGTAAAGCTGTTGTTTCTCGGGCGCTGACCACCAACCGAAGGCCCAATTCCAACCCCGACGCCACCGCTGCTAGTCACTCCGGCGCTCAACAATGCGAGATTGAGCGCTCCAAAGTTCAACCCAGGCTGACCTGTGGAAGTCAGTGGCAAATCCTTGATTTGCGTCGTTGTATATGTAGATTGAATTTGGGCCGTGGTCGTATCGATGGTGGCCCCGGAGACGATCACGTCCACGGTCGTGGAGGCTGCGCCGACTTCCAAGGTCACATTAACGGTAATGGTCTGGTTCAACTTCACCGTTACGTCTCTGAGACTGGTGGTCCCAAAGCCAGACGCCGTTGCAGTTACATCGTATGTTCCCACCGGCAAGTCTGTGAAGCGATAGTCTCCGCTCGAGTTGGTCGTGGCGGTGGTCTTGACACCTGTCTGCGTGTTTTCCGCTGTGACAGTGGCGTTTGGTACTCGCGCTTTCGTGGCGTCCAATACCGTCCCAACAATGTCGCCGCTTATCGCCTGGGCCAATAAGCTTTCCACTAGCATCATCAAAACCAAAATGATACTTACCGCGCAGGCGTAGTAGCTCCAACGCTCAGGCTTGCTCATGTTGCCTCCCCTTTTGCGTCATGTCATGACGTTAAGTCGGACAACTGATGCAATTATCCGGATGCAGGATGTGAAATTTCAACCCGTCTTGTGTGCAATTAACAAAGCACGAGAGGGTCCGGGAACGTATCCCCAGAATCTGCATCGAAACGCCAGACCTGGGTGTCAACGCTAACACGGCGGTACGGAGGCACTAAAAGGAAGCCGGACCAGGACCCGATGTGTCTTAGCCGTAAAGCCGAGGATGGAGAACTATGAAAACTTCAGGACTACGTCGAATACTGATCGCTTCAGCAACGATGCTACTACTGCTCGCTGCCAGTGGCTGTGCCACCAAGAAGTACGTAAGTAAACAGATAGGCATCGTAGACCAGCGCCTGTCTAAACATCAAACCCAAAACAATGAGCAATTCGCAAAACAGCACGGCGAAATCTCCTATCTCAACGAACGTCTAACCACCACGGATAACAAGCTGTCAGCGGTCGCCAATACAGCTGAGCAGGCGAATTCTACTGCGGGGCAAGCGCTGCAGCAGGCCCAGACCAACACTACTGCAATCGAGACCGGAGCCACCCAGATCGAGGCTCATTCCGCAGAGTTGGTGAAGCTGACGAACAATTTCAATTACACGTTAGCGGATAGCGGGAATGTAACCTTTCGGTTCAACAAGTGGGACCTGACCAGTGACGCGAAGACCGCCCTGGACGGCATGATCCAGAAGGCGATGGCAACGCCGCGGTCAATGATTGAGGTGCTGGGCTATACGGACGACATCGGTCCCACCTCGTATAATCTAACGCTCAGCAGGAGAAGAGCAGAAGCCGTGGCGAGGTACCTCGTCAAGAACAATGTTCCTCTTAAGAGTATCTCCTTGATCGGTCTCGGAGAAGAGCAGACGCCACAGTTACTCGCCGACGAAGTTGAGGGGATCCGGCCCAACGCCTCCAAGGCAGAGCTTCGCGGACTGGCTCGTCGAGTTCGTATCCGTCTGTACGTTCCAGGCGGCAGCACTTCAACCGCCGCAAGTGCCGGCGCAGACCCATCCGCACTGTTACAAAAATAGGTCCGTATTAACTGGAACAGGGTTGGGAACACCTCGGTAGCGATATTCCTTTCTGCGCGGATCTCTTGGAGTCGGCGCTATTAATCCCCTAAGGCGCAGTGAAGAATCCTCGGTGAAACGGAGAATGTCCTTACTGCGCCTCGCCTTCCAAAACATCAAGACGTTCATCAGCTGAGGAGGTGAATAATTTGTGCGAACCGGGAGGCGGCTTACAGGATGCACGGCTGTGAGTCTAGCGTGCGCACTGCTGATCGCAGCCGAGGCGCCGCCTGGCACGCGTTTCCAGGTGAACGTCGACATGGTGGTCCTGACGTTCACAGTCACCGACAGCAAGGGCAGATATGTAAATGGGCTGCATGCTGAAGATATCCGCGTCCGAGAGGATGGGGTGGTTCAAAAGATCGTGGCGTTCAGCGAAGGGGACGAGTCGCGAGTCCAGCCTTTCCAAGTGCCTCCTAACGCCCTCGCCGACACCAAGGTATTCATCCTTTTTGATACGAGCAACTGGATGTACGCGGGGTTTGCCTATGCTTCCGATGCAATCACTGACTTCGTGAGGTGCCTGCCCGGATCCGATTCGATTGCAGTTTACAAATTCAGCCGCAATCTCTTTCGAGCGGCTTCGTTGACCAAAGACCGTGGCCGGGTCCTGTCCGCGGTGCGGGGCTCAGTTGCAGGCGATGACACTGCCTTATACAACGCGCTGCTCTTGACCTTAAGGGATGCTGCTAAGGCAGTGGGGCGAAAGGTAGTGGTTGTATTCTCGAACGGTCCCGACAATGCCAGCATCATTGCCCCAGACGACGTTAAGGCAGTCGCGGAAGACGAAGGAATTCCGATTTATGTCGTCTCGACACGGGAAGCGGAAAAAGACCAGATTTCAGCCAATGTATTCCAGCGCTTGACAGCGCGGACTGGTGGCCAGTTATTTTGGGCGCAGACATGGCAGAAGCAGGCCGAGGCATTTTCTTCCATTCGTGAAGACCTGGCCAGCTCGTACACCGTGGCATATTATCCTCCTCCTGGCGAAACCGAGAATTTCCGGAAGATCAGTGTGGATGTCGTATCCGACACGGGGAACAAATACCGAGTCCGAACCCGCACCGGTTACCATGTTCACGCACACCGCTGACGCCTCTAAGGCGCGGCCGCGATTGGCGGAAACGGAGCTCAGCGGTTGCAGATCAGCTACGGAGTCAAGCGACTGTACGACTTCGAGTGGGTCGCTGAGAAGGTATGATTTGCCTCCGGTCCACTGCGCGACCGTTTTCAGGTAGACGCGCTTTTCTCGTTTCCAAATGCTTGCAGTGGAAATCGTGACATGCAGCCTTGCAGGTTGATGCCCAGTGCGGGCGATCCCTGTACGCTGGTCCTTATTCAGTTGAAAAAATACCGCGACATCTCCGGCGGAGGCATCTAGCATTGGGTTTTGAACATGGCGCGGCGAAATCTTGTTCGGGTCCTGCTTGTCTGTGCCGTTCTGGCGATTCTCGATTTCACGAGAGCTCAGAATGTCAACCTCTCCGCAGACTCGCAAGAAAAGAGTCCACCGTCGATTCACGTGAATTCGGACCTCGTGGTGGTTCCTGTGACGGTGGTCGATCGCAATGATCGAACCGTCGTCGGCCTGGACAGGAGCTCTTTCCGGCTGTATGACGATAAGGCAGAGCAGATCATCACCCACTTCTCTATGGAAAATGGGCCGATCGCAGTAGGGTTTCTTTTTGACACCAGCTCCAGCATGGCGCACAAGATTCTCAAAGCGCGTGAAGCCGTTTCGGTCTTCCTCAAGGCCGCTAGTCCCGCCGACGAGTTCCTATTGGTTCAATTCAATGATCAGGTCGATCTCCTCCTCGGCTTGACGAAAGAGACGGAAGAGATCCAAAGGAAACTGGCATTTGTGCAGCCTAAGGGAAGAACTGCGCTCTTGGACGCCATCGACTTCTCTATACACGAGATTCGACACGCTCATAGCCTCAGGAAGGCTCTGGTGATCGTCTCGGATGGTGGAGACAACTGTAGCCGCCGCACCATAACTGAAATCAAGAATCTTGTACGCGAATCCGATGTCCAGATCTATGCCTTAGGTATCTTCGAGTCCCGGGAGCTACGGTCGCAAACGCCCGAGGAAGAAGCTGGCCCTACGCTACTTCGTGAGGTCGCCAAACAGAGCGGCGGACAATTGTTCGAGATCAAAGATCTCGGTGAGCTGCCAGACGTCGCCGCCAAGATCGGTAACGCGCTACGTACCCAGTACGTGTTGGGATACACCCCTGCCAAGTCGCGAAGGGATGGAAAATACCACCGCGTGAACGTAAAGGTTGAACAACTGAAAGGCTCTTCGAGATTGCGAGCCTATTGGAGGCACGGATATTACGCACCCGCGGAGTGATCGTCCTTTAAGTGCGCGAACCAAAAAAATAAGTCCAACGCCTCCTGAAGACGATCAGTAGCTGCGGTGGGGCAAGGAAAATGCTTTCGGATCGCGCCGATTCGAAGGTTCTGTTCAACCAAAAGGAGCATATGTAACGAAACTCTGAAAAGGCCGTCGAAGCACGAGTTTCCGTTGCAGGGCAAGTGTACCGGGTGACCGATTCCGTCGCTACTGTCGGCGGCATTGCGACAGTCACCTCCTCATTCCAGATTTTCAGAAGGAGCTAGATTCATGTCAAAGAAAACTCTAATTACGATTGGCCTGCTCAGCGCAGCCTGCATGACGATGCAGGCGCAGAGCCAAAACGAAGAGGGTAAACTCAACTTTAGTATGGGCGGCGGCCTATCGGTGCCACTGAACCCTACCGCCAGGTTCGTGGGCGTCGGCGGGAGCTTTCTCGGCGGTGGCGGTTACAATATCAGTCAACATAGTTCGATCGTAGGGCAGTTCCAGTGGGATGGCCTTCCTCCTTCAGTGGGCGCCATTGCACAGCTAAATGGCATTTCGCAGTCCGTCAATCTTTACGGCATTACTGCGGACTACAAATACAGGAGTGGCATCGGCAAAACCTTCGGCTTTTACCTAATCACCGGCGGCGGATGGTACTACCGACATGCGTCAATTTCAAAGAGCACCTTTGTGCCGACTGATACTGTGTGCCTGCCGATCTACTCTTGGTATGGATATACCTGCAGCAACGGGTTCGTTAACACCGTGGGTGTGGCCGCCGGGACCAGCTCTTTCGGGGCCAACGGAGGCATTGGATTGACCGTCAGGGTCAGAGACACAGGGTGGAAGTTCTTCGTGGAGTCACGCTATACCTATGCGATGAGCCGCGCCATCGCCACGCAGGTGGCCCCGGTCACGTTTGGCTTCGAGTACCAATAAGAAATCATAGTTGACGCACTTGTCCAGCCGGTGGCCGCCGTGGTCCCCGCATGTCTGACGAGCCGGCCATAAAAGTCCAGACTAACGGCTAGCTAACGGGGACGCCCAAGTGCAAAGAAGTTTAGCATCCCGTAGCAACGTATCGGCATCATCTAACCACGAAAGCAACAGCATACTTCTCCCCAGACGCCGGCGACCCTAAGTGGATCGCCGGCGATTTTTTTGACCGTGCATGTTGTCTTGGGGAGAGAAAGGATTCAAGCCACGCGCCAAACGAGTCTAATTATCGTTGAACCATCGGCAAGTAGATCTGAAACATCGTACCCATATCCGGTCCGGTGTCAACCACAATGTGACCGTTGTTTTGCTGAACGATTCCGTAGACAGCGGCCAGGCCCAACGGCTCAAACAGGTGCGCTCGGACTTCTTCACTCAGACCGTTTCCTGTATCGGCGACGGCCAGCAGCACGTAGTGCCCCGGCGCGATGCCTGTTAACTGAGAGGCGCGGGCTTCATCGATCTCAATGTTGGACGAGTGGATGGTCAAGTGACCACCTTCAGGCATCGCTTCCACTGCGTTCGTCACTAATTTCAAAAGCACTTCACGGAACTGCGCAGCGTCCGCGCGCACAACTCCCAGCGACGGATCCAGCTCGATATGCAACTGGACATTGCCTGGGAGACGGAGTTGGATGGTTCGCCCAACCTCTCGAATTAGAGGATTCAAGTCCAACAATTCCGCGTGAGGACTCGGCTGACCGCTGAAGGCGAGCAACCGTCGTGTCAGGCTAGTCCCTTGTGCCGCGGCTGTCTGAATTTCTTGGAGTGGAGTAAATGCTGGATCCGTCTGCTGCCTGTCTTGGAGCAAGACTGCGCAATAACCGCTAATTATGGTTAGGACATCAGCACACTCTTGCACCATCCCACAGACAGAACGTCTTATACTCTCGATCTTCCGAGATTGGCTACGCTCCTCTTGAATCGCTCTAAGGATCGTTATGTCACGACCAACGCCTGCCAACCCGGTGACCTTTCCTTCAGAATCACGTAAAGTCGAACTTTCCCAGGCTATCAACCGACGGTCGCCATCTTTGCCAAGAAGCGTGCTTTCCAGATGACGAGGTCCCTCCGAGTTCAAACGATTAGAAGCGAACTGCATCCGCAGCTTTTCGCGCTCTTCAGACGGTACCATCAGGTCGAACCAGTTCTTTCCCTTAACTTCGCCTGCTTGCCAGCCCGTTAATCGCAGCAGGTAGTCGTTGCAATACGCAATTGAGCCGTCAACGTTCAACATAACAGTGAGCAGGTGCACGCTCTCGAGTAATTCGGTCAGCCGCCGTTCCGACGTCTGTAGCGCTGCTTCGATCCGCTTCAGTTCGGTGATATCGCGCAGCGTACCCCAGATGCGCTCCAACTTTCCGTTCTCGACGATGCACCATTGAGATCGCAAGAGGTGCCTGGCGTGGCCGTCCTTGTCCGGCGGCTTAGTCTCGACGGTGTCGAATCGGTAGCCCGAACGGATCGCGGAACGAAGGTCCTCTCGGAGATTCGGGTCGGCATTACGTGCTAACTGCTCGAACCCGGTGCCGATCAGCTGGTCGGCCTTGTCATAGCCGAGGAGTCGCGCCATGGCATCGTTGCACTCGGCCATATAGCCATAGCGATAAATGCTCTCGATTTGTTCATCTTCGATCAATTCCGTGGGTATGGGCCTTTCAAACTCGATGCGCCACATCGCATCGGTATTCTGTGAAATGAATGCATGATACCTCTGTTCGCTTTCTCGAAGGGCTGCTTCCGCCTGCTTTCTCCGAAGTTCAGCGGAGGCTCTGGGAGCAAACGTCTCAAGTATCGACTTCGGCATCCGGGTATCGGTCAGCGGACGTCGGAATGCCGCCATGATCACACCCAAAGCCTTTCCTTTAGGGTCCAGCAGCGGCGCCGCAATGCACGCTTGCGCCCTGACTTCAAGAAGCAGCGCGTCGGAAGGAAACCTCTTCACCACACCTCGCGTGCAAGACCAGGAATCACCAGTTACCACCTGCGCGGCGACGCTGCCCGCTAAGGTGTAATCCGAGCTGTAGCCGGCGGCGTGGTCCATGTAGGCGGTGATCGTCCTGAGGCGCTCGACCTGGCCGCCAACAAATTCGCCTATATAGAGGCAGTCTGCACTCAGAGATTCACCCAGGTTCTTCGCCAACGACTCGAAGAATTCGGCGCCTATTGTCGCTGAAACCTGGCTGGAAATCTCCGAAATACTCTTGCGTCTGTCCCTCTCCGGTCTGCGCGTAGCCGTCGCCATGTGAACTCCCTATGAGTCCGTATCAACTTGCAGCACAGGCGAGGTGTTGCGCTCGCGTACCAGACTACACGATTAAGGAATCAAATGCCGCGTGTATATGCTAAGCATCCATACTTCGTCTTGTACGTAAGTGTGCTGAAGCCTCGCCGCCCGCAGTACTTCTTTAGCCGCGCCCGCAATTCGACCCTGGCTCGTCCCAACCTCGACTTCGCAGCCGGAACGGAGACACCTAATCGAGCTGCCACATCCGGCATGGGCAATCGTTCCACGTCGCTGAGCAACATGACATTTCTCAACAGCGGCGGTATCCGCGAAATCTCTTTTTGGAGCAAATACTCCAACTCCTCATCGCCGAGCGTATCTTCGGGCCCAGGCACCTGAGCGACCAGCTCGACACGGACATTCGCTTCCGAGGATTGGTCCAGGTACAGGAAGTGGGCTTGTCGGTCTTCACGAATTCGCATAAGACATTGATTTTCTACAATGCGGCTCAACCAAGCAGCGAACGTGCCTTCGCCCCGGAACTGCGCCAATCGCTCGAAGGCTTTCCAGCATGCGTTCTGAACTTCATCTTCTGCATCAGTCGGGTTACGAATCAGAGACGAAGCTCGCTTGAGGCACATATTGTAGTGCCGGTTGATGAGTTCCCCGAATGCAGCACTGTCGCCCTGGCGCGCCAGCTCGATCAGTTCTTGCTCGCTCGAGGTGCTGTTGGCTTCGTCCGCCTTGGACTCGGAGAACACAATCGGGGCCCGAACTGTGACTGTGCTCTCCGGTTCGCCGCGCTCAAAACCACCTTCTTCGTTCTGAGCTAAGTTCCCGTCTACCTGCTGTAGCATGCCTGACAAAAGGCACCCGAAAGACCAACTATCGCGCCTTCGCAGAATCACGTACTTACGTGAGCATCAACTAACTGGCGACAGAGTTGTTGCACATTTTGGTACAGGCCGCTGAACGCACCAGTGCGTTTTCGAACGGCTCATGATTGATTCCGCTTGTAGAAGATCGTGAGACTTCATCATGGAAGCGCGTTCTACCAGATCATTCAAGGCCCAACCTTGGGCAGCTGGTCAGAGGCGTTGTTGTTCACTTCCCGACCAAGCCTTTACTGGCGAGGGAGGTGTCGGCTTGATACCAGTGAGCCCTGATCCCGACTCTAAGAAATCATGAATGAAGGGCTCGAGGAGTTGCTTGATCGGCTGAAGTTCGCCGGCGGATCGCGTCGATTCTAAGCCCAATCAGACACGGAAGTTTGCCAGCTCATGATCCGCAGCTTTGTAAAACTTGAGAATCGTTACCTGGTGTTTTTCAGGGCGCCAGTAAGCTTCTAATTCTTTGAAGCCTCGTGCCCATGGCTTACATCATTGTGGGACACTTCAGTCCCTTCCGTTGCTCCTCGGCGCCGGACCAAGCATTCACCCGCTAAGGCTACGCGGAAAACGACAAAAAGCAGTTGTTCGATCAACTGAGCAATTGAACTCCTATCAGCGAGGAGCGGACGCAACCAGCTGAGCTTGGTAAGAAGGGAATCACGATACCGCGTGTCTGTGGTGCAGTTCAATG
>Ga0335081_10017560_pt1 | contig 11579 bp, 10 predicted proteins | sample Lox_Sample_35_FD_206713 | JGI IMG/M metagenome (GOLD analysis project Ga0335081, IMG submission 206713) | Soil microbial communities from Loxahatchee National Wildlife Refuge, Florida, United States - Lox_Sample_3.5 | ecosystem: Environmental > Terrestrial > Soil > Wetlands | place: USA... | reverse complement strand
CGTGATCACGTCCACCATTCAGAAGCAGGCCTCAACCATGGGCACCTTGTACGGCAACGACGTCGCCGTGCGATATGTCCGAAGCGACTCGCGACTGGATTACCCTGCTGGCTCCGTTTTGTCACTCGTGACTTGGACACAGCAGGAGGATGTGCGCTGGTTCGGAGCCAAAATCCCCGGGCAGGTGAAGTCGGTGGAATTTGTGAGCGTGACCGCCGGACCGAATAATCAGTTTTCGTATTCTTACGAAGACTATGAAGGCGCGCCGCTGTTACGGACGTCGGCGTTGAACGGCCATTCCCCAGAAAACCGCGCAGCTTATCTGCTTTCCCTGCGCGCAGCAGTGATGCCATAAACGGAGTAACGTGATAACGGCACCGCGCAAGAGGAAGCGCGCACTATCCTCCTAGCGATGAGCTTTGGCCTCGTCATTGCGAAGATGGCCATCAATCGCCTGAACGACACAGGCGAAGTCTTTAGGGGCGAAGGAGTAGTCCGATGGGAACGGAATCCAGATGGCGGTGAGGGTGGGATTCGAACCCACGGAACCCGTAAAGGCTCAACGGTTTTCGAGACCGCCCGATTCAACCACTCTCGCACCTCACCGTAACTTCCAAAGTACCTGATGTCCCATAGACTTGCAACGACCATCCCAAAATCCACGAGTCCAACCCGCGGTTCGTGCGTCTAATCGTGCATAGGCTACGGAGGCTCGATGATTAGTGCATCAACCGGGTCCAAACTCGCACAGTTGCGCGCGAAAACGGATCAAGAACTATCCCTCATCATTGACAACAGCCTGGAATCCGCCCTGGAGCTTCTGAACTCGTCAGAACCGCAGCGCGTCAGAGCGCAACAGGCCTATGCCGAGGCTGTGAAACTGCTGCCTAAGATGGATGATCCGCATGAGAGGCGACGATTGAAGATCAAACTGGCGCAAGTTCGGGAAGGTCTGAAGCCGTTGTCGACTGCAGCAGAAACCCAGCAAGCGTACTCTCAGCGGCGAGATGCTCGACACTCTGCGTGCAGTCAGCTAGGCCGTGGTTGTTGATTTTCCGCCAAAACTCCGGACGGCCGCGGTTTCGCTGGTATACGACTCGAACACGGTGTAGAGCTTCGTTACCTGCAGAAGATCGTTTACCTTCTTTTGCACGTTGAGCAGTTTGATGTGACCACCCTGGTTCGACACCGTGGCGTAGGCGCCCACCAATTCACCTAATCCGGCGCTGTCGATATAAGTCACGTCGCCGAGATTCAGCAGGATGTTCTTCTGGCCCTCTTTGAGCATGTCCTTCACTGTCTCGCGCACGACTCCCGAGCCGTCTCCCAGCGCGATGCGGCCGCTCAGATCTACGATCAACACGTCGCCGACCTGCCTGATATTCGCTTTAGATGCCATCTAGATCTCCTCGCCATATAAGTCTACCTGATGTGCCCCCAGGGGGCGGTACTACCCTAGCCGGGCCTCGCGCCCGAGCCGGTCAATTCCTGAATCGCGCGCCAGGCCTGGTCAATGGCGCCGTCGGTATACGCGTACGCACCGGCATCTGCGTTGGCAATCGCCAGGCGGCCAAACGGCTGCCGAGCGACTTCGCACGGGATCGCGCCTCCTTCCAGCCAAAACTTGTCGAATAGCGAATTGTACTCGTAAGCGTAACCGTGCGGCCATCGATTCACAGTAATGGCTGCAATGTCGCGCGCGGGATCGAAACCGCCGCCGCTCAGAGTCCGTGCCAGTTGGTCGCGGATGTTGCGCTCGAACGTCTCGAAGGACGTCTGGAACAGTTCACCGCGCCCCGCACGATGCTGGTCATAGGAAGGCAAGCCCGGCTTGCACGGCGTCCGCATCATGTGAACCACGATGGGCTCGTCGGGCACGTTCGCAGAATGGTACGGGCCGAGGTTAACCGCCAGATCGAGATTCACGTGGGTGTGATAGCTGCCAGGGGCGTACACGGAGTTGACTCGCAGCTTCTTCCATGCCGTCCAGTCCCGCAGCACGACATTGGTGTAGACAATCGGAACCTTGGCTTCCTTGGCAAGCGCCTCGCGCTGTCCGGCGGGCAACTCCGGGCAGATGTACGGGATCACCATATTCCAGCAGGCCATCACACAGTGGCCGGCGCGAACGCGGAACAACTTGCCCCCCTTGACATAAGCGATCTCCACTCGCTTGGCGCTTTGCGGATCTCCCTGGTGCGCCACGCGGACGACGGTGCTGTTGAGCCGAATGCGCACGTGAGAATGGCCGTCATCCAGGCGTGCATAGCGGGCCCTGGCGGCGAAAAGGTCCTTCACCGAATGACCGGGAATCGCGTGGGGGATCAGCTTGCGCACCAGCAGGCGTGCGATCGAGGCGTTGCCATCGGGAAAATGGAAAAAGTACTTTTCCGCTTCCTCATTCGGGATGCAATCGCGATTCATGCCCGGTCCTGGACCGGGCTCCAGCTTCATTCCGTCGAAGCCGGGCAGACCGAGTCCCCACGCGTCCTGGGCGGAAACAGCGTCGATCCCCAGCCCGAATAATGGATGCGGGCGCGCCTGGAAATAAGCCACCACTTGAGGGCTGGCGCCTACAACTTCCGTGAGAAACCGGGCGTAACTGATGCGCGCGAGCTTCGCCTTCTTCTCCGCCGAGGAGAGCCCTGGAAAGTAGTCCGTCTTGGTCTCGTAGATCCCGCGGAGGTCGTGCTTGGCGGCTTCCGTAAGCGGAGCGGACTTCATAAATTCCTGCCAGGCGTCCGCCGCCGCTACCGATTCTCCCTCCTCGGCGCCAACGCTGCGTTTGGGGTCGGGCACCAGGCAGTCGGCTCCGAAGGTCTCTTTGTCGAAGAATACAGCGGGGTGCATACCCTGCGATGCATACAGCTTGCGATTGAGAGCCGGCTGCAAGGCGCCGACATCGATGCCCAGTTCGCGGAGCAGAGCTTTGGCAACCGCGCTGTACGGCGCGGGGCTCTCGATCGAAAACGTGCCGCCATATCCGAGAATCATCCGGCCCGCCTGGTGAAACTCGTTGCGCTTGGCGTGCCCGCCGAAATCGTCATGGTTATCCAGAATCAGGGTGCGCGCCTTGGCGCCCGCGGCCTTGCGGAAGAAGTGCGCAGCGGCAAGACCGCTGATGCCGCCGCCGACCACCACCAGGTCATACGTCTCACCAGTGTCGGTGGGCGTCCCGGCCTGCTTCCAGAACTCACCGTCGCGCACGCGGTGCGCCACTTCGAAGGAGCCTTCATGGCTGCCCCGCAAGCCCGTCAGCACGGGCGGGTAGTAATCCGGCGAAGTTTCAGGGACGTGCTCTGTCTCAAATGCTGTAGCGATGCGACGCCCTACAGCGGTTCCCGTAGCCAGCGCCATTCCGTTCAGAAAGTCACGCCGCCGGATGCGCCGGCGCATACCCAAGTCATCGTTCATAAAAGTTCCTAAGATCACTGTTTCAGCGGTACCAGTTCCGCAAGTTCGGGCCGCTCCTCTCCGCGGCGTGTCCGCAACCGGTACCAAACCAGAATCATGCCCAGGGAGAAAAGAAAGATGACGGTCGAGACGGCGTTGATCTCCGGCGTGATGCCGCGCCGCAGCCGCGACCAGATTTCGAGCGGCAGCGTGTTGTCCCGGCCGATGAGGAAGAAACTGACGGCGATTTCGTCCATCGACAAAGTAAAAATCAGCAGCCCGGCTCCGATAATGGCCAGGCGCAGGTTGGGAATAGTAATACGCCAGAAGGTCTGCCAGTTGGTAGCGCCCAAATCGAGCGACGCCTCCTCTTGTGCGCGATCCATTTTCTGGAGTCCGGCGAAAATCTCAGTGGTCGCAACCGAGATGAGGGCCGTCCCGTGGCCAAGGGTGATGGTGAGCAGGCTCAGTTTCATTCCTGCCGTTACGAACAACATAAGTAACGAGAGGCCGGTGATGATGCCCGGCAGAATCAGCGGCAACAGAACCAGCCTGCGGAATAAGGCCTTGCCCGGAAACGACGCACGATCGAGTGCCAGAGCCGCCGGAAGTCCAAAAGCCAGCGCCAGGAACATAGCGGCCGCCGCCACCAGCAGACTGTTGCCCACCGCGCTCCACAACGCATCGTCGTCCAACAGAATTCGGTACCAACGCATCGTCCAACCGCGGGGCGGGAAGCCGCCCACGCTCTCTGCATTGAACGAATACACGATCAATACCAGGATCGGTAAATAAAGGAACGCGAAAACCGCGAGCGTCTGGATGAGCAGCCAGCGGGGACGATGATGGGCGGCGAAGCGCATGGTGAATTACGAAAAACTCAACCTCTTCTCGATCCTCTCCACCAAAAACAGCAGCGCCAGCACCAGCAGCAACAGTGACGCTGAGATCGCCGCCCCGAGAGGCCAATTGTACGCGGCGCCGAACAGGCTCACCACGACGTTCGAGATCATGATCCCGCTCGGGCCGCCGATGAGCAGGGGCGCGAGAAAATCCCCAAGGCTCAGCACAAACGCGAAGGTAGCGCCGGCCAACGCTCCAGGCAGAGAGAGCGGAAAGATCACGGTCCAGAACGTGCGAATGGGGCCCGCACCCAGATCCTGCGCCGCTTCCACAAAATTCCGCGGGATGTGTTCCATGGATGCATAAATGGGTAGGAACGTAAACGGCGTATAGATGTGAGTGAGGGTCAAGACCACCGCGAAAGGGCTGTAAAGCAGAAACTCGACGGGATGCTGCGTCACTCCCACGTACTGCAACAACGTGTTCAATACGCCATCGCTGCCGAGGATGGTTTTCCACGCGTAGGCGCGCACCAGATAGCTGACCCACAGGGGAATGATGACAAGTTGGTACAGCAGTTCCTTCCTCCGCGAATGAAACGACAGGTAATAAGCCAGAGGGAAACTGAGCAACAAGGAAAGGACCGTGACGGACCCCGCGATACGCATCGAACGGAACAGAACCGTTGGGTACATGGAATTGTCCAGCAACTGGCGATAGTTTCCGAAGTTCCAGTGATGGACGATCGCCTGCTGCGAGACAGTCCAGAAGCTGTAACAAAACAGAAACGCATACGGCGCAAGCAGGAACACCGCGACCCAGACCAGCGGCGGCGCCGCGACCGCCGTCTTATATGTGCGCGAATACATGGCTCAGTCCTTGACCAGGATGGCGTCGCCCGCGGTGAATTCGAATTCACACTCGCCCGCCAGGTTCCCGCGGCTCGCGATTCTCACCAGAAGCGCACGGCCGTCCGGACATGCCAGTTCCAGCAAGTCGGTCGGCCCGCCGAAAGTCTGATTTCGAATCACCGCCCGGAATCGCATGGAATCGCGGCTGGCGGCATCCGTCGAATCGCAGAGCCTGATATTTTCCGGTCGCACGGAGAACGTCGCCGGCCCGTCTGGCGCTTCGCAGCGCCACTGCACGGTCCCGCACTGTGCCACACCATTCTCGATCAGGCCGCGCAGAAGATTTGTCTGGCCGATGAAGCGTGCAGTATAAGCCGTGGCAGGGCGGTTGTAGATCTCCCGTGGCACGGCTACCTGCTCCAGTTGGCCGGAGCGGAGAAGTGCGATGCGATCGGACAAGGCCATGGCCTCTTCCTGATCGTGCGTGACGAAGACAAACGAAATGCCCACTTCCCGCTGCAGAGATTTCAGCTCCAGTTGCATCTGCCGCCGCAGGTTGGCGTCGAGCGCCGATAGCGGTTCATCCAGCAACAAAAGCTTCGGCTGGTTGACCAGCGCCCTTGCCAGCGCGATCCGTTGCTGTTGCCCACCGCTCAGTTGCGCCGGCGCCCGGCCCGCGAATTCGGTCATCTTGACCAATGCCAGCGCCTGCTCCACACGATTCGGTATCTCCGCGCGCGCCACTTTGCGGACACGCAGTCCATACGCCACATTCTCAAAAACCGATAAATGCGGAAACAGTGCGTAGTGCTGGAAAACCGTATTCACGCGGCGGCGATACGGAGGCAACTGGTCCAGCCGCTCACCCGTCATGTGGATCTCTCCGCCATCCGGCTGCTCGAACCCGGCGATCAGCCGCAGCAGCGTGGTCTTGCCTGATCCGCTTTCACCCAGGATCGTGAGCAATTCACCAGGCGCTACGTCGAGCGAGACATCGCGCAGGACGGTCGTCGAGCCGAACCGTTTGGCGATGGAGCGAATGCTCAGCAGCGGCTCTACGCCGCCTGTCGCAGCCGTGCTCGATTCCGCAGCGGGCTGTGCCGAAGAAATCACTGGGCCGCTTTGACCTCATTCCACACCTGGTTGTATTTGTCGCGGCGCGGGACATTCTCCCAGAAATAAATTCGCTTCTGGTAATTCTCCAGATCATCCAGGTGCAGATTCTTCTTTTCCTCCGGGGTCATGAATTGCGCGGCCTGTGGATTGGCGGGCAAGTAACCCGTCACATCGCCCACCAGCTTCTGGGTTTTGGCCTCCACCAGGTACGCGAGAAACTGGTGCGCCAATTCTTTGTGCTCGCTAGCGGCCGTGATCATCAGATGATCGATCCACCCGGTGGTGTTCTCCTTGGGGATAGTTTCGCCAATCGGAAAATTGTGCTTGCGAAGCTGATTGGTCATTAGTGGCCAGCCCATGGCCGCCTGCACCTCGTGATTCTCGAACAGATTTGTCAACTCGCCGCCGGTCGACCAGATTTTGCGGATATTCGGTTTCAGCTCGATGAGCTTGGCCTTCACTTTTTCAAGCTGCTCGTCGGTCAGATTGTAAAGCGCATGGGGATCCGGCTGGTCGTATCCCAACACCTGCGCTGCCATGTAGACCGTGGAGAGATCATCCCAGACCGAAATCTTGCCGTGGAGCTTCGCATCCCAAAGCGCGTTCCAGCTTTGCGGCGGCTGAGGAAACGCTGTTGTGTCGTAGAGCAGGGGATTGGGTCCCCACTGGAACGGAACTCCGTAGACGTTGCCTCCGGTCTTGACTAGCGGCAGCGACGTCAGTCGCGCCATCAACTGGCCATAAGAGGGAATCTTGGAAAGATCCACCGGCGCGGCCAGCCCCGTGGTCGCGATCATCGTTGCCACATCGCTCGAAGGAGAAATGACGTCGTAGTTACTGGCGCTCCCGCCGCGCAGCTTGGCCACCAGTTCGTCGCTCGATCCCATGTACGACGCGCTTACCTTGCACTGGCACTTCTCTTCAAACGCGCGCACAAAAGACGGGTCGGCATAGCCTTCCCAAACCAGCAGACCTAGCGTCGGCGTCGGTTTGCGGCAGGAAATCAGCGCCGGCAGCATCAGACAGGACAGCCCCAGCCGCTTCGTGGCAGTCACGTCAGGCCACCACACCCTCGCGCTCGCGGCTACGCGCAGTCACGGTTTCCAGGGCCGATTCGAGCACGTCCAGCCCTTCTTCGAACTGCTCGTCGGTGATGACCAGCGGCATGAGCAGCCGGATCACATTACTATACGAGCCTGCCGAGATCAGAATGAGCCCGCGCTCCAGGCAGTACCGCGTGATCTCCTTGGTTTCCTCAGCCGCAGGTTCGCGCGTTTCCCGGGATCGCACCAGTTCCATGGCCTGCATGGCGCCGAGCCCGCGAACCTCGCCGATCAACGGCCAGCGCTCCTGCCACATTCCCGCGCGGTCGCGGAATCGCTCTCCAATCCGCACGGCGCGCTCCGGAAGCTTTTCCCGTTCCATGATGTCGAGCATCGCCAGCGCCGCCTCACAAGCGAGCGGATTTCCGCCGAAGGTCCCACCCAACGATCCCGGTCCGGTGTGGTCCATCATCTCGGCGCGGCCCGTCACGGCAGCCAGAGGCAGCCCGCCGCCCAGGCTCTTGGCAGTGACCAGCAGATCAGGCGCAATGCCAAAATTCTCGCACGCGAACAGCTTTCCCGTCCGCGCAAATCCGCTCTGCACTTCGTCGGCGATGAACACGATTCCGTGGCGCCGGCAGATCTCGTGTAGCGCGCTCAAGAATTCGGGAGGCGGCGTGACGAATCCGCCCTCGCCCAGAACCGGTTCGACAATTACTGCTGCCACCGACTCCGCCGCCACCACGCGCGTGAACGTGTCCTCCAGGTGATGCCCGCAATGCACGGCGCACGACGGATACGTCAGCCCGTACGAGCAGCGGTAACAATACGCATACGGAATGCGGTATACGTCGCTCGCGAAAGGCTCGAACCCTGCCTTGTAAGGATGCGTCTTGCTAGTCAGCGACATCGTCAACAGCGTTCGTCCGTGAAAGGCGTCTTCAAAACAGATCACGGCGGGACGGCGCGTATAAGCCCGGGCAATCTTCACCGCATTCTCCACCGCTTCGGCGCCGCTGTTCAGCAGAATTGTCTTCTTGGGAAAATCGCCAGGTGTGAGCGCGTTCAAGCGCTCCGCCAGTTTCACGTAACTCTCGTACGGAGTGACCATGAAGCAAGTGTGGAGAAAACGTTCTATTTGCCGGCGCAGAGCGGCTACCACATCCGGTGCGCAATGCCCCGCATTCAAGCAGCCGATGCCGCCGGCGAAATCGATGAAGCGGTTGCCGTCCACATCTTCGATTACCGCGCCTTCCGCACGCTCAACGAACACCGGCGTGATTTGCGAAACACCTCTCGGCACTGCATTGGCGCGCCGCTCGACCCACTCCTGGGAACGGGGACCTGGAATTGAAGTTCGTAAGCGGATTGCGGACATATCTAATACCACCCGATGGGTTGCTCGTTCAGATTAATGTGCACCTGTTTGGTCTCGAGGTACTCCTCGATCCCCCACGGCCCAAGCTCCCGGCCGAAGCCGGATTGCTTGTATCCGCCCCACGGCGCTTCCACATAAGTCGGCTGCATGTGATTCACCCAAACGATGCCCGCGCGCAGCGCCTTCACCACCCGAAACGCCTTGAAGATATCGCGCGACCACACCGCCGCGGCGAGACCGTACGGCGTATCATTGGCAATCCGAATCGCCTCGGCTTCGTTCTGGAACGGAATCACCGCGGCGACCGGTCCGAAGATTTCCTCCCGCGCGATTCTAGAGCTGTTGTCCACGTCGTAGAAGATGGTCGGCTCCACATAGTAGCCCTTGTCCCGGCCAGTGGGCCGGCCGCCTCCCGCCGCCAGCCGAGCTTCCTGCTTGCCTAATTCCTGATAAGATCGCACGCGATCGTACTGCTCCTTGCCGACCAGCGGACCCATCTTAGTGGTGCGGTCGAGCGGAGCCCCCAGTTGGATGCGCTTTGCTTTTTCTGCCATCGCCTCCACAAAGCGCGGGTAAATCGAGCCCTCTACCAGAATGCGGCTGCCCGCCGAGCAGACTTCACCCTGGTTGATGAACACGCCAAACAGCGCTCCGTCAATGGCCGCCTCGAAGTCCGCATCTGCGAAGAAAATGTTCGGCGACTTGCCGCCGAGCTCCAAGGTGACGCGTTTAATGGAGTCGGCTGCCGATTTCAAAATCAGCTTTCCCACGGTCGCGCTTCCTGTGAAGGCGACTTTGTTTACCTCTGGGTGGCATACCAAAGGCGCGCCGGCGGTTTCCCCGAAGCCGGTCACGATGTTCACTACGCCCGGAGGCAAGCCCACCTCCGCGAGCCACCGTGCCATTTCAAGGGCCGTAAGCGGCGTCTGCTCGGCTGGTTTCAACACGCAGGTGCAACCCGCGGCGAGCGCCGGAGCCAGTTTCCACGCCGCCATCAGCAGCGGATAATTCCACGGGATGATCTGGGCCGCAACGCCCACCGGCTCCTTCAGCGACAGGCTCAGCGCATTGTCGGGCACCGGGTTGACTTGACCCGTCACCTTGGTTGCGAGTCCGCCGTAATACTCGAAGCAGGTGGCCACATCGGCCATGTCGTACTCAGACTCGACTATGGGCTTCCCGCTATTGCGCGATTCCAGTTCGGCGAGCGCCGTCGACTCTTTGCGAATCCGCTCGGCAAGCCGCAGCAGAATCCGGCCCCGCTCCTGAGCCGTCGTCTGAGGCCACGCGCCCGACTCAAACGCTGCGCGCGCGGACTCAACGGCCCGGTTCACATCCTGTTCATCCGCATCGGGCACTTCCGCGATCACTGCTTCGGTCGACGGATCATATACCGGAAACCACGCGCCTCGACGAGCCTCCACTGCCTCGCCATTGATGTGCATCCGATAGCGATTCATGAGAGAACTCCTGGCTGCACACGCTCCCTCTTCCGTCCCGAATAATACCGGAACAGAAAAGCCGCCAGGCCCAAAAACAGTCCGCAGCCCAACACCATCTTCAATTCGAAAATCCAGATTGACTGGATCTGGTGCGAGGGTACAAACGCCACCAGGCCACCCAGCGTCGTGGTCACCAGCCCGCTAATTGCCGCGAACCAGATCCGCTTCTTCGCGAAATATCCCGGGCCGCCGCGAATCGCCACCGCGAGCAGCGTGGCATAGAGGTAAAGAAACGACAGCATCTGCAGAAGCACCGACAAATCCAGCAGCGTCGTGTACGCCTCTTTCACCGTCGCGCCGATGAAGCTCATGGATACGATGATTGAAGACAACAGCGCCAGGCCAGCCAGCGCCACGTGCGGCGTTGCATACCGGGGATGAATCTCGCCGAAAACGCGCGGCAGATAGCGGTCCAGGCCCGACACGAACAGGATGCGCGCCGAGCCGCTGATCCACGCCGACGTCGATCCGGCGATGGCAAACATCATCACCAGCGCCAGCGGCGGCAGCACCCACACCAGCCCCGTGTGCGCCGTCATCTTGTCCACTGCCTGCAGCACTCCCTGAATGACGGTCATATCCTTTTGTGGGACCGCCATCAGCAGGCACAGAGTCGCGCCCACATACAAGGTTCCCGAGAGCAGTCCGCCCCACACCACCGCTCGCGGCACCGTGCGCTCCGGATCGCGAATCTCGTCTCCCATCACCGGCCCGAGCTCCAGCCCCACCAGGCCGAAACAGATCACGCCGAACGACGAGACCAGCCGCCAGTCCACATCGCCTAAGCTCAAGCTCCCGGGCGGGATATTGAGACCCTTTTGGAAAGCCGTGTAGACGCCCAGCCCGATCAGCACCACGGCCGTTACAAATGTTCCCATGCCGCCCAGATTGTTCACCCACTTGCCCACACCCATCCCGCGAATGTTCAGAATCACCGTCAGCCACAGCATGCCTAGGCTGACCAGGAAAAAGAACAGCCGGTTTTCCGCAAGCGCCGCGGCTTCCTTGCCTCCGCCAAAGGCCAGAATTCCGGTCAGGTAAAACAGCAGCGTGGGCACGAAAAACATGTTGGTGAGCCAGTAACACCAGCCGCACATGAAGCCGTGAAAGTCCCCAAACATTTCCTTGGCCCAAAGGTAGATGCCCCCTTCGCCGGGGAAACGGTGGGACAGTTCGATGACCGCGACGCCCTGCGGCCAGAAAAAGAATGCCAGCGCCAGCAGCCAGAGCCAGACCGTGATGAATCCGCCGGCCGCCACTACCGGCACCAGATTCATGTTCGTGATGGCCACCACGCAAAGCCACGTCAGATCCCATGTTCCAAGAACGCGCCGCAGGTGCGGAGTGGATTGGACGGCGGTTTGGGCAGCGTTGGTGGCCATCAGGCAGAGTTGTGCTCAGGCCGTGTGTGCCGGAACCGCTTGGCGCTCCTGCTGCGCCTGCGCCAGAGCCG
>Ga0335081_10017559_pt1 | contig 11580 bp, 6 predicted proteins | sample Lox_Sample_35_FD_206713 | JGI IMG/M metagenome (GOLD analysis project Ga0335081, IMG submission 206713) | Soil microbial communities from Loxahatchee National Wildlife Refuge, Florida, United States - Lox_Sample_3.5 | ecosystem: Environmental > Terrestrial > Soil > Wetlands | place: USA: Florida... | reverse complement strand
GAACGGTTTGAGCACTAGCAACGGGGATTCCCGGTTTGCTGAGGGTTTGCTGTTCGCCTGCCGCAAGTGGCTGCGACCAGGACCACTGGGCGTTGAACGGCCGACGCAAGTCGAGTTGGGAAAGCAGCATTTCAGATGTGAGCGTCAAGTTGCTGATCGTCTTTCCGCTGATATTTTTCACTGCCAGCACAGAGCTCTCCACGTTCTTCCAGAAGTCGCCCCCAACGAACAACAGAGGGCACTGTCGTTGGGGAGTTGCATAGATCGTGTAAACCGCCATCATTCCCGCTTCCATGTGATCTTCGACATGGCAGTGGAACATCCAAGTGCCTTCGTTGTCAGCAATCATATCGACAGTCGTCATGCTTCCGGGAAGAAGTTCCATCACATCGGTGCTTCGCTTACCATCACTCACGGTTTCTCCGTGCCAATGAGGCGTATGTACGTCAATCTCATTTCCCATTCCAAGCAGATACCAGCGAATTTTTTCTCCTTTCTTCATCGTTAGCCCGGGAAGGTTGCCGAACACCAGTCCGTTGATTGCATAAAACTGAGCTGCAGGCTTGCCCGCGAGCTCGTTGTAAATCATGAACGAGGTGACGAATTCCCGGTCCACATCTGTTGGCGACCCATCCGCTCGAGCCTTGCCCTTCGCGGTAACAATGATCGGTCCTAATAAACCTGCATTGATCTCAACTCCAGGGTCGACATGCGAGTGATACCACCACACCGTGGAACTTAACTGTCCCGCCCCAGGCCCGCTGCTGGGAATGGCAAACCAGTGGTACGTAAACCTTCCCCCAGGCGGAATGCTGGCCCCAGTCCCAAACGGCAGATACAGCGAGCCCTCGTTGTTCTTGTCGTAGCGCAAGCCGTGCGGATGAAGATCGTGACCTTTGTGACCGCGATTCAGGAAATCGACCACGATCTCATCGCCAACTTCTGCACGAATGATCGGTCCGAGAATCCCGAGCCACTCGGGCTGCGGCTTCTTCACTGTGAAGGTATCGTCCGTGTACTCGATAAACCGGGTTTTGGGCCACTGAAGTTTTACACTCCAGGGTTGGGGAATAGCTCCTCCGTTCAGAAGATTGCGTCCGCTCGGTGCGTAGTCCCACGTTACATCTTCAGCTGCAATGTAGTAATGCCGCGTCGCGGCGAAACTGGAGGTAACGAGGAAAACAAGAAAAACGCCGAGCTGCCGGATTTTCACGCAGGCATTATCCCATCGTGATGGTGATTTTTGAAATCTGTTCGACCCGATCCGTCTAACGGTGGCTCGTTCTGTGGCGCTCGTTGTTTGCGCCTCGCAAGAATCAATCCAAATATCAAGCTGAGCAGCAAGAATACAACGGCCGTTATCAAGACAGTTCGGCTCGCGTTGGAGTTTCCAGCAATCACCGTGACTGCAATCCCGACACTACGGCAAGGCGTTCAAATAGCAGGCTCCGCCAGTGTTCTGCGCAGGAGGAGCGGGAGGTGTCATCCATGGCGGGTTGTTGAAATCGAAGAATTCCGTCATGTCCATTTGTGCCGCGTCGCGTTTGGTCAAAGCCGGCACATTGAAAGTAGTCTCGATCAGCTTCAGAATCGCAGTTGCGTCTGCCGCGGTGTGCGAGACGTAATTCTGCTTCGCGAAGGGTGAGACCACGATTAAGGGCACGCGGTATCCGGTGTAGACGAAATCGCATATTGGCCCGGTGCCTGTCGTGCAAATGTCGTTGGGTAATAGATCCACTGGCTTGAGGCCATCCGGACTGACGGCCGGTTGCGGCGGAACATGGTCGTAAAGGCCTCCATTTTCGTCGTACGTGAGAATAAATGCAGAATTCTTCCACGAAGAACTGGTCATCAGACCATTGATGAGCGACGCCACGTAGTTTGCACCCAATTGAATATCGTTTGGCTGCGAGTCGGAAGTTGAAGGATGCTCATCGAGGCCAGCGTCCGTAGCCGTCTCAATCTGCGCTACCTGCGGTAGCGTTCCATTCTGCAGGTCGGTAAAGTACTGCGAGATAGGAGCAATATTCTGGGGATATGCGGTCGGAATCGTCTGTCCCCATTGAAAACCCTGTATGTAGCTCAAAGTGAGCAGACACGCAGGATCGTATGGAGGCCCGGTACAGGTGCTTCCTTGCGGGTTCACATAAATCTTCCACGTGATGCCGGCATCTTGTAGCTCCTGAAAAATGGTGGTTGCCGTCAGGAGGGCCGTGTCATTGCTGTCGGTGTTTATCGGATATGCATATCCCTGAGACGTAGCCGCAATCAGATACTCGCGGTTGGGCTCGGTGCGAGTCATTGCGGGGTTAAACCATCGATCCGACGTGGCGAACTTCGAAGCCATGTAGTAGTAGTAGTTCAAATCGCTGCCATCGTAGTATCCCATTGCGCGTAAGCCATTTGTGTCTTTGAATGGCGGTACATTCTGTCTGGCATCGTCGGCCGCGGTTAATACAAAACCGTTCAAAGTGGGGGCTTGCTGGCCGACAGGGTCGTTATAGTCCCAATCGACATGGCCCTCATTCCAGGAAGGGCTGGGATTCTCGATGCATTGCGTAATCAGATGATAGGAAGTGACCATATTGTTGGTATCTACCACACAACTGGCGGGTGGGGGAGAACTCGGATCGCATCCCGGATTTGAGGGTGCCGCACCGTTGAGAGGAGGCTGTCCCGAGGAAGGATTGAACTGAGGCAATCCGTCGAACGATTGATCGGGATATCCGTTCTGCGCCCAATACTGTCGCAGTGCGCCAAAGTAGTGATCGAAAGAGCGATTTTCCTGCGCAAGGAAAACAATATGGTTCAACGGAACGGAGCCAGGAGCAGGGTGGACGCCGGGTACTGCTGTGCATCCGCAGAGGAGAATCAACATCGCAACGACACAGCAGACTGGACAACCGTACCCGTTCTTAAACATAGAGACGCAGGTTCCTTTCGTACAGATCGGCCCGTTCTAGATGTCGGAGGGTGGGGCGAGGGTTGCCGCGTCAAAGGTCTCAAACCCGTAGATCAAACCTTCCATTACTCCTGAGGTGAGAAGGGAAGAGTGAAGACGAGAAGAAGGGGGACGGTTGCCGTCGCCGGTGCCGTCCCCGAATAGCGGGCGTAATCGAAATCTGCGTTCTTATCGCTCCACGCGCGCAAGGTGGTGATGTAAATATCGCTTCTGCTATCTCGCGGCGCCGAAGACGATCGCTGAGCCTGTTAAAGGGGCTCAATAAAGATGGAATCCAACTTCCACAGTTACTTGCACGCTCACTGGTTGACCATCTTTCTTGGCGGGTTCGAAACGCCAGTTCCTTACCGCGTCCAGCGCCTTCGCATCGAGGCCATATCCCAGGCCGCGAACGACCTTCAGATCGCGGGGCAGTCCAGCCGGATCAACGATGAGCACCAGCACGCACGTTCCTTGAATCTTGGCCCGGCGCGCCTCTTCCGTATATTCGGGATCGGGCGCCGAGAGCTGCAGTGGAGCGCTGATTCCGCCGCCAATCTTATAAACTCCTCCACCAATGCCGCCGCCGGTGCCGGCGCCGACGCCGGGTCCATGTCCCGGTCCCGCGCCTCCCCCCGAGCCGGAACCAATGCCACCGCCCGAACCGATTCCGTTTGACGGAGGGGCCGCGAGACGCGGGGCCACACTCGGAATACCAAGAGTCGGCGCGTGATTCCCCGCCAGATGAACTTGCGGAGGAACCACAACTGTAGGTTCAACCGCCAGTTTCGGCTTTTCGTTCCGCAGAACGATCTGAGGAGGGGTAATTTGCTTCAGCGATACCTTGGGCAAGCGCCCTTTCGGCGCCGGTATTGGATCCTCATCTCCACCGCCGCCTCCGCCACTCACTTCACGCTTCGAAGTGGGCAGCGTATACGAGTCGGGCGAGGGCGCGATTAACGTTACGACTTCGCGCTCTTTCACCGGTTGCACTACCTGGTGGCCGAAGTATGCGCTTGCTAGGATCAGGCCGATCAATACAGCGTGTACGACAGCAGATCCCTTCAGCCCAGCGGATCGATAGTTGTTGTACTGACCCCACACTTCGCGTGAAGATTTCGAAGGCGATGGGATCGTCCTCCGCAGCGGGGTCATGCGCTCGTAGTCCGCGCGTGCTAATCGCAATTGAACGGACGACAAACGACCCTGAGGGCTTACGCTGACTGGCGGATTTGCTTCTCTCAACATGACAACTCCCTCAAGAAACGAAGTCTTTCTGGCACGTCGGATAGATGCAGTGGATCAGCGCGTGGTTTACGGCTCGGTAATTTCAATTAACTCCATGGAAAGCCCAATGCGTGAACGAGATTCCGCCCTCAATCTGTTTCGTCCGGAAAAAACGAAAGGCATGATCCGTGGCGAATTTACCGTCGCGGCCATGCCCTTCGCACCGAAATGATTAGTTTCCCGCAGATGGTTTCTGATTCGCAGGATTGCTCAATTCCCCGTGTTCCTTTTCCGTTGACTGGCGCGAGTACTTCTTCACAGCTGTCAAGAAAGGCTCGCTGGAATTCGTCGCTCGCACCTTTCCGTTCAGAATGTCCGGGAAAGGAACGAAGCTTCCGTAGAGGATCCGCGTTTCATCTTTGTCTTGGGTGATAGCGGAGCCGTTCAGATCGACTCCCGCAAATACTCCGCGTGCGCGGGAATACGTCAGAACCTCTGCTCTCATTTTCCAGTCGGTGTCAGCCGCTGCGTCGCGTCCAACCGGTCCGGCGGCAGCGGAGGCATCCGCGCCGATCTTAAATTTGCTTTGCAGTAAGTGATCCATCCCTTTTTCATTCATGATGATCATGACCAGATCAACGGCTTGACCGCCGGCCTGCAATCCCCAGCTTCCGCCGGTGATCGTGATCGGCGCCGGCGCACTCCAGCTACCGTTTTCCGTACGGCAGCTCGCGATGCCCTTGCCGTGATTGCCACCGAATACCAGAGCAACCTTCACCATCGAAGGAATCACCGCAATACATTTTGCGTCGCTCATGACTTTGTCAGGAATCGCTTTATCCGGTGTCGCCATGATCTCGTTGAGAACCGTCGCCGACTCCGCGATACGTTTATCGATATCAGACTGCTCTTTGTCGTCCGCGCACCAGGCGATGCAGCTGAAAAGTAGTAGTGCCGCTCCAAAAGACACGATGTACCTGCGGAAAGAGTGAGTGGAAATCTTCATGTAAGCCCTCCGGCGATATTGACCTTTATTTGTGGTCGCACGCAGTATTTTGAATCAGCCTACTGAACCTCCCACATGTCTCCCATCCTGTTCTTTCCGTAAATTGCGCAGCGCATAGCCTGAGTCGCCACTTAAGATCGTGTCAGGCGGCATCTCCAGGAATCTGAATCTTCGAAAGCCTCCGCATACAGCTCGCACAGTATTGCGGGACCAAAGTGCCCTCGTCTATTCTCCAGTCCTCGACACAACGCCCCCCAAAGCGGGTGCCGGTTTTTCTGGGAGAAATCGGCATCCGCTCCTTCCAATGCGGTTTCTGAAGCTCTCTACGGGATGAATGAATTGCGATTACAGCGCGGCATGGAGGACCGCTCACCGCGTGTGCGCCATCAAAGAAGGAGCAGTGTCAAATTCGGAGGTGATTCATGCTCTACTGGGCGTTAATATTCCTGCTGGTTGCCGTGGTTGCTGGAGTCTTAGGTTTTACAGGCATCGCAGTGCTGTCGGCAGGCATCGCAAAAATATTGTTCTTCATCTTCTTGATCTTGTTCATTGTGGCCATGGTCTCGCATCTTGGCCGGCGCATTGCCCCATAGGAAATTCGCAGTTTTCCTCTGAATGGAGAGCCTGCGCGCGTCAAGCCTAAGCACATCCGCCGAGTAACATTTCTTCTTCGATTGCGGAGACCTTGGAAGGAATCACCACCTCGACTTGTGTACCGGGCTTCGCGTTGACGACGCGCAGTTCTCCTCCAAATTCCTTGGCTCGTTGCTGGATACCGCTGATGCCGATTCCGACGCTGTCAGGCTGCAGCTCCGCGACTCGCTCTCCAATACCTTTACCGTCGTCTCGCACGGTGAGGGATATTTTTCCATCGTGGTAGGTCAAGGTAACCCATGCCCGCTGGGCTTCGGCATGGCGAAAGACGTTCGTGAGGGCTTCCTGCACGATGCGAAAAATAGCAGTTTCAAAATCAGCCGGCAGGCGTGGGAACCGGCGAGGCTCGACTTCGAGAGATGTTTGGATGCCGCTACGTTCCGCGAGGCCTTCTACGTACCAGGTGATCGCTGACAACAGACCCACTTCGTCCAGCAGAGGAGGATGCAGAAGATGCGAGAGGGTGCGGACCTGTTTAATCGCCCTATCAATGATATTACTCGCCTCCCCACAAACCCCGGACTGGGCGGCCTGTTGTTGCGTGGCGCTGTCGAGGACCATTTTTGCTACGGCAAGTTCCTGTCCCAGACCGTCGTGTAGCTCTCGCGCGATGCGGCGGCGCTCTTGATCCTGCATCGTCATCAGTCGAACAGAGAGCCGTCGAAGGTCCGCAGTCCGGTCATCGACCATCTTTTCCAGCCGAACGGCGTCTTCGCGCATCTCTTGTTCCAGCACCTTGCTGTCATTGATGTCCGAGCAGGTGCCATACCATCGAACAACGTTTCCCTGGTCGTCTCGAATGGGTATGGCGCGGGCTCGGAACCAACGGTAAGTTCCGTCTTGCGAGCGCAATCGGTATTCTGCTTCGTAGTTTGATCTGGACTCCACACAACGCTCCCAGTGTCTCAGTGCGGGTTCCTGGTCCTCCGGATGCACGTAGTTCATCCAGGCGTGCCCGTCGGCTGAACCCAGGACAGCACCGGTGTATTCATAAAACCGATCGCTGATGTAGTCCCGCATGCCATCTGCCTGTCGGCTGAAAATAATGTCCGGCGCTGTGTGAATAATCGCGTCAAGCTCCTGGTTCCTGTGTGCCAGAATGCGATTCAGCTGATCCAGCGCCTGTGCCCGCAGTTTCAGTTCCTCGGTTCGCTCTTCAACCCGCTGCTCCAGCTCACGATTCAGCATTTCGAGCTGGCGAGTCTTGCGGTGCAACTCGGCAAACACTCGCACCTTCGCCCGCAGGAGATCCGGAATCACCGGCACTGAAATATAGTCGACGGCTCCAAGCTCATAACCTTTAAGGCGGTCCAAATCCGTCAAATGCACCGCCGAGATAAAGATGATCGCGGTTCTCTGAAAGCGTGGGTGTTGCCGGATCATTGTGGCCAACTCAAAGCCGTCCAGCTCTGGCATGCTCACGTCCATCAGAACCACCGCGACATCGTCCTTGAGCAGGCGATCCAGCGCCTCCTTGGCCGAGTTTGCTTTGATAAGGCTCTCGCCCAGTTCCTCGAGCATGACCTCATAGCTGAGGAGCTTGGCCGGTTGGTCATCCACCATTAAAATGTTGACCTTCTCATTTGAGACCATGGCGCCCTCTCCATTGTCGTCGTGCGATCTTGCGAATCCCGAATGCTGAATCATCTGTGGAGCCACATGCGCAACGCCGAAAGCAGTTGATCGGTATTGACCGGTTTGGCGAGATATTCCGATGCTCCCGCTTCCAGGCACTTCTCCCGGTCGCCCTTCATCGCTTTCGCGGTGAGAGCAATGATCGGAAGACGGCGCAGATGAGCGTTCCTGCGGATCGCCTGCATCGTCTCGTATCCATCCATCTCCGGCATCATGACATCCATGAGCACGATCGCCACTTCCTGAGTCGATTCGAGGATAGCAATCGCCTCCCGGCCAGTGCTGGCAGCCAGCACGGCCATTCCTCGGCGTTCGAGAACGCTGCTCAGCGCAAAGATGTTGCGTACGTCGTCATCGACCACCAGGACGCGCTTGCCCACCAACGCCTCATCCGAACGATGCAGACGCTCGATCATCCGCTGCTTCTCCGCGGGAAGGTCGGCGACAACCCGGTGCAGGAACAAGGCGGTCTCGTCGAGCAGGCGCTCTGGCGACTCCACACCCTTCAGAACCACGCTGCGAGCCAGAGTGTGGAGACGCGCATCTTCTTCGTGCGAGAGCTCCTTGCCGGTGAAGACAATAATCGGCAGATCGCTGAGCGCTGGAGTGTCGCGGAACCGCTCCAGGACTTCAAACCCGGACATATCCGGCAACCGCAAATCCAGCACCACACAATCGAAGGACTGCTCCGCCACTGTGGCCAGAGCTTGAGTTCCCGTCGCCACCGTCACGACGTCAATATCATCGTACCCCAGCAGTTCACGGATGCTGAGTTGTTCCGCTGGATTGTCTTCGACGATCAGCAGTTTCTTCCGTCGAGGTGTTGCGTACTCTTTGATCCGCCCCAACACTGCGTCCAGCCCCTGCGTGGTGGTGGGTTTGGTTACAAACGCAAACGCACCGCGCGACAAGCCATGGTGCCGGTCCTCATCCAGAGTCAGCATCTGAACCGGAATGTGACGTGTCGCGGGGTCCTGTTTCAAGTGGTTGAGCACAGTCCATCCCAGCATGTCGGGAAGAAAGACATCCAGCGAAACTGCCGTCGGGTGGAACTCCTTCGCCAGCGCCAGAGCCTCCGTGCCACCGGAAGCTGCTAACACCTTGAAGCCCTTGTCGCGCGACAGGTCACGCAACACCCGGGCGTAGTGAGGATCATCCTCGACAATGAGCAGGACTGCATCGTCAGGTTGTAGAACGTCGCGATCGTCTTCAATGCGCTCAGGCGTCGATGCATTTGCGGCGGATGCATGAAGGGCCACAGATTTTCTTTCCTTGGCGGGGCTCGGGCTCGACACCCCTGATGGGTCCTTGTAAGTCAAGGGCAGGAAGAGCGTGAATGTGCTGCCCTCTCCCGGCGCACTGCGCAAGCGGATTTCTCCGCCCAACAGGCTCGCCAGTTCGCGACTGATCGCGAGTCCTAGTCCGGTTCCGCCGTATTTTCTGCTGGTGCCGGCGTCTGCCTGCTGGAAAGCCTCAAAGATAATTCGCTGTTTGTCCCCCGCAATTCCGATACCCGTATCGGTCACTTCAAAGGCCACGACTCCCGGCGATTTGCCGAGAATTGGATGATCCTGGCTCCAGCCGTCAGCAGCCACTCTGACAGCCAGCTTGACCGAACCTTGCTCCGTGAATTTAAAAGCATTCGAGAGCAGATTCTTGAGAACCTGCTGGAGGCGCTTGGAATCGGTGACCAGACTGCGCGGCAACAGCGAATCGCTCCGCACCTCAAAGGCGAGACGTCTGCTCTCGGCCTCATGCCGGAACGGCCGTTCTACCGTGTCGAGCAGGCTGGCGAAGAATACCTCTTCGGCCTCGACCGACACTGTTCCGGATTCGATCTTGGAGAGATCGAGGATATCGGTAATCAGGTTCAGCAGATCCGTTCCTGCACCGTGGATGGTGCGGGCGAATTCCACCTGCTTCGAAGTCAGATTTCCGTCAGGATTGTCGGTGAGTTGCTGGCCGAGAACCAGGATGCTGTTCAGGGGCGTACGCAATTCGTGCGACATGTTGGCAAGAAATTCTGACTTGTATTTTGAAGTCGTAGCCAGTTCTATGGCTTTGTCTTCGAGCGCGCGGCGGGCTTGCTCGATTTCCTGGTTCTTGCGTTCTACTTCGACGTTCTGTTCGGCAAGTTGCTGAGCTTTTTGGGCCAGCTGTTCGTTGGTCTGTTGCAGTTCCTTCTGCTGCATTTGCAGTTCTGTGGCGAGCTGCTGCGACTGCTTCAACAGCGCTTCCGTCTGCATGGTCGCTTCAATGCTGTTGAATACGATTCCGATGCTCGCCGTGAGTTGCTCCAGGAAGGCGAGATGCGAAGCCGTAAAGGTGGCCAGCGATGCCAATTCGATGACCGCCTTGACGCGATCTTCAAACAGCACCGGCAACACGATTACGTTCTTCGGAACCGCCTCGAAAAGGCCGGACCGGATTGAAACGGTACCGGGCGGCAAGTCCGTGATATGTAACCGATGCTTCTCGGCGGCGCATTGCCCAACGAGGCCGTCGCCCAGTCGCACGCGCCGTAAACGATTGTCATCGCTGTCCGCGGCGAAAGCAGAAAGCAATACCAGTTCTGCTGAGTCCTCACTCTCCACCTGGTAGATCAAGCCTTGTTGCACATTGATCAACGGCGCCAACTCCGACAGCAATAGACGTCCAACGGCGGCCAGATCACGCTGACCTTGCAACATTCCTGTGAATCGCGCGAGATTGGTTTTCAGCCAATCCTGCTCGGTGTTGCGGTCGGTTGTCAGGCGAAGGTTATCAATCATCGTGTTGATGTTGTCTTTCAACTGCGCAACTTCTCCACGCGCCTCGACCTGGATCGATCTCGTGAGATCGCCCTTGGTCACGGCCGTAGCGACCTCGGCGATCGCTCGCACCTGATTGGTCAGATTGGCGGCGAGCAGGTTCACGTTGCCCGTCAGGTCCTTCCAGGTGCCCGACGCACCCGGGACGTTCGCTTGCCCGCCCAAGCGCCCTTCGACTCCTACTTCACGGGCAACGGTGGTGACTTGGTCAGCAAATGTCGCCAGCGTGCCGGTCATGTTGTTGATGGTCTCGGCTAACGCCGCAATTTCTCCTTTAGCGTTGACGGTGAGTTTCTGAGAGAGATCACCATTGGCGACGGCGGTTACGACTTTCACGATGCCGCGCACCTGCTCGGTCAGGTTGACCGCCATCACGTTGAAGCTGTCGGTGAGATCTTTCCACGTACCGGCGACGCCAGGAACCTGAGCCTGCCCGCCCAGCTTGCCGTCGGTGCCCACCTCACGCGCCACACGCGTAACTTCTGCGGCGAACGCGTTGAGTTGGTCCACCATCGTGTTGATGGTGTTCTTCAACTCGAGAATCTCGCCCTTCACGTCCACGGTGATCTTGCGCGATAAGTCACCGCGCGCTACCGCCGTCGTCACCTCCGCGATGTTGCGAACCTGCGCCGTGAGGTTTCCGGCCATCGAGTTCACCGAATCGGTGAGATCCTTCCATGTGCCGGCAACTCCGGGAACGCTCGCCTGGCCACCCAGTCGTCCTTCGGAGCCAACTTCGCGCGCCACGCGCGTAACTTCTGCGGCGAATGCGTTAAGCTGATCGACCATCGTATTGATGGTCTCCTTGAGCAACAGAATCTCGCCGCTCACATTCACGGTGATTTTTTTGGAAAGGTCGCCGCTCGCGATGGCCGTTGACACCTCGGCGATGTTGCGCACCTGGCCGGTCAAGTTGCTGGCCATCGAATTCACCGAGTCGGTAAGATCTTTCCACGTACCGCCGACACCAGGAACGACCGCTTGACCGCCAAGCTTCCCGTCAGTTCCGACTTCGCGGGCGACACGCGTAACTTCAGACGCGAACGAGCGAAGCTGATCCACCATCGTGTTGATGGTATCTTTCAGCTCGAGAATTTCTCCCTTCACATCGACTGTAATCTTGCGCGACAAGTCGCCGCGGGCTACGGCCGTTGCGACCTCGGCGATGTTTCTCACCTGTCCGGTCAGGTTGCTGGCCATGAAGTTGACGTTATCGGTGAGATCTTTCCACGTACCTCCGACGCCGGGAACAAGTGCCTGCCCGCCGAGCTTTCCTTCCGTTCCGACCTCGCGAGCAACGCGCGTAA
>Ga0335081_10017556_pt1 | contig 11581 bp, 12 predicted proteins | sample Lox_Sample_35_FD_206713 | JGI IMG/M metagenome (GOLD analysis project Ga0335081, IMG submission 206713) | Soil microbial communities from Loxahatchee National Wildlife Refuge, Florida, United States - Lox_Sample_3.5 | ecosystem: Environmental > Terrestrial > Soil > Wetlands | place: USA... | reverse complement strand
CAGCCCGCAGAACCAATTACTTACCATATTCGACCCGCCGAAACGGCCAAAAGGGCGCTTTCGCGAGCCGCGGTCAGGGACCGCGCTTGTCGTGGGGACTGGATGGCGGCTGGGTCACCGCGACCGGATCGGAGGCCGGAAAGGTCTCCTCCAAGCCGCGTTCGAGATTGTCATCGAGCGTCCGCTTGCGCTTCTCGTCCCGTTCCTTGCGCCTTCGGTCGCGCTCCTGCGCTTCCCGCGCCCGGTCGGAGCGGTCGGCTTGGAGCGACCTGCTTTTGTTCCATTGGTCCATACCGCAATGCCCTCACTTTGCGCTCGCGAGCCCCGCCAAAAACCTAACGCCGGGGCGGCATCCATGTTCCGTTCCGCCGCCGACGCCGGGGACCAGACCGCACTTTATGGTATTCAGAGGACTTTGAAGGTTCCGGAACTGCCAACCATGAAAAATATGGCCTGCATCGAGGATCTGCGGCAGACCGCGCGCCGCAAGGTGCCGATCGCGTTTTTTGAGTATGTCGAGAGCGGCTCCTATGCCGAGCAGACACTTGGCGCCAACCGCGCCGACCTCGAGCGCATTACGCTGCGCCAGCGCATCCTGGTCGACGTGTCCCGCCGCAGCACGAACACGACGATCCTCGGCGAGCCGGTGTCTCTGCCGCTCGCGCTCGCGCCGATCGGGCTGTGCGGGATGCAGCATGGCGACGGCGAGATTTTGGCTTGTCGCGCCGCGCAGGAGGCGGGAATTCCGTTCTGCCTGTCGACCATGTCGATCTGCTCGATCGAGGACGTTGCCGCGGCCGTCGGCAAGCCGTTCTGGTTTCAGCTCTACGTCATGAAGGACCGCGGCTTTGTGCGCGCGCTGGTCGAGCGCGCCGCAGCAGCCAAATGCAGCGCGCTGGTGCTGACCGTCGATCTTCAGGTCCTCGGCCAGCGCCATCGCGACGTGAGAAACGGCCTGACCGTTCCGCCCGAGCTGCGCATCAAGAACGTCATCGACATCGCCACCAAGCCCGCCTGGGCGCTGAGCATCCTGCGCGGCAAGCGCAAGACATTCGGCAATCTCGCCGGACATATCCGCGGCATGGAGGACGTCACGTCGCTCTCGCAATGGACCTCCACTCAGTTCGACGCAACGCTGAGCTGGAAGGACGTCGAGTGGATCGCCGGCCTGTGGCCGGGAAAACTCATCCTCAAGGGCATCCTCGATGTCGAGGACGCGCGCACCGCGGTCAAGAGCGGAGCCGCGGCGCTCGTGGTGTCGAACCACGGCGGCCGCCAGCTTGACGGCGCCCCCTCGTCGATCTCGGCGCTGCCGCCGATCGCGGACGCGGTCGGCTCCTCGATCGAGATTCTGTTCGACGGCGGCATCCGCTCCGGCCAGGACGTCATGCGTGCGCTCGCGGTCGGCGCCCGCGCGTGCCTGAGCGGCCGCGCCTACATCTACGGTCTCGGCGCGGCGGGTCAGGCCGGCGTCGCCCATGCCATCGAGATCATCCGCAAAGAACTCGACATCAGCATGGCGCTGACCGGCGTGACGAGCGTCGCCGACATCGACCGTCGCGTGATCGCAACACCGTAGGCGCCGCGCAGCGGACTGCACGGGGCCCCTGCTCTATTCTTCCTTGTAGCCGTAGGCCGGCGCATTGCCGGTCGCGCCGTAGTATTTGTACGGCAGAAACTTCCCCGACATCGTGAGTTTCACGCGGTCGCCTTTCGGGTCGGCGAGGCGCTCCACCTGCAGGTCGAAGTCGATCGCCGACATGATGCCGTCGCCGAATTCCTCCTCGATCAGCGCCTTCAATGCCGGCCCGTTGACCATCACCAGTTCGTAGAACCGATAGATGAGCGGGTCGGTCGGCGGCATCGCCATGCCGCGATACGGGACCTCATTGAGCAATGCCTGCTCGCCCTTGGTAAGGCCGAACAGCTCGGCCGCCTTGGCCGCCTGCGGCTTCGTCATCTTCATCTGGCCGAGCACCGCGCCGGTCACCAGCACCGGCGACATGCCGCCGATCTCCGTGCAGATGTGCTTCCAGCTCCATCCCTTCTCGCGCTTGATGCCCAGCATTTTCTCCGTGAGTTCCGCTCGTGTCATGGACGATCCCCCTTTTCGGCGCCTGCTCAATCCGCAAGATACTTCAATCCGCGGGCGGCAACATTCGAGCAATTGTCGTGCCAGGAGGGGACCGCGAGCGTGCCGGGGCGGCCTCGAGAGCCGCTCCGGCCGCCTCGACGGCAGCTCACATCGGCGGAGCGATGCCGTGGGTTCCGGCGATGATGATAGGCGTCTCGATCGTACCGTCATCGAGCTTCTTCCCTCTCGGGACGAAGAACTTCTGCCCGGCCTTGATGTCGGCCACGGCCGCGGGAGCGAACATGACGACCTGCACGTCCGGCGGCACGAAGATCTTCTTCTCGCCGTCCTTGTATTTCATCACCAGGATCTGGCCGTCATTGCTGACCACCGAGCTTTCGATATTGGCGTTGGTCATCGTGCTGTTCGGCATCAGGTCCCAGGGGTAATGCCCTTCGGCCGTGCCGCGCATGGCCTCCGGGAAGATGTGAATTTCCACGGCCTTTTGCGTGCCGTCAGGCTGCGGCATGGCGGTGATGCCGACAAACGTCCCCGGCTTGACGTCGGCCAGCGACGCCTTGTTCAGGGTGAGCACGCGCGCGTCGTTCGCGAGCTTCACCTTCAGCATGGTACCGTCGCGCGCTTTCACGGCGAGGATCATGCCGTCAACGCTTTCGATCGTGCCGCGCACGCGCAAAGGCGCCTGCGCCGCCGCCAACGACGCTGCGAACAGCAACGCGACAACACTTCCAGCAATCACCTTCGCAATGTTCGATATCACATCGTCCTCCCAGTTTCCTGCGCCCCGCAGATGCTAGTGGAGGACATTCCGCGGCCGCGAACACAACTGCGTTATCCTTGAAAATTTCAGATCGCCCGGCCGAGGTCGGCCTCGACCAGGGAGCGCAGCTCCGCGGTCACCGCGGGCGTCGTCCCGAACCACAGTGCAAAGCCGCGCACGGCCTGATGCAGCAGCATGCCGAGCCCATCGGCGGTGCGCAGGCCGCGGGCTTTCGCGGCGCGCAGCAGCGGCGTTTCCAACGGCACATAAACGAGATCGGAGACGACGGCATGACCGGGCAGCCGCCCAACATCGATCTCAAGCGGCGGCTGGCCGCGCATGCCGAGCGTCGTGGCGTTCACGAGCAGCGCGGCGTCTTCGAGCGCCGCGTTGCGCTCGTCCCAGCGCACCGGGTGCAGGCGCGGCCCGAAGCGCTCGCGCAGCGCTTCGGCGCGATCGGGCGTGCGATTGGCGATGACGATGCGCTCGACGCCGCGTCCGAGAAGTCCGTAGATCGCGGCGCGCGCCGCCCCGCCGGCGCCCAGCACCACCGCCGTGCCCGGTTCGCGATCCCAACGCGGCACGGCGGCATCGAGATTGCCGAGAAAGCCCTCGATGTCGGTATTGGTCGAGCGCAGCCCGCCGTCGAGCCACAGCGTGTTGGCGGCGCCGACGGCGCGGGCGCGGTCATCGGGCGCGGAGAGCGCCAGCGCCGCCTCCTTGTGCGGCACGGTGACGTTGGCGCCGACGTAGCCGCGCGCGGCGAGCGAGCCGACGAAGGCGGCGAACCGCGCCGGCGGCACTGCCTCGCGGCGATACTCGCCGGCGATCCGGTAATGCCGGAGCCAATAGTTGTGGATCAGCGGCGAGCGCGAATGTTCGACCGGCCACCCGATCACGCAGGCCGCGGCCGCCGCGCTCACGCCTCGGCCACCACGGAATTGCGCAGCACGCCGATCTCGGGACACGCAATCTCGACGGTGTCGCCGGGCTTGAGCCAGACCGGGGGCTCCGCCTTCGGCTCCATCTTCACCGGCGTGCCGGTGACGATGACGTCTCCCGGCTTTAGCGTCATGAAGGTCGTGATGTAGGCGATGAGATCGGCGAAGGAGAAGATCATGTTCGCCGTGGTGTCGTCCTGCGTCACCTCGCCGTTCTTGCGTACCACGAGGTGCAGCGGCTTGCTCGGGTCGACGCCGGTCTCGATCCAGGGCCCGATGCTGCCGCTGGCGTCGAAATTCTTGCCCTGGGTGACGTTGAACTTGCCGTGGCGCAGCCAGTCGCGGATCGTCCCCTCATTGCACAACGTGAAGCCGGCGATCGCGTCGAGCCCGCGCTCCTTCGGCACGTGCTTGCACTCGCGGCCGATCACCATTGCGATCTCGCCCTCGTAGTCGAGCTGATCGGAAATCCGCGGCCGAACGAGATTTTGTCCGTGCCCGACCAGAGAGTTGGGCGCGCGGTAGAACATGCTCGGGTATTTGGGAGCCTCGGCCATGTCGTAGTCGCGCTCGCGCTTGGCGTAGTTGATGCCGATGCACAAGATCTTTTCCGGCGCAATGAGCGGCGGCAGCAGCTCGACCTCGGCCAGCGGCACGTCGGGACGCACGCCCGCAACCGCTGCCTCGGCCTGATCGAGCGCGCCGGCGCGAAACACCTCGAGCAGCGCGCCGAAGCGGCTCAGCCGAGAGCGCAGATCGACGATCCCCTCGCCGACGACCGCGCCGAAGCTCACGCGGCCGCGCAGAGCATAGCTTACAAGCCGCATGTTGCGTCTCTCCGGCTTTCGCAGCGCGCCGGCGGGCTTCCGCCGGGCGCGCGATGTGTTAGAAGTCGGCGCTGCAGCCGTCAACGGCAACGAGCATGCCGATCCGCGATCCGGTGTTCGACCCGCCTTTCAACGTGGTGCGCGCAAGCCACGTCGAGCTTGGCGTGCACGATCTCGGGCGCTCGCGCGCCTTCTATGTGGACTGCCTCGGCCTGCTGGTGAGCGACGAGACCGACGACGCGCTCTATCTGCGCGGCGTCGAGGAGCGTAACCATCACTCGATCGTGCTCCGGCGCTCGCGCGTCGCCGAGGCGCATACGCTCGGCTTCAAGCTCGCCGGCGAAGAGGATCTCGACCGCGCCGCATTCTGGTTCGGCCGCCGCAACCTGCCGACCACGTTCCCCGACCTGCCGTACCAGGGCCGCACGCTGCGCACGGCGGACGACCTGGGCATGCCGATCGAGCTTTACGCGCATATGAGCCGGTCGGAATGCATGCTGCAGAAGTACGCCGCGCATCAGGGCGCCCGCATCCAGCGCATCGATCACCTCAACTGTTTCACGCCGGATGTCCAGGCCAGCTACGACTTCTATTGCCAGCTCGGCTTTCGCCTCACCGAATACACCGAGACCGACGGCGCCGATCCGCGGCTGTGGGCGGTGTGGATGCAGCGCAAGGGCAACGTGCACGATCTCGCCTTCACCAACGGCCTCGGCCCGCGCCTGCATCACATCGGGCTGTGGACCGCGGGCGTGCTCGACATCATCCATATCTGCGATGTGATGGCGACGACCGGCTATCTCGCCAACATGGAACGCGGCCCCGGCCGTCACGGCATCTCCAACGCATTTTTCCTCTACATGCGCGATCCCGACGGCCATCGGCTCGAGCTGTTCAGTTCCGACTACCTCGCCGTCGATCCCGACCACGAGCCGATCCGCTGGTCGCTGACCGATCCGCAGCGGCAGACCCTGTGGGGACAGCCGGCGCCCGAGTCCTGGTTCAAGGACGGCTCGGCGTTCTCAGGCGTCGTGCCGCGCGAGCCGGTGCTGGCGGCGCAGCCGATCGTCGCCGGGTAGCGCCGCGCACATCGGCCGCGACCCTCGTCACGCCGGAGCGTCGCGATGGGAGACCTCGACGACGCGGGCGCGCGCGGCGAGCGCATCGAGCAGCGTATTCGCCTTGACCTTGTTCTCGGGGTCGAGGTTGGCGTCCCATTCGTCGAGCAGATAGACCTTCGCGTTCGTCGAATCGAGTATTTCCTCGAGCGACTTGATCTGCCGCTCGCCGGAGGAAAATCCGAGCTTGTTGTCGGCCGACTCGGCGACGACGGTCGTGTCGCCGCCCTCGTCGCTCTCGACCTCGACGGGCGCGACGCCGGCGGCGAACTTGAAGGCGAGCCGGTCCGACATCGGCCAGTAGAACGCGTTCTTCTTCATCTCGGTCTTGAGGCCGGCCAGCAGCGACGACTTGCCGGTGCCGTTGGCGCCGCGCACCAGGACGCGGCCGGTCGGCTGCGCCAGCACGATGCGCAACGCGTCTCCGACCGAGGAGACGACGTTGGCCTCGCCGCCCTCGCGCAACACCAGCCGGTCGAACTTGATGCGCTGGTCGAACGCTTCGTCGGGCTGCGGCAGCACGTTGGCGGCGACGCCGCCGAAGCGTGTCCACACCGCGATGAAATCGTTCCAGCTCGTTGCGACCAGGTGCAGCTCGTAGGTCATCTCGATCTGCCGCGGCAGCGTGGTGGCAAGCGCGATCAGGAGCACGGTGTCGCCGGCGTTGCGCACGGCAACCACGGTCATGGCGGCGAACACGATGGCGAGCGTGACGATGCCGCTCATTGCGCTCATGCCCTCGCGCGCGACGATGGCGCGGATCTGCACCGATACCGCTTCCCGCAGCCGCGCCTTGAAGGCGGCGAGCCAGAGCCGGAGATTGTATCTGTTGCCGCTGAACACGTTGTCCCACGCCGTATAGCACTGCGCGGTCACGCGATTGTTGACGCGCTGATTCTCCAGATAAGCGCGCTTGAGCGGCGTCTGCAGCGCCCACTGCATCAACAGCAGGGCCGCAAACGCGCCGACATAGGCGAACGGCAGGCTGAGATCGATTTCCATGCCGAGCACGACCGCGTTGAACACGAGCCCGAGAAAGAGCTTGAGCCCGAATTCAAGCTCGTACATGACACTGAAGTAGCACTGGTACGCCTCGCCGGTGAGAAACGGCTCGACCCGCTCGCGCGCCGGCTTGTCGTTGAACAGCTTGACCTTGTCGCGGTTCTCGCGGGTGAAACGCAGCATGAACTTTCCGAAGGCGCGATAACCGGCGCGCTCGGCAAAGATCCAGCTGATGACGCCGGCCACATAGGACGCGGACTGCGCGGAGAGAATCCAGACAAGGTCGCTGAGCAGGAACTGGCCGCTGGCGACCTTGCGCCCGGCATTGATGACGAGCCAAGTGGTGGCGCTCGCCAGCATCGCCTCCGCGATCATCAGGATAAGCATCCCGGCCAGCGCGGGAGAGAGCAAATAGCTTGCCAGCTCCACGCGCGAAACCTGCTGTTGCTTCATTGCAGAGCCACAAAAGTGAGAGGGCGTGCCGGATCGGCGGCGGCAGTGTAACGGCAACCGGCCGCGAAATTAAGCGCGCGCCAACCCGTTCGCGCGCCAGCCGTTTTGCAGAACTGCGCGGGCGCCGACCCGGCGAGGCCGGTCGGCTCAGCCGCGAGCGGACTGCCGGCGCACCAGCTCCTCCTCGAGCCGGTAGATGTTCTCGAACAGCCGCTCCGTGGACAGGCGCAGAAAATAGAAGCCGAAAGTCGGATTCTGATAGTAGAGCTGCTCGACCTGCTCGTAGGTGATCGAGAGCACCTTGCCGTCCTCGATGCATTCGAGCGTCGCCGTGCGCCGATTGTCGGGCGCGAGGAAGCCGAGCTCGCCCACGACCTGCGCCGGCTCCAGCTCGATGCCGAGTTCAACGAGCAGGTAGCGGCCGGAGACGGTGCAGAACATCTCGTCCGCCAGCTCGCCCTTGGCGAACAGGATGTCGCCCTTCTTGAAGTGGCGCTCGGCCATGAACGGCTTGAGCCAGTCCATCGACGACCTGCCGCGGATCGCCTGGCGCACGTTCCCGATCAGCACGAGCATCTGATAAAGGCGGTAGCCGTTGATGGGCAGGGCGAGCGCCTGCAACGCCATCGGAAACCATGAATGCGTGACGGCATAGAAGCCGACGAGGAAGCAGTTGGCGACGATGGCGAGGACGCGCAGCGGCACCATCGTCTTGGTGGATGCGGTCGCCACGATGAACAACGACGCGCCGCTGTTGAAAATGTCCATCCAATGCATGGTCGTTCTCCGCGCCCCGCCTTGTAACTGCGCGCAATTTCGGCTGGTGGCGCGAACATCGCCGGCGTAGCTTGTCCGAGCGTTCCGGGTCCGACTTCGGACCCGGCCGACGAGATACGCGTAATGTCGAAGGGCGCGCTCACCAGCCTCGGCGATTATACCGCACCGCTGCGCCGTTTCGCGGCGTCATCGCTCGGGCGCCATGTTGTTCTGGCCGTCGGCCTTCTGGTCGTGACCGCGTTCACCGTGCCGGAGGCGCGGACCGCAGCCGGAGGCTGGCTGACGGCGTGCCTGTGGTTTTGTTTCATCTATCTGCTGATCGAAAGCGCGGCGCGCGCCCACGCCGCCTTTGCCGCGGGGTCGCTCGCGGGCCATGTCATGTCGCCGTCAGGCGCCGTCGATCTTTTGGGCGCGTTGCCGGTGCCGATCGCGCTCGTCTGCGGCGTCGCGCCGCCGACGGCCTGGCTGCTGGCGTCGCTCTGGGTGCTCAAACTGGCGCAGAACTCGCCTGGATTCGCCCAGCTCGGACGCGTGTTCGTGCTCGAGGCGCGGCCGCTCGCCAGCGTGCTGGCGCTGTTTCTGATCGTGCTGTTCCTCGCCTCCGCCGCCATGCACGTGATCGAGCGCGACGCGCAGCCGGCGGCGTTCGGCACGTTGCCGGCCTCGTTGTGGTGGGCGGTGGTCACGTTGACGACGACCGGCTACGGCGACGAGGTCCCGCACACGATGCTCGGCCATCTGCTCGGCGGCGTGGTGATGATCTGCGGCATCGCCACCTTCGGCCTGTGGACCGGCATTCTCGCCACCGGCTTTGCCGCGGAAAGCCGGCGGCGCAATTTCATCCAGACCTGGGATCTCGTCAGCAAGGTTCCGTTCTTCCAGTCGCTCGACCCCACCGCGATAACGGAGATCACCCACATGCTGCGCCGCGTGGAGGTGCCCGAGCGCACCGCCGTCATTCGCCGCGGCCGGGTCGGCGACTGCATGTATTTCATCGCCGCCGGCGAAGTGGTGGTCGATGTCGATCCGGCGCCGGTTCGTCTCGGTGTCGGCGCCTTCTTCGGCGAGCTGGCGCTTCTTGGCGATTCGATCCGCACCGCCAACGTGTCCACGACCAAGGCCTCGACCCTGCTCATCCTCGACCTCGCCGACTTTCGCACGCTGATGGCGCATCATTCCGAGCTTGCCCGCGTCATCGACGCCGAAGGCAAGCGGCGGCTGAGCGACAATCTGCGGCGGCGCGATCTGCACGTGCACGGCAGCGCCGCGACGACCTGAAACCGGCCATCGCGCCGCGAACCACGCCGGCAGCCGGCAGAGCCAAATGACAATTCCGCTCAACGAGACCCACGATCCCGCGCGGCGAAGCTTCGTCGAAAGCGCAAATGCCCGAGGCGCCGACTTCCCCATTCAGAATCTTCCGTTCTGCGTCTTTCGTCCGACCCCGCAGGCAGCGCCGCGCGCGGGCGTGGCGATCGGTGATCGGTTGCTCGACCTTGCCGCCGCAGCCTCCTGCTTCGACGGCCTCGCCGCGCACGCCGCACGCGCCGGCGCCGCGTCGCACCTCAACGACCTCATGGCACGCGGGCCGCAGGCATCAGCGGCGCTGCGGCTGGCGCTGTCCCGCGGCTTGAGCGCGGAGCGCGGCGACGGACGCCTGCGCGCGCATCTCACGCCGATCACGCAGGCCGAACTCGTACTGCCCGTCGCCGTCCCCGACTTCACCGACTTCTACGCCTCGGTCTTCCACGCCACCAATGCCGGACGCGCGTTCCGGCCGGACAACCCGCTGCTGCCGAACTACAAATACGTGCCCGTCGCCTATCACGGCCGCGCCTCCTCGGTGCGCGTGAGCGGCACGCCGGTGAAGCGGCCGCGCGGCCAGCGCAAGCGCCCGGACGAAGCGGCGCCGAGCTACGGACCCTCGCGCACCCTCGATTTCGAGCTTGAGCTCGGCTTCTATATCGGGACGCCGAGTGAACTCGGCGAAACCATTCCGGTCGCCGAGGCCGCCGAGCACATCTTCGGCTTCTGCGTCCTCAACGACTGGTCGGCGCGCGATATCCAGGGCTGGGAGTACCAGCCGCTCGGGCCGTTTCTCGGCAAGAATTTCGCCACCACCGTTTCGCCCTTCGTGGTGACGAGCGAGGCGCTCGCACCGTTCCGCATGGCCGCCTTCACGCGTCCGGCCGGCGATCCGGCGCCGCTGCCGCACCTCGACGATGCCGCGGATCGCGCGCAAGGCGGGCTCGATGTCACGCTCGAAGCCTATATCGCGAGTGCGGCGATGCGCGAAGCCGGGATGGCGCCGCTGCGCCTCGCGCGGACTTCGTTCGCGCACATGTACTGGACGGTCGCGCAGATGGTGGCGCACCACACGAGCAACGGCTGCGATCTCGCGGTCGGCGATCTCATCGGCTCGGGCACCGTCTCCGGCCCGGACAAGCCGAGCTGGGGCAGCCTGCTCGAGCTTTCAGCGCGCGGCAGCGAGCCGATCGCGCTGCCGAGCGGCGAAAAGCGCGGCTTCATCGAGGATGGGGACGAGATCATCTTCCGCGGCTTCGCGGAAAAACCGGGCTATCCGCGCATCGGTTTCGGCGAGTGTCGCGCCGTGGTGCTGCCGGCCGAGTGAAACGCCTCTTCGTTCTCTCTCTGTCAGGCGGCTTGATGTTGTGCAATCGGCGCGTTTTCCAACACCACCGTCGCCGCCGCGGTATTTGAAATGGGAATATGATAGTTGCGATGCACCTCCTTAACGTAGCCGGTCAACGCGCCCCGCATCGCCATCCAATTGAGAAACTCCACGCCCTGCGCGCCGGCTTCCTCGACTACGTCGTGGATCGAGTAGCGGGCCAGCGCCTCCGGTTCGTCGACGATCTTATCCATGCAGAGCCGGTCGAATTCCTTGTTGATGAAGCCGGCGCGCTTGCCGTCGAGCTGGTGCGAAAGGCCGCCCGTCCCGACGACCATGACGCGCAAGTCCGGTTTATAGCTTTCGACCGCCCGGCCGACGGAGCGGCCGAGTTTGAGGCATCGCTTGAGCGACGGCAGCGGATGCTGCACCGTATTGATCGACACCGGCACGATCCTGATTGTCTGCCACCGTTCGCCCGGAAACATCAGCGCAATCGGGATCGTCACCGCGTGGTCTACCAGCATCTCCTGGCAAATCGTGATGTCGAATTCGTCGGCGACGAGAGCGTTGATCAGGTGCCACGACAGGTCCGCATCGCCCTTGATCGCACGCGCTACCGGAATGCCCCAACCTTCGTCTTCGCTGCGGTATTCATCGGCCGCGCCGACCGCGAAGGTCGGCAGCTTGTCGAGAAAAAAGTTGAGGCCATGATCGTTGTAGAAAACGATCGCCACGTCGGGCTTTTCCCGCGCCAGCCACTTGTGCACATAATCGAAGCCCTGGAAAAATGGCCGCCAGTAGGGATCGTTCTGTTTGTTGTCCGCAATCGCCTTGCCGATCGCGGGTACGTGCGTCGAGGCGACTCCGCCGATGATCCTGGCCATGACTATCTCCCAGCAGCGGCGAGCTTTGCTTTGAATTCGTCGACCGTTGTTCCGGTCTGCTGCGCGCCGATATCCTGCACGTTGAGGCC
>Ga0335081_10017555_pt1 | contig 11581 bp, 11 predicted proteins | sample Lox_Sample_35_FD_206713 | JGI IMG/M metagenome (GOLD analysis project Ga0335081, IMG submission 206713) | Soil microbial communities from Loxahatchee National Wildlife Refuge, Florida, United States - Lox_Sample_3.5 | ecosystem: Environmental > Terrestrial > Soil > Wetlands | place: USA... | reverse complement strand
ATCCCACATACCTGGAGCCGGTAGAGAACGCGTCCTTGGGCGACAGCGTCGGAGCCTGCAGCCGGGCGTTGAGATTTTGATCTGCGGGCGGCGGTGGTGGCGCTGCCTGCTGTTGCGGCTGTGGCGCGGGCGCGCTCTGCGCCTCGGCCCCCGCCGCAGGCTGCTGCGGTGCTCCGCTCGGGCCCGGCAGGCCAGGCCGGCTGCTATCCAGAATCTTCTTCAGCTCTTTGCGGTCGATTTGCGGCGCTTTCGACGTCGCGATGCGATTCTTGTCCGAAATGATGTTCGTCTCCGGCGGCTTCGCCGGCGGCTTTTGCTGGTCGGGGGGCAACTCCAGATACGTAAGGTCCTTGTCCTGCGGCAAAGCGTTCGGACTTAGAACTGCCGTTTGCCGCGGTATCAGTCCCGCGATTCTCGACGAGTTTACGATCAGCAGCACCACCAGCAAGTGCACCACCACCGAAATCCAGAACGATTCTCTCCGCCGCGAGTGCGTCAGATCGTCCTGAAGTTGCAGGACTAACGTCGGGGCCTCGTCTATCTCCCGGTAGGCCGACTCCCAGTAGCGGGCATCGTACAAATCCCCCCCCTCAGCTCTTCCTGGCGCAGGTGTGGTAGGGGTCGGCGTCGTCGGCGGGATTTGCGTGGTTGACATCGAACGGCTTACCCGTTGGTTAGACACGAGCCGCAGGATATTAGTTGCAGCAACAGCATTCTGGCCAGCTTTCGGTGACTCTCGGTTTCCCTTCGTCCCCACGCGGCATTTGCGGCCGATAGGCTATTCTCGCATCTTTTAATGGAATCTGCGACGCTCTGGAAGGCTAGGTACTTCGGACATTACTCGACAGGTGAGTTTGACAATACTTTACACAGCGCTCGTCGGGGTTTCTCTGCGCTCTCTGCCGCTGTTCTCTGCGCTCTCTGCGTTTTAAGATTCCGGCCCGTCCAGTCAGCGCCGCAATTCTTCCAGCCTGACCTTGCACCCATGCGTTTCGATCGCGGCCACGATGTCGAGCGCCACGGCCAGCGCCCGGCGCCCATCCTCCAGATCGACCAGCGGCCGAGCCCGCCGTCGCACCGAATCCAGAAAAGATATCAGCTCCGCATGCAAAGGCTCTTCTTTCACCGTGGGCAGCTTAGCGACCTGGATTTGCGGATTCACCGAAGGCGCTCCTGCGCCATCTCCCCCTACAGAAAACACCATCGCATCCTGCCGTCCGTAGTCCAGCGAGACATACTGCTTGGGCTGAAAAAAGCGCAACTTCCGCACCAGTTCGGTCGAGACCCGGCTGGCCGTAAAGTTGGCGATGCAGCCGGAGTCGAACTCAATCCGTACATTGGCGATATCCACTTTGCTGGAAAGAATGGGAAGGCCGACTGCCCGGATTTCTTTCACCGGAGAATTCACAAACGACAATACGATGTCCAGGTCGTGAATCATCAGGTCAAGCACCACATCGATATCGAGTGACCGCGGTGTGAACACGCTCAGCCGGTGGACCTCGAAAAACATGGGCCGGGTGATCACCGGCAGTGTCGCGCGGACGGCCGGATTGAAGCGCTCCAGGTGCCCGGCTTGCGCGACGCGCTTGCGCTCGCATGCCATGCGGATCAGTTCATCGGCTTCGGCCAACGACACTGCAATGGGTTTCTCGATCAGAACGTCCACCCCTGCTTCCATCAATTTCCCCGCCGTGCTGAGGTGATGAACGGTGGGGACCGCGACCGAAGCGGCCTCGACTTCACTGTGCGTGGTCAGTAACTGTTCGACCGAACCAAACCCCCGGCAGCCGAATTCCCCCGCCACTGCGTCTGCCCGGCTGGGGTCCGAATCGACCACGCCCACCAGCCGTACCCGCGCTCCCTCTTTCGCAAGTTGCTGGTAAACTCGCGCGTGATTACGTCCGAATGCGCCGACGCCGATCACCGCCACGTGAATGAGATGATCAGAGCTCACCATCTACTTGACCTGTGCCTTTTTCAGCAGCGCGATCTGCCCCGCGTGGTAAAGCTCATGCTGCACAATGCCGCTGAACATATAGAAATGGTCGTAGTATTTTTCCTTCTTCCCTGGAACTGGCTCGAACAAACGCGAATCGGGAAACGCCGCCACCGCTTTGACCAGCGCCTCGTGCTTCTGTCGGACATGTTCTACCGCTTTTCGCCAGGCGGTTTCGCTGCTGTCCTTGACCGGCGGAAAGTTCTCTTCGGCGCTGAGCTTCACCGCTCTGCCTGCGGCTCGGCGCAACACCGCGTCGTCCCACGCGGCCACGTGCAGCAGCAACTCCCAGATGCTGTGAGCTTCCGGCATGGGATGGGCGGCCGCAGTCTTGGCATCCACGTTCGCAAGCAGTTCGAGCATAGAATCCCCGTGCCAGGCTTCCCCCTCAAAGGCTCGGCGAATCTGGTCGGCAAGGCGGGCGGTCTCAGACATGCAACTCTCTTTTCATCCTTAAAAATGCTGGCCGGCGTCTCCGCCGTCAATCCAAATCTTGATACGCCGTCGCCATGATCGTAATTCCTGCCCCATCCGCCGACCTCACAATCTCGTTCCCGTCGAGCAGCAAACATTTCCCCGCATCCAGGGCCAGACATGCCGCCCCTGCCTGGCGCATCACCTCAATCGTTTTCGTGCCGATGACCGGAACGTCAAACCGCATGTCCTGATTCGGCTTCGCTGCCTTGACCACCGTCAACTCGCGGCTCAACGTGGAAGCCCCCGCGTCCAGCGATCTCATGATCTGGCCCGCGCGTTCGATGGTTGCGTCCGTCCCCTCCATGGCTTCCACCGCCACGCAAGCCGCTTCGGCCACCACCACAGTTTGTCCGATGTCGAACTGCGCCAGTTGCCGGGCGACCGCTCGGCCATATTCGACGTTCTTCTGCTCCCGTTCGCTCGGCGAGCGCCGGGTAAGCACGCCCGCCTTGGCCAGCAGAGGCTCCAGCAAGCCGGTCGACTTCTCCAGCGTGATGCCTTCATCCGCCAGCACCTTGGCCACCGCTCCAAGCAAGGCATCGGTGTTGCGGGTGCGCAGATTCAACAACACCTTTGCCAGCCGCCAGTCCGGCCGGATGCTGGAGAAAATCTGTTTGTGTTTCACCTGCCCGGCCATGACCGCTTTCGTCACACCCTCGCGCTTGAAAGTCTCGATCAGCTTGGACAACTCTCCCAGCGAGACCCAATGCACCGCGGCCGCGCCATAGGAGTCGATTTCAGGAAGGGTTTCCTCTTTGATGGCCGCGACTACCACCTCAAACCCCTGCGTCCGCGCCGCGTCTAGCACTAAGAAGGGAAAACGGCCGTTGCCGGCAATGAGGCCGAGTTTCTGCTTGGCAGGAGGCACGCTTGAAAGTCTAGCATTGACCCGTCAGCCTTCAGCACTTAGCATTCAGCCAAGCCGGGCTCGTCAAGCTCTAGCGCAACTGCGTCTGACTGATTACGAGGCTTGACATCAAAGTCGGCCCGAAGTCCAAACGCTCTTTCCTGGCTGAATGCTGAGTGCTGAATGCTGCAAGCTACTTAATCACTCCCCGCTCCGACGCTTCGATGAACTTGATCAGCCGTTCCACATCTTCACCCCGGTCCGCTTCCGCCTTCAACTTCTCCAGCGCCTGCGAAGTATTCAGCTTCGACGCCAGCAGCACCTTGTAAGCATGATGGATCTTGGCAATCCGCTCCTTGCTGAAACCGCGCCGCTCCAGTCCCACCGCGTTGAGACCGTAAGCGTGCGTATCTCGGGCGGCCGCCGTCTTGGAAAAGGGAAGCACGTCCCGGGTGATGGTGGTGCCCCCGCCAATAAACGCATACTCCCCAATCCGCACAAAGTGATGCACCGGACACAGCGCGCCCACCTGCGCCCAGTCGCCCACCGTCACGTGTCCGCCCAGCGTCGCTGCGTTCGCCAGAAGCACGTGGTCTCCAATCCGGCAATCGTGGGCGATATGCGTGTACGCCATGACCAGCGTGTGGCTGCCCATCCGGGTCAGTCCTCCGCCCTTGATGGTGCCCCGGTTGATGGTGACAAATTCCCGGATCGTGTTGTGATCGCCGATTTCCAGGCGTGTCGGCTCGCCCGCGTAGCTCAGGTCCTGGGGCGCCAGCCCAATCGAGCAAAACGGAAAGAAGCTGTTGTGGGCGCCGATCTTCGTAGGGCCCTCCATGGCCACATGCGACACCAGATGGCAACCCTCGCCGATCTCTACCTCCGCTCCGATCACGCAGTAAGGACCAATCCTGCAGCTGGAGTGGACCCTGGCGCGCGCATCGACGATCGCGGTGGGGTGAACTGTGGTCATTGAGGGAGCGGCCGGCATGGTCTTGAAGCCTGGTTATTCGGTTTCCGCGGATGCCTCGGCATTCCCGCCCCCTGCTCGCGAGCGGTCCACCAGCCGGCAACTGACGGTCGCTTCCGCCGCCCGCTTGTCTCCAACGTAGGCCGTCCCTTCCATGCGTCCCGCATTGCCTCGCCAGGACGTCACCTTCACTTCTATGCGCAACTGATCGCCCGGAACTACCGGCCGCCGGAACCTGGCGCGTTCAATTCCCGTGAACAAAACCAGCTTGCTGTCCCGGTCTTCGATCTCACTGAGCAGCAACACCCCGCCGGCCTGCGCCATGGCTTCCACAATTAGCACTCCTGGCATCACCGGCGCGCCTGGAAAGTGGCCGGTAAAGAATGGCTCATTCACCGTTACGTTCTTAATCGCGACGATGCGCTCTTTCCGCGTAAGCTCCAGCACCCGGTCGATTAATAAGAACGGAAAGCGGTGGGGCAAGAGACGTGTGATTTCATTGATGCCCAATCCGGTTTTCCCCCTCGGATTCTCGCCGGCGGAATGAGCGGTCTCTGTCATACTGGGTTTCATCAGGAGCGAAGATTATACTTTACCGGACCCACAAAACCCCTCGCTGAAGATACCATTCATGATTAGGAAAGCTCAAAAAAAAGTCCCAGCCGCCACCGCCGCTCAATCGGCCCTCCCGCTCCGCTATTTCGAAGACCGCAAACTCCAGATCACCGAAACCCTCCGCCAACTGGTTGAGGTCGAGTCCCCGAGCGACAACAAGCCGGCCGTCGACCGCCTGGGTGAGTTGCTCGCCGGGCGATTCGAAGCTCTCGGAGGCCACGCCAAGTTCCACCGCGCCCAGGATTTTGGCGATCATTTGCAGGTTGATTTCCCCGGCAAGAGCGCTGGCAAATCGGTGCTGCTCTTAGGGCATATGGACACGGTATATCCTCTGAATACCCTCGCCACCATGCCCTGCCGCATCACCGGCCAAAAGCTGTTCGGCCCCGGCAGCTTTGACATGAAGTCCGGCATCGCCATCATGCTTCACGCCATCGAGGCCCTTCACGCCGCGCACGGCGACGAACTGCCCCGCCCGGTGACCATCCTGTTGGTTTCTGATGAAGAAGTCGGCAGCGACAGTTCCCGCCACATCACCGAAAATCTCGCCGGCAAATCTCAAGCCGTGTTGGTGCTCGAGCCCGCTTACGGCTCAAAAGGAGCGGTAAAAACCGCCAGAAAGGGAGTTGGCGAGTACGTTCTCAAAGTCACCGGCAAAGCCGCGCACTCGGGGCTGGATTTCGAAAAAGGCGAGAGTGCGATCATCGAACTTGCCCGGCAGATTATCCAGCTCTCAAAGCTTGTCGATCGGAAGCGCGGCATCACGCTCAATCCCGGGATCGTGCAAGGTGGCACGCGCGCCAATGTGATTCCCGGAGAAGCCAGCGTCGTGCTCGACGTTCGCGTCGCCCGCATGAAGGATGCTGCCGTCATCGATCGCCGTCTCCGTTCGCTGAAGCCCTTCAACCGCAAGTGCAAACTGCAACTCACCGGAGGCGTGAATCGGCCGCCCATGGAACGAACTCCCAAGGTGGCGGCGTTGTTCCAAAAAGCATGCGCGATTGCTGAGCAAATGCACTGGAAGCTCGACGAAGCCGCCGTCGGCGGAGGGTCCGACGGAAACTTTACGGCTGGCCTCGGCATCCCCACTCTCGACGGACTCGGCGGCGTAGGTGACGGCGCCCATGCCCGCCACGAGTCCATCTTGATCTCTGAGTTGCCCCGCCGGACCGCCCTTTTGGCCGGACTAATCGAAGCGATCTAAAGGCTCTGTGCCGGCGCTGCCTGAATCTCTCTGCGGCGTCATCCCGACGGCCCGCGTTTTCACCGCCGCGCCGGGGGATCTAACACCAAACTGGCCGGCGCGCCAAGCCATCGACAAATGCCCACTCAAAATTCAACCTCAGCCAAAGGCCCGGTCTTGTCCTGATTCGATCACTGCAGCGGACGCGGGCGTGCCCGGAACCTTTGAACATGCGGGTTTCCTTCGTGTCCTTTGTGGTTAATTTCAGACACCCCCAAACGCCCCGGCCGGCGCGCCATTCCCTTCGTTCCGTGCTAGAATTCGTGGCCGCACGTAATCCGCTCTAGGGAAGGCCCTCTATGAAGTCCCGTCGGTTCTTGGTCCCGGCAATTCTTCTGATCCTCACGCTTCTTGCCTCGGCAGCAGATGACGTCCGCCACGTCTCCACTCGCGTCCCGGTGATTGGCTCGTCTCGCGAACTCGCCGCGCAGCGCCCGGCGAATCAGTCAAAGTCCGTCCGCCACGATTCCGTAAATCCCGCCGCCAACCCCTGGCAGCTTCTCGCTACACTGCCCGGCGCCGTCGTGCACGACATTTCTTTTGCCACGCCCAAGATCGGCTATGCCGCCGCCGAACTCGGCCAGGTTTGGAAAACCACCAACGGCGGCCTCAACTGGACCCGGATCATGAATCTGGGTTTCCCCTATTACTGGTACGGAGTCCAGGCCGCAGGTGTGAATGAGGTTGTCATCTCGGGATTCAACGATTCCAATTTTGAAGGCATGATTCGCTTCAGTCACGATGGCGGCCAAACTTGGACCTCGGACATCGTTCTTACCACCAACGGTTGGGGCGACCGCATCCGCTATATCAACTTTCAGGACGGCTTAGAGATGGATCAGTTGAATCTCTCCGCCCCGAACGCCGCCCATTACACCACCGACGGCGGCGCCAGCCAGTCCGATTGGACCAACGTCGTCCCCGACCCAAACGGAGGCTGGTTTGGCAGCCAGTTCAGCCTGCTGCCCAACCAGCATGCCCGCGCCTCCGGCATTACCTATTGCACCAGCCTCAACCTGGGCGCTGACTGGAGTTGCGTTCCCTCCATTGACTCGCTTTTCGACGGCCCAACCTTCTTCGCAAACGACACTTTTGGCTGGGTCGGCGGCGGCGAGATTTCACCCAATGTCGAAGGCTGGGTCCATCGCACCGCCGACGGCGGCAACACCTGGAGTGGCCGTACTCTGGACATCGCCTGGCCCGTGCGCGAAATTCTCTTCCTCACTCCCAAGATCGGCTGGGCTGCCGGCGGAAACTATTCCTCCAATGTCGGCGGAATGTACTTCAGTAAAGATGGCGGGCAGACTTGGTCGCTCGATGCCGGCACCAACGCTGAAATGGGCGCCTGTGACAGCAAGCGCCAGGGCCATCAGGTGCAGGTCTGGTGCGCGGGCTTCAACAGCTCTTTCAACACGGTTGTCTACACCGTGAAGGGCACGCTGCCCTAGTGGCTCAGTTTGAGTTCCACTTTCATCAGGCGTCATCCCGACGGCCCGCGCTTCGACCGCCGGGCCGAGGCATCTCGCGCCCAACCACCGCGCGTTTTGACTCCAATCACCGCGAAGTCTAGAATTTCCTTAGAGGACACTCTTATGGGCGGAAAATTGGGCTTGCCTGAGATCTTGGTCATCCTGGCCATCGCTCTTCTCATCTTTGGCCCCAGCAAGCTGGCCGACCTGGGCAAGGGCCTCGGCGAAGGCATCAGGAACTTCAAGTCTGCCATGAAAGACGACGAACAACGCCCGGAGAAAAAGTCTTAGCCCATCTTACCCCGGGATTCCTTCAGCATCCGCCATACCAGCCCCACCGGCAACCCCACCACATTGGAATAATCTCCCTCAATGCGCGAAATCCACCGCGAGGCCATCCCCTGGATCGCGTAAGCGCCCGCCTTGTCCATGGGCTCACCGCTCGCAACGTAAGATCGGATTTCGTCCTCCGGAATTTTCGCCATCAGCACGCGCGTCATCTCCGATGACACATCTTCAAATCCGCTTCCCACCACGCACACGCCGGTGATCACCTCATGTTCCCGCCCTGAGAGCATGCGCAACATCCCCGCCGCATCCTCAGCATCTTTCGGCTTCTCCAGTATCGTTTTATCCACCACCACCACCGTATCCGCCCCGAGCACCACATCACCGGGCCGCTGCCCGAGCACCGCCAATGCTTTCTCCCGCGCCAACCGTTCCGCGTAAGCCCGGGCCGTCTCACCTTTCAAAGGAATTTCCGGCACGTTCGCCGCATGAACCACGAACTCAATCCCCGCATTGCGCAGCAATTCCCGCCGCCGGGGCGAAGCCGATGCCAGCACTAACATGAGTTTGGATTCTAGCCGATCAGGTCAACCCAACCATCGAATGAGGCGCGGAACCCATCGATCGCGCCCACCCCCTTGTCATTCCGAACCCGCTTCAGCGGCGAGCAATCTGCTGTTCACACCCGTGCCCGCTCCTTTGTGCTCCCCGTGCCCCCTGTGGTTAAGCGGTTCGCTGTTAAAATCATTAGTTCCCCATGGACGCCGCTTCCATCCGCAATTTTGCCATCATCGCGCACATCGACCATGGCAAATCCACCCTGGCCGACCGCCTGCTCGAACTCACCGGCGCGCTCACCGCCCGCGAGATGCAGGCCCAGGTGCTCGATTCCATGGATCTGGAGCGCGAGCGCGGCATCACCATCAAGGCCCACGCCGTTCGCATGACGTACACCGCCCAGGACGGCCAAACCTACCAGCTCAATCTCATCGACACTCCCGGCCACGTCGATTTTTCCTACGAAGTCTCGCGCTCGCTCGCTTCCTGCGAAGGCGCTCTGCTGATCGTCGACGCCTCCCAGGGCGTCGAAGCCCAAACCCTCGCCAATTCCTATCTCGCCATCAATCATGGGCTCGAAATCATCCCCGTCATCAACAAGATCGACTTGCCCAGCGCCGATATCCCTCGCACCAGGGAAATGATCGAAGGCGCCGTCGGCCTCGACGCTGCAAACGCCGTCCTGATCAGCGCCAAGACCGGCCAGGGCGTGCCCGACGTTCTCGAAGCCATCGTCAAACGTATTCCTCCGCCCAAAGGCGATCCCGAAAAGCGGCTCCAGGCGCTGATCTTCGACTCCTGGTTCGACCCCTATCGCGGCGTCATCGTGCTCACCCGCGTTTTCCAGGGCACCCTGCGCAAGGGACAAAAAATCCGTCTCATGTGGAACGGAAAAGTTCTCGACGTCGAAACCTTGGGCGTCCAGAGTCCCAAGCCGGTGGAAGTCGAAGAGCTCAAGGCCGGCGAAGTCGGATTCCTGATCGCCAACATCAAGAATGTCGCCGACACCAAAATCGGCGACACCATCACCGACGACACCAATCCCGCCATCGAACCTCTGCCCGGCTTCGAAGAAATCAAGCCCATGGTCTTCGCCGGTCTCTATACCGTCGACGCCCACGAGCACACTCAGCTGCGCGAAGCTCTCGAGAAACTTCGCCTCAACGATTCTTCCTTCTTCTTCGAGCCCGAAAGTTCCGTCGCCCTGGGTTTCGGCTTCCGCTGCGGCTTTCTCGGCCTGCTCCACATGGAAATCATTCAGGAGCGCCTGGAGCGCGAGTTCAATCTCTCGCTGATTACCACTGCTCCGGGCGTCCGCTACAAAATCTACAAGACCGACGGTGAAATGATCGAAGTCGACAATCCCTCCCGTTGGCCGAACCCGAGTGAGATTGACAAGATCGAAGAGCCGGTGATTCTGGCCACCATCCTCACTCAGCCGGAATACGTCGGCGGAATCCTGGCCCTCGTAGAAGAGAAGCGCGGCCGCCAGAAGACTTTCGAGTACGTGACCTCGAACCGCGTCATGCTGCACTACGAGCTACCGCTGAACGAAATCGTTCTCGATTTCTACGATCGCCTCAAGTCCGTCTCTCGCGGATACGCCTCGCTCGACTACCATCTCGCCGACTACTGGGAATCGCCCATGGTCAAGCTCGACATTCTGGTCGCCGGCGAGCCCGTCGACGCGCTCTCCATCATCGTGCACCGCGACTTCGCCTACGAACGCGGCAAGGCCCTGGTCTCCAAAATGCGAGAACTGATTCCCCGGCAAATGTTTGAGGTAGCGATTCAGGCGTCAATCGGGGCGAAGATCATCGCCCGCGAAACCGTGCACGCCATTCGCAAGAACGTTCTAGCCAAATGCTACGGGGGCGACATCACCCGCAAACGCAAACTGCTCGAAAAGCAAAAGGAAGGCAAGCGCCGCATGAAGCGCATCGGGCGAGTGGATATTCCGCAGGAGGCTTTCCTGGCTGTGCTGAAAGTTGGCGAGGATACCAACTAAGCTCGTGTGGGGCGGGCGCCCTCGCCCGCCCAGCCGCGAAAAGGCGCAAGATGGCCCGGTGCCCCAGGTTCGCGACCCATAATATAACGCCCGCGGTTTTCACTTCTCTGGTTTTGGGGCGCTAACCTGGGCGGGGGGATTACTTAAACCATCCGAAAATCTTGAATCACTCGGCACTCCCAGGTTAGCTCGCCTTCGGCTACGCGGAACCTGGGGCACCAGGCAAAGTCGCTGTCGCCGCTCCATAGACAAAAGCCGTCTAGCATCTTGATGTGATGATCGGGGAGCATGTGTACGCCGATCTCGACATCAAAGTTGCACCCTCGGTGATCACTGCAAAAGCGGCCAACGATTATCACTTCAAAACCGGCCAACGGAAGTAGCCGTTCCGGGACCAGTTTGTTCTATCCTGCCGCCTCCAGAGGAGGCAAGTCATCGACAGTCTGCAACGGATACCTCGGGTTTCTGAGGGTTGTACCGTACTCGACATGCAGGGCGAGTCCGGGGCAAGGCGAGTCGAACATCAGCTTCGCTCTGGCCTCGAACACCGGAATCGGCCCACACCGAGTATTCGCGAGTCGCAATAGAGTAAGCCACCTTGTATTCCGCCCTCCAGGTAACTTGCCCACCCCAGTATGTCTGAAGTGCGTGGTCAGCGACGATTCTCGTATCTTGAATGGTTCCGTGCACCCGCGGCCATTCCGCCGATCGTTGGCGTCGCTGCAAGAATGCGAGTAATGCCGCCATGAGGACGAACACGGCGGCGAACACTACTGTGGCACGGACGTTAATCGTCGATTCACCGCGACGCGCCGTAGCCTTGGCCTGAGCGGAACCCATTGTTGTTCGGTGACCTACCTCGACATTGTAGCTGTGTGAACCGCGCCTCGTACCATCAGTTCTCAACCCGTCACTTCCCGTGGAGGCAAGCCGGTTTTGGTGCGCCAGCTTCGCGGGCCGCACTTGAGCACATGCCCGTGGCGCCCGGTGCCCCAGGTTCGCGACCCATAATATAACGCCCGCGGTTTTCACTTCTCTGGTTTTGGGGCGCTAACCTGGGCGGGGGGATTACTTAAACCATCCGAAAATCTTGAATCACTCGGCACT
>Ga0335081_10017553_pt1 | contig 11581 bp, 8 predicted proteins | sample Lox_Sample_35_FD_206713 | JGI IMG/M metagenome (GOLD analysis project Ga0335081, IMG submission 206713) | Soil microbial communities from Loxahatchee National Wildlife Refuge, Florida, United States - Lox_Sample_3.5 | ecosystem: Environmental > Terrestrial > Soil > Wetlands | place: USA: Florida... | reverse complement strand
ATTATTTTCGGTCGAAAAATGCAATCTCAATACGCGGACGATATGTGTAGTTTCAGGAAATATACGTGACTGAAAGGTTCAATAACTTATTCTTCACTTCCATCGAGTTCCTAAACCTAGCCATACTGCCTGAAATGTTTATTATCCGAAAAACTTAACGTGTCAATTGACGATTATAGCTTGACCCGTGGCCAACGGCTGGGTCTCACGAAGCTAAACTCATCATCGATCATTTATTGTGTCAAAACCGGTTTGAATTTATGACGCACAAAGTGTCCGCAAGCCGTCATCGAATTTTAATCAAAACTTCATATGCATTTAACATTGATTACCTATAATACACAACAGAAATAAGTAATCTTCCGTCTCAGTGCTGATGACTCAATGAGTGCCTTCTCGAAAAATTCAAATGTGCATGATGTGCTCTTATCATGATTACGTTTGATGGACTGGATGTCCCTGCAGTGCCCTTTCTTTATCGAGTGGCCTGAATCTGCCTGTTTAATATCTCGTGTAATGGATGCGAACAACAGGCTCTACCTAAAAAAAGGAGGTGATAATTGACTGAATGCAAAGGAAGGCCGCCTGCACCCGTTTTTTCAGAGTAAGCCAGAGCGCGGGCAAATTGGGACGAAAAACCATGGACAGGCGAAACCGAGCAGCCAGCTGATTGGGGCGGGTAAAAAACAAGCGCAGTGACAGTGAGCACTAGTTCGATTTCACGCAAACCAAGAACGAAAAGAACATATCGATTCTAAAGGAGATGCACTATGAAACAATTCATGATAAATTGTCTGGCAATGGTAGTAGCAGTCTCTCTTATGATTGCCCCCGTCGTCCCGTCAGCACTCGCCGAGCCGTCCGTCAAGGACGAAAATTCGTGGCAGGGGGAGTGGCAGGAAAATCCTTCTGTCACGGCACAGCCCGGCATAGGACCCGACATTGAAAGGCATTTCAATGATCCGGCCAGGGAGCCGAAATTATCGCAGGAGGAAATCACGAAGCTGCTGAAGGAGCGGATTAAGTACGTTTTCGTGATCTTCAACGAAAACCACTCATTCGACAACGAGTATGGTACATTTCCAGGCGTGAATGGCCTTTACTCGGACGGTCGGAGGCCCCGTTCCGCCGAGGACACGCCGGGCTTTACCCAGACATACACGGATGTCAGCTCCGGATTGACAGTCACGGTTCAGCCATTCCGGATCGGACCCGATCAGAACTCTACCGTCGTCGACAGCGTCGACCACTCGCATACTGGTCTCGCAACCAAAATCGATATGGTTAATGGCTTGGCACAGATGGACCGGTTCGCCTACGACGAGTACACGCGTTTCGCGAAGAGCGGCGGCTCTGCCAACATCGCCAAGGGCACGCAGTTCGCACGCCTTGTGATGTCTCATATCGACTGTGATACCATCCCGTTCTTCTGGCAGTGGGCCAGCCGTTTCACCATCTTTGATAACATATTTGCTACCGAGGACACACCCTCAAGCCCGAACGCCATAGCAATGATTGCCGGACAGTCCGGTGAAACGCAGTGGGTCAAGCATCCCAGCACAACCGCTGATCCGACGGCAACCGGCATAACGAGCTCGCTTAGCGGTACGATCAACGGCGTGAACTATGACGGCAAGACCGGGACCACACAGGGCCCGCCGATCGTCAACGATCCCCAGCCCTGGTATGGATCGGAGTTTGATTCGACCGCGACGGATCGGCAGCCATCAAGCCCGAAAGAGTCCTATGCCGCGACCAACATTGCCTCGAACCTGACCTTTGCCAGTCTGCCGCTGACCTTCCAGGGCCGCGATGTCGAAAAGGTGATGGCCAAGAACCTGAATCCCGCATTCGACCTGGCCGACATCCAGCAGGACATCCCGTACATACAGGGCCTCAGGACAGAGCCTGTCAACTGGCGCTGGTATCAGGAGGGTTACGACCTTGAGTCGACCGATACGAATGGCGTCGCTTCGCACAATGGTTATGTTACTCACCACAATGGCGCTCAGTATTTCGGTTATATCGCAAATACGCCGAAGGTTCGAGACAGCCTGCGCGGTCTTACCGACTTCTTCACCGACATGGCGAATAATAGCTTGCCCGAAGGCGGCGTGTTTTACATCCGCGGCGGCTATGCGAACCAGATGGGCCCCGACCATACGGGGGTCTTGCCCGTGATCACGAACCCCGACACTCCCGCGGCTGAAATCACCGCCATTAATTTAGCGAAGGCGGGGGACGACGATCACCCGAGCTACAGCGACCGGCAACTCAGCGAGGCGATGGCAGCCCGCGTGATCAATGCGATCGCGGCAAACCCGAAGATCTGGGATCAGTGTGCGATCATCATCACCTACGACGAGTCGGACGGCTTCTATGATCATGTCCCGCCTCGCATCCTTTCCTATGGTCCCGACGGACTTCCGCTCTCCCGCGGCGTTCGTGTGCCCCTGATCCTGATCTCGCCCTTTGCCCGGACGCACGCTGTCTCGCATGTCGAGGGTGATCACAACTCGATTATCGAAACGATCAACGCGATATTCGGTCTGCCGCCGCTCGCTAGCCTTCCCGACGAGGCGCAGGCGCTCGCGGACGGCAACTCGACGTATTTCAACCAGTTCGGCCCGGCCGGATTCGAGCAGAAGTATCTCGGGCCGCGCGACATCAACTCGCCAATTACCGATAGCTTGCTGTCAGGCTTTGACCCGAGGCGCCTGCTGGGCATCTCGCCACCCTTGCCGGCCTCGCTTGCTATGATCCCGGATAGCGTTGTGAACACGCTGCCACATTATGGCGGGTATGGCTGTCAAGAGATCGGGATTACGCCGGAGGACCAGCGGCAGGGAATCGTCAACAACATCCCCGCTGGCTTCAACCCCCTGCCGAGCACCTGGCCGGCAGCCAACTGAAGACGTAGAGAAGCCTAGAGGAGCAGATGGGGGCGCCTTCATGACGCCCTCATCTGCTTGTTTGGAAAGCTAATCGGTATGGTTTCATAGAAACACTCATCCAGGAGGTTTTATGCGTTCCCTGTCGGTCTTGCTCGTCCTGTTCGCGGTCTGCTGCCTAATTCCTGATGCACATGCGGGGTCCGTCGTCGAACGCGTCAAGGCGCGTGGCAACGTGCGTTGCGGCAGCGTTGAGCGGCCTGGCCTCGCCAGTATCTCTGCCAACGGCCGCTGGACCGGCCTCACCGTTGATGTGTGCCGTGCCGTTGCCGCTGCGGTGCTTGGATCACCTGACCGCATCGAATACCATGTGTACGAGAGTCCGAAGGACTTCGATGCCGTGCGCAATCAGCAGGACGACCTCTACTTCCTTACGGGCTCAGAGATCAATGAACAGAATCTGGCCGGGAAAGTGGTGCCAGGCCCAACCGTCTTCGTGGAATCCGACGTGGTGATGGTGGCATCGGCCTCTGCCGCCCACCACGTCGCCGATCTCGCCGGAGATAGTATCTGCTTCATGATAGGCAGCTCGGCCGAGCGGAGCCTCGAGGCGTACTTCGATGTGATGCACCTGGGCTGGCTCCGCCGGGCGTTCTCCGAGGACGGGGAGATGATCGATACCTACATCGTGCAGAATTGCCATGCGATCGCAGGCGAGGTCACGACTCTCGCGGAGGTGCGCCTCAACGGGGGAGTGAACCGGCTGGTGAGCCGCATCCTTCCGGAGCCGCTGACGGCGTTCCCGGTGATGGCCGCGACGGGAACGAACGACGCACAATGGTCCGCGATTGTTGGATGGACGGTGCACGCGCTGGTCAGCGCGGAGAGACCAGAAACGAAGTGGTATGCGGGCGGCGCCGGGGCAATGCCAATTTCCGCGCAGGATTTGGGACTCGACAAGGAGTGGCAGCGTCGTGTTCTAGCTGCTGTCGGAAATTATGGCGATGTTTTCGAGCGGAATCTCGGCAAGGGCTCCCCACTCAAGCTCGACCGTGGCCTCAATGCGAACCACATCCAAGGCGGACTGATCCTTAGTCCATTCCTCGACTAACAGCGGACATAGCGGCTGAACGGACATGATCAGGCTGCCTGGGTGCTCATCGCAGCCAAAGGACCCTTTCCTCACTCGGGTGTCGGAGCGATTTCCCTTATCCACCGGGAATTCATTCCGGCGCGTCGTTTGCGACAAAGGTTCCATGACTCATGCCGTTTTAAGTTCAGATCAATCGACGATACCGCTATCAAATGTAACATCGACAATTTCACCATGTAATCTTTATTGAAATTTAAGGGTATGCGGAAAATCTGGTTGAAGTGACAAACAATATAAACTCTACATTATGCTTAAAACTCGGATAGTGCGGTTGATCTATACTAGCGCTCGATGTTTGCAGATTACAGGGACAATTCTTTATCTATTCAAAAGAACATGAAGTGTTTGATACACCTACAAGCATGCACTGCCAAGATCCTGACGAGGGCAAAGAATACCAGTAGTATCTTGCATTGCGAGAAAATGGCGGATAAGGTGCGTCTCTTTCTCGGTTTCGACGAGGAAAGCGTCGTGACCGTAGGTGGAGGCGATCTCGCAGTAGCTCACGTCCACCCCGGCCAGTTTGCAGGCCTTCGCGATTTCCTGCGACTGGTATGTGGGGTAGAGCCAGTCGGACCGGAAGGCGATCACCATCACTCGGACCGGAAGGCTCCTGATCCGCTCCCGGAACACCTCAGCAAGGGGCTCTCCGCGCGAGACGTCGAAGTAGTCCATGGCCTTCGTGATGTAGATGTACGAGTTCGCATCGAAGCGCTTCACAAAACTGCGGCCGCGGTAATGGAGGTAACCCTCTACCTCGAAATCCGCAGTGAACTTAAAGGGTTGTCGATTTTCACGGAACCTTCTGCCGAACTTCTCCTCCATTGACACGTCGCTCATATACGTGATGTGGCCGATCATCCTCGCCACGCCGAGACCCCGTGCAGGCAGCGTACAGCCGTAATAGTTCCCATCCTTCCAGTTCGGGTCCGCCATGATCGCCTGCCTGCCCACTTCGTTGAACGCAATTTGCTGCGGCGAATGCCTCGCCGCCGTCGAGATGGGAATGGTGCTCCTCACCCTCTCAGGATGCGAAACCATCCATTCCAGAACTTGCATCCCCCCCAGGGAACCGCCTGCCACGGACAGGAGTCTTTCGATGCCCAAATGATCCACGAGCTTCACCTGCGCATTCACCATGTCCGCGATCGTGATAATCGGAAAGTCCAGCGCGTAGATTTTTTCCGTTACGGGATGGAAGGACGACGGACCAGTCGATCCCTTGCAACCGCCTATGACATTCGAACAAATGATGAAATATTTGTTGGTATCGAATGCTTTGCCCGGCCCGATCATGCTGTCCCACCAGCCCCGCTTGGCCGACTCCCTGCTGACTCCGGCAGCATGGGCGTCGCCCGAGAGGGCATGACAGATCAGGATAGCATTGTCCTTTTTAAAGCTCAATTCTCCGTACGTCTCGTACGCTATGCTTACGGGTGAGAGCTCCTCGCCGCTCTCAAGCATCAGCGAATCGAAGGTGAAGAACTTCGTCTCGATCTCACCCGGGATGCTTTCGTCGTCTCCGGCGTTTTTTTGTATAAGTTCAAGACTCATAATGACGGTGCCTTTAGTTATGCATTGTGGAGCGCCTGGTCGACGTCCTCGATGATATCCTGGACGTCCTCAATTCCCACAGCGAGCCTAATGTAATCCGCAGTCACGCCTGTTGCCCTTTGCTCTTCTGGTGTCAACTGCTGGTGTGTTGTCGACGCCGGATGGATCACGAGGGTCTTTGTATCGCCAATGTTGGCCAGATGGGAAAGGAGCTTCACCGTATTGATGAATATCTTTCCAGCTTCCAATCCGCCCCTGATTCCAAATCCCAGGATGGGGCCAAAGCCGCCCTTGAGGTACTTTCTGGCGAGTGCATGGCTTTGGTGTTCCGGCAGACCAGGATAGTTGACCCAGGAAATCTTGGGATGCTTGCTTAGAAACTCAGCCACGTTTAAAGCGTTTTCCGAGTGTTTTCTCACCCGCAGGGGCAGCGTTTCGAGCCCCTGGAGAAACAAAAAGGCGTTGAAGGGACTAAGCGCTGCGCCGAGATCGCGCTGGAGCTGAACCCGCACCTTGATGATAAAGGCCACATTGCCCAACCCGGGAAAGCTGCCGAACACGTCCCAGAACTTCATACCGTGGTAGCTGGGGTCCGGCTCGGTAAATTCCGGGAACTTGCCGTTGCCCCAGTCGAACTTCCCGGAATCCACGATCACGCCTCCAATGGAAGTACCATGTCCCCCGATATATTTGGTTGCGGACATGGTTATAATATCCACACCGTAGTCAATGGGCCTGACCAGCCCAACGCCCACCGTATTGTCCACAACCAACGGGATGCCCGCATCGTGAGCGATCTTCGCGATGGCCTCAAAGTCGGGGATGTCCAGCTTCGGGTTCCCAATAGTCTCAGCATAGATGGCCCGGGTCTTTGGCGTGATCGCTTTTTTGAACTCCTCGGGCTTCGCCGAATCAACGAATTTCACGGTCCTGCCGAGTTTTGGGAAGGTATAGTGGAACTGTTGGTATGTGCCGCCATAAAGGTTGTTCGCCGAAACGATCTCGTCGCCGACCTGCGTAATGGCCAGGAGCGCCAGGGTCTGGGCAGCCTGCCCCGACGAGACGCCCAGCGCGCCGGTGCCCCCTTCGAGAGCGGCGATCCGCCGCTCGAATACATCGTTCGTGGGATTCATGATGCGCGTATAGATATTTCCGAATTCCTTGAGGGCAAAGAGATTCGCGGCATGATCCGTGTCCCTGAACACATACGAGGTAGTCTGGTAAATGGGTACCGCCCGCGCTCCTGTTGCAGGATCAGGGTTCTCTTGGCCCGCGTGAATGGCTAAAGTATCAAACCTTCTAACTGACATGGTATTTTCTTCTCCTCTATTTTTCTTTTTCGTTCAGATATCCGGACATTCCCTCAGATACGACAGTCGGGTGTGAACCTATTACCTCATGTACTCCTGAAACAGCCATGTTGAGAGATACCGCTCGCCTGTGTCCGGTAGCACAGTCACGATGAGTTTGCCGGCACTACTCGGCCGCTTTGCCACTTCAAGCGCCGCCCAGAGCGCTGCACCGGACGATATCCCTACCAGTAGTCCCTCCTCTTTCGCCGCCCTTCGCGCTGTTGAGCTCGCATCGTCATTCGTAACCTGGATAACCTCGTCGATGAGCTCACGCTGCAGGATATCCGGTACGAATCCTGCGCCGATACCCTGGATCTTGTGTGGGCCGGGCTTGCCGCCGGAAAGGACCGGCGAATCCTTGGGTTCAACTGCAATTGCCTTGAAAGCTGGCTTCCTCTGCTTAATAATCTGGGTAACGCCGGTAATGGTCCCGCCTGTGCCCACACCGGCAACAAGGATGTCCACTTTCCCATCAGTATCATTCCATATCTCTTCAGCGGTTGTCCTTCTATGAACATCCACGTTCGCAGCGTTCTTAAACTGCTGTGGAATAAACGTGCCTTTCTGCTCCTTTGCGAGCTCTTCGGCTTTCTCGATCGCACCCTTCATTCCCTTGCTGCCGTCGGTCAGCACAAGTTCTGCGCCAAAGATCCTCAAGAGAGCCCTACGCTCCATGCTCATGGTCTCGGGCATGGTAAGTATCAACCGGTAACCTTTGACGGAACAGATGTACGCCAGCGCGATTCCCGTGTTCCCGCTCGTCGGCTCGATGATCACCGTGTCTTTATTGATCAATCCTGCACGTTCAGCTGCTTCTATCATGGACAGTCCTATTCTGTCCTTGACACTGGCCAGGGGATTGGACTTTTCAAGCTTTACCACGACTTCTGCCTGAAACCCCTCCGTCAGCTTGTTTATTCTAATCAGCGGCGTATTACCAATGACCTTTGTTATGTCATCATATATTTTCACTCTCTTATGCCTCTTATTTTTTTTCCACCATGACCTTGAAGTAGTTTGTTTCAGGGATCACAAGCAATACCTGATGTCCCTCATCCTTGAGACTTCGCGTGACGTTCACGATCGGCTCACCGTCATCAAGATAGAATTCGATCGTTTCGCCGCTCTTGATCTTGTCCATCGCGAGCTTTGCTTTCACGAAGTTCAGGGGACAGCAGACGCCTCTGAGGTCGAGAAAATTCCTCTTTGCCGCTGACGCGGTGTCAGGATCCGCGTCGACCGGGGTTCCCTTGGTCTCTTCAGAAAATATCTCGGCAAATGCCTTTTCCACCCCGATCCGGTCAAGGGTATGCCCGAACCGTTCCTTTTTCCTGCCTTGAGCGAGATAAAAATCAAACGCCTTTCTGATATAGCTGAGCAGTTCTTCTCTTGATTCGATCAGCGCTTTTGCTTTAGTTCCAAGCCGAGGCTTCTTGCCCATGGTGCCGCCGAGATACAACGTATATCCTGTCTTCCGTGCAGTCCATGCCGATGAGGGACAGTTCCTGATGCAAAGCCCGCAGTAAATGCATGCATCCCTATCGAGAATGAACTCTGAATCCCTCTCTTCAATTGCCTGGGCCGGGCAGATGCTCACGCACAGCCTGCACGAAGTGCACGCTTCTTTGTCCCAGCCTGGCAGCACACCGCCCATGACGCCGGCATCGTTCTCCACAGGCTTTGAGCAGTTGTTCGGGCAACCAGAGACGCCTATCTTGAATTTATGCGGCGCCTGCTGGCGGAAATAAACAGCATCAAGGTCCGCAGCAAGTTCTTTGGTCTCGATAATACCCGAGGTGCAGGTCTCACTTCCCGGACAGGCCACGATCCCCCTTCCTCGGGGACCACAGACGCCAAGCACGATCCCGCTCTGCTCGAGTTCCTCACGGGCAGACTGAAGGTCGTCGACATGGATATTGTGGATCTCCACCGCCTGGCGCGTGGTGAGGTGCACCTGACCTCTGCCGTATTTCTTAGAAACCCGGGCGACGACGCTTAGTTCCTCAGCCGTCATTCCGCCGCCCACGGTCCTGAGGCGGATCAGATAATAGTCTTTCTGCTTTTGGCCGATGATCCCGACCCTTTTCAGTTCATCAAGATTGACTTTTGATGCTACAAGGTCTCCCATTGAGTCACCTCTCTCTTTCGTCATTTGCCACGATGTGCGAAGACAGGAAGCAAGAAAAAGGGAGGAGGAATACTCGCTTCCTGCCTTCGCGCTTTTGCGTTGAATTATTACGGTTTCATAGAGCAACATCCGTGCCAGAGGTTAAAGGGTCTAAAATCAAGGAGTTTGTTTGATGGCGTAAAAAATCTATTGATTATTATTTATATATATTGTATATATTTTAAACAACATTACAAAACGCAGGCTAAAAGCTTGCGGCTACAGGTCACTATATATACATTGGAGGAGCTATGCAGAAAATCCTTCTTCTGAGCGAAGACGCCTCCCTGGTAAAAGAACTGTCTACGGTCCTTCCCAAGGGCAGCAAGGTTGTTTCTGCACGGTCGCAGAAAGCCTTGACGCTCGACGGTTCTTCGGTCCTGTTCCTCGATATGGATTCCATAGCCATTCACCTTATCAAGGAATATAGCACGAAGACCTTCGTGATCGCCATCACGGACCAGGAAAGGACCGGTCCCGTCATGGAAGCGGCAACCTGGGGGGCTTACGAGATCATTCACCGGCCGCTCAAAAAAGCTCAGATTGATCGAATATTGCGGGACTTGCACGAGATCAGGCAGGAAATGGCCCATGCCGTCACGATCTCCAAAGACCTGATCGCGCCGGCAGCTACCTGTGTCATCATCGGCCGCTCCACCCTGGTCATGAGCCTCTGCGAAAAGGTCGCCCGCATCGCTCAGGTCGAGGTCCCGGTCCTGGTCACCGGAGAGACCGGCACGGGAAAAGAGCTTGTCGCCGAGGCTATCGCACAGCTCTCCTCCCGCTTCGGGAAGCCCTTTGTTGTTATCAACTCCGCGGCTGTACCGGAAACGCTGCTCGAATCAGAGCTCTTTGGATATGAAAAAGGAGCCTTTACCGGCGCTTTTGCGCCAAAAGAAGGCATGCTCAAGACTGCCGATGGTGGTTGTGTGTTCCTTGATGAGATTGGTGAACTGCCGTTCTCGCTTCAGGGAAAATTGCTCAGGTTCTTACAGACGCAGACCTTTTATCCTGTAGGGAGCACGAAGGAAGTTCATGTGAATGTTCGGGTGATATCAGCCACGAACCGTGACCTCTCAGCGATGGTGCGGGAAGGTAAATTTCGGGAGGATCTGTATCACCGCCTCCGCGTGGCCACGATCCACGTTCCGCCGCTGCGGGAGCGTAAGAAGGACATCGTTCCCCTTGTCCAGTGTCTCTTCTATCGCCACGCCCATACAGCACAGAAAGCGATCAAAGGCGTGACCAAAGCATTTCTCGATCGGCTGCTCTCTTATGATTGGCCCGGCAACATCCGCGAGCTCGAAAACACGCTCCGGTCGGCCATCGCCCTCTGCAAGACCGACTACCTTACAACGCACGAGCTCAAGGACCTCGGCGAACATGCTATCGCTAAACAGGCAGCAGGCTTTTCCGATTCCATGGCTGCCGCATTAATCCCCTTTGTGAAGGAATCTCTGGAAAAGAAGGAAAAGAATATTTACGATAAGGTGCACAGCGAGGTGGACAGGCACGTCCTAGAGTATCTTCTGTCCCGTACCAGGGACAATCAGTCCGAGGCCGCACGCCTCCTCGGCATCAACCGATTGACGCTCAGGAAAAAACTGGGATTGCAAAAGTAACGATCGGTAAAGGTATCCTTGGTAACTTACCGACTCGAGTTCCTGCTTGCGATTAAGCTACCTGACCCCATGGTCATAATCGGAATATTGTGTGGGGTAGATATTGTCGAATACAGGATGTAACTTTAAGTGTTGCGAAGAATGGTTACTTCAATAGATACAGGATGTATATTACAATTTCCAAAACCTGCAATCGTCAATTGCTTCAGCATGTAACCAACAAAGAAAGATCAGAAATCAACCTGGCTTATCAAATTTGAAATATCCTTGGATACTTGATATCAACCGCAAAATCCGAATACCCAAATTTAAAAGCCAACAAGCTCAAATCATGAGTGGATTAATGGCCTATTTTAAAGGAATTATATTAGGAAGAGGTTAATAATTGCTGGATGAAATATCGAGAGTTGTTATGCGTGGCAACCACAACATTTACAGGAATACTCCTGGGCTCATCCTCTGTCACAATACAAATCCTACATCTCTTGTATTTTGATCAATGAATACAATCCTGTCAGTGCAAAGGAGACAGAATGAGCGCACGAAGAAACGTCCTTCCTGCGCTCATTCATTTTATTTTATCGCATGCGGTTTACCTGGTTTTACATTCCTCCCTGCTTTTGCCCCGCTTCGAAATCATGGAGAGGAGAGAGTCGCACAAATGACAGGTGCATGCATCAGAGGTCTCATGCGGCCTTTCGCTCTATCTTCGCCCCGGGGAGCTTGGCCGCGAGAACGTCTACCTTTTCAATGACCGGAGGTTTTGCCAGGAGGTCGGGGGCCTTTGCCATCAAAGCAGCTGCAACGCGTCCTTTAAGATGCGCTTCCCGCCCGATCTCATC
>Ga0335081_10017552_pt1 | contig 11581 bp, 13 predicted proteins | sample Lox_Sample_35_FD_206713 | JGI IMG/M metagenome (GOLD analysis project Ga0335081, IMG submission 206713) | Soil microbial communities from Loxahatchee National Wildlife Refuge, Florida, United States - Lox_Sample_3.5 | ecosystem: Environmental > Terrestrial > Soil > Wetlands | place: USA... | reverse complement strand
TCGTCGACGCGGGAATCGAGCGCGAGGACGCGGAGCGAATCGCCGACCTGCGCGATCAGGCGCTGGCGCAGTGCGCGGAGCGGAGCGCGCTGTCGGCGTTGGACGCCGCCGACGCCGAGGACGAGATGCGCGACCGGCTGGAGGAACTCGGGGTGCCCGATGCCTGGCGGCTGGCCGAGCCGCTCGCGGCCGCCGGGCTCGACGCCGACTGGCTCGAGCAGATCCAGGCGCTGGCCGGACGCGCCACGCCGGCGGCGGTTCGGTCGGTCGCGGCGTCGCTCAGCGCCCAGCGGCTGGTCAGCGAGCTGCGCGACTCGACCGAACGGATGAGCTCGCTGATCGGCGCGGTCAAGGCCTACGCCTACATGGACCGCGGCGGGGTGGTCGAGGCCGACATCCACGAAGGCCTCGAGACGACGCTCAAGGTGCTGGGCCACAAGCTCAAGCACACCGAGATCGAGATCCAGCGCGACTACGACCGCACGCTCCCCCCGCTCACCATCTACGGCTCGGAGCTCAACCAGGTGTGGACCAACCTGCTCGACAACGCGATCGACGCGGTTGACCAGAAAGGCACGATCACGATCCGGACCAGCCGCGACGGCGAGTGCATCCGAGTGGACATCGCCGACACCGGGCCCGGGATCCCTCCCGAGACCCGGCCCCGGGTGTTCGAGCCGTTCTTCACGACCAAGGACGTCGGCCAGGGGACGGGCCTGGGGCTCGACACTGCTCGGCGGATCGTCGTCGAGCGCCACGGCGGCTCGTTGACGTTCGACAGCTCAGAGCACGGCACCACGTTCCACGTCTGGCTTCGCTTTCACCCATCCTCCCCGGCACGAATGGAGAACCACCCGTGACGAGCTGCACCCACCTGGACACGATCACCGTGCTCGAGCTGCCCGAGAGCGTCGCCGGTTGTGAGGACTGCCTCCGCGAGGGCGGTGTCTGGCTGCACCTGCGCATCTGCCTCGAATGCGGCCATGTCGGCTGCTGCGACGACTCTCCCAACCGTCACGCCACCGCGCACTACCACGCCGAAGGCCATCCCCTGATTCGCTCGCTCGAGCCCGGCGAGGATTGGACCTGGTGCTACATCGACGAGGTGGCGATGGTCATCCCCGAGATCCGCGGCGAGACTCGGATCCCGCCCTCCCCGATGCTCGCCGGCTGAGCTCGACCACATGGGCAGCCGGGCTGACGCCTACGCTGTCCCCGTGTCAAGCATCGGGGTTCTGCGCGAGGGTCCGCTGCATGCCGCGGTCAAGGAGATGTTGGCGCGGCCCGGGGACCGGTTCGAGGTGCCGGTCGGTCGTTTCGTGATCGACCTGGTGCGCGCGGATGGTGAATTGGTCGAGGTTCAGACGGGGGGCTTCTCGGCACTCGGGCCCAAGCTCGATGCACTGCTCGATGAGCACCAATTTCGGATCGTGCATCCGGTGGCCGCCGAACGGCGCATCGTCCGCGTCGACGATGATGGCGAGATCACCTCGGTTAGCTGCTCGCGAAGGAAAGCCGGCGTGGTTGACATATTCGACAAGCTTGTTGCGTTCCCGTCGCTTCTGACTCACCCGCATCTGACCATTGAGGTGCTGCTGCTTCGCGAGGACCACGTTCGTGGTCTCCGGGCCGCTCGGACGGGTCGGCGGAGACGAGATCCAGGTGAGCGTCGCCTCGTCGATGTCCTTGATCGAGTTGAGCTCCGGGGACCGGAGGATGTTGTGAGCACCCTGCCGGCACTTCCAGCGTGTCCGTTCAGTACTCGGGACCTAGCAAACCTGCTCGGCTGCACTGTGCTGCTCTCCCAACGGATCGTCTACTGCCTGCGCACGATCGGGATCATCGAGGCGGCGGGGAAGCATGGGCGCACACCGCTCCACCGGCGACGCCTCGACGCCGCGTTCACAAGCTGAGCACTCGGCAGGAATGAACGATGCCGCCATTCGGGTCGACAGCCCACTGCCCTCGCGCGCTCGTTAGCGTCGGGTCGGGCCAGACATCGTCTGAATGTCGCCAGGAACATTGAGCGAGAAGCCCTAGTCCCGGGTGCAGCTGCCGCCCGGAACGTCCCACCGAATCGCGATGACGGGATAGATTGACCGAGTGCCATCACGCGTCGCTTACGTCGGCATACGCGGACCGCAGTCAGACTACGGATACGGTGGTCTGCGGGTCGTCGGCGTAATTCCGAAACGGCGAGAAGCGCACGCTCACGCTGGCCGATGAGTGCTATCTGCACCAAGAGAGCTTCGAATGGGGCTACGACGGAGGCGGACCGGCCCTACGCGCGCAGGCGATTCTCAATGACTACCTCGGCATCGAGGTCGACCTACTCGTCGCTCGAATGTTCATGCGAGACGTCGTCGCACACCTCCCGTCGGAGTTCGAACTGGACGGACGCGACGTCGCCCAGTGGCTCAGCGATCAGCTCGCCTCCGCGCTGCGCGACGTGGCCCGAGCATCGCTCTAGCCGTCCGTCTCACCTATTCGATCGTCGGACGGGCCGATTCGGCCGACGGGCGGGATGGCAACTGGGTAGTAGCATAGGGCGATGTTCACTGCCTGGCGGCGGTGGCTTGCGTGTTCCCTGTGCGTGTCGTTGGGAGCATTGGGTGCTGGCTGCGGAGGCTCGTCCAGGCATGCGAGCCGGCGTCCCGGTTCTGCCGCGACCCTGCCGATCGCAAGCATCGCGGGGGGTGGTTTCGCCGGCTACGCGTTGCTCACCAACGGGCGTGTGTGGGCATGGGGTGATGATCTTGAGGGGCAGATTGGAACGGGCGGCGGGTGGCAGTTCAGCGCGACGCCTGTCGAGGTTCCTGGGCTCACCGATGTAATCGCGATTGCCGGTGGTCAGAACACCGCCTACGCCCTTCGCGGCGACGGGACCGTGTGGGGATGGGGTGACGACGTCCAGGACGAACTGGGGGACGATGGCGCTTCCCCGCGGCAGATCCCGAAGCGAATAGGCGTCCCGGGCGGGATCGTCGCGATCGAGGCTGGCGCGTTCTCTGCCTACGCTCTGCGGCGCGACGGTAGCGTGTGGGCGTGGGGCAGTAATAGCTTCGACCAGCTCGGAACCGGCGGTGGGATACTCCCGAGCGGTACCCCGCGTCGAGTCCGTCGCCTGCCCGCCATCGCCGCAATCGCCGCGGGTTCCGGGGACGGGTATGCCCTGGACCGAGACGGCAGGGTATGGGCGTGGGGTGACAGCAGCCTCGGTCAGCTTGGCACCGGAGGCTGCACCGCCTCACGTGTCTTGGGGCGCGACCGCTCGCGGTGTCCACTGGCGGGCGGGCCGGTCGAGGTGGGCGGCCTGAATGGCGTGACCGCAATTGCGGCCGGTGCCGACACCGCCTACGCGCTCAGGCGTGATGGCACGGTATGGGGGTGGGGCGATGGCAGCTTCGGTGCCTTAGGGATCCTTCTCGGCCACCCGTACGCCGACCAGCCGGTCCGCATCCGCGGCTTGGAGCACGTCGTCGCGATCGCCGCCGGCACGTATACCGGCTATGCCATTCTGCGTGACGGCAGCGTGTTGGCCTGGGGCCGAGGCGTTGACGGGGAGCTCGGCGACGGCAGCGCCGACAACCGAGCTGTGCCGACGCGAGTGCTCGCGTTGACAGGGATCATCAGCCTCCGTGGCGGAGGAACGACGGCGTACGCGCTCGACCGACACCGGCAGGTCTGGGCGTGGGGCAGCGGCCTCTACGGCCAACTCGGTAACGGTCACATCCTTGTGGGCGTCGATAAGCCCATACCCGTGACGAAGCTGGTTCAGGCAACGCCGAAAAGCGGTACCGATCATCCGGACGAAGTGGCCGGGTGACGGGAGGAAGCGCTTCCGCGCTTTGTAACTATGACCTCGCTCTCGCCGGACGCGAGAGTTGCGATCGGATACGAAGGGCATCCGTTCGCAGCGCGGGCCGCGCCGTTGCTTTCGCGTGAAAGCCACGACGGCGCGGCGCCAAGAGTGCTGCTTTCCATGTGGCGCGCCAACGAATCCCGGTGGATACGATGGCCGCATGGCCGATTTGCAGGGAACTCGGTCGATCCAGGTCGCCGCGCCGCCGGAGCACTGCTTTGCGATCGCCGCAGACTTGGATCGGGTACCGGAGTGGCACGGAGCGATGACCGGCGTCGAGGTGCTGGAGCGCGATGACGACGGCCGAGCGACAGTGGTGGAAAGCGAGATCGATGCCACCGTCGCGCGCGTGCGGATGCGCCTACGCTTTCATTACAACGAACCGACCGGTCTGCGATGGACGCGTGAGAGCGGCGACCTGCGCTCGCTCGAGGGCTCATGGCATTTCCAAGAGGACGGTGACGGACTGACGCTCGCGACCTACTCGTTGGCGATCGGCGTCAGTCGCCGCCTCGCCGTCCTAGTGCGGACACTCCGCGGGCCGGTACGTGACCGAGTCGAAGCACTGCTGGCCGATCGCCCAGTCCAAGGGCTCAAGGCGCGCGTCGAGGAGACTGGGTAGCGCGAGCTCGTCTCAGGCTTGGCGGTGTTCAGGTCGCCGACGGGACACGAGCGTGCGTTCAGACTGACTCTGGCTGATGGGCGATTGGCCACCTCCCAGTGGAGGTCGTGCGTGGTTTCAGTCTCTTAGTGTGCGTCGGGCCGGCTTGCGGCTGATGCTGCCGAGGTCCATCATTAGTCGAGTCCCCTAGTCCCAGTCACCTCGGCTGTCGTCGTGCGGATCAGCCGCCAGGCGCCGAACTCGCTTCAGCCGGAGGAGGCCAGGGGTGCTCCGTGCGCCATGGGTCCGCCCGACGCTGTTGGTCGAGCCATGCCTGAGCATCGCGCCGGCCCATGTCGATCAGCGGCCGGGTGAACTCTGGAGCGAAAAACAAGTAGCTCAGTAGGTCGCCGCGGACGGGATTGCGTCCGGCGTCGAGCAGCCGCCCGAGGACCGCCAGTTCTCGGTTGCGGCGCAGCCCGCGTGCGCCGGCGTAATGACGGTTGAAAACGTCCATCGCCAAGCGGCCGATAGCGAGGCGCTCCGTCGGTGCGACGAAGATGTAGGGAACGAGCCGGTGCGTGATCGAGTAGCCGCTCTGCTTCACGTCGTCGTTGATCGTCGCCAACGTGTCGACATCGTGCGCGAGCTGGTCGGCGAGAAGGGCCTGGGCAACGGCTGAGGCGCCGTCGAACACGTCCGGGCGGCGATCGTCGTCCTCCTGGCGCGGCCCAGCGACCCAGTTCAGTCCGATCACGACCAGTTGGCCGGCGCCGAGTTTGATGGCGGGTTTCAGCGGCGTGTTGAGCCTCACGCCACCATCCCCATACCAGTGCTCTCCGACACGGACGGCCGGAAAGAGCGACTGGATCGCGCTGGAGGCCTGGACATGCTCAACCGCGAGCCGGGTCGCGACATAGTCGATGCCCCGCTGGTCATCGTTAGCCGGTGAGTCACCGCCGTAGTGAAAGACGACGCTCCTCGCCGTCGCGTAGGCGGTCGCGACGACCGCGACCGCGGCGAGCGTGCCGTCATCGACATTGCGGGCCAGCTGTCCGAAGTCGATCAGTCGCGCAATGGTCTCCGGCTGCGGGCTAGTGTCCAGCAGACTCGGGGGGCCGGGCACACCGAAGCCCGCCAGCTCAAGCCCGTACAGCAGCACACGGGCGAGCTCCCGCGGTGAGCACAGCGGGCCAATGACGTCGCCGATCTCTACCTCGAGCCACGCCTCACCGCCAGAGCGCGCGGCCGCCTCGAGCCCGACATGCGCGTTCGAGGCCAGGTACGCAGCACCGAGCCCCCCAGCGCTGGTTCCGACAATGATCCGGGCTGGGTGTTCGAGAACCGGTGCCAGCACCTCTAGCGCCCCGAACTCATACGCACCCCGCGCGCCGCCCCCCGACAGCACAATTCCAATCGTCTCATCCATCCTAAACCTCCACGCCTCGCCCACCAACGCGCTCGAACGCGGATCGTAAGGGACGCCGTTGGAGAGCCGCTTGTGCGATGTGCCTATACCGGCTCGAGAACGAACACCGCGATTCGGCGGTGGTCGGCGCGGCGCTCGTACTGCGACCAACCGGGATAGACGCGCAGTCCTTCTGCCCATATCCGCCGGCGCCGGTCGCCCTCGGCCTCAACGGCACGGAAGCGGCGTGATTGGCCATCCACCGCGACTGAGCCTTCCGGATTGGCGCGCAGGTTGTAGTACCACGCCGGGTGCCGGCGTTGTCCGAAGTTCGAGGCGATCACCGCAAGTCCGTCGGACGTCGGTAGGCCGAGCACCGGCACGATGCGCGGCTGGCCACTGCGGGCGCCTGTGGTGGTGAGCATCACCACAGGGATTCCCGATAGCAGGCTCGCGAACGTATGACGCCCGCGCGTCAGTCGATAGACCGGGCGGTCGATCCTGTGCAGCGCGCGGGCGAACAGCCATGATCCAGGCCCGCTGCCAGCCACGCGTCGCAGCGCTTTCTGGATGACATTCGCGCGTTCGAAGGTGAACAGATCAACTGAGCGGTCGGCCATCACCCACGATCATCTCCGCGTCTCTCGGGCGCGTCAAGGACTACTGGCTGGGCCGACGTTGCGGCGCCCGGCTGGTGGCAGGTATTCAGCTGCTGCACATGAACTCGACGTCGCCCCGGTCTCCGTTGTCGTCTCGGATGCCATCGTCCGCGTCGCCGATCATGCCCGGGATCGCCACGGGTGTGTTCTACTGTTGCCGTCGGCTTGCGCCGCTATGTCGAGTAGGCAACGGCGTCAGGAGGCTGTTGGGGACGTACAGTTGGCCCTCGTCGAGCACCAGCCTCCACGCGCCGGCGACCCTGTGAAAGCTGGCGTCGATGTACCCGTGGTACAGGTCGCACCCGTCGGTGCGATTGATGAAGGCCCGGGCATAATCGGGATCACTGGCTGAGACCGTGACCGTCAGGCAGCGAAGCGGGTATGGATAGCCAAACGCCGCCGCAATCGCTGTTTTCACGGCGGCCGGCGCGTGAGTGAGCTCGGCCCACCCTCTGCGGCTTGCCGAACTGCTCGGCAACGCCGTCGCGATCAGAGTCCCGAGTGCCGCCAGACCGAACGCCACGCATAGCGCCGCGCGCGCCCCGTGTCGTATTTTGACCCGGGCCAATCGGCGCCGGAGCCACTGACCGTCGTCCCCCGGCACGACTTGATCGCCGCGACTCGGGCATCCGGACGCGCGCTCGAATGTTCGGGCTTGGGCTTCGTTCTCACCAGCGGCAGTATCGCCCGTCGGATGGTCGCAGTCGGCCTCGCATCGCGGCCGCCCGTCCTTGTGCCGCTCGCCGTCGAGCGCAGCGGCGGGTTCGCAGCGGTTCGGGTGCGCCCGTATCTGCGCGATCAGGGCCGTCGTTTGCCGGCGTTGGTGGTCGATCGGGAGGGACGACCGCTCGCGTTTCCTTTCGATCGACGGCGTACGGATGGATCCGTGTATCAGTGAACTGCGGCCAGCCTCCTAAACCTACGTAAGCCATATCACCACTACCCAAAGACGGATCGCCGGATCCAGAACGGGGAGAGCCAAATGCAGTTCACTCGTATCCACCGCCGCGCCGGCGCCCTCGCTGCGATTGCGCTCGCGGCTACCACACTCTCGGCGTCGGCAGCCTCGGCGCGCGTGCTAGAGGGACCCCTCCACCAGGTCGGCCAGACTGCCGCCACGGTCTCGCCCACCCCAGCGACAGCGCAACCGTCACACCCACGCGTCTCCGAGGCGCGAGCCCTCTCCGGTAACGTGCCGTCAAGCGCTCGCGACAACAACCCACAACCGAAGGCGGCGCCGGCCGTCCCGGCGTCGAAGATCGCACCGAGCGACAGCTTTAACTGGGGCGACGCTGCGATCGGCGGGGGAATCGCAGTGGCGATCGTCTTACTAGTTACCGCCGGCACGCTCGTGATTCGCCGTCGAACCCAACTCGGCGAGGCGTAGCAGAAGTAGTCAGGTGGGGGGCGGGCGAACTTCGCCCGCCCTCGACTCGTGGGGAGTCGACGCCGGCGTTCCCCTCTCCATGCGATTGAGCGCTGCGGACAGGCTCTCATCGACGAAAGAGGACGAAACTCAGGCTCGTTTGGGCCGGGACCCGGAAGAGCGACGGGAATCACCGGTCACCGAGCCGTATGCCACCCGTACGTCCCGGGCCCGTTGGCCACCCGTCCTACAAAAAGCCGACGCGGAGCGCGCTGCAGCGCGCTCACATACGCCGGCTATTTGCGGTTAATCGGCTCACTACGCTGCGACGGGCTCCCCATCACGACGGCTCAGCCAAGTGGCGGTGCCGTCAACGACATGGTGAAGCAGGTCGTACTCCGTATGAACCAGCTGGTCGATCATCTCGAGGCCCGACTTGGTGATCTTCTTCGCCACGTCGGTCGTGCCCGCAACTTCGACTGGGACCGCTTCCTCCATCGAGATGACGAAGTGACCCACAGCCTCGATCGCGACGCGCTCGCTGCTTTCGAACGACTTCAACAGCTCGCCCGAGAGCCTCGCAGTCCTGTCGACGACGTCCACGATGCGATCCTCTGGGATCCCGATCTCGTGGATGCTGGTCCTCAGAACCGGCTTTGACTTAAGGCTAGTAGTGGTAGGCATTTCATCGCTCCTTTCGAACGTATGTTTGCCTATCCTTAATACACCGCCCGCAGGTCTCGCGTTACACGCAAGCGGGGAGCCCAAGCGGCGGACTGGGCGAATCGTCGGGTCGGCTCCGAAAGGCGCGGGAGCGCGTTTGACCCGTCTCATCAGAGGCCCCCGGTCGCGCGACGTGCGGCCCTTTCGCCGACTTCCGTGACGCGGTCGGCCGACAGAGATGGCACGACTCGCGGGACTCGGGCGGCAGGCTCGGGTGTGGGTCAAGCTCGGCGCCACGGTCACATCTCCGCTCGCGCGGGCGGGCGCGGAAGGGCGCGTTCAGGCTCCAGTAGCCGCAGCGTTCCCCAGGCGCAGCCGCCGTGAACGACCGTACTCCGGCCCTGGTGAGGTTCCCGCACACTGCACTAGCGGGTCCGAAGCACTCGGCGGTCAGTGCCGCCCGGTACTTCGCACGGATCGCGGCCGCGAGCGATGCAGCTGTCGGCAATGGTGGGAGGACAAGACCGAAAACGGCGAGCCCGCCAATGGCGGCCACCAGGATTGTCCGGGTGCCGTCTGGACGCCGTGGCTTCTCGGCACGGAACGAGGAAGCGGAGAAACTCAACGCACCTACTGTCGTCGACGATGGCTTGGTGCATGGTCACCGTCCGGAAGACCAAGGGGCCAACCGCGCACCCTAACTACTCTTAGGCGGCTAGCGGCGGCCACTGCTAGCCGCCGGAGAAGCTCACCGACCCTCGCCCGACAGCCAACACGAGACGGAGGATCCGACTGTGCGTGCCCATGCAGATGTCAACGCCGATAACGCACAGGTCCGCGTCACCACCTGGAGTTTCTCGGACAGCGATGCGACCGGCCACCACCGCCACGAATACGACTACGTCGTCGTGCCGATCACCGACAACACCTTCGAGGTGGTGGCTGACGACGGGTCAGTGCGCGAGCTGAACCAGCAGGCCGGCGTGGCGTACCTGGGCGCTGCAGGCACCGCGCACGACGTCATCAACCGCAGCGGTCGTAACGCCACGTTCGTCGAGATCGAACTAAAGCGTTGACGCTCCCGCGGAACGGTAGCCTTGGCTTGCCCGGCCGAGGCCGCGCTCGCCGGCCAACCAGTCGGGCTCTTGTCCTGCAAGAGGAACGGCATGCTTGTCGACGAGTTCCTAGTCGATTTCGACTTCTCCGACACGATCGAAACGGTGGTGGCGGCCGACGACTCGACGACCTGGGATGCGCTGATGGACCTGGATCTGATCGAACTGGGTCGGCAGCGGCCGTTGGTTGGGCTGCTCGGCGCCGTGCGTGTTCTGCCTGACCTCGTGTGGCGAGGACTGCATGGCGAGCATCCGGCCGCCCCGGACCGGCTCACGCTCCGCGAGACCACGAAGCTTCCGCCCAGTGAGGGCGGATGGGTGTTATTGGGCGAGCGACCTCGGGAAGAGATCGCGTTGGGGATGGTCGGGAAGTTCTGGCGGCCGGTAATCGAATACGCCGACGTCGACGCCGGGGGATTCAGAGACTTTGCGGAGCCGGGATTCGCCAAGACTGTGTACGCCTTAGGGACCCGCCGCCTTGGGCAAGAGCAAACGCTGCTGTGGGCGACCATGCGCACTGCGACAACCGACGAGCAGGCGCGCACCTGGTTCCGCCGCTATTGGACCTTGGGGGTGGGGTATGGAGCCCATGTGCTCGTCCATGGGCTCCTCGATTGTGTCCGGGAGGACGCCGAGCGCCGCAGCGGGACTATCAAGGATGCCAGCGATTAGAGCGATGCCCGCGCCTCGTCCCGCAACCCGGAGGCGAGCCGATCGCTTAGCCACTGGGCGATCTCGCGCCCTTCGAGTTCGAACTCCGATGGGAGGTGCGCCACGACTTCTCGCATGAACACCCGGGCGACGAGTAGGTCGACCTCGATGCCGAGGTAGTCATTGAGAATCGCCTGTGCGAGTAGGGCGGGTCCGGCTCCGTCGTAGCCCCATTCGAAGCTCTCTTGGCGCAGATAGCGCTGGTCGGCCAGCGTCAGCGTGCGCTTCTCGCCGTTTCGGATTACGCCGACGACCCGCGGACCACCGTGCCCGTAGCCTGGCTGCGGTCCGCGTAGGCCGGCGTAAGCGACGCCTGATGGCATTCGTCCAATCTACCCCGTCACCTCGGTCGGTGGGCGCCCTCGGCTGGCAACCTCGGGGTCGCGCAGGTGACGTACTCGCGGTCACGGTTCTGGTAACTGGGGGGGTTCCGCGGGAGAATTGGCGCGTGATCTCGGGGGCGGTGATCGGGCGCGACGCCGAGCTTGACTTCGTTCGGGCGTTTCTCGACGACGTAGGCGCCGGGCCAGCGGGACTGGTTTTGTCGGGCGAGGCGGGGATCGGCAAGACGATGCTGTGGCAGGCCGGAGTTGAGCAGGCGCGAGGCCGGTTTGCACACGTCTTGACGTGCCGGGGTGCGGAGGCGGAGGCGGCGCTGTCGTTCGCAGGGCTGTCGGAGTTGCTCGGCGATGTGCTGGGGGACGCGCTCGATTCGCTTCTGCCGCCGCGGCGCAGGGCGCTGGAGGTGGCGCTACTGCTGGCGGAGCCGGGGGAGGGACCGCCAGATCGGCTGGCGATTGGACTCGCTGTGCACGACGTGCTGCGGGTCTTGGCGCAGCAAGGCCCGGTGCTCGTCGCGGTCGATGACGTGCAGTGGCTGGACGCCGCGTCGGCGGGTGCGCTGGAGGTCGCGCTGAGGCGGACGCGGACAGACCGAATTGGTGTGCTCGTCGCATCCCGAGGGAGTACTGCCGCGACGGTTCCTCTGGGCTTGGATCGCTCGCTGCCGGAGGAGCGACTCACCGTTCTTTCAGTCGGGCCTTTGAGCCTGGGAGCGTTGCATCATCTGCTCGGCGAGCGCCTCGGATTGGAGTTGTCCCGCCCCGAACTCGCCCGCGTGCAGGAGGCCTCGGGGGGTAATCCGTACTACGCGCTGGAGCTGGGGCGCGAGCTGGTGAGAACGCAGGCAAGGCCGA
>Ga0335081_10017551_pt1 | contig 11581 bp, 8 predicted proteins | sample Lox_Sample_35_FD_206713 | JGI IMG/M metagenome (GOLD analysis project Ga0335081, IMG submission 206713) | Soil microbial communities from Loxahatchee National Wildlife Refuge, Florida, United States - Lox_Sample_3.5 | ecosystem: Environmental > Terrestrial > Soil > Wetlands | place: USA: Florida... | reverse complement strand
TCGTGAAGGAATGAACATTTATCCCGACGACCTGGAAGCGATCCTGCGGCAGCAGCCGGAGCTCCGCGACTGCGTCGTCGTGGGCCTGGAACACGGTGGCAACGCTGAGCCGTGCGCTGTCCTCAGGCTGCGCGATTCCGCGGATCCACAAGCTGTCGTCCGCCGCGCCAACCAGCACCTCGCCGACTATCAACAGATTCGCCGCTGGCTGGTCTGGCCGGATGAGGACTTCCCGCGCACGCCTACACAGAAGCCGAAGATGGCCGTGATCCAGGCCGCCGTCGAGCAGCACTTCACATCGAACGGTGACGGCAACGCCGCCGCATCGCCGACCTCGCTAGGCGATCTCATCGCGCGCATCACCGGACGCAACGTCGGAACGCTCGCCTCCGACGCGCAACTCGAAGGCGATCTCAACCTGAGCTCCATGGATCGCGTCGAGTTGATGAGCGCGCTGGAAGATCGCTACCAGGTCGATCTGAATCAGGCCGACTTCACCCGGGTGCGCACCGTCAGCGATCTGGAACGCCTGCTGCGTGAGCCGCAGAAATCGCCGCTCAGCGAATACCGTTATCCGCGCTGGGCCCTGCGCTGGCCCCTCACCTGGATTCGCGAATTCATCTACTACCTGCTCACCTGGCCGGCCACCATGATCATGGCCCACCCGAAAGTCGTCGGCCGTGAAAATCTGCGCGGCGTCGACGGCCCACTGTTGATCAGTTGCAATCACGTCACCTACATCGATGTCGGATTCGCGCTGAGGGCGCTGCCGCCGCGCATTCGACGCAAGCTGGCCGTCGGCATGTGGGGCGAGTTGCTGTGGGAGATGTGGCGCCCGCCGCAAAACTGGAACTGGTTCATGCGCCTGTCCTACAAAGCGGGATACTACCTTGTGGTAACTCTGTTCAATGTCTTCCCGCTGCCGCAGCAGTCGAGCATTCGCGAGAGCTTTGCCTACGCCGGCGAATCCGCCGACCGCGGCTACAGCGTGCTCGTCTATCCCGAAGGCCAGCGGACTCTCGATGGCAAACCGTCGCCCTTCCGCTCCGGATTAGGCATGTTGGCCGCGCGCCTGAATATTCCGGTACTGCCAATGCGCATCGACGGCCTGTGGGAGATGAAGCAGAAGGGGCACAAGATTGCCCGCCCCCGCCAGCTAAAGGTGGTGATCGGCAAGCCCATTCGTTTTACACCGGACACGCCGCCGGAGGAAATCACGAACCAGGTGGAAGATGTGACGTGGTCGATGTGAGTGATTTTTCAGCGAAGCGATCGGTATGGTTTGAGATTTGGAAGGCGTATCAGGATTCTGAAATGCAAACGCGGCGATCACCGATAAGCTGTTCACGATCGCTTGATCAATCTCATGTTCTGTTCGTAGAAAGGTTAGTCGCCAAAATGAATTTCGCCACTCTCCGTCAGTTCCTTCAGGACGAGTCCGGTCAAGACCTCATCGAATACGCTCTGGTTGCAGCCTTGGTCGCGCTGGGAGCTATCACCGCCATGAAAGCTATGGCTACGGGCCTTAGCACCGCATTCAGTACGGTTTCCAGCGACCTTAGCAGTGCAGTTTCGTAGCCGAGCTAGGCTCAAGGTTCGCTCCGCGTCGAGCTTGTTTCCTCCATATCGCCGGTAAGGCGCTGACCGAGACAGGGTCAGCGCCTTATTCTTTTCCGCATTGTTCCTGCCGCAAGATCAGGCGAAGGAAGGCCGGTCCACGCTGTTCCGCGCTGAGGATTAATTCCCGTTTGGCGGCTTCACATCATGCGCCGCCGATGGGTGCAAATCCGGCGACGGCTCCTCGTCCGCGTTGTATGCCCGCGACGGCAGCAGCAGCTGGATTCCGAAATATCCCACAAAGTAAGGCTGCGTCGTACCGGACGATTCCAAGCCGCGTCCCGCCATCAGCAGCAGGATCACCGGATTGTGCAGCCGGTACCGCATGCCGGCGTCGATGGTCGGCTGGCTCTCGAAAGGCGAGAACGTGCTCTGGTTGTAAAACTCCGCGTCCGCCTCCAACTTCTTGCTGAATTGATGTCCGACGACCAGCCCCGCCAGCCAGCCATCCGGCCCGTTGTGGACAAAGTTGTAGCCGAGCTCGAAGTTCACATCCACCGGGCCCATCTTCCTGGAAAACTCGAACGGCAGCAGAAACGAATTTGTCTGCGGCGTGATGCCGCGCTTCACCGAGTCGTTGGGATTGTTGACGAATCCCTGCGGAAACATCGAGATCGACCAGCCATCCTCGCCCGCGTCGTAAAAGCGCCACTTAACGCCGAAGTTCGATTGCCCCAATCCGAACTTCGCCGTCTCCGGCAGGTCCTTCACGCGCAGCCAGGCGTTCTCGTACGTGAGCTGAATACGGTTGCCGATGCCGAAATTGATGTCAACGTCAGGCGTGTGCGTGACCGACTGGTCGCTGTATAGGAACGGCATGTAGCCGAGATTGATCTCCCAGTTCTTAGGGCCGGGCGTGCCCGGATCGTTGGTGTAATATGGCGGCCCGCCCTGCGCCCACGCCGAGCTGCTCGCAAGAACCAGCCCAAACATAAGAATCAAAGTCCGCAACATAATCCTGCGATCGGCAACACTTAAACCAGAATAGACTGCCGGCGGCTCCCACGCCGCATGCTGTGCGGCGATTCTCAAACCGTTGCCGAGCTGGTTTTCCACTCGGAACTGCTGCCCACAATGGCTCTTCCGGGCTCCGCCGTGCGCGCCCACATCTTGTCCATCTTAACGATTTTCCGGCGGACCTTGCGCCCGCTACGGGCCCGCGACTGTGACGCGCGTCATAGCTATCCGGCTCTCCGAAATGATACGAATATCCGTTTGCCAGGCTCTTTCCGACTCCGGCCTGAGGCTTGCCCAGAGTCTGTACTGCAGCGCCGGATGGAGGCGTGGCCAATCGTATGCGTGATGCCGTCCTGAAACTTTGGCCTGAGATCGATTGGGTCCGCTCGCCGGAGCTACGCGAGCAGGTAATCAAAACCTGGGAGCGGGCGCTGGAACTCAGTCCGCTCTCGCCCGCGGACCTGGAGCGCATTCCGTTCACCCTGCTTGTGCCCAACTGTCCGACGACCTTCATGGAGCATAAGCGCTGCGTCGTCCACATCGCGCGCAAGGCCGCCGAAAGCATGATCGCGTTCATGGGCAGCGCGCTACCCATCGATCTCGACACCGTCATCGCCGGCGCCATCCTCGCCGACGTGGGCAAGCTGCTGGAGTACGAGACGGTCGACGGCCAGGCGCGCCAGAGCAAGCGTGGCGAGCTCTTGCGCCACCCCTTTACCGGCGTGGCGCTGGCGATGCAGTGCGGCGTGCCGGACGCCGTCTGCCACATCATCGCAGCGCATGCGACGGAAGGCGATTTGGTGAAGCGCACCACCGAAGCCTACATCGTGCATCACGCCGACTTCATGGCCTTTCTGCCGTTCAAGAACCTGGCGCGCTAAGGGGAATCCAATGTCGATCGCCGCCGTCGAACCGAAGCACGAAACCGTCACTGCCACAATGTCAGACTGGGCCACCGGCCTGCGCTTCACTGACCTTTCGCCCGATGCCGTCTACCAGGCCAAACGCTTCCTGCTCGACAGTATTGGCTGCGCTTTGGGCGGCTTTCAGCAGCACGATGTCACGATCGCGCTCGAAGTGCTGGACGAAATCGCCGGCCCAGGCAGGGCCACGGTGATCGGCAGCGGCAAGCGGATGGACCCGGTTTCGGCCTCGCTGGCCAATGCGCTGATGGTCCGCTGCATGGACTACAACGACATCTACTGGAAGCAGGACCCGTCGCATCCCTCCGACATTTTCCCTGCCGCCCTCGCCGCCTGCGAGCGCGCCGGCAGCGATGGTCGCGAGCTCATCGTCGGCCTGGTGCTCGGCCATGAATTCGAAATGCGCCTCTGCGAAGCGGCTTTTCCCGGCATCCGGGAGCGCGGCTGGCATCATGCGACGCTGACCGCGTTCGTTTCGCCGATCGTCGCCGGCCGCATGCTTCACCTCAGTCCGGCACAGATTCAGCACGCCATCGGCATCAGTGCCAGCGCCCGCGCCACGCTGGGCGCTGTCACCGCCGGCAAGCTCACCATGATGAAGAACACCGTCGATCCCCTGGCCACGCAGAGCGGCATGCTGGCGGCGTTACTCGCGGAAAAAGGCTACACCGGTCCGGAACACATCATCGACGGCAAAGAAGGCCTCGTCCACTGCCTTGGTCCGCAGTGGAAGCTGAACATCCTGACCGAAGGGCTCGGCGAATCCTGGCGTATCACACAATGTGGGATGAAGGCCTTCCCTACCGAAGCCCTGACACATACGCCGATCTCCGCGGTGCTGGCGCTGGTGAAAGACAACGATCTCAGTCCCGAGCACATCGCCAAGGTGCACATACGCACCACCGCGCGCGGCGCCGACATTCTCAGCGATCCCAGCAAGTACGATCCGCGCACCAAGGAAACCGCCGATCACTCGCTGCCCTACGTGATCGCAGCCGCCATTGCCGAGCGCCAAGTCACGCCGCTGCAATTCACGCCGGAGAAGATCAGGCACGCGGGCATTCGCGCGCAACTCAACAAAATTGTCGTCACCGCCGATCCGGAGATCGAAAGACTTTTTCCCGCGCTGCAGCGGGTGATCGTCCGCATTCACACCATCGACGGCCGCGAGTTCATGCACCAGCTCGATTATCCCAAGGGCGATCCCCGCAATCCGCTGTCGGACCGAGAAGTGGAGGAAAAATTCGAAGCTCTGGCAGCGCCGGTGATGCCACGCGAGGCGCGCCGCCGCGCCATCGACGCCATCTGGAATCTGGAGAAGCAGAAGAGCGTGGGCGAGCTGATGAAGCTGTTTAAGACGGATCAGTAAAGGTATGCCCCAGACTATCGTTGAAAAAATCGCGCAGTCCCACATGACCGCAGGCCCCAGCCGTCCCTTGCGCGCGGGCGACTTCCTCTCCATCCGCCCCCACCACGTGATGACCCACGACAACACGGCGGCGGTGATGAAGAAGTTCAAGGCCATCGGCGCCAGGCGCGTGCACGATCCCGCGCAGCCCGTCTTCACCGCCGATCACGACATTCAGAACACCGAAGCCTCGAACCTGGCGAAGTATCGCGGCATGGAGACCTTCGCGCGCGAGCACGGCATCGACTTCTATCCTCCGGGCACCGGCATCGGCCACCAGATCATGGTGGAAAAGGGCTACGTGCTGCCGGGCACCTTCGTCGTTGCCTCCGATTCGCACTCCAATATGTATGGCGCGCTGGGCGCGATCGGCACTCCGGTCGTGCGCACCGACGCGGCCGCCATCTGGGCCACCGGCGAGTTCTGGTGGCAGGTTCCGCGGACGATTCAGGTCGTGCTTGAGGGCAAGCTGTCGCAGGGCGCAACCGGCAAGGATGTCATCATCACCCTCTGCGGGCTTTACAACCGCGAGGAGGTGCTGAATGCCGCGGTCGAATTCATCGGCCCCGGCGTGGCGTCGCTCAGCATGGATGCTCGCCTCAGTATCGCCAACATGTCCACCGAGTGGGGCGCGCTTGTGGGCTGGTTCCCAGTCGATGAGATCACCATGGCGTACTTGGAAGCCCGCAATCGCGAGCTCCGGTCAGCAGGCACAACCCGCATACCAGAGGCGATGTTTACCGAGTGGCGCCACAATCCTCCGCAACCCGATCCTCATGCCGTATACGCCGGACGAATTACGCTCGACCTCGCCGAGGTTACGCCGCATGTTTCCGGGCCGGACACGGTGCAGGTGATGCAATCGGTCGCCAGCATCGCAAAGAAAAAAGTCGCCATTCAGAAGGCCTACCTCGTCTCCTGCGTGAACTCGCGGCTGCAGGACTTGGAAGCCGCAGCCAACGTTTTGCGCGGGAAGAAGGTGGCAGCCGGCGTCCGGTTATATGTCGCGGCTGCCAGCCGATCCGTGCAGGAAGAGGCGGAGCAGCGCGGCACATGGCAGGCGCTGCTCGCCGCCGGGGCACGTCCACTTCCCTCGGGATGCGGCCCTTGCATCGGTCTGGGCACAGGACTGCTGGAGCTGGGTGAGGTCGGCATCTCGGCCACCAATCGCAACTTTAAGGGACGCATGGGGTCGCGGGACGCGCAGTGCTATCTGGCCAGCCCCGAGGTCGTCGCCGCCTCCGCGGTCGCAGGATACATCTGCGGGCCGGGCGAATCGCAGTCCCACATTGTGGCACATCGCTTTGAGGAGTTCGCCGTGCCTGCCGCCGCCGCGGAGAAAGTTGAGATTCTCGCCGGATTTCCCTCCAGCGTCTCGGGCCGCCTCGTCTTCCTGCCGCACGACAACCTCAACACGGACGGCATCTACGGCAAGGACTACACCTATCGCGAGGACATGACGTCGGAGATGATGGCGCAGGTCGTGATGGAAAACTACGATCCGCAATTTGCAGCGCGCACCCGGGCGGGAGATGTGCTGGTTGGCGGCTTCAATTTCGGCACCGGCTCCAGCCGCGAGCAGGCAGTGACGGCGCTGAAGTGCAAAGGCATTCCGCTGGTGATAGCCGGCAGTTTCTCGCAAACCTATCTGCGCAATGCCTTCAATAACGGCTTTCTGTGTATCGAGACACCGGAGCTGGTCCGGCGCCTGCGCTCGACATTTGCGAGCGCAATCGCGCGCAACGAGAAGACCATCATTCCGGGTGACGAGGTCGATGTCGATTTCGCCGCCAGCACCATTCGCTACGCCGGTGAGCAGTTTGCCTTCGCCGCGCTGGGGAGTGTACCGCAGTCGCTGGTGATCGCCGGCGGAGTGGAGAACCTGGTCAGCCAGAAACTGGAACGTGCCGCGGTTGCTGCAGGCACATAGGGCAATCCCACATCGTGGGACATAGCTTTGTGTTTTAGGAGCTCTCTTATATGGCTAAACATACGATCGTAACCATGCCCGGCGATGGCATCGGCAATCAGGTCCTGCCCGAAGCCATCCGGGTGCTCGATGCCGTCGGATTCGAAGCCGACTATGTGCATGCCGGCATCGGCTGGGAGTGTTGGATTAAAGAAGGCAATGCTCTGCCCGAGCGCACAGTGGAACTGCTGCGTCGGCACAAGGTCGGCCTCTTCGGCGCCATCACCTCCAAGCCAAAAAAAGAAGCCGAAGCCGAACTCACTCCCGCATTGCGGGGCAAAGGTTATCAATACTTCAGCCCCATCGTCTCGCTGCGGCAGAAGTTCAACCTCGACATCTGCATGCGGCCGTGCCTGTCGTTCCCCGGCAATCCGCTGAACTTCATTCGCAAGAAGCCCACGGGCGGCTACGAGGAGCCCAGGGTCAACGCGGTGGTTTTCCGGCAGAACACCGAGGGGCTCTACGCCGGGGTGGAGTGGAGCAACCCCTCGCAAAAGGTCCTCGATGCACTGCGAACACATGCAAAGTTCAAGCCGTTCGAGAACGTCGCCGGCGAAGACCTGGCGATCTCGGTGCGCATCGTCACGCGCCCGGCGGCGCGCCGCATCTGCGAAGCTGCGTTCCAGTACGCACGTCAATTCGGCTTCAAGTCGGTAACGATTTGCGAGAAGCCGAACGTTCTGCGCGAAACCTCCGGCCTGATGGAAGAGGTCGCCAGGGAAGTGCAGAAGCGTTACAGCGAGATTCCGCTGTGGTCGACCAACATTGACGCGCAGACCATGTGGCTCACCAAGAATCCCGAGGACTACGGCGTGATCGTCGCCAGCAACTTGTTTGGCGACGTCATCAGCGACGCTTTCGCTGGACTGGTCGGTGGGCTTGGCTTTGCCGCCTCCGGCAACATTGGCGAGGAGGTCGCGGTCTTCGAGCCGACGCACGGTTCGGCGCCGAAGTACGCCGAGCTCGATCCCCCCATCGTCAATCCGATTGCGATGATCCTGTCCGCGGCCATGATGCTCGACCACCTCGACGAGCGCGACAAGGCAGAGATTATCCGCAACGCGATCGCCTGGGTTGTGGCCGAGGGCAAGGTCCGCACCTACGACATGCTGCGCATCCCCGGCGGGGCAAAGTCGCTGGCCCAGGGCGCGGCCTCGACGACCCAGATGACCGACGCCATCCTGGAAAAGATCGGCGTAGGAGTGGAGGCGGTTTTGACGGCTAGAGCTGGCTTTTAGGCCGATGTTGAGCGGCGAGGTAAAGAAGGCTTCAGCCCCGGAGGTTTTCCCGTGATTGGTTTGGCACCAACAGATGCTGGTCTAAGACAAGGCGAGGCGGGCCGCTCCGGCGGTGACGTTCGCTCCGATCTGCAAGTCACCTTCGAGGAGCGCGCCAGTGGCGGCATCGAGATCGACCTGCGCTCGCGCGTCGATTTGTATTACGGCGACAACATCCGCCGGCAAGTGCGGGACGTCTTGCAGGCCTTGAACGTCGAGCACGCGCATGTTGCCATCGTGGATGAAGGTGCGCTGCCGTTCGTCATCGCGGCACGCGTCGAAGCAGCGATTCGGCGTGCCGGGCTGGCGCGCGGCGCATCGGCGATGCCGGACGCAATTGCCCTTCCGCAACCCTCGCCAAAGGATCGCTTGCGGCGCTCACGCCTCTACCTTCCGGGCAACGAACCCAAGTATTTCATCAACGCCGGTCTGCACGCGCCGGACGCGATCATCCTCGATCTGGAAGATTCGGTCCACTTTGCCGAGAAAGATGCGGCTCGCCTTCTGGTGCGCAATGCGCTGCGCGCGGTAGATTTTGGCGCGGCCGAGCGCATGGTGCGCATCAATCAGCTGCCTATGGGAATCGCCGACTTGGAAGAAATCGTTCCCCAGGCGCCCGATCTCATCCTGATTCCCAAGGTCGAAACTCCGCAACAGATCTCTGACGTTGTGGGATTCATGGAGTCGATCGCCCTGCGCAATTTCCTCGACCGTCCCATCTGGCTGATGCCGATTCTGGAGTCGGCTCTGGGCATCGAGAATGCCTTCGCGATTGCCAGGTCGTCCGACCATATCGCGGCGCTCACCATCGGCCTCGAAGACTACACCGCCGATCTCGGCGTGCCGAAGACCGCGCAGGGGGCGGAATCGCTCTACGCCCGCATGCGCGTGGTCAATGCCGCTCATGCCGCGCACCTGCAGGCCATCGATTCCGTCTATGGCGATGTTGCCGACAGCGATGGCTTGTTGCGCTGGGGCGAGGCGTCGCGCGCGATGGGCTTCGAAGGCATGGGCTGCATTCATCCCACCCAGATCGAAACCATTCATCGCGCCTTCGCTCCCACAGCGTCAGAGCTGGAGAAAGCCATGTCCATTGTCGCTGCCTACGAAGAGGCGCAGGCCCGCGGGCTGGGCGTGGTCAGTCTGGGCTCCAAGATGATCGACGCTCCGGTCGTGCAGCGCGCGCTGAAACTGGTAGCGCGAGCGGCGCAGATGGGTTTGGTGGCGGACCCGACCAGGGAGTAGCAGATTGGGTGAAGTACGCCGTCAGGGGTACTTCGGGCGACCGAAGTAACGGTTTGCGCTGTTGCCCCGGCAGATCTGGCCTTCATGGCTGTTGAAAGAGTCCGACTTCGCGTCGCTCGGGCAGAGCCGGCCTTCAGGCCAGCGTCCAAGCCGTTTGTTTGTGAGGATAAGCCGGCTTCAGCCGGCGGCACCGCGGTTCAACGCGGGGATCCCTGGAGTTAGCAGGCATAAGAAACCTATGAGCACAGCAGTCACGTCAAGTCTGATCACCAATGCCATCGGCCGCCGCGTGCCCACGACGGTCAACGGGCACGAAGCTGTTCCCTATCAAGGCGTGAATGGTTACCGCCCCACTGGCCGCAAAGCCGGCCCGCCCATTCGCAGCAACGGCGACTATCCCCCAAACGGGGACAAGCGCGTGCCCGACTTGGAAACCGCGCTACGCCTGTGCGGCCTGCGCGACGGCATGACCATCAGCAGCCATCATCATCTGCGCAATGGCGATCGCGTCGCGCTCACCGCCTTGCAAACTGCCGCAGGCATGGGAGCACGAAATCTTGTGTGGTTTCCCAGCGCGTCCTTCCCGTGCCACGAGCCGGTCATCGAGCTGATGAAATCCGGCGCCGTGCATCACATTGAAGGCAGCATGAACGGCCCGCTCGGCGACTACTGCTCGCACGGCCACATGCGTGGGCTCGGCGTACTACGGTCGCACGGCGGCCGCTGGCAGGCTATCCAGGATGGCGAAATGCACGTCGACATCGCCGTCATCGCCGCGCCCACGGCCGACTACTTCGGCAATGCCGACGGCTCGCACGGTCCCTCGGCCTGCGGCTCGCTCGGCTTCGCGCTTGCTGATTCCATCTACGCCGATCGCGTCATCGTGGTCACCGACAACCTGGCTCCCTTCCCCTGCATTCCCTGGCAAATCCAGGGCAACAACGTCGACTACGTCGTCGAGGTGGAATCGATCGGCGATCCTTCCCTCATCGTCAGCGGCACCACGCAGATCACGCGTAGCCCCGACCGCCTGCGCATCTCCGAGCTGGTGGCGCGCTTCCTGCGCGACAGCGGCATCATGCGCGACGGCTTCTCCTTCCAGGCCGGCGCCGGCGGCATCGCGCTCGCCTTCGTCGATTACCTCGCACGCATGATGAAGGCTGCCAACGTAAAGGCCAGCTTCGTGCGCGGCGGTTCGACGAAGTATCTTGTCGATCTGCTGCACGAAGGCCTCGTCGGATACATCCTCGATGGCCAGACCTTCGATCTTGATGCCGTGCGCTCCATCGCCGGCGATCCGCGCCACGTGCCCACCAGCCCGTTCACGTCGTACAACTTTCACGGCAAGGGAAATTTTGCGTCGATGGTCGATGCCTGCGTGCTCGGCGCAACCGAGGTCGATGTCCACTTCAACGCCAACGTCGTCACTCACTCCGACGGCCGCCTGCTGCACGGCATCGGCGGCTGGCAGAACTGCCTGTTCGCGGGCTGCACCATTCTCGCCGTGCCGTCGTTCCGTGATCGCATTCCGGTCATCGTCGACGAGGTCACCACAGTCACCGGCCCGGGTGAGCTGATCGACGTGATCGCCACCGAGCGCGGCATTGCCATCAATCCGCGACGGCAGGACCTGCTCGATGCGGTCAAAGGCAAAGGCCTGCCCATCCGGACGATCGAAGAGATTAAGGCGCAGGTCGAGAAGATCTGCGGCGGCAAGCCCGCCAAAGCCCGCCTGTTGGACAATCCTGTCGCGGTGGTGAAGTGGGTGGATGGAACCGTGCTCGACACCGTCTGGCAGGTTGCCGACGTCAATCCCTACGCACCCAAAGTGAGCGGCGGGGAGTAGCTAATCCTTAGCGGAGATTGATCAGCCGGACGATATTGGTCCGACTGATTTGTCTGGACGACTGAGAGCTTTGAGACCGGGCGTTATTGCTGCGGCTCCAGCTTCTGCGCCTCAGCCACAGCCTTCTGCGCTCCCTGAAAACCGATGCGCGAATGAGTACCATCGCAGAAAGGTTTGTTGGTCGAGCCGCCGCAGCGGCAGAGCGAAATCGCGGGCTTGCCCGTCAGATCGATCGGCTGGCCGTCTTCGCCAATCAGTTGCAGTTCGCCCTCCGCAAACTCCACGCGAAGGCTCGCATTCGGTCGCACGGTAATTTTCACCATGCATGGGATTTTACAC
>Ga0335081_10017550_pt1 | contig 11582 bp, 11 predicted proteins | sample Lox_Sample_35_FD_206713 | JGI IMG/M metagenome (GOLD analysis project Ga0335081, IMG submission 206713) | Soil microbial communities from Loxahatchee National Wildlife Refuge, Florida, United States - Lox_Sample_3.5 | ecosystem: Environmental > Terrestrial > Soil > Wetlands | place: USA... | reverse complement strand
TATCTTGGCCGGGTTGTGCCGGTAAATATCGATCGCGAATCGCTCTTGTTTGATGCCTGGATTTATGATTTAAACGGTGTTATTTATGAGGCCATCAGCGGCATTAAAATGCGGGATGTCTCTCAAGGCCGCCTGCATCCGCCGCAATGGATTAAAGCATCATTTTGACCAGTTGGGAAAGCATCAAACCCATAAGACCGACATCGTTGCTTTTGGATCATAGCCTATGGTGGATGTTTTTGTAGGAACCAGTAATGCGATCACAAGCCTTGGCTTTTCCACAGCCGAGCACGTCAAGCAAATAAAGGCCGATCAAATCGGTATTAACATCTATCCGGGCGGAAATCTCTACCCCACCCCTGTTCCGTTGTCACTTGTTGATAGTCGAGAATTACTTGATCTTTTCCGAAAATATCTTTGCAAGACGAGATCGGATATTCAACTGGATTCGTATACCCGTTCGGAAATGCTTCATATCCTTTCGATTTCAGATGTTTTGAAGAGCTCTGGAGTGGATATCACAGATCCTCGGACCCTTATCATCCTGGCGACACTTAAGGGCAATATGGACCTCATCGGGGGGAACAACCGTCTTCCGGCAATTGGGCCAGACCGAGTTTATTTATGGAAGTGGGGCGAGTTTCTGGGGTCTTTTTTTAATGCTTCGAACAAACCCCTTGTGGTTTCAAATGCCTGCATCTCTGGTGTGCTGGCAATTCTCATTGGGTCGCGGCTTATCAAAGCCGGCAGGTATGATCATGTGATTGCAGCAGGAGGCGACATTTTGACGGAATTCGCGGTATCCGGCTTCCAATCGTTTCAGTCCCTCAGCCCCAAACCCTGTAAACCTTTCGATGCCGCCAGAGACGGACTCTCACTCGGCGAAGGCTGCGGTAGCATCGTCCTCAGTCGTGATCATTCATTGTGCGGTATACCGGAGAAGATCGTCGTTGCAGGCGGGGCTTGCACAAACGATGCCCATCACATCTCGGGTCCTCTCCGAACGGGCGAAAGCTTTTATATTGCCATCCGCAGAGCCTTAGAAGAGGCATCCTTAGACCCACTGGACATTGACTACATTTCTGCCCATGGAACGGGCACCGATTATTACGATGAAACGGAAGTGAAAGCCTTGTCATGGGCGGGTTTAGAAAACGTTCCTGTTAATAGCTTTAAGGGTTATTTTGGACATACCCTCGGCGCAGCGGGAATCATTGAGTCAGCGCTGGCCATTGCTTCGATGAGGAATAACGAATTATACCGATCGGCAGGATTTAAAAATCCTGGGACATCGCAACATATTGCTATTTTAACGGATCATGCGGTCAAAGAAGTGGATCATTGTTTGAAAACAGCCTCAGGTTTTGGAGGGTGCAATGCGGCCGTGGTCTTTAAGAAAATTTAGTTTCTCTTTTATGACGCAAACTGCGAAATGATGTCTGCATAACCCGTTCTACAAAAACTGAGTTGATCTGTGGAGATCTACGGGACTCTAATATTTTACTTTCGAGAATGGAATTATTTATCACAAGATACATGAAGCTTCAAGACCATCGGGTGTCGCTCAACGGAATCGTTGAATATGCATCGGAGGCGGGATCTGTGGACGCATTATTTCGTTCTGTCTACCGTTATTACAACATCGACTACCCGAAATTTTCCAAAATGGACAACCTCTGCAAGCTCGCTTTTCTGAGCGCCGAGATCCTTCTCCAAGGCACGGACGTTCTTCTGAAATATCCGGGTGAGCAAATCGGGATCATTCTGGAAAATGCCAGCTCTTCACTGGAGTACGACCGAAAACACCAGGAATCTATCCGCGACCGGAACCAATACTTCCCGAGCCCATCCGTGTTCGTCTATACCATTCCAAATATCATGGTTGCCGAGATCGCCATACGGCATAAGGTGAAAGGTGAGAATACCGTTTTCATCTCTGAACAATTTGATCCAGAGTTGATTGATCACTATGTCTCTGAATTGTTCCTTAACCAACGGGTCAGCTGTTGCCTTTCCGGCTGGATTGAATGTTATGGTGATCATTATCAATCCTTTCTTTTTATTATTGAGCAGGAAGATAAAATTAGAGAATTTAAAGGACTTCAGGAATATGTTATTTTAAATACCTTGAACATGGAAAAACTATATAAAGGAAAATCCATATGATCGAAGATCTGATTCTCAAACTCAAGAAGGAGATTATTGAAGAACTGAACGTGGAAAACATGACACCGGAAGAGATCGACGCGGAAGCACCCCTTTTCGGGGAAGGTTTGGGCCTTGATTCCATCGATGCGCTGGAGCTCGTGGTGTTACTGGATAAAAATTACGGTATCAAGATCCAGGCTTCCAAAGAAGGGCCTAAGATATTCCGTTCCGTAAAAACCATCGCTGAATATATACAGGAGCATCAAGAGAAATAAGGCCAGTTATGAAGTTCACACTCATCTACCCAAAATGGAAGAAACTCAGGGGGCAGACGGAGTTTCATCTTCCCCCCCACGGCCCCGTGGTGTTTGCTGCGACACTGCCCAGAGATGTGGAGATTACTTTCATCGATGAGAATCTTGAGACAATCGATTTCAACGATCAGGCAGATTTTATCGGGATCTCCATGATGCTGACGAGCCAGGTAAAACGGGGTTGGAAAATCGCAGAGGAGTACCGCAGGCGGGGCATGAAGGTCGTCTGCGGCGGCATTGCAACGATGCTTCATGCCGAAGAGACCTCCCTTCATGCCGACGCCATCTTCCTTGGGGAGGCGGAAGGGCGGATGGAGCAGGTCCTGGAGGATTTTCGAAATAACCGGCTCCGGAAGGTTTACAACTACCGGACAGACTTCCCACCCATCGCTTCCGTTGGCACGGCCCGGCGAGACATCCTGAAGCGGCAGCTTTACTCCTACAAAGGAATCCAGATGGTCGATCTTTTTCATGCCTCGCGCGGATGTCGGTTCGACTGCTATCCGTGCTGCATGAGCTTCGTCGGAGGAAGGGAGTTCCGGCCTCGCCCTTTTGAGAAGGTAGTGGAGGAACTGACTGCCATTGACAACAACCGTCTCTACATCGTTGACAATTCCCTATCCCAGGACACGACATGGGAAAAACAGCTCTTCCGTGAGATGATTCCTTTGAAAAAGAAGTGGTGTTGCCACCCCATCGAGGACGACGATGAAGTCCTTGATCTGGCGGCCCAAGCCGGGGCGTGGTTTGTATACCAGGCAATCTTCGATACCTCGGACTTCATTCGAAACCGCATCAAGCGGTATCACGATTTCGGGATCGGCGTGGAGGGAACAATCCTCCTGGGCCTTGACCGCCATACGGAGGACGATATCCGCCGCCTCATCGATTTCCTCTTAGAGATAGAATTGGACCTGGCCGAGTTCACCGTATTGACTCCCTTTCCATACACACGGGCCTTTGCAGACCTGCAAGGGAAGGGGCGAATCCTTTCCTACAACTGGAACGACTATACCTGCGACCAGGTGGTCTTCCAGCCAAAACAGATGAGCCCGGAGCGTCTCCGGCAGTTATACGATGAGGCATGGAAAATCTTCTACCGGGAGAAATCCCAACCCTACAGGATGTTCGAACTTTTCGAAAGGGTCATCGACAAGGAAATGGCCGATGGTAGCTTCCAGCGGCAGCCGCGGACGCGGGCAAGACGGAAGTTCGGCCAAGGCGAACAATGATGTTATGAAGGCTAAATGGAAATAGCAGTGTGGTCAATCTAACAGTTCTTTACAATAATAATGAAGGTTGTCATTCTCGCGAAAGCGGGAATCCAGTTGAAAGGACTGGATTCCGGATCAAGTCCGGAATGACAGTCTCGGTAAAGTAATTTATGAATCACATTATTACCGATTGGAAAAAAATTGTTTAAGAGCTGGGGCAAAGATATCTCGGCAAGTCTCATCACGTCATGGGTGGTGTTATAAATGCAAAAAGAGGAAGTTCTCAAAAAGGTATCCGAATATTTGGCGACACAATTTGAAATTCCTTCGGAAAAGATAAATCCTGATGCGAACCTGTTTAAAGATCTCGGGATGGACAGCATTGACGCCTTGGATTGGTTCGCGGCAATGCAGTCCGAGATCGGTCTTCCTATTATCGAGAAAGAGCTTAAGAGGATAAGAACCGTCCAGGACGTGGTAGACTATGTGGTCCGGAATTTGAAATAAGATGCCGATACCCCCCGATAGATGGCTGCCTCTGAAGAACCCCCGGATGATTCCCGAAGGCCGTTGGGAATCCATGGCACGATTCGAACCTTCTTCGGAATGGTTCTCAGGCCATTTCGATGAATGCGCTCTGGTGCCTGGCGTGGCGCTCCTCGCCTTGGCGGCTGAAATGGTCAAAAGACAAGGTCGTGAACAGGGACGTCGTATGGAGGTGTCCGGCTTTTCCAGGGTGAGGTTCAAGCAGTTAGTTTTTCCGGATGAGGAACTGCGGATCTCTGTGGCAGCCATGCCCTTAGGCCCTGAGGCGAAGCTTGATTTTCATATCACTTGCCGTGGAGAGACAGTTGCCCAGGGTTTATTGAAAGCCAGTGAACCCTTCGACTCCCCGGACTAAAGGCCGACGCTTCGCCTTCGACCCGAGCCTTTCGACAGGCTCAAGGCCTTGAGTTCAATCGAGGGGCTCAGGCCGAGGGGCTCAGGGTTCACCCTGCCTTTCGATATACTCAATGTCCTGAGCTTGTCGAAGGAAGCGGCGCCATTCGACAAAACTCATGGCCCTGAGTCTATCGAAAGGGCTTTTTACTCCACCTTAAAAAGTGGAGCTTCGCGCCGCCGAACGGGTGAAGAAGTTCCCCGCCGATGAAGAAGCGATGAAATCACTCCTGCGAAAACGGGTTTAGGTCGTCTGAGGGAATAAGGATGAAGACTTTCATTCACGACACGCTCATCAGGGTTTCTCTTCTTCTGGGCTCCTGGCCCATCCGGTTCTTCGCCTGGTGGATCGCCACGGGATACTTCTTCTTTCTTTCTTCGAGAAGAAGATCAAGTATCCGCCTTTATCAAGTTATCTTTCCCGGGAAATCGCGATGGCATTATCTTTATTGCACCTGGCGCCAGTTTCACTCCTACGCAGCCACTTTTGCGGAGCGGATTGAATTTGATAGGAATAAAGGGCTAATCACCTCGACCCAGGGAAGGGAAAAATTAGTAGAGGTGGCCAGAAGAGGAAGAGGCGGAGTTATCCTCATGTCCCATCTGGGCAGTTTCGAGATTGCTGCGGACGCATTTCGAGAAGTTAGGCTCAAGCTTCTTCTGATCATGGGCGAAAAGGAAGCAAAACAGGTGGCCCGCGATCAGCGCGAAGCCATGAAGGCGCGAGGAATCCACATTCAGGTGGCCACGGCGGGGGAGGATTTTCTCTTCGGCGGGGTGGAGGCCGTCAATTTCATTAAAGAAGGAGGATTCGTCTCTGTCGCCGGCGATCTTGTTTGGACCGAACAGCGTTCCCGTCTACCCGTGACTCTCTTCGGTCATGAGGTGGGCCTCACTGCAGGTCCTCATCTCCTCGCCCTGGTTTCAAACGCGCCCCTCTTCATGATGTTTACCTTTCGAGCTGAAAAAGGAAAATACCTGATCATGATGTCTTCTCCGAGGGAGGTGAAGGCAACATCCCGTTCTGAACGAAGTGCGGCCCTTCAAGCGAGCGCACAGGCATACGCTAGTGCTCTGGAAGAGATGGTTCGCCAGCACCCTTTCCAGTGGTACATCTTTGAGCCCTTCTTTGGATCCATATCGGCTGATATAAGCAAATCAAATCCAAGCTTTTCAGCTTCGAACCCGGAAGAAGATATGCAACGGCAGAATTTCCTTTTGGATGGAACGAGTGGAAGATAAGGAGTAATCTTATTGAATCACAGGCGGGTCTTTATAACCGGAATGGGAATCATAAGTTCTCTTGGTCAAGGGGTGGGCCGTCATGTTGATTCTTTAAGAAAAAATCGTTCCGGAATTGAGCCGCTTACATTATTCACCCCGTCGCCGGGCAATCTCCTTCCAGCCGGCGAGATTCCCAATTTTGAGCAAACCCTAAACGTTCCTCGGACACACGAATTTGCTTTCCTGGCTGCCCAAGAGGCGCTTTCAGCTACTCGTGTCCTCCCAGATGCAATCATCCTCGGCACGACGACGGGCGGCATGCCGTTGACGGAAGAGCTTTTAAAAAAGAATGAAAAAGATGCGGATCAATACACATATCATTCCACTTCCTCTGTGGCTGAATTTCTCGCGGGTGTTCTGGGCTGCAGGGGTCTTATCCTCACGGTTACCACTGCGTGTTCATCGGGTGCGGTTGCGATCAAGCTAGCTTATGAGTTGCTCTCCGCGGGCAAAGCGAACCGTGTGCTCGCAGGCGGTGCTGACGCACTCTGTCGGCTTACTTATTATGGATTCAATTCATTACAGCTCATCGACCCTTCCGGTGCGCGTCCTCTTGACCTTGACAGAAACGGCATGACAGTGGGCGAGGGTGCTGCCATGCTCTTCTTGGAAGCGGGAGAATCAAGTCCTGATAACGCGATTGCAGAAATTTTAGGCGGAGGACTATCATGCGACGCGTATCATCCCACAGCGCCGCATCCAGAAGGCAAGGGAGCTCTTGCTGCTATGAAAAAGGCTTTAGAAGACGCGGGCATTATTCCTGCAAATATCGAATACATCAATCTCCACGGAACCGGAACCAAGGACAACGATCTTGCCGAAGCAAAGGCGATTCATTCCGTTTTCGGTAATAATATTCCTCCCCTGTCATCAGTGAAAGGAGCTACTGGCCACTCCCTGGCAGCTTCAGGTGCGATCGAATCCGTCATCTGCGCGGCAGCCATTCGAGAAGGACTCATCCCGGCAAATACAGGCTGCGCTAACCCGGACCCGGCATTGAACTTAAAGCCGGCTCTCGCCCCCCTTGAGCAGAAGGTTGCCACAGTGCTGTCCAACTCCTTCGGCTTCGGTGGCAACAATGCATGCCTTGTCCTGGCCGATCCTCGGTCCAAACACGAAAGACAAAAGCGGGCTGTATCATTTGAATTTGAAGTTTTAGGGTGCGCCTGCGTCACTGGAACGGGCGACCTAGAGCAGACATTGAAGAATTTAAACGAAGGAAAAACGTGCAGCGGAACTCTGCCTCTTGCTGATATATCAAAGAAGCTCCCCGTCCGTGAGGTCCGTCGACTCAAGCGGTTGCCGAGGCTTGCGCTTGCCCTGGCCACGGAAGCGTCTGAAAGCTTACGGCTATCTCAAACACCATCCTCTATTTTCTTCGGCACATCATGGGGTCCGCTATCCGAGACATATCGCTTCCTCACGAAGCTCTATGAATCAAACGAGCAGTTTGCGAGCCCTACCGAATTTGTCGGCTCAGTGCACAATGCTCCCGCAGGTCAGGTAGCGATCATGCTAAACGCAACCGGCCCCAACATCACCACCACCGGCGGCGATTACTCCTTTGAACAGGCCTTACTTGCGGCGTCCCTGGCCGTGTGCGACAGCGATCACACCGTGCTGGTCATCGGAGCGGATGAGGACCACCAGATTTTGTCTCCGCTACTCGACAAGTCAGTAGAGATAGGTTCGAATCCGTCCGACGGCGGCGGGGCGCTCATTATACGCAAAACAGAAAAGGCATCCGGATTACGGATAGCGCTTATTTTTTTTGAAAATACCGGCAACAATCCGTCTATCGTTCAATCGCTCCTTCACCATCTTGGAGAATCGGATGAGATCCGATGGAAATACGGTGCCGTTTTTGCCGGAATGCCTGCGGGAGAGCGAGCGATCTGTGAAAAGCAGGTCCGTGAGATTATTTCTGCTGCGGATTTCAACGGCCCGGTCATTGATTTTCGCAAATTCACCGGTGAATTCGGGTCAGCCACTGCTGCAGCAGCAGCCCTTGCGGTAAGGTTCGTACAGAACGGAAAAATCCCTGGCTATCTTTCAGGCGGCGCGGAAAGCCCCCTCAAGGGAAAGGGAATACTCCTCCTCGGTCTGGGAAAATTCCTTACCGCTATCGAAGTGTTACCGTAAAAATATGATGGCTTTCCTCATATCGGCAAATACCGTTAGAGTTCGCTATTACATATTCCGTTCGGGACTTGACTATGTAACAGTAGCAAAGTTATTAAGGGTATGATTCAAGGGGAGATTCACAATTTTTATGACCGATGATATAATTACGACACTTTGCATCGCGGAGATTTTCCACCCCCACCCTGCCCCTCCCCCTGAAGGGGAGGGAAATCGGTATATTCCTCCCCCTTCAAGGGGGAGGTTAGGAAGGGGATGGGGATTTGTCGGAGCATCAGATATGTTTTCTCAATCATGGACCCATTAGTAAACTTGAAGGCATTACACCAGAAATCTTTGGACTATCAAAGTTTTTGATAAGATTTAATAGAATGAAACATGTACGATAATCTTATGAAGGGCCTGGCCGCAGGCTACGAAAGGATTGTGGCCTGGGCCAATATCCTTGATCGGATCAATGTCTATCCTGTGCCCGACGGCGACACTGGCCGCAATCTTGTGATGACCCTGGGCGCCTGCAGGAATATCAATGGAAATCCCGATGCACTGAGCCGAGAGATCTTGCTCTCGGCCAGGGGTAATTCCGGAAATATTGTGGCCGGTTTTCTTGCCGGATTCCTCACCTGCAAGGACTTGTCCTCTCTGCCTGTATCGGCCGAGGCCGGCCGCAATCTCGCCTACCAGGCCGTTCCCAATCCTCAACAAGGAACAATGATCTCTCTGTTTGATACCCTGGTCACATCTCTGAAGAAAACCCCTCCCGAAGAGACAGGGGTATGGGTGGAATCAATCATCCATGACCTGGAAGAGACGGTCAGAAATACTAAGGAGCAATTGCTTGAACTCAGGGAGGCAGGGGTGGTTGATGCAGGAGCCCTCGGCATGCTCGTCTTCTTCGACCCCTTGTTGAACACTTTGGCCGGCCGCACGATCAGGCCCTCTCTCTTCACTGACGATCTGAAGGATTCCTTCAACATCTCCGGAACATGGCAGGACCGGAAATATCAGGGGTACTGTCTTGACGTGTTGCTCAAGATCGAAAATGAAGAGAAGGAAGTTGTCAGACACATCATGGATGTGGGAGAATCATTGGTCGCCATGCCCCATGGCGAGTGCCTCAAGGTGCACCTCCATGCCACGGACAAAGAGAGAGCGAGACGAGACCTCACCGCCATCGGAGCCATCCTGAGCTGGGCCGAAGATGACCTTGCCCAGCAGACTTTTCGGTTCAGTGAACCCAGAAAAAAACAGGCCATCCATATCATGACGGATGCGGCTGGCTCTATCACGAGGGATCTGGCTCAGAGCCTTGGAATCACCCTCCTCAACAGTTACATCGCCATGGGGAATCGTTTTCTCCCTGAGACCTACGTGGATCCTTCCCAGCTCTTTACGGCCATGAAGGCCGGGGCAAAAGTCTCTACGGGCCAAGCCTCAGTCGTGGAACGGCATGAATGTTATAACAACGTCATGAAAATCCACGACCGCGTTCTCTATCTCTGTGTGGGTTCCTTCTACACCGGCAATTACGATATCGCCATCAAATGGAAGGCTGAGAACGATCCCGATGACCGGATGACTATCATTGATACAGGGGTCGCCTCCGGCAAGCTCGGTCTCGTCGCCAGGGCTGCTGCCGAACTTTCCCTCACCGTCACCAACCCTATGGAAGTCATCGCCTTCGTCAGGGGTGCGATTCAGAATGTACAGGAGTATATCTTCCTCGACACGCTGCAATTCTTAGCTGCCGGCGGTAGAATCTCAAAGACCAGTGCCTTTTTTGGCGATGTCCTTCGTATCAAGCCGATCGTCAGCCCCTATCCGGACGGAGCTCGGAAGATCGGAGTGGCGAGAAACCTCAGAGATCAGGTGAAATTCGCCTTCCGCCGTCTTGAACAGAACATTCTAAAAAATCAAAAGGCTACCCTGCTTCTCGAGTACTCAGATAATAAGGAGCGGCTTGAGGAGGAGATCAAGCCGGAGATAGAGCGCAGGTTTCCTCTGATCCAAGTCATCATACAGCCTCTCTCCCTTACGTCTGCTGCCCATATGGGCCCAGGCTCCTGGGGCATGGCCTTTCTCAAAGAAGACTCCCAAAAGAATGATTCGTATGTCTGAGATATTTTTTCGTAGCATGAAAGGTTTCTTCATGGGAGCCCTTTTCGGCGTGTTCCTCTTCGGCATCTTCCTTGAACTCCTGATCACTCTTCCGGTCCTCTGGGTCCTCAACGGAATCTTCGGGCCTCGGCATTACCGGATGCAGTGGACGATCCGCATCCTCGTCAGCCTGTGGCTCTTCTTGCTGAGAGGGTGTGGGCTACTCAAGGTGAGGGAGTTGAAAGGGAAGCCCTTCGATGGACCGTGCGTGATTGTTTCAAACCACCCCGGCCTCTTCGACGTGCTCTTCCTGATCCGGGATATCCCGCGCATGTCGGTCATGGTCAAGCAATCTCTGGCAAGAAAGCTTCCCCTCTGCCCGGTTTTTCGCTCGGCAGGGTATGTCCTCTCACCTGATTTCGAGCAGAGGGGCCCGTTCCAGTCCCTGGATGAGGCCATTGAGAAGATCGACATGGGATACAAGTTCATGATCTTTCCTGAAGCAACTCGATCCCCGAAAGGAGACTTGGGCAGGTTCAACGCCGGCCCCTTCGTGCTTGCAAGGCTATCGAACGTCCCATTGCAGCCGGTGTTTGTAAGGAACGATCCACCTTTTCTCCCAAAGGAAGACAAATGGTACTTTCCTCCCTCCCGGGTCTCAACCCTCGAGATCGAATTCTGGAAGCCGATGGCCCCACCACGGGCAGGGCAGGAGCGGGAGTTCGCCAGGGATCTCGAGGCTCGATATCGGGAGGCGTTGGGCTTGACCTCTAAGAGGAAGCGTGCACGGAGCGCGGGGAATGAAAATGGAACTGAACCAACTCCTTCCAGCTGAACGTCTGATCCCGCATCGCCTTCGCATGAAGCTCATAGACTGGGTGGAGAGACCGACCCAGAACGGGTTGCAGGCTGAGACGATTGTTACTGAGGAATGGCCTCTGTATAACAACGGAGAGGTGAGTTCCATCATATGTATTGAACTGGCGGCCCAAGCTATCTCTGCCCTGAGCACATGGCGTCGAGGTGAAGGGGCTGTACCGCGGGTCGGATTGCTCGTTGGCATCAAAGAAGCGGAATTCTCAAAATCAAGCGTTCCTATAGGGACCAGACTCCATATCGAGATTAAGGAGCTTTCCCATGTTGGAGACTATGCCGTGTTTGAAGGCAAAGTAAGATCGGATTCGGACCCCTTCTGTAAAATCATTATCCAGGTGATGGAGCCAGAGGAGGAGACCCTATTGAATCTCAAGACCAGACAGAGAATCTAACCCTGGAGAAGGAGAGGGAGAATTGATGCCTATGCTGTCTAAAGAGATTGCCCTCGTGACAGGCGGGGGCCGGGGAATTGGACGCGCTATCTGCCTGGAGCTGGCAAAGAACGGCTGTTACGTGATTATCAATTTCCGCTCCAACATAAAGGCCGCCGAAGACACCCTGGGGTTGA
>Ga0335081_10017549_pt1 | contig 11583 bp, 8 predicted proteins | sample Lox_Sample_35_FD_206713 | JGI IMG/M metagenome (GOLD analysis project Ga0335081, IMG submission 206713) | Soil microbial communities from Loxahatchee National Wildlife Refuge, Florida, United States - Lox_Sample_3.5 | ecosystem: Environmental > Terrestrial > Soil > Wetlands | place: USA: Florida... | reverse complement strand
GAGGCGCGGCTTGTTCAGTTCAGTTTGCGTCGGAGCGTAGACGGCAGCCGACGGATGCATTTCTTCAGGAACGGCCCCGCCCGATTCGGCACGAGCCGACGCAGCAGCGAGTCCACTCTGGTCCTTCGCCGGGAGAGGATCCCTTCATCGAGTTGCCGAAATTGTCCGGCCGACAATCGCCATCCGGACGCGCCGCAGTTGTCGAGCACGTGCCCGATGGAATTGCCTTTGGGGATCGCGACGACCCCGTCGTGGTAGAGACACCAGTTGAGCGCGACCTGCGGTACGTTCTTGCCAACTTCGCGGGCGACTTCCGTCAGGATGCCGTGCGGGTCGCAATCACGAAGGCGTTGCAGTTCGCGTCCCAGCGGACTGTAGGCGATGACGGTGATGTCACGCGCCCGGCAATAGGCGAGCAGGCCGCCCTCGATAGAGCGGTCGGCCAGGTTATAACGCACCTGATTGGAAACAATCGGATGCTTACGCATTTTCTGACGGGCGCGCTCGAGTTCATGGACTGAGAAGTTCGATACGCCGATGAAGCGCACCTTGCCGGCATCCACAAGCTCCTCCATCGCGCCTAGAGTCTCTTCCAGCGGTACGGCTGGATTCGGTTCGTGAATCTGATAAAGGTCAATCCAGTCAGTACGCAACCGGCGCAAGCTCTGCTCGGCCGCTGCCAGAACTTCGGCCGGGCGCAGATGATTGCGCGAAACCTTGGTAGCGAGAAGGACGCTTTCCCGGAGGCCGCGGATGGCCTCCGCGACCACGGATTCCGAGCCATAGGACTCGGCGGTGTCAATGAACAACGCGCCGGCGTCCAATCCTGCGCGCAACGGTGCCGGACCAGCACGATAGTCCCATGTGCCGAGACCGATCTCCGGTAGTTCAATCGCAGTCTGGCCGAGCGGCTTGTGGTTCATCCGACAGGCTCCGGGATGGGGGGTGGCAACCGCAGGAACTCGGTGGTGTGCTGTTTACGGTGGATGTCGTCGAATACGCGTTGCACCTGTACTTCGGTCAGCCCTGTGACAGTTGCGGCTTCCGCACTCGGAACGCCGTGATTAAGCGCCAACCACAGCAGGTCCAGCGTCTCGAACGGAAGGCGAAAGAAAAACTCTTGCTGGTCGCAGGCTGCGCTATACGTGTCGGTTGTGGGGGTGCGACGCTGAATGGACTCCGGCACGCCGAGATGCCGGGCGAGTTGATAGACTTGCGACTTGTAGAGGTGGGCAATGGGCTGCAGGTCCGCGCCGCTGTCTCCATATTTCACGAAGAACCCCTGGGCGTGCTCGTTCCGGTTAGTTGTGCCAATCACGGCAAACTGCCTGGTCTCGGCGTGGTAATACAGCGTCGCCATGCGCGATCGTTGCTTGAAGTTAGTGGCGGCGACGATGTCCAACATCTCGCGCGGCGCCAGCTGGCGGTTTTGTGCGCGGCCGCCCGGCGCGATGACCGTGATGGAGTAGACGTTTAGTGTTCCACTCTCCAGCAGGTCCTGTGGCAGAACGATCTTCGCCTTCCACCCTTCTTCCGAGCTGTATTCAGGGAACACGCGGCGGATGGCTGCGTCGCGGCGGGCGTAGCATCCGAAGCCGGTCAAGGCCGGCGTGACATTCTCCAGCACCGGCTCGACGCCAAATTTCGCAGCCAGTTCCCTCGCGTAAGTTTCGCTGAGGGGATCAGAATCTCTGTCCGGCATCATCACCGCCACGACGTTTCGCGGGCCGAAAGCGCGGACCGACAAGGCGAGCACGACCGCTGAGTCAATGCCGCCACTTATGCCCACGACGCCGCCGCGCCGCAACGATTGCCGGACGGTTTGTTGAATAAAGCGCACGAGGCGCGCGGTTTCCTGACAGGCGTCAAGGTCGAGAGATTTCTTGCTAAAGTTCATGGTTGCTGGGGCTCGGTCTTCAGTCTGCAAATCTTCACTGGACTATGGGTTGGCAACGGTTCCGGACTGGGAAAATGCCAGACGAACTGGTGATGGACAAGCTGTGTTGAGAGTATCCCAACCACGGCCATGTCATCAGTTTCGCTGAGCACGGCGCCGCCCTCGATCTTGCGGACCAGTTGATCCACAGCTCCGGGCTTGAAGAAGCCGGCTGCCCTGATGGCATCCGGCGAGAGCAGATCCCGCACGTAGTCCGGCGTGGCTTCATTGAAGAAACTGCGGTGGACGGGGGCACGGTAAGGGTGCTTCGGTCGGCAACGGATGGTCTCTGGCAGCCAGTGCCGCGTGGCGAACTTGAGGAGATACTTCTCATGCAGGACATGCAACTTCATGCGTGGCGGAAGGGCGTTGCAGAACTCCACCAGCCGCACGTCGAGAAACGGGAACCGCCCCTCGATGGAATGCGCCATGCTCATTCGATCACCCTGCGACGAGAGCAGGTATTGTGATAGGAACGTGGTGATTTCTAGATACTGCGCCTGCGAGAGCTGCGGCCAGTCCGAGAAGCCGGCTGGGAGCGCGGAGGCCAGTGCGCTGAATGGGTTGGTTCGGGACGGCGGCAGAACACCCTCAGCAAAGAAACGCAGCGTTCGCCGGTTGTTACGCCAGCGCACTGCGTGCGAATACCACGGTGAGGCAACGTCGCGCAACCCTTCGCCAAAGAACGTCGTGAGAAAGCTGGCGTCAGTGCGGCCTAGGCCGCGGATATCCGGGTAGATCCGTTGCAGCAGGAGGGGGCGCAGCTTCGATTCAGGCTGCCGCGCCCAGAAACGCCGGATCCTGGCCTCCTTAAAGATATCGTAGCCAGCGAGGAATTCATCTGCGCCTTCGCCGGTAAGTACGACCTTGAAGCCGGCTTCCCTGACGAGCTTCGAGAGCAGAAACATCGGCGCCGGGGCGGTGCGCATCAGCGGTGTTTCGGCGTGCCAGAGCACATCCGGGAAGACGCGCCCAATGTCGGCGCAGGTGGCGCACACCATGTGATGTTCCGTGCCGAGATGCCGGGCCATCTCAAGCTGGAAGGCGCTTTCATCAAACTGCTTGTCCGTAAAGGCAATGGAGAAGGTGACGAGCCGGTTTGACGTGTGGTGGCGCACGACAGAAGCAATCGCGGAGGAGTCCAGCCCGCCGCTGAGGTACGCGCCCACTGGCACGTCCGCCCGAAGGCGGATGCGGCACGCATCGATCAGCAGCGCCCGGAACTCCTCGATCACGTTCTCAATGCTGCGCTCCGGCGTGCCGTGTCTGTCCGGAGGAAATCGGTTTGCCCAATAGCATTCGCCTCGGATCGCGTCCTTATCGACCAGCACCCAGTGCCCCGGCGGCAGCTCGCGGATGCCCCGGAACACAGTATTCGGCGTCTGCGCGGCCCAGAACGTGAAGACCTCCGACAGCCCGCGCGGAGCCAGCTCTCGAGAGACTCGTAGATCACTGAAGAGGGATTTTATCTCGGAGGCGAACAAGAGGGTGCGGTCGGTCGTTTCGGTGTAGAACAGCGGGCGGACGCCGAGGCGGTCGCGCGCCAAGAATAGGCGCCTTCGTTGGGTATCCCAGATGGCGATGGCGAACTGACCATTGAGCTTCTCGAGGCAGCGCTGGCCGAGGTCTTCGAAGAGGTGGAGGACGACTTCGGTGTCTGTCTCGGTGCGGAAGCAGTGTCCACGCGCCAAAAGTTCTTCACGGAGTTCAAGGTAATTGAAGACTTCACCGTTGAAGACGATCCAAAGGGTTTCGTCCTCATTGGCAATGGGCTGGCTGCCGCCGCGCAGATCAATGATGCTCAGACGGGCGTTTCCCAGACCGGCTTCCCGATCGAGCAGGATGCCGAACTCATCTGGCCCGCGATGACGCAGGAGAGCGAGCATCTGGCGGAGGTTGAATTCGGACGCGGCCTGCCTCCCGGAACGATTGAACATGCCCACGATGCCACACATCAGCTCAGGTCCCTTTTTCGGATCTTCCCATTATCGGTCTTAGGCAGTTCGCTGCGGAATTCGATCTGTTGCGGGATCATGACCTCTTCTAGCCGCGGTCTGCAATAGGCGATCACGTCGGCTGCAGTCAGCGTTGTGCCGGGCGAGACGATAAAGGCCTTCACTGCCTGGCCGAGCAGCGGGTCGGCCACGCCAATAACGGCAGCGTCCTGAACGCCGGGGATGCCGTACAGCACGTTTTCCACTTCGCGCGGTGCGACCTTCTCGCCCCTGCACTTGATTATGTCGTCCTTGCGACTAACAAAATAGAAAAAACCCTCTTCGTCTATGCGGAATAGGTCGCCGCTGTAGCAGAGGCGCTCGCCGGGTAGCGGGCCCGGGCGAAAGCGCTCCGCCGTCCGCCCCGGGTCGCCCCAGTAACCTCGCATAACGTGCCGACCGCGCACGACTAGTTCGCCCACTTGGCCAAGCCGGTGGCCGGTTTCGTCTTCAACCCAGAGTTCGGTCCCGGGCAGGGCTAAACCTGACGAACCGGGGCGAACCTCGGTCTGATCCGGCGGCAGGTACATGGTGCGCGCCACCTCGGTCAGGCCATGCATCAAGAAGAGTTCCACCTTGGGGAAGACCTGTCGCAGACGTTTCACATGCTCGACCGGCAGACCTGCCGCTGCGTTGGTCAGATAACGCAAGCTCGAAAGATCGAAACTGCGCAGGTCCATGCCAAGCAGGATCGAGTAGATCGTCGGCACGCCGGCGAACCCGGTGACGCGCTCTCGGACCATTGCTTGCAAGATCTCTGCCGGGAAGGCAAAAGATTGTTCGAGCACTAGTGTGCTGCCCACGAGAACGGCAGCCATCAGTTGGTAGAGCCCGTAACTAGATGCGAGGGGGAGGACATTGAGGATTATATCTTCTGCGGCGTTCTTGAGATATCCCACAATGGCCTGCGTAACGAAAACGACGTTGCTGTGGTCGCACATCACGCCTTTCGGTTCGCCCGTTGTGCCCGACGTATAGATCAGGCACGCTAGATCGAGGTCAATGGTGGAACACGATGGCGGCGACGACGGAAAACGAGACTGGATCTGATAAAAGTCCCAAACCCGTTGTGTTTCTTGGTAGCTTCGAGCGCCGGGTACGGAACATACCACCATTCTTAACCCCGGGACTTCATCAAACAATCGCCCCGAGAGATCCGACGCTAACGCGCGATCATCGGTAAGCAGCACCTTAGAGCGGCAATTCTTTACGACATAGAGTAGCTTGTCTGCTTTGGTGGCGCGGTTGATGACCACGAAGACGCCACCAGCCTTGAGCACGCCGAATATACCGACTACCACCTCGACCGAGTTGTTCAAGTAGAGGCTCACCCGGTCACCCCGCGCTACGCCGAGCTCGCGCAGCGCGTGGGCCAGCCGGTTTGCGGCGAGTTCCAGCGAGCCGTAGGTCATCCGTCGTCCTTGACAGACAAGAGCAACCTTATCTGGGACCCAGAAGGCGGAGTCCTGGAGAAAATCGTGAACTAACATGAAATGGAGGTCCTCACCTCAATCCTTGCAGGCATACCTGCACGCACGTGCCGCCCGCTTATGAGTGCCTCACCATGCATCCAGCTTGCCTCCGTAGATGTACGGGCAGGCGACTCCGGTCACGAGCTTCGATCATGACCTTGCGCACGAGCGGCCACCAATGAAGGCGGGGTTGCGGTACCGAATCGCAGTCCACCCCGTTTAGGACAGAAGACGAAACCTGCAGGGTGCTGCTTCCCTGGAGCGAAACCGGACCAATGACATCCGCCGAAGACGCGGCGCGGAATGTTTCGTTTTCCTGCGCCCGCACGACTAGTAGTTCCGATTCCCCCCCCCCTCGCAACCAGGGACGATGGATCATGACCTGTTGGACTGACTGCGGTATGGGGACGTCCACCAACCGTGAGCCGAGTTTGAGGTGCAGGACATCATCGACTTGGCGAAACTGATAGCAGGCACGAGCGACACCGGTTGGGCTGGCCCAACGCACAGCTGGTAAACCGTTGACGATTCGCGCGAAATCGCTGGAAAGATTGCTCTGTTCGGCAAAATCCCAATGGTGGGTGGCGAGAATAAGCGGTTTCCGGAGGAAGGCCGCCAGCCGCACCTCAGTCTGCCAGCCAGCCACGGCTCTGATGCGCGGGATGACTGGCACGGCTTTTCTCTCAAGCAGGGTGCGTTCCGCACCCAGCGAGGCACGAAAAGTTGCGCCGCGATTGCACCGCAGAAGATGAGCTGTGGTCGCAAAAACGGCTTCGTAACCGAGTCTTGCCATTGGTTCCAGCATCGCGACCGAAAGTGAACCGTGTGGGCACTCCATCACGCGGCACACTTCCATTCGCGGGTAACATTCCAAACGCCGCCAGCGTCGGAGGGCGTGGGCAAGAAGAGCAAGATTCTCCGCGTCCGACGCGGGTTGTGCGAGTTCCTCGTAGGTGTGGTCGTTGCCATGGAGCACAACGGAAACACGTGGCGAGTTCTCGCAAAATAGTTCCCCGATCTGACTGTTGATCCACCAACAGTCCATGGGTACTGTTGCGACAGAGACGTAGAATCTTTGCTCGTGCGCGTCGGACGCCAAACGGCGGAAATCCAGATAGCCGTATGTCTTTGAGTGAAGGTTCGGATCATCCACCAAGAGGCAGGCCGTTGCGGGCGGCGACTGCCAGTCCGCCTGGCACGTCAGATTACGGAGAAAGTGCAACAGGGGCAGCAGGCGCAGAAACTTTCCAGATTGGAAATGTTCGTAGATGTGATCCTCGGGGCTGAAACATGGTGGCGACCACGCCGCCATGGTGACATAACCCTCTGCTATACGCCGCCGCAACCAGATCGGTTTTCCGTTTTGAGAAGCGAGCACGTCGTCCCCGGCGACCGCCGACAACGTGATGGCCGGGATGGATTCCTGTTCTTCAAAACGATGACCGCGCAAACAGGCATCCAGAGTACGGCTTTCTTCGAGGTGGAATTCGGCGCGGCCATCCGCAGTCGGGGTTGACGGCAGAGCGGGCACAGCAAAGACAGGAAGACCCGCAGCAGCAATACCATAGAGGCTCGTCGGGTCCTGCGTGGCGAGAATTAACGCATCTAAACCACCGCAGTTGTCGTTTGTCCAAGGGCGGAATTCGACAGGCAAAAGGGTTGCGAGCGCAGAGAAGAGAGGCTTTGCAGACGGAGCTAAAACGTCTTCTCTTACCCCGATGATGCATTTCCTGCTAATGTCCATACCAAGTAGAATTGGTTGCCACGAGGGCCGTCAAAGAAAGTCACAGCGAAATTTGTTATCACTGCAGTCCACATTTTCCAGCCTTTCACGGTCAAACTGGTATCGTCAAGCTAACTAGGTCGGCATTTCCGCCCCCAAAAGTACTAGCACGGCGACCGATCTTGCATTCTTCGCGGACTGTTTCCCCAAAACCCCCAATGGGTTCTGATTCGTATGCGCTTATATTACTATGGAGATCTTGTTAGTCCAGCCGCGAGCCAGACATCAATGACTTCTTCAGTGACGACAACGGCGTCGGCCCTAAGTCAGGAAAGAGGCCGCGGCTCTGACCCCGGGCCTAACCATCGTCCGCGATGAGTTTCGGGTCGTCTACTTCTTGGTGAGTTGCTCTCCAGCATTGTCCGCTTCCGGTTCACTGGCGGGAATCCATGGCGCACCAGCCAGTCGAAACAGTCAACCACCCCTTAACGGGGCTTGGGGATTCCTCGGGGTCGCTCAAAACCGGCCATAGAGGGTCACTTCAAAGCCGGCGGTGACCACCGACTTCGGCGCGGGGTTGGCGCCGGCACCCACCGCAGTCCGTCAGCCAGCGCCAACCGCGATATCGCGCTAGGCCAGGGCAACTGGACCTCTTCGGCAGCGCCGGCAGCGGTAAGACAGCGGCGGTGTTGGGAAGCTTCATCGCCGCCTGCAAGCGGTGCGGCGTCGAGCCGCTTGCCTGGTTCCCAGACGTGTTCTCGCGCATTCCGGCGCACTCCATCACCCGGCTCAGCGGACTGCTGCCCCAGAACCGGAAGCCGGCGACTTCCCTCACCCAAGCCTAAGCAATCCGCCGATGCCACAAATCCAGACCATCCCCGGGGCCGTCTACGGGACGCTTACGGACTACAAACCGTCATGTGTGACGGCTGAAACCGTCGTGGCCCAGTACCAAGCTTTAGTTGTCATTAAGCGGTCTAGTACCTGCCTTGGTTCTCATTAATTGGGAGCAAGTCCCAATCGTCTTCTCCGTTCGGGTCGCCGCAGCCGTAGCACGCAGGAATCCAAATCGGCAACCGTTTGAAACTGAGCATGTTAATTCCGTAGCGATGTATGGCATTCGAACTGCGTTTCCCATGCCGCCAAGTTCAAATGACTATCGGACCCCAGGGCAGGGATCGCCAAATGGGACTGAAAGGGCGGTAGCCTGCATGGGAATCGGTTGGGAGGCCTCGATGGACGTCGAAGGAATCCAGAATCACAGTCTACAACGGTGGTTCGCCCTTCGCGTCAAGTCGCGCTGCGAGAAACTCGTTGCCACAATCGCTCACAACAAGGGGTTTGAAGAATTTCTGCCGCTCTACTGGTCCCGAAGGCGCTGGTCTGATCGAACGAAATCCGTGGAACTTCCGCTATTCCCGGGATACGTATTCTGCCGCCTGAATCCGGAATACCGGCTTCCGTTGTTGACCATTCCGGGCGCAATTCAATTCGCAGGAATTGCAAAGACCCCTGTACCGATCGAGGACGCGGAAATTGCCGTCATCCAGGCGGCGGTGCGGTCCGGACTTTCGGCCGAACCGTGGGCTTTCTTGGAGGTTGGGCAACGCGTACGGCTTGAGGAAGGACCGTTGGCGGGCATTGAGGGCATCTTCATCGAAGAACGCAAGCAATGCCGGGTGGTGGTCTCGGTGACTCTCTTGAAGCGGTCGATGGCGGTGGAGATCGATCGCAACTGGGTCAGGCCTCTCGACAAGCGGATGTGCTGCGTGACGATCCCGCTGGGGCGCCCGGCAGTAAGCCCCATCCTCCAGTGAACCAGTGTGTTTGGGACGGCTGCATAGGATTTGGGGAATGAGCTCGTCGCGCATGACATGGAACTTCATCGAGCGACTAAATAGTCAGACGTGGGTGAACCTGTGTTGAACAAGATGATTCGTCCCGAATCGGGAGCCCAATTGGCAGTTGCTCGCGCAAGGGCCTTCGAATTCCACATGCTCTCCGAGGACCTGTTTCTGCGAATGCTCTGTCTCGAACGGAAAAGAACCGAGCGATCCCAGCGGCGCTTTGTGCTAATGCTTCTGGAGAATCGTCGCAGCATCGGGATCGAGAAACAGGAAGCGGCCCTTGAGAAGGTGCTCAATGCGCTCGCCCATGCGACCAGGGATACCGACATCAAGGGCTGGTACAGAGACGGGTCGGTGATCGGAGTCATTTTTACCGAAATTGGCAATGGGGAGGACAAGTCTATCGTATATGCCTTGTCGACGAAGGTAACGGACGCTCTTTACGGCGAACTGGCCATCGAAGAAATCAACCAAATCAAGTTATCCTTCCATGTATTTCCCGAGGACTGGGACAACGAAGGACCCGGTGGGCCCGCGAATTCGACGTTGCACCTCGACCTCGCACGGGGGATGAACAAGAAAACAGCTTCGCTCCCCCTAAAGCGGCTTATGGACATCATTGGCAGCGGTGCGGCGCTTCTTCTCTGTTTGCCGGTGTTCATCACAATTGCCATCGCGATCAAGCTAACCTCGAAGGGGCCCGTACTGTTCCAACAAGTCCGGCTAGGCCAATACGGCAGGAAGTTCACGTTTTTTAAATTCAGATCGATGCACTTTGGGAACGATCACACGATCCATGAACAGTATGTGAAACGGTTCATCGCAGGAGAGCGTGGTGTTGCACAAGCGGCTGCCAGCCGCGCCAGGCAATACAAGTTGGCTGTGGACCCGAGAATCACACCTGTCGGGAGATTTCTCAGAAAAACGAGCCTGGATGAACTCCCTCAGTTTCTCAACGTCTTGAAGGGTGAGATGTCGCTGGTCGGGCCCAGGCCGCCCATCCCATACGAGTTCAAATCTTATAGCTTGTGGCACAAGCAGCGTCTCCTCGCAGTGAAGCCGGGTATCACCGGTCTCTGGCAAGTGAAAGGCCGTAGCAGAGTTACGTTCGATGAAATGGTGCGCCTGGACATTCGGTACGCCAAGTGCTGGTCGCTGTGGCTGGACATCAAGATCCTCGTCCAGACACCAATGGCTGTCGTATCCGGCTCGGGCGCCTGCTAGGAGCGACATCCCGGGTTCGCCGTCTACTGGCGTCAATCTGGAATTCACCCAACATCCCCTCTTCTCCTCCCTCAGATCGGGCCGCGGCCGAGGTTTCCAGCCTCCAACAGCCAGTGACAGCCGCTGAGATCAAGTGGCCTGCCAGCCCAAGCGTTCATCCAGGGCGCTTTGTTTTTCCAGGTAAGAGCATTTAAGGGAGTCCTATGATTCGCGTCGGTATTATCGGTTACGGTTACTGGGGCCCTCGAATAGCCCGTAATTTTCACGACCTCAATGGTTGCGAAGTTTCAGTGATCTGCGACCAAAGGCCGGAGACATTGCGGCGGGCCAAACAGCTTTACCCGCAGACAACTGTAACATGCGATGTCTCAGAGGTTATTTCCTCTCCAAACGTCGATGCAGTCGCTGTCATTACCCCGGTGTGGACACATTTTGAACTGGCGAAGGCGGCGTTAGAAAATGGCAAGCATATCTTCGTTGAAAAGCCGTTTACGTCGACCGTAGCCCAGGGTGAAGAACTGATTGAGCTCGCCGCGCGGAAGCGCCTTGAGATCATGGTCGATCATACGTTTCTCTTCACGGGCGCGGTAAAGAAGATTCGTCAACTGATCGATGCGGGAACTCTGGGCAGGCTGTATTACTACGATTCGACGCGTGTCAACCTGGGCCTGTTCCAACACGACGTCAATGTCCTATGGGACCTGGCGCCGCACGATCTGTCCATCATGGATTATCTGATCAACGCCAAGCCCGAGGTCGTCGTCGCCACCGGGCAGAAACACCTCAACAGCCACGAGGATGTCGCATACCTCACGATCTATTTTGAGGACAACGTGATTGCGCATATCAATGTGAATTGGCTCTCACCGGTAAAAGTCCGGACGACACTGCTTGGCGGCGAGAAAAAGATGTTGGTTTGGAACGACCTCGAGGCGGATGAAAAGGTCAAAGTGTACGACAAGGGCGTCGATATCACGAGCGGCGAGGGAGTCTACAATTTACTAGTCAGCTACCGATCGGGGGATATGTGGGCGCCTAAGATCGAACAGTCAGAGGCGCTGGCTGTCGAAGCCCGATACTTTGTCGACTGCCTCGAGAAGGGCGCTACTCCATACAATGACGGCGCCGCGGGTCTACGGGTCGTCCGGCTGTTGGAGGCCGCCGAGAGATCGTTGAAGGAGCGGGGCAAGGCAATTAGCCTATGAATCCATATCTGAGCATCGCGCCCGATGTGAGGCTTGGCGAGAACGTCAAGCTCTCGAAGTTCATCAACCTGTACGGCTGTGAGGTTGGCGCCAACACCAAGATTGGGACGTTTGTCGAGATCCAGAAGAACGCAAGCGTCGGGAAGAATTGCAAGATCTCCAGTCACACGTTCATTTGCGAA